>Ga0222712_10001712_pt1 | contig 26469 bp, 38 predicted proteins | sample C33_657DmetaG_FD_165043 | JGI IMG/M metagenome (GOLD analysis project Ga0222712, IMG submission 165043) | Estuarine water microbial communities from San Francisco Bay, California, United States - C33_657D | ecosystem: Environmental > Aquatic > Marine > Unclassified | place: USA: California... | reverse complement strand
TATCGACTTTCTAACTGGCGTAGGTATGGCCCTGTTGGCACAGCAGAATGCAACAAGATCGCCGAGTGGAACTGCCGGAACTTCACCTGCTACTGTGCCACAACCAACGGCGCAAAGTGGAACACCCGGTCCTGCTACTGTGCCGCCAACACTTTCACAGCAGACTGGCCGCCCTAATCCATATATGACACCTCAAGCATCTTCTAACGGAACACCGGCACCGAGTGTGCCCGCTACAACAGCACCACCTGCACCCACACCAACAGCCCCGGGCGGTTGGCAAGATATTGGTGGGGTACAGATCAAACCAGCTACTGGAAACAGTCCCACATTGGCTAGATATAAAAAGAATATATTCTCATTAACTGACACTGGCAATTGGCTCGATCAAAATGGAAGACCAGCTAATGTAACTGTAGCAGCATTTTTAAATCAAGCATTGGATCAAACTTAATGATGTATCTATACGAAGGTGGTAATGTATTTGACAACACAGAGCCGGTAGCCCAAGAAGATGTTCCCACAGTAGTTGGCGCAGTCAAGCGTGACTTGCCCAGCACACTACAAACACAGGTAATAACCGACATCGGCTCTGCTGGATATAAAGTTGAATCTGGAGACATTGATTTATTTCTAGATCAAGCTACTACAATTAAAAACTTTGATGTTGCTGACGAAAAGCAAGCCAAACAAGCATTGGCTCAATACTATCAAGCCAAGGGCTACGGTGTCAAGGTAATGGGACGTAACGTTCACGTTGATGTTCCTTATGTAGCCAAACGTGATGGTAAACAACGTTTTGGTCAAGTTGATTTAATGATTATTCCCAATGCCAAGAAAGTTGCCGACTGGCACCAGCATGGTCCACGTGGCATGTACGATGATCCTAATTTTAAAGGCTCGCACTTATTCATGTTATTAAGTAGTGTCGCTAAATTCCTTGGACTTAAAGTTGATGCGTTTAGTGGTACAGTAATGCGCCGTGACAACAATGAAGTTGTTGCAGATAATCGCAATGATGCCGCTAAAATATTACTAAACCCCAAGGCCAAGGCCGCAGATTTAAATTCTGTCAGTACAGTTATAGCCGCATTACAAAATGACCCGGACCGCGAAGGTAAACTAGCACAGGCTAAACAAGATCAAGCCAAGGGTATGTTAACATTACCCGAAGATAATACGCCGGGTACAGCCGCATGGTTCCGTAAGATGGGACATAATCTATGAATTTAGATTTTATCAGTGTATTGTTAGAAGCTGAAGGTGCTGGCCCACGTATTCCTCATCCTGAGGATGCTATCTTTGGTGGGTTGTCAGAGGTTAACAAATACCTGACAGGTATAGAACAAGTTATAAAAAATCCTGCAAGTACCAGTATTAAGTGGGACGGTGGTATTGCCTTGTTCTTTGGATACACACCCGGCGGCGAGTTCTTTGTCAGTGACAAGTATATGTATCCTGCAGGGTTTTATGCCCGCAGTCCCGCTGATTGGCAAAAGTATGACACGCAGGTCAAGGCCAGTCGCCAACCCAGACCCGATTTATATCCCAAGATTGAGTTAATCTGGGAAGGCCTACGTTCCGCAGTCACAGAGCAGGCAGTATTCAAAGGCGATTTAATGGCCCTGGGTGCAGAAATGAAGCCTAATGGCAAGGCATTTGTATTCAAGCCTACTACAGTTACATACACAGTTCCTGTTAAAAGTCCAATGGGTGCTGCAATGGAAGGCAAAGTTGCTATGATTGTAGTACACTCCAAAGGTAATGCTCCTTGGGATGGTGTATCAGGATTAACAAATGCAGGTGATGTAGCAGTGATAGGCCCAATGGGCATGCCCGCAGGACAAAAATCCAAGCCCTTTACATTAAATGAACCCACTAGAATTTTGAAGAACGCCAAACGTGCAGTGGCCGCTGAAGGTCCTAGAGCAGAGCAGTTCTTAGCAGGATTAGATGGCGTAAGCAAAGCTAAAATCCAAACATATTTTAACAAGCAAATAACAGGACAAACAAAAGATCCATTGGATACTTGGTTGTCCAGCCCCGAAAGTAATACCAAGCCCGGTACAGTTAAAAAGCTAGTCGGCGATGGGGAAACAGGTTATCTAACTGTAAACGCAGAAGGATATCAAGCACTGGCAGATGTGTGGAATGCCATGTATCAGCTAAAGAATTCTATTGCAGATCAGCTAGAAAAGCAGGTTGCAGGGTTTTCGCAGAGTATCAACGGACAGCCCGGTGGCGAAGGATTTGTGTCAAATACACCGGGGGCAGGCCTAATAAAACTAGTAAATCGAGGTGTATTTGGGGGCGCACATTTCAATAAATGATAAATAAATTTATGCGTGACCCGCACATTTTTAAAAGGAAAACATTATGACAATTGGTTTATCACACACACGTGCCGATGGCACTCTTATTGGCAAAACACAAAGTTTTGGCGCAGCAGGCCGTCGTTTAGCTTTAACTAAATTAGCTAAAACTAACATTACACAAGCTGAATTAGATGCTTGCATTCAGTTCATTCAGTTAACATCTTCTGTAACAGCAGTTGGTGCTGAAGCCGCCACTGGTCCAGCGTTTGTTGCTGGAACAACTGACAACGTTTGGATTATCTCTGAAGGTCCAGCCCCGGTTGCTGGTGCTGACTTTGGCGGCGTTACTGGAGTTACTGCTTCTGTAGTTGCTTACTTAGATCAACGTTAATCTTACATTACAATGTAAACATCAAAGGCAGTTTATCTGCCTTTTTTGTTGGCCAGCATAAATATGTACATGTAGTCCCGAGGACTCGTAATTTTAAAGGAAAAATAAAATGGCAATCCAAACTCGTTATGCAGGTGATGCAAAAGGTATTAACAACGTTGATGCAGAATATGATGGTACGTTAGCAACAATTATTGCTACAGGTTTAACAAAAAACCCAACAGCACTAACTGTTAAATTAGGCAAAAGCCAGACTCTGAGCTCTGCTGATTCTGCCACTGGTGGTTTTGTTGAAACAGTTTTACGCACTATTGGCGTAGACAGCACAATCGTTATGTTCCAAGTCGACGAAAGTCAAATCAGCGTATTGTTAGAAGCCACTGGTTCTAACGCTACTGCAATTGGAACACGTATCCAAGCCCTGGGCAACGCCAGTGTTGCTGGTGGTTCTAATGTATGGGCTAACGTAACTACAGTTTCTAGCTCACTTGGTTTTAAACTAGCTTAATAGTTTTTAAACTAAACAAAAGGCAGATTCGTTCTGCCTTTTTTGTTGGCCGCTAAATACTGTATCATGGACAACGGCATAGAAGTTTTTATCGGTTATTCTCTAGTAGACATTACAGCCACCGGAGTCATACGTGGTGGCATCGATAAAGACACGGAGCGCAATCAACAACGCAATTGGGAAACAGTTGTGCAATGTCTAAGTCTACGCACACAACCAACAATACTTCAATTTCCTGAAGCAACTCTAATAGAAAATCACGGACTGCATGACTTTGGCGAGTTCTATCACAATCAGCCACAAAAGATGTGGTCATGGGTATGGACAGTGGAAAAAACTGGCATATACGATCTACATGATAAACCATTGAGCGGTTTATTACAAGACCTGGAACAAGTACCTATTATCACAGGATTAACTGAAACAGCAAAGTTCCTGTTACCTATCTTCTATCCCTACGGTACAATTAGAAATATATACATTGAACGATATATCAGCTAGTATAAATACATAACTGATGCTACAGCACCATTATGGCTTTTACTTACGGCACCCTTAGGCTCACTAAAATTGCATTAATAATATATTGAAAGAATTTATATGGCGGGTACCGATATTGAAAAGAAAAGCCTTGAGGCGCATGTAGAATTATGCGCTGAAAGGTATGAAAACTTGGACACAAAACTAAACAGCCTAGAGTCAAGGATGGATAGATTAGAAGGTTACCTAGTAGAGATTAAAAACTCTTTAGTAAATAATAAATCCGAAGCCTCTGACAGTAGTGGACCATATAAAACAATGATCGCAATTGGAACTACAATGCTAGGGGCATTAATTGGTGCGTTGGTAACTTTAATTGTACACATTAAATGAAAATAGTAGAACTACTCAACAACGTTCAAATTGGTATAACCAACGAGCAAGCAGACTTGCTTGGACGTTTTGATCATGAGCCAAATATCAATAAGAATTCTCTAGACGAAAGAGAACAAGTAATAATGAATCAACTAGTGATGCAAGACATAGTGCATCGTGCAAACAATGGCCAAATCTCCTACAAAAAGAAAATCCGCTAAAAAAACAAAATCACATTTGCCGCCTGAAATGCGGCAAATGACTAATCTAGCTGCGGACTATATTAAGCATTGGACTACCAAAGAATTGGGCAGTCTCCAACGTAACAAAACACCTATTTGTATTCCAACAAACAATGGTTATAAAATTGGTACATATACATTAATTGTAAACAAAAACAAAACCTGTGAATTGCATGATGCAAACAAGGAATTTTTACACTTGTTTGATAACAAAATAAATGCTATACTGTACACAGTTTACAGCATTAAAAACCAAATAAAAACTGCCAGAGAAATCATGCAGTTAGACATGGAAATAAATAAAAATAGCACAGATATAACAGCAATGCGCCGTAGTCAAGAACGTGCTCGAGCTAGAAAAGAATATGATATTGTAGATATTCGTCAGGCCAGACTAGAAGTGTCAGAAAAACAGCTAGAAGACGCCAAGGACAAAATATTGAAAATACAAAGGTATGCGAAGTTCAACAAAGTTTGGGAATAAGACTAAATATAACATATAAGTTTGGGAATAAACAACTATGAGACTCTCCGAAATGCACACTGAGGTAACACCTCAAAAAATTAACAAAATCACTGAAAGCCGCTTTGGCTTCACAATCGACTATGATAATTTAACTTACGCCAAAGCTCAACGTTTGAGTAAAGCACTAAGAGAAAATATTGTACAGATTAAAAAATCTTTTGGTAGTCATACTGCTGAAAAGAATCCAAAGTACATGGAATTGATGCTGGTTAAAGAAGGCCTTGATAAATGGTTGGGCAGCGAGCAAGGTTTGTTTGAAAGTGAAATGGGTCGTAGCGAAGCTGTTTTGGCCGCCAAAGACATTGTTGACAGTATTCAAGACATGCTTGAAAAAGTTAGCAAGATTCAAAACGAACAAGTACCTGCACTAGTAGATACTATCCGTGACCAAATTGGATCAGAACAAAGCGAAGCATTTAAAAATGCAGTACGCCCAGTGTTAGACACATTGTATCAAGCACTACAATCTGGTCGTGAAACAGCAGACAATTCAGTACGTACATTAGCCGGCGAAGATGTTGGCGGTGGCGAAATGGACCTAGGCGGCGCAACTGACATGGGCGTAGACCCAATGGCCGGTGACAGCGATTTTGATGCAGACATGCCCGTTGATGGCGGCATGGGTTCTGAGTTTGATACTCCCACTGATGGATTTGATGCCACAGATGCAGCTGCAGGTGGTGAAGAAGACCTAGGCCGAGCACGTCGTTGATATGCGTATTCATGAAATTATTCTAGAGAGTGATGTATTTGGTACCCCCAATGAATCAATCGAAGACGAAGCAGATGCTCGCGGCGATGCCGCTTTGATCACCGCTCTAGAATTATTGCGTCACCAAGCCGAGCAAAGTGGTGCGGTCACTCCCCGTGTTAAAGTCAACACAGTTATTGAACGTGTACGTGATATTCCCGGAAACGAAGCATTTAACTTTGCCGCATTAGATGACGCAATGTCCTCCAATGGAGCAGTTAAAGAATTGATCAAAGACATCAAAGATGACCCAAAAACTGGAGAGAAGTACATTTATTTGTCTCCGCCGGAAAACACAGTAGATGATACTGACCCACTGGGTGCAAGATCAGCACCTGCAGGTGACCCAAGTAAAATTGTATCCAAAATGGCAGCCAAAGCGGCAGCCAAATAACCCACAAGAATCATTGACTAAGGCCTATAAATATCTTATAATGAGGTATGATTAGGCTAAGTCAACGTATTTGTTGCCTAAGGCGTTATATTATTATACTCTAGGAGAGCAACATGAAAAAAGTTTTAGCAATTGTATTATTAACATTGGCCACTGGTCCGGCAATGGCACAACATTGGCGACATGGACACCACGGCCATCATGGCCATGCCAGACACTATGGTCAGGGAAACTGGGTTGTTCCTATTATCATTGGTGGCGTAGTAGGTGCTGCCATTGCCAATCGTCCTGCACAAGCAGAAACAGTGATTGTACAACAACAGCCTATCTATGTGCCACAAGAGTCTTGCACACCTTGGAAAGAAATCCAAACACTCGACGGTAAGATCTACCGCGAAAGAACCTGTACACAATAATGGCCTATTCAAACAAAGTAATTGATCACTATGAAAATCCCAGGAATGTCGGATCTTTTGACAAGAGTGATACTGATATTGGTACTGGTATGGTTGGCGCACCTGCTTGCGGTGACGTAATGAAACTACAAATAAAGGTTGATCATGATACAGGTATTATTACAGATGCGAAATTTAAAACGTATGGCTGCGGATCGGCTATCGCGAGTTCGAGCCTCATTACGGAGTGGGTCAAAGGCATGCACATCAACCGAGCCGGAGAAATTAAAAACTCCGAAATCGCCGAAGAGCTAGCACTACCACCAGTCAAAATCCACTGTAGTATATTAGCAGAAGATGCCATCAAAGCCGCAGTTGAGGATTATAGGAAAAAGCATTGATATCCATAACAACCAAGGCAGCACAAAAAGTACAACAAGTACTCCACCGTCGTGGATCTGGACAAGGAATTCGTTTAGGTGTTAAAACAACTGGTTGTTCGGGTCTTGCCTACGTACTTGAGTATGTTGACAACCCCAAGGTAGAAGATATTTGCATAGATTGTAACGGTTGTAAATTATTTGTGGATCCAAAAAGCTCTGCATACATGCAGGGCATGGAAATAGATTATGTACGGCAGGGGCTAAACGAAGGATTTCAATTTAACAACCCCAATGAAAGAGATCGTTGCGGATGTGGTGAAAGTTTCAGAGTATAGTTTATAGTTGATCTACTAGAAGTTGCATTCTAGATTCTAAACTTTGTGAAAAAACAAGATCTCTGTTATGTTTAATAATGTTTGAAACTTTAATATAATCTTCTTTTATCTCATTGAATGGCCTGGCCAAAAATCTAACAATTTCTTTGCTTACAGCTTCTAGTCGATCTCCGTTGTTTAAGATCGTGTCATAACTCTCATTGATTACAGTATCGAATGTTTTATACCCCAATGATCTTAATAAATCTAAACTACCTGCATGTCCGACTATGATAAACATTTGATTGTTTGCTATTGCGTTAAATGTTTTTTCAGTGACAAAACTAGTATTAAAAGAATTGGGGATATTTACAAAATGTGTTTCTCCAATGATTCCTAGGTAACAATCTAAAAACAATCTCCTAGGCAAGCGTGAAGCAACTGTGCTATCATCAATCAACATGGGCAGAACAGGATCTGTTATATTAAATAGAAAATTTGAATGCTCAAGTTGGTTAACAGTAAACCCTCGTTGAATTTCAAAATCTCTACTGGCTGAAATTTTCCCACGACAACATTGATAACTTACATTGCCTTTATCTAATAAATTGTTTTGTAGTAATGTTCCAAAAATATGTCGTCGATGTGCAGCATCAGCGGCATTGATAAACATATAAGATTTTTGTTTATAAGCACTGACTACAATTGGCCCCAGGGAAAACATATCAGTTGCACGTATATCAAAGATGGGTAAAAACTTAACTTCAAATTTAATATCAAAAAAATCTTTAATGTTAACTTGATGACTGCAACCAGTTACATAAATCAAACGATATGGGGCATTTTTAATAACAGTATTTAATTTTGATATCCATTCATTATTCCATACACCTTGTTCTACAGCATGCCATAGTATTACAATAGTGTTTGAATCTAGAGCAGAATCTTTTAAAAACTCAAGCTCCTCATCAAAGTGGACATTGAGGTCATAGACACAATGCATAATTATGTTATAATTACTATTAACAGATATCTTAGAAAAATTAAACTCACTGCGGTGTTGATTTAACACCTTGATTGAAAAACTCATAATAAGTATTTATAGAATGATAATTACACGATACAATTACACCCCCTGTGATAGAACCACAATCGACGGCAAAAGACATTATTGCCTTCCAGACGGCAGCAAAGTCCCTAGTGTTACGACTATACTGGATAAAACTAAAAGTGAAGAATCTCGACAAGCATTGGCCAATTGGCGCAAGGCCATTGGTGAGCAAAAAGCACAACAAATTACCACAGAAGCCGCAAATCGCGGAACACGGATGCATAGCTATTTAGAGAGTTATGTATTAAGTGACGAGTTGAAACCTCTGCCAGGTAATCCGTACGCACACCCTAGCTGGTTTATGGCTGCTGAAGTTATACTTAAAGGACTTTGTAATGTAGACGAATTTTGGGGAGTGGAGGTTCCTTTATATTACAGCGGACTGTATGCAGGAACTACAGATTGTCTTGGAATATGGAAAGGTCGTCCTGCTATTATGGACTTTAAACAAAGTAACAAACCCAAGAAGCGTGAATACATCGGTGATTACTTTTTACAGTTATGTGCCTATGCTCAAGCTCACAACAATATGCACGGCACCGAAATTAATCAAGGTGTAATTTTAATGGCTGTACAGCCTAAATTACTTGAAGACAACACCTATTCGACACCAGAATATCTTGAATTTGTCATTGAAGGAGATGAGTTTAATCATTGGAGCAATGAATGGAATAAACGTGTAGAACTTTATTACCAAACAAACCAATGACAAAGCACATAGTAGATGTTTTAGACGTAGTAATTATTCGCAGTTGTCAACTAAGTTGCGAAGGGTGTTGTACATTTAGCAATCACCGGGAAATCAATGGACTTGTTGATGTCAACGAATCTGCAGATGCAATTAATTTTTGGTCAAAATATATAGAACCAAGAAAAATACATTTATTTGGCGGTGAGCCGATGATGCATCCGCAACTCAGAGATTGGATTAGACTAGTAACCTCTGCCTGGCCCACAACAGTGACCGGCTCTCGTATGCCAATTTGGTTGAGTACTAACGGCTATTTTTTAGACAAGTTGTTTGATCACATCACTGAATTATTTATAGACAACGGTTTGTGTCTAAGCGTGACACATCATACATTAACTGAACCATATTCTAGTTTATTACAATATAATGTTGATACTTTAGCAACGTTGATTTGTGACGCAGCAGTTAAAAAGTGGCCACGACGTAAATTTTGGTGGGTAGATAGTGCAACATATTCTAAAGGACACAAAGAATATAAAATGCTAAGAAATGCCCCCAGTGAACATGCAAATTTAACAGTAATAAGTATTACCCGACAATATGCTGACCATTTTGTTAGCCATTACCAAGGCCGCGGCAGCGAACTAAAACCCTGGCATGATTACAATAATGAAACAGCCAAGTTGGAAAATCATCGTGAGTGCCACATTAAGAATTATGTACAGTTATATCGGGGTAGATTGTATAAATGTCCGCCCCGGGCAGTATTAAATCAAACACTAGACACATTTAACTTACAGTCAGATGAAGACTGGTCCGACTATTATAGTCAATACGAATCCATTGGCATGGAAGCCACAGAATCTGAAATTGATGCTTGGTTTGCTAGACAAAAAGAGCCGGAAAATACCTGCAATATGTGTGGATTTATGTACAGTGACAGCACATTAATTCCTGCACAAGAGCATTTACCTAAGAAGCTATTTAAACTAACACCCGTCTAATACAGTAGTTCATAAATACTAAAAAGACAGGATTTAAGCATGGCTATTGTACAAATATCACAAATACAATTACGTAGAGGTCTTCAACAAGATCTACCGCAGTTAGCGTCAGCTGAGATGGGGTGGAGTGTTGATACTCGACGTTTGTTCATCGGTAACGGAACTCTCGCAGAAGGTGCACCTAGTGAAGGTGTAACAGAGATTTTAACTGCAAACAGTGACTTGTTATCATTCTTTGATACATACACATTTAAAGGCTTGGCCGCGGGTTTTGAAGTAGTAACAGGTCCCGACAGTTTGCATCCTGTGGTTCGTACACTACAGGATAAACTTGATGACATTGTATCTATCAAAGACTTTGGGGCAACAGGCAACGGTGTAGATGACGATACGGCAGCAATCCAACGTGCCATGGATCGTGTGTTTGCAACAAATCAAATTCAATTGCTTAGTAACAAGCATAGAACTATTCTATTCCCGTCGGGAAACTATGTAATTTCTGCAACATTAAATATTCCGCCATTCATTCGATTGCAAGGTGAAGGTAAACGTACATCAATTATATCAGGATCCTTTGCAGGCGCACTGGCACAGTTTGTGGACAGCTTCGGACAAAGCGGGTCAGAATTTGGCGGAGATGACGAGGATGGTAACACACCGGACATTGCTGAATACCACTTAGCTGATCTGGGATTTGAACAACTAAACGAAGATTACAATCAGAGTTGTGTTTTAATTGACGGTTGCTACACAGCAACCTTCTCACGTTGTATGTTCCGTGGCATTACACCTTGGGTACAGCCCGATGCCGAGGACGGATACGGCAATGGTTCGGGCTTGGATTACTTTACGTCAGACCGAGGCACAGGTATTGCTGGGGTGTGTATGAATAATGCATCAATATATCAACAAATTCGTAACGTAAGTTTTACACAATGTGACTTCTTTGACATCAACTACGGCATTGAAATCAATGGTGAGACACTGGGCACAAGTATCAATACTTGTTACTTCGATCATAATTATCATAACATTGTAATTGGTAGAGACAGTCCGGCTTACAACTCATTCGGTATTACCATCCAAGACAATTATTTCCGTTATTCGTCGCATGAAGCAATCTACTGCGGCGAAGCATGTTTTGGTGTAATGTCAAACTCTAATATGTTCACTGGCTCGGGCCTGGCCGATTATGTTGCAAACAATCCTGTGGAGTGGCAAGGGCATGCAGTTAGTCCTGTTATTACATTTAACAGCGATGGAAATTATAGTACCGCTGACTCATGCGATCGTAGTACCACTGATTTTGAATACTTCCCTAACATTGAATTAAACGATTATGATTGTATTGTTACCAATGAAGAAAAAGGTCTAATACTGGGACATTATACTACCGGCATTGGCTATGCAACAACTCTAACAGATTCTGCAAGCTTCACTGACTCGGGAGTTAAATACATACCGCCGAGCTATCAAAATTTGACCTTTGACTATACATTAACACACAACAATCAACAACGCAGTGGTGTCCTAAGAGCATCACGCATTGGTGGTAGTTATGTATATGATGAAGAATACAATGAGACTGGCGAAACTTATGTAACATTCCGTGTCAATCCCGGCAATGGCGATGTTGAATATATTTCATCGGCCACAGGTGATTCAGTGAATTTAACCTACAACCTACGATACCATAAACCTATTCAATAAATGTGGAAACTTACAGCCAGTGGGCGTATTGCTCACTGGAAAGACTTTCGAAAATCTTTGGACGACTTATCCTTAGAGCAAGCAGTTCAATCCGTTGCTGAATACTGGCAAAAATGTCCTTACGTTCCTTATTACTTGGATCCCGGTAAACCCGAGACATGGCCTACGCCCTGGGAATTAATTGCCGAAAATTACTATTGTGATCTTGCAAAAGCACTAGGAATGCTGTATACTATACACTTTACTAGTCACGGCGTAGACTTGGATGCAGAGCTACGTATCTATGTTGATGCCGAAACTGGTTTTACATATAATTTACCTATCTTGGCTCAGGGAAAATATGTTGTTAATTTGATTGACAATGTTGTCGTAAATATTGAATCGATAAACAAAAATTTTAAATTAACACATCAGTTTAACAGCACAGAATTAAAATTAAAAGAATATTAAGAGGAATCAATGAGTCAAATTCAAGTTACAAAACGAGACGGCAAACAAGAACCGTTAATGATCGAAAAATGGCAGGCCCAAATCAGCAAAGTATGCTCGGGCATTGCAGATGTAAGTCAGTCAATGATTGAAATCAAAAGTCAACCACATTTTTATGATGGCATTACAACCAGAGAAGTTGATGAAATCACTCTACGTGCCATTGTTGATTTAATTGATGTAGAATCTAATCCCGATGTCGGACACACAAATTATCAATACGTAGCAGGCAAGCAAAGACTTAGCATGCTACGCAAGGATGTTTATGGCTCCTATGAGCCTCCTCACCTGTATACTATCATAAAGAAAAATGTAGCCACAGGATTGTACTCCAAAGAATTACTAGACTGGTACACCGAAGACGACTGGAACCGCATGAATGACATGCTGGATCACAGCAAAGATGAAGGTTACAGTTATGCCGCAATCGAACAAATGATTGAAAAATATCTAGTAAGAAATCGTGCTACCAAGGAAATTTATGAAACTCCGCAGATTCGCTATATGGTTGCTTCTGCCACTGTCTTCCACAAAGAAGAACCCAACAGCGCAAGAATGCGCTACATCAAGGAATACTACAATGCCGCATCTGATGGATTATTTACTCTTGCTACCCCTGTGCTTGCTGGTCTCGGTACCCCTACTAAACAATTCAGTTCGTGCGTACTCATTCGCAGTGATGATGACCTGGATAGTATTTTCGCTAGTGGTGAGATGATGGCCAAGTATGCCAGCAAACGTGCTGGCATAGGATTGGAGATTGGACGACTACGCCCCCTGGGTTCGCCCATCCGTGGTGGTGAGATCATGCACACAGGTATGATACCTTTCTTGAAGAAATGGTTTGGAGATTTACGATCATGTTCACAAGGAGGTATTCGTAATGCAAGTGCTACTGTTTTTTATCCTATTTGGCATCATCAGTTTGATGATCTTATTGTTCTTAAGAACAACCAAGGCACAGACGAAACCCGAGTCCGTTTTATGGATTATGGGGTTGTGCTTAGTGCTTTCTTCTGGAGAAGATTTAAAAACAAAGAAAACATAACCTTCTTTGATCCCAATGAAGTGCCAGACCTGTACGAAGCGTTTTACTCCAACACAGAACTGTTCGAAGAACTGTATGTCAAGTATGAAAAGCAAAAAGGTCTACGTACAAAAACAATGAGTGCTGAAGAAGTATTCAAAGGTGGCATCTTAAAAGAACGCACAGACACGGGACGTATCTATCTTGTGTTTGCTGACAATGTTATGAATCAAGGACCATTTGATCCTGAGTATCATACAATTTACCAGAGTAACTTATGCTGTGAGATTCTTCTTCCTACTAAATCTTTTAAACGTCTTGATGACGTTGACGGTCGTATTGCTTTATGTACGCTCGGAAGCATTAACTGGGGTGCATTCCGCAATCCTGAAGATATGCGCCGGGCTTGTCGTATTCTACAGCGTAGCCTCTGTAATATATTGGATTATCAAGACTTCTTGAGTATCCAAAGTAAATTAAGCAATGATGAGATCAGCCCATTGGGCATTGGTATCACTAACCTGGCATACTGGCACGCCAAACGTAGTTACCGATATGGTGAAAAAGATGCACTCCAAGATGTTAAGACTTGGATGGAGCACCAAGCCTACTACCTAACGGAAGCAACCGTGGAATTGGCCAAAGAACGTGGTGCATGTCTACACAGCGATAAGACACGATATGGTAAAGGTATATTTCCCTGGGAACTACGTGCCAAAGGCTCCAATGAACTAGCAGACTTTACACCAGAATTAGATTGGGAAACACTACGCACCAACATGAAACAGTACGGTGTACGCAATGCTACACTAATGGCTGTTGCTCCAGTTGAATCTAGTTCGGTGGTAATTAATTCAACCAATGGCATTGAAATGCCCATGCAATTGATTTCAGTCAAAGAATCAAAGGCAGGATCATTGACTCAAGTTGTGCCTGAATATCACAAGCTAAAAAACAAATATCAATTGATGTGGGATCAGAAAGACTGCGACGGTTATTTAAAAACCGCGGCAGTTATTGCGGCTTATGTTGACCAATCAATTAGTACTAATACATTCTACAATCCTGCACATTGGGCAGATCGCAAAGTTCCAACAACATTGATTGCCAAGAACTTGATGCAGGCGCATCATTGGGGATTGAAAACATTCTACTACAGTTTGATTAACAAACAAGGCGCAAAAGCTGACGCCGAAGAAGCGCCAGCAATGCTAGAAGAAATTAACTGGGACGACCAAGAAGATTGTGAAAGCTGCAAACTTTAATGTTAGAAACAATTTGCGATATTATGGTAGACGCTTATAAGCGTAACTGGATTACTAGTCGTGATGGCAATGTCAGCATACGACATCACGACCGTGATCACTTTTACATCACCCCAAGCGGTGTGCGTAAGCAGACTTTACAGCCAGATCAGTTTAAGAAGATTGGTATTGAGACAGGATACTGGGGTCAACCACCAACTAGATATCATGCAACTAAAGAGTTAGAGTACACTGATATTAGTAAAAATTTAAAACCCAGTGGAGAACTACCACTACATTTTGGCTTGCAACGAGAGATGGGACAGCACACTGGTGAAGTTCGTGTGGTAGTACATGTTCATCCCACTTACTGTATTGCGGCCATGCATGCCGGTATTGATTTGAGTACTGTGAGTGCAGCCTTTCCAGAACTGAATCGATATACCAAAGTAGCACCCAATGTAGGCGATGTTGCACCTATCAGTCAAGAACTTGCAGACCAGTGTCATCGGCAGTTACAATTAGACAACGCCGGTAATATTGCCTACGACATTGTAGGCATTAAAGGCCACGGAGTTGTTGCCATTGACACAAGTCCGTGGCGTGCCTATGAACATATAGAACGCCTTGAACACATTGCTCGTATTGTTCTTGCTAGCGGAAATTACTAATATGAAATATCTTCTACTTCTTGCTCTGTTGGTGGTTGGCCTAACAGTAGCACAGTCTGTCACTGTGCAAAAACCTATAGAATGTGCTGACACGGCCACATTGTTGCGGGGATTGGGCGGTAGTGACTATAAAGAAAAGCCCATATGGTGGGGTATTGAACCTGGCGCCACTGTGTCACGATACAGTTTATTTGTGAACGATGAAACCAAATCATGGACACTGATTCAGTTTGATGAGAAAATAGCCTGCGTGTTGGGTACAGGTGACGCCAGCACTCAGATATTTAACGGACCTAAAATATGATTATAAAAGAGAAAAAATAATGTCAAAACAACAATACAATCTAAATACCAAAACAGACTATCTTAGTCGCAAGATGTTCCTGGATCCAGCAGGTCCAGTTACTATTCAGCGATTCGAAGAAGTCAAGTACAAAAAGATTGCAGACTTTGAAGCCACTGCTCGCGGATTCTTTTGGCAGCCAGAAGAAGTGAGTCTTACAAAAGACAGCAATGACTTCAAAGAAGCCAGCGATGCTGTCAAACATATTTTTACCAGCAACCTGCTACGTCAAACAGCACTGGACAGCCTACAAGGCCGTGGCCCAACACAGGTATTTACCCCTGTTTGTAGTCTACCCGAAGTTGAAGCACTGATGTACAACTGGGGCTTCTTTGAAACCAATATACACAGCAAAAGCTATAGTCATATCATTCGCAACATTTATAACGTGCCCAAGGATGTGTTCAACACAATTCATGACACCAAAGAAATTGTTGACATGGCCAGTAGTGTAGGCAACTATTATGACAAGCTACATCAAATCAATTGTTGCAAAGAACTTGGCATAGAAGTCACTGAAAAAGAACACATACGAGCAATATGGATGGCACTACATGCTAGTTATGCACTGGAGGCATTTCGTTTTATGACATCGTTTGCCACCAGTCTGGCCATGGTTGAAAACCGCATATTCATGGGCAATGGCAACATCATTAGCTTGATCCTACAAGACGAACTGCTACACAAAGGCTGGACTGCATACCTAATCAATCAAGTGATCAAGGATGATGCACGTTTTGTTGAAGCCCGAGCAGAGTGTGAAGCTGAAGTATACGCCCTGTACATGGATGTTATACGCGAAGAAAAAGACTGGGCAACTTACCTGTTCAAGATGGGTCCTGTGATTGGTCTAAACGCTAATATTCTTAAAGATTTCGTTGATTATACAGCAGTTGGCGCACTAAAAGACATCGGTATTAAGTACCAAGCACATGCACCTAAGAATACTCCTATACCATGGTTTAACAAGCACACAGATACTAGTAAGAAACAAACAGCACTACAAGAATCTGAATCAACAAGTTATGTAATTGGTGTCATGGGTGATGCCATAGACTACGACGCACTACCATCCTTATAAATTATGCATATCTATACCGTGGGGTGTAGTTTTACCTATGCACAGGAACGTGGTTGGCCCAAATTATTAGTTGATAAAATTTCTGCAGAACATTCAGTAGAAACAAAGTTGCACAATCACGGGCACCCTGGCGCAGGTAATACATACATTGCCAACAAACCCATACTTGACAGTCACTTAATAAATAGAGATCAAGGCCCCGGAGTTGCACCCGGTTTCAATCCCGACCTTGTAATAATTATGTGGAGCGGATTAACTAGAAAAGATCTAGCAGTCGACCACAGTGATAAAGTTTTAATGAGTACCTTGGATGGATATGGATTTGTTCGATGGGCCGGTAGACACACTAGTTACATACTAAGTGGTGGCATCAACGGCAGTTGGGAGCATCATCCTGCCACCAAAGAGATGTTTAATCCGTTGTACAAATATAGCAATGAGCGTTCAATGGCCCAGGATACTCTTTTGAATATTCTAAATTTGCAAAATTATTTAAAAGAATGTAAAATACCATATCTAATGAGTTCATATGTAAATTACTGGACTGCTGAACCTCGGGTGGCAGATTTGGATTACGGTATTACACAGTTCAAAGATTTAGACTATCTAGTTAAACAAATTGATTTTGATCGTTGGGTGTTTTTAAATGAGCGCAAAGATGGCATCTACGAGTTAGCCAAAGAAATTGGAGATTTGCAAGAAGATAATTTCCATCCTAATTTTAAAACACATGCCCTGTGGGCAGATTTAATTTATAAAAAATTAGAGTCAGAGAACTTTTTCAATAATTAATATATAACATGAGGATTTTATGATTACAGTATACAGCAAAAACAATTGCCCATTTTGTGTTAAAGCAAAATATCTATTAGAACAAAAAGGCATTGCCTTTGAAGAAATTAAAATTGACGAAACACCCGACGCCCGCGAGTTTGTCATGGCCGAAGGACATCGTACAGTTCCACAAATTTACCAAGACGGTAAGTTGCTAGTTGAAGGTGGCTATCAAGGACTAGCAAAACAATCAGATGAATTCTTCCAAACACTTAAAGGATAAAAATGTTAATTTCAAAAGGTTACAGCGCAGGTGACGTTGTGTGTTTCAAAATTGTCAATGGTGACGAAGTATTGGCTACATTGTCTGAAGAAACAGACTCTGCCTATGTTATTAAAAAGCCCTGCACAGTTATTCCTAGTCAACAAGGACTGGGCCTACTTCAGACCATGATTTCTGCGGATATAAATACTACTATAACGCTGAGCAAATCGCATGTAATCATGCATAGTCCAGTGGTAAAGGATATTGAAAATCACTATATCCATACTACCACAGGCATACAGCCAGTAAAGAATGGAATAATTACCTAACATGCCTTTTCCAGTTGCTGTCACCGGAGACAAAGTTGATCCCAAATACGGTCCTCCCAATGTTATCGCTAGTATAACAACCACGGTGTTAGCACACGGTCGTCCTGTGGCCACAGTTGGTGCAATAGTTGCACCGCATGGTAATTATACAAATCCGAAATTACCAGGATACAATCCTGCTTGTGCAACAGCAAAAATAACAGTGGGTGTACCCAACATTTTAGTAATGGGTAAACCAATTGCTAGAATTGGCCCAGCAACTTTGTGTAGCTGTGGATTTCATTATGTAATGGGCCCCGGTGATCCCACAGTAATGGTAGGTCCGTAATGGCATCGGCTCTACAGTTAAATGCACAGGCAACAATTATCAACGGACTTGGGTTAAGCGCAAGTCCCGATTTAACTACAACTATAACTTCTTATCAAAACTTAGCCAGTGTTAAGTTAGTTAAAGAAATATTCACTGCAGCCAGTACTGGACCCACAACTTTATATTCTGTGCTTGCGGGGATCGGAACTGGAGTTATTGCTCCGGCTTTTCTAATAGATTTTTACCCGTCGGGAAATACTGTAGTTTCTTCGGGCAATGTCTCTTACTATGGAAATATTGCAGTCCCTGTTTATGTAGGCGGTGGCGAGACTCCAATATTAGATCACTATGATTATACGGGACAAGCAGGAACGGCAAGCGTAAGCAACACAGTTTTAGTACAAGCAGGCCTGCCCTTTGCTAATGGCCTTGCAGGATTTGCCAATGTGTACATGACATCCTATGGCGCCGCAAATCAATCCTTTGAAACTGTTAGTTCTATTAATATTTTAAAAGACAAAACATATTCGCAAAGTGGAATTGGATTCACTGGACCTGTGGCCCTGGCCACTGGTGGAATTGGTGCTAATGGTGCGTTGTTGGCCGATGTTGTTGCTGGATGGGGCACAATGTATGACATCAAACATCTATCAAACTTTGCTGATCCTTATGTATTTGGGCAAAACTTGCTAAAACAAGGCTTGGGCAAATATAAGTTAACTACGTTGTTCTTAGAAGCCGGATTGAATCTTGGGGATTTATCTAATCCCCCGTCGAGTACAGCGATCTCATATCATCAGTCTAACACAGTAACAGCCACAACTTATGTTGGCGCAGTTGAACTTCCAATCACAGAAAACGTTACCATTAATACTCCTGTGACTGCATCCAGTCCTGACGTCATGCACAGTATATATAAAAAAGTTACTGCCGCAGATTTAACTTCAATTGTTAGCTCAACAAAATTTACTGCATTAGATGGTATTGCCAGTGGATTAACAACATTAGATGATTATTTAACTTTGTCTACGGTTATTGACAATACACTACTAACAAGATTGTCAGCAATAGGTGTAACAGATTTTAGTACCCTGGGCACATACTTTCATAAGATTCTCGGACAGGCAACATTTGAATCTTGGGCAACAATGGCCAAGTTCTTGCGTTCAATTGAAGTTCCTATTTTGTCATCGAACATTGCTCCTGGTGCAACCACCACTGTATTAACAGCAAATACCATTGCTACATTAAATTCTAATTCAGTGACTGGCTCAGGTAGTGTGGGTCATGCAACTGTTAAAGACTTTCTTGGCGCATGTGCAGGAATTCCTTATACTGCAGGTTTCCAGACAATTGTTACTAATTACACAGGCGTACCAATTACGGGATTGGTGTCGGCATTGACTATATTAAAATCCGCAGTTACTACCTACATCTCCACTGGACCCACTGTGTCAGAAGGTGGCAGCACTTGGCCTGAACCAAGCGGAATAAGTTCTGCAGTATCATCAGTGAATGCTGTACTAACATCGTTCCCTAATTCTGCATCATTCTATTCTTCAAGCATATCATATAATAATATGATTGTGCAGTTAGCCACTGAAGTAGCAAACTTGACCAAGGGCAATATAATCTTTGGAGTGGGGGAGACATCTACTTTAAAGAATCTAGCAGAACAGATTGGAACCATGGCTGCTGACAAAACTCAGTTTGAAGCATACCAGTTTTTCTCTAATATTATCACCAAAGATAGCAACGGGGATGCCATCAGATCTGCCATTGCTGAATCAATCAACTCAACAATCCTGCAAGGTGCAGGAATACAAATCTCAAATGACCCACAGCCTGCCCAGGCAATTCAACGTGCTGACTCCTTGGGAGTGCCATTAAGTACGTACTTATCACAGAATAAGTAAGCCGTTAACGACGGTTTTTGTCACTGGGTCTTATTTAACTTGACTTACAAACTTTTATATAGTACTATAACTATCAGGATATGTACTTAAATATCTTACGAAGTTAAAATAGGAGGACAGTATGAGAACAATATTTCAAACTATTGTTGCAGTATTTGCCCTGACCGTATTAGCACCCGGTCATGCAGAGGAAGTAACAGCGCCAAAATCGGGACTTGTCAAACAAGTTGTGACGGGCGCCTGGGATACCTTAGTTCATGTGATTGTAGATCCCTGGATTAATTTTAAAGTGTCATCAAAAGATGTTGATTGTCTGGCACAAAACATCTACTACGAATCGGGCAACGAACCCGAGGAGGGCAAAGCCGCAGTTGGCATAGTTACCATTAATCGTGTACGTGACAGCCGCTTTGGCAACAGCATCTGTGAAGTAGTCAAATCACGTACAGTTATTACTCGTAGCAAGGATGTGCTAGAAACTGTGATAGTAAAACCTGCGGGATGGTTTAGCAAAGAAGAAACTGAAACTAGAACTAAAACAGTTAAAAATCAGTTTTCTGTTTGCCAATTTTCTTGGACATGCCAATCAGTGAAGAAGCCCAAGTTGGAAAGTGATCGTTGGGAAGAAAGTCGTCGCATAGCATATAATTTATTAACTGGGGAGTACTTGCCCTGGAGAATGAAATATTCAGACGCACTATACTTCCATGCCACATCTGTTCGACCAACATGGGCTAAACAAAAAAGAACTGTAAATAAAATTGGTGGACACATCTTTTATTCGGACGTTTGATGTTCTTTGACACTAGAAATCGCTTGTTGGCACTCAAAGATAGATACTATGAACGTAGCTTTTCTGCCAGTGAGTTCACAAAGGTAATCCGTAGACAGTTTCCTGCTGCGGATCTTTGTTTTCGTACTCAAAGAGATTATGCCGTTGACCCCAACATGGTCATTGTTGCAGGCTTATATGATTGTTATAACGATGCACACCATTTACCGCACACAGAAATCACACTATGCTATCACCCTGAACAAGAACTGTATTTTGGGAACTTGCTCAACTGGGAACAACTAACCTTTGATATTGCAGAGTGCATCGGGCACGAGCTGGTACACCGTCAACAGTACCAAAAAGGTAAAAAATCAAAGCAGTATAAAAGCAACATTGATAATCAAATTTACCTTGGGGAAAGCGCAGAAATTGAAGCATACGGGTTTAGCATTGCCGCAGAAGCTGTTGCCTTTGATCGGAATTATCAAGACTGTGCTATGTACCAAATATACACAAAAACATTTGACATAGACCATTCAGTGGTAGTAAAATTAGAAAAACAAATTGTTAAATACTTAAAAGAACTGGAGTTAGAATATGAGCAAAGCCGCCCAATCTAGTAGAGAGCTAGAAGTTGAGGATATTTACGATGACGAGATTGCAGACGATGACTACGGCTTTATACTTGGTCCAGACGGCGAATTGAAGTCAGTGTTTTTTCCTGAAAACATTCCATTTAACCCTCCTAAAAACATCACAAAGATTTTAAAGATATTTGGAATTTACGATCTTGAAAATGTTAACAAAGACGAACCCTTGCACTAATTTTGGTTGACCTAAAATGGGGTCTAATGTATAATACATACTTGTTCATCAAAGGAGTGGGTATGTATTACAATGCTTTGCCAATTAGTACTTTATATCTAAAAGTTAACTTTAAACGTACTCCATATAAAAATGATGTAATTTCTCTGCGTATTGTAGCAAATACATATTCGGAGTTTACTGCAAATAAAGCACTTTATATTATCGATAATAATCCCGATAATATTAACTTAACAGAAGTTAATAATATTATTGAAACCCTGCGTATTAAAGCAAACGCATTATCGGTTAATATTAAAATGCCAAAACCCGTATATAAAAAGCTATTATCCCGAGAGATTATCTAATAATAAAGCCCAAAAGTAGCAAAAAGTACTACTTTTTGGGCTGTTTTTTTGCAAAAAATGTCTAATTTCGGTTGACCCAAAAAGCGTTCTCGGCTATAATACATGTATGGAACTTAAAAAGCAATCACGTAAACGCCGTCAAGACACCAAGCATGCTGTCTATATGTTAGTAAACACTAACACAAACGAAAGCTACATTGGCATCACAGTATGCGGCAACCAAATTAACAAAGCTCTCAAAGTGCGTTTTCAAAAGCACGTTCGTCGTGCGTTAACAGAAAACAAAGATTGGGCACTTTGCCAAAGCATCCGTGAGCACGGTGCAGAAGCGTTTGCAGTCTTGTTGGTTGATGTTGTGCGTGGCCGCAAGCCAGCTCACAGCATGGAACGTGACATCATTAACAGCCAAATGCCTGCATTAAACACGCACTAAACGGTTGACCCATAATTCAACCTTTGCTATAATACTTGTATAGTAATTAAAAAGGACTTGTAAATGACTACAGAATTCAAATCTTGGGACGAGCTGTCAGACTTAGAGCAAGCTCAGGCCACTTACTGGGACATGCACAAAGATGCATATGGTGTCCGCCCACGTTGCATTGACACTTCTGCGTGGACTCTTGATGATTTTGAAGCTGAGTTTGTGATCCTGGGTCAAGCCATTGACCGTGAAGAGACTGCTCGCAAGGCGTCAGAAGCTCAGGCTGTCACAGCCTTTGAGCGCCGTGTTGCAGAGTTGATAACCATGGGTGCTAAAGACCGCGGCATGGCCCTGCGTTGGATCCATGAGGCAGAAGAGACTAATGGCGACGACAGTTACTTGGCTTGGACCCTGGGCCTGCCCTATCAATACTTCCGCAAAGCGGCTTAAGGAGCATCTATGATTAAAGAAGTTACACATTCTGGTTACTACGATCAACGCCATGGCGGTCCCTACGATCGCGGTCAAGCTGACAGCTATTACGGTCGTGACTACATGCCTCACTACTTTGTGAGAGACACTCACCGCAGTCCTAGAATTGACATGGCACAAATGACTGACACAGAGATTGCGGCCTACGCCGCTGGTTATCGTAACAACGAAGCCACAGGCGACAAGAAGGAGTGGTAAGATGGATCAAGCATTAATAAATCTTTTTATTGTGGTGGGCGCACCTATTATAGGTATGGGCCTGGCATTAATACTTGCAGGCGAATTCTGACATGCACACCTTCTTGTTGTCTTGGGACATGACCGGCATTGAGGCAGTGATTGATGTCACCGCCATTGAGCAAGAACGGTCATGGCGTGTGTTAAAAGGAGAGGCCGCTGATGTTAATCTTAACCAGTTGGTTAATAGAATAATCATACGTGCCCGATATAACAGTCAGCGACATTATGAAGTTTACACTCTTAATGTTGAGGATGGCATTGACGCAGATGATGTGCGTGAAATGTTTGAAAATGATCCACAAGGTTCTGCAGAATTAGTCAGAAGTCGCGGGCATAAACTTTACAGTGACCGTGTCAAAGACTCAGAGGTTAAAATCAAATGAATCCAGAAAAAAAGCCCACTACAAACATTTTTACCTATACGTATACTTTGCGTAAGGATCAAATCACTGATTTCCTTAATCAACTTGAAGACATGCGCCAAGGCTATCTCGAGCAGGCGGTTGAAGCATCTAAGTATAAAGACGCCCGAGAAGTCATACAATACATCATGGAGAAGTAAAATGGAATTTGATACTTGGCTCAAAGAAGAAGACATCCAACGCCTCTGGGATGTGGTACACGGCACACTTCCCGAAATTGCCGCTAGCTCAGATGAAATTGATGAATTTCAGCGGCTAGTCACACATTGTGCCATGCTCAAAGTAGGTGGTGTAGAAAGCCTAAATCCATTGCGTCATTAATTAAATGCGTATATAATACACTATGAGATATCTAGTTTCACTTATCCTTTTTGCTTGGTGGCTTGCTGGCATAGTAATTGCACAGGGATTTTGGAGTACTTTCTTTGCCGTAGTTTTCCCATTGTGGGGTTACTATCTTGTGGTTGAACAACTTGTTATTAAATATCTATGAAAAAACTTGGTAAAATTGGTTTTGCTTGCAAGTGGATCAATGATCCCAGTGAAGTGGGAGGCATGAAGGTAAATGCCAAGGACCGAGAGCTCAACGGCAGATCAACTACCATGCGTTGGCTTAGAGAACACAAAGCCGAAGCCGAACAACGACAGTGGGACATTATGAACCACAATGCTAGTGCCGCACTTCAACTGGTTGAGCGTGTGGGCAGTTTAGATCCCCATCTGCGTATGGTGCGACTAGGATCCGAGATGCTACAAGGTTACACTGAAAAAGATTGGCAAGCCTGGTGGCAACGAACAGAAATACAAGATCATTGTGCTCGTATATTTGCACCTGTTGGTGCCCGTGCCAGAGAATTGGATGTACGACTTAGCTTTCATCCTGGACAATTCTGTGTTCTTGCTTCCGAGGCCGATGAAATCGTAAATAGAAGTATAGAGGAGTTTGAATATCATGCTGACATGGCACGTTGGATGGGTTATGGACAAACCTTTCAGGACTTTAAGATCAATGTACACATATCGGGTAGAAGAGGTCCCGCGGGTATTCGCTCTGCCCTCCAACGTCTTAGCCCCGAAGCAAGAAACTGCATCACAATCGAAAACGACGAAATGTCATGGGGTATCGATTCGAGCCTAGAGCTAGCCAGTGATTGCGCCTTAGTGCTAGACATACACCACCATTGGATTAAAACTGGAGAATATATTGAAAACAATGATGACCGTATTAAAAGGATTTGTGATAGTTGGCGTGGTGTGCGCCCTGTTATACATTACTCCGTTAGCCGTGAAGATGTACTTGTCGGACATTCCGGACACGAACGCCCCGCTCTTATTCCGTTGATAGAATCTGGCCACAAAAAGGGCAAGCTCAGAGCACACAGTGACTTCTACTGGAATACAGCAGTAAATGACTGGGCATTGACACATAGTTCCTGGGCAGACATCATGGCAGAGTCAAAAGGAAAAAATTTAGCATCATTTGAGTTATATAAACAAGCACAAGCCTAATCCAGAGCTTTTACGTTTGGCCATAAATACCCTATAATAGGGTATTTTTTATGAGCAATTTTGCAAATGTCTACGTAGGTACAACAGCTAACGACCACACAGGCGATCCAATTCGCAATGCGTTTGAAAAGATTAATCAGAATTTTGCTAATATAGCAAGCGGAACAATCATAGTTAGTGCGCCAGTACAAACAGTTGCGGGACGCACAGGTAACATTGCACTAACAGTAAACGATGTTGCCGGTGCAGCAAGTATTGGATATGTAACTACATTAATTAATGGTATACCCAGCGGTAGTCCCGGCGAAAATGGGGCTCCAGGCAACAACGGGGCAACCGGTCCTACAGGTTCCGTAGGTTCCGTAGGTCCCACAGGTCCTTCTGGCAGCGTTGGGCCAACTGGCAACCCCGGACCACCTGGTCCAACTGGATCTCCTGGTAGCATTGGTCCAACAGGACCAGCAGGGCCACAAGGATCAATTGGTACACCGGGACCCACTGGTTCACAAGGAAACCCCGGGTCACCGGGATCAACTGGAGAACCTGGCTCAGTGGGTCCCACTGGCGGAACAGGCCCTACTGGTTCGCAAGGCCCTACTGGTCCGGCTGGAGCACAAGGAGAAGTTGGGCCCACAGGTAGCCCCGGTCCTACAGGACAAATTGGAGACACTGGCCCAACTGGTGCACAGGGTGTTAGTGTAACACTACAAGGTACCAAAGCCACAATAGAGGACTTGCCTTTAACAGGAAGTGATGGACACGGTTGGATTGTGACCGCAGGTTCTCTTCCGGCAAATCAACTATACAATGTAACTAACTCCGGTGCCAGTGGCTATGTATTTGGCGGCATTGATACAAACATATCAATTTCTGCTGTTACTGGATCTACCCTGACATTTGAAGTAACTGCTGCAGGACATCCTTTTTGGATTAAAACTGCCGCCACAACTGGAACAGGAGATGCTGTAACCGGAGTAACCAACAACGGATCTGACGTAGCAACTATAGTGTGGGATACCACGGGAGTTGCACCCGGTACCTATTACTATATCTGTCAGGTCCACGGTACAATGACAGGTATTATTACTATTACAGCCGTACACTTATCTGGAAGTTTATGGTTTTGGAACATAGCAGAAGGAGCATGGAATGATGTAGGTCCTATTGTTGGCCCACAAGGAGATCCGGGCCCAACAGGTAGCCCTGGTCCATACGGGGAACCCGGCGCAAATGGACCCACTGGCGCCCCTGGTCCAACTGGAGCAACTGGTCCAACTGGTCCAAGTGGATCACAAGGCGAACCCGGCTCACAGGGAAATCCCGGAGAGCCCGGACAACCCGGTGTATTGGGCCCAACAGGGCCAGCTGGCTCAACTGGGGAGCCTGGCCCAACAGG
>Ga0222712_10001711_pt1 | contig 26475 bp, 18 predicted proteins | sample C33_657DmetaG_FD_165043 | JGI IMG/M metagenome (GOLD analysis project Ga0222712, IMG submission 165043) | Estuarine water microbial communities from San Francisco Bay, California, United States - C33_657D | ecosystem: Environmental > Aquatic > Marine > Unclassified | place: USA: California... | reverse complement strand
TCCGCATGCACAAAATGGTAAGTATTGTTATTTTTTAATTGATTAAGTGTAAAATTATCCTCACTCCATTTTAAATAGGTTTTCGATAAATCAACTGAGGTAACTGATGCTGCACCTGCATTTGCAGCATACACCGAAAAGGAGCTTGTATAACTAAATAGGTTAAGGACATTTTTATCCTTACTTATTTCACTGAACATTTTTCTGGTAATGCGATGATCCAAGAAAAGTCCGGTGTCTAAATAATCAGTAAGGTTTACCATAAACTTTAAACCTTCTTCCTGCACTGTTATAATTTTAGATGCAACGACTGCTTCTTCTTTTTCGTATTGCCCTTCCCGGTGGGACATTCTTTTACGAACACGTAAATACATTTTTTCCAAGGGCACTTGCGTCATTTCAGAAATGATATTTTTACAACCAATCAGCCAAGCATCATGATCTTCGTCGCTCATGCCATGACGGCGATTGTATTCGGCAATATAAATGTAGTCCTCGTATAGTTCAATGCAGATAGGAAATTCGGGTAAGTCATGGTCATACAAACGCCAACAAGTGATATTTTGTCGCTTGGCTTGTTTGGATCGATGCTTGTAATTTTTAAGCAATCGATTATTGAACATATCATATTTTTCCATACTCATATTTGGTATCCCTGTTTCACTTGACAAAAAAAAGAAGCGTTAGTTTGATAACGCTTCTAAAATTAATATATTTAAAATGAATCGTACTTATCAAGTACCAATATTTGTTCTTATTTCAATTTTGCTAATGCATCTGCGATTCTAGCCCAAGCCTTTTCAATATTTGGCATGCTATTCGCAAATGAAAAACGAACACAATTAGGTTCTCCAAAAGCGTCACCCATTACTGAGGAAACATTTGCTGTGTTTAATAAATACATGCTAAAGTCAGGGGCATTGGCAATGGTTTGCGTACCATCAGACTTTCCATAGTAGTAGCTAACATCAGGGAAAACATAAAATGCTCCTTGCGGTGCAAAGCATTTGAATCCTGGTATATTATTCACTAGGGCCAAAGTTTTTTCGCGTCTTCTTGTAAATTCTTCAGTCATTTCGATAGAAGGTTTTAGATCACCTACTAATGCAGTTACTGCTGCTTTTTGAGTGATTGAACAGGTTCCTGAAGTAAATTGACCTTGTAGTTTTTCCATTCCTTTGGCAATAGTAACATTAGATGCGGTATACCCTAAGCGCCAACCGGTCATGGCAAAACCTTTACTTAAACCATTAATCACCACTACTTGATCTTTTATAAAATCAAATTGTGCAATACTTTCATTCTTGCCTTCAAAATTGATGTATTCATAAATTTCATCAGATAAAATAGTAATGGCTGGGTATTTCTTGAACAAATTTGCCAAAGCCTCTAATTCATCTTTGCTATAAACAGCACCCGATGGATTACAAGGAGAGGAAAACATAAATACTTTAGTGTTGGGTGTTATAGCCGCTTCAATTTGTGCTGGACTCACTTTAAAACCATCTTCCAAAGTACTTTTGATTTCAACCACCTTACCACGGGCAATTTTAACGAGTTCAGAATAGGTCACCCAATAAGGAGTTGGAATGATTACCTCATCGCCATCATCCACTAACGCTAAAATAGCATTCGCCAAACTTTGTTTCGCTCCAGTGGATGTCACAATATTTTCAGGCTTATAATCTAAGTTGTTGTCTCTTTTTAATTTACTACATACGGCTTCTCTTAAATCAGCAAAACCAGCGACAGGCGTGTAGTGACTCCAGTTATCATTGATTGCTTTAATCGCTGCATCCTTGATATGCTGTGGCGTGTCAAAGTCCGGCTCACCTAAGCTTAAGTCAATGACATCAATACCTTGGGCTCTTAATTCACGGCCTAATTTGGCCATTTTTAAAGTTTCAGGCTCGCTAAATCTGTTTAATAAGGAAGATAATTGCATAATTAATTAATTGATTTAACAAATTTCGCAAATAATTCGCAAACGATTGTCAGTTTTGGACTTGTAATTCAATTAAATTATTCAGTAGGTGTTAATATCTATTTTGTTGAACCCAATAGATTGTCAAAATTTGGGCTAAAGACTCTTTTTCGGCCAAGCTCATAGTTGTAGATGGTATTGCCTAGGTTTTTCATGAATGGTAGACCGATGGTTCTGTAATCATAGGTATTGTCATTCAAAATGCCGTCAGCATTTACATAAATAACTGCACTTAGCATGAATTCCACTTTAGCTTCCGTATCAATGATATAGGTGTTGTCCAATAAAAATCCATAAGCGTCACCTGCTTTACTAAATATTTTTATATTCGATGGAATAGGGCCTTTCTCTGAACCCAACATGATAAATTTAGCATAAGCCGGATAATATTCCGAACTATCATAGGTTGGGTAACTTGATTCCTTTGGGGTGGTATGCATCCATTGTAATAAAAATTTACGATCCTCATTGCTTAAATTAAATCGTTGCTTTGAAGCTGTTTGATCTGGGAAAATGACCGATTGCATGATGTGGTGTAAATCACTTAAGCTTATTCTATTTTTTTCTGAAAAATTAAGGGGGGCATTAATTAAAGAATCTTGACCATTTAAATAGCCATTACCAATCAAAACATTATAATAGGGTAGTTTGCTAGTATTATTTTGCGCTGGTTGGGTATAAATTAATTTATTATTGGCATCATAAAATTGTACTGACTGTGTTTGTCTGTTTTCCAATGGGGTGCGACCAAGTTCAAGTCGATTTCTTATATAAACTTCGGGATACCCTCTGTTGGCTAATTGTGAATGAATATATTCCTGTCCTAAAAATTCATATAAACGATTCGCTGCATTATTATCACTCACTACTAATACTTCTTTAATTGCTTGTTCGATGGTTTGTCGGCCATCAATCGCATAAGGATTATTATAGATGGTTTCCTGTCTGGCGGTTACGCTATCATAAATAGCAGTGCTTGCCTTATTCAGTCCTGTAATTTTTAAATTGTTTAATTTTTCAAGGGCTAAAACAGATAAGGGAAATTTAACAGTGCTTGCAGGATAAAAATATTCATTTGCATTTAAGCGATAGCTGTATTCTTTAAAATGAGGCGTATTATTTTTATCTCTATTAATTTGTGTATATAAAATTTGAATGCGGTACTGACTAGGATCAGCCAATAAAGAGGCGAAGTGATTTGGGCTTTGCTTCATTAATGCAACCAACAATGAATCATTGGCCCCCATATTATTTTGCGCTTGCATATTTGCGCAATTAAAAAAGAAAAATAGCAAGCCGAGATAAAATATTTTTTTAAGCATCTTACATTTCGTTTTCAGCGAATTCGTAATTAGAATAATCTTGAATCACATTATATAAAGTGCCTCTTTCAATAGGTTGGCGTTTGGCTTGCTTGATTAACCCTACTAATTGTTCTGTGGTCATTACAGGCGTCTGTTCCTCACTGCCTGCCATTGAATATATTTTAGTGGTATCGTCAATGGTGCCATCTATATCATTCACCCCATAGCTTAAAGTAAGCTGTGCAGTTTCACGACCCAACATAGGCCAGTAGGCTTTAACATGCGGGAAATTATCCAAGTACAATCGGGATATTGCATACATTTTTAAATCATTGGCTAAGGTTGATTCAGGGACATCATGCATATCGTTGTCCTTGTTTCTAAATTTCAATGGAATAAAAGTATTGAAACCTTTGGTCTCATCCTGCAGTTGACGTAGGCGTTCCATATGATCAATGCGGTGTTCGTATTTTTCGATATGTCCATATAATAAAGTTGCATTACTATGCATCCCTAAATTGTGTGCTGTTTTATGAATATGTAACCACTCATCGGCCGTTGCTTTATCAGCACAAATAACCGTTCTGATATCAGGATGAAAAATTTCAGCGCCGCCACCAGGTAATGAATCTAATCCTGCTTCATGTGCTAGTTTCATACCTTCTTCTGTGGTTACTTTGGCTTTGCGGAACATATATTCCAATTCAACCGGTGTGAATGCTTTAATATGTAATTCGGGGCGATGTGCTTTAATGGTGCGCATTAATTCCAAGAAAAATTCCAAGGTTAATTTAGGATGGACGCCGCCAACGATATGAACTTCAGTAACAGGTTTGCCATCATATGATTTTACAATGTCCATCATTTGATCAATGGTTAATTCCCAGCCTTCTTCCTTATGTGCATATAATTTTGAATAAGAACAAAACTTGCAGGAGAACACGCATACATTGGTGGGTTCAATATGAAAATTTTTATTGAAGTAAGTTTTATTCCCATGTAAAGATTCTCTTTTCCAATTGGCTAATGCGCCAACATAGGGTAGTGATGCTTTTTCAAATAAATAAACGCCCTCGTTAAATGAAAGACGTTCATTATGAATTACTTTATTCCCAATATTTTGTAATTGATTATCCTTTTCTGAATTTATGATTACCTGTATATTCTCCGTTTGCATTGCCCACTATTTTAGGCTACAAAGTTAAGAATTATAGTTACAATATTGTTCAATTTTATAACTAATACCAATCATAATTTATATTAATAAACCTGCCATACTCGCGGACAAGTAGGATGCTAATGTACCACATAAAAGTGCTTTTAAACCTAATTCAGCTAAGTCCTTTCTTCTGGTAGGCGCTAATTCGCCAATACCACCAATCAGCATACCCACACTACTAAAGTTGGCAAAACCACAAATGGCAATACTAACAATTAATAAACCTTTTTCAGTAACAATAGGAACTACTTTACTGGTTAAACTTTTAAAGGCAACAAATTCGTTAATGGTTAATTTCTGTCCTAACAAAGTAGCTGCATTTTGAATATCGACAGAAGGAATACCCATGGCCCAAGCCATTGGATAAAATAATTTACCAAATACAAAATTTAAGCTCAGGTTTAAGTTTGGATTAAACAAATGACCTACTGTTAACATGATCCAATCAATCATCGCGATTAAAGCAATAAATCCAATCAACATTGCAATTACATTCATTGCTAATTTAAATCCATCTCCAGCACCATGCGTGATGGCATCGATGGTATTACTATATTGACTTTTTACTTCCAATTTTACACTACCCATGGTTTGAGAAACCTCAGTTTCAGGAAATACAATTTTAGCAATCACTAATGCACCTGGAGCTGCCATTAAACTTGCCGTAATTAATTTAGGTGCCAAATCCAAACCAGCTTGTGCACCCATATTTGCATACACAATTAAAATACCACCAGCTATACAAGCCAAACTTCCACTCATGCTGGCTAATATTTCACTTTTGGTCATGGTCGCCAAATAGGGGCGAATCATAATTTGCGCTTCTACCTGTCCAACAAAAGCACTTGCCACATTACTTAATGCTTCAGCACCACTCACCCGCATAATAAAATTCATTGACTTTGCTACAACAGCAACAATGCGTTGCATGATACCAAAATGATAAAACAGGGCAACTAAAACACAAACCAATATAATTGTAGCAGTAACGTTAAAGGCAAATACAAAACCGCCGTTGGCAAAATCAGCAACGCCCGATGGAGTAGTTGCTGCAACACCACTATAAACGAAAGCGGCACCTGCGCGTGCAAACTGTTCAATTTTACCCATGCCTCTTCCAATAATTTGGAAAAAGTGGGTGACTGCTGGAATTTTTAAGATTAAAACTCCAATCGTAAATTGTAACAATAAGCCACTCATCACCAAGCGGTAGTTGATTTTACTTTTGTTATTTGAAAACAGATAGGCAATGATAATGATCACAATAATACCTATAATGCCTTGAAATCGTTCCATGGTTTGGTTTTAGATACCTAAGATAAACAAAAATCCCATCCCGAGTGCTCAGGATGGGATTTAAAATGAATACCATTGGTAAACAACAATTATTTATGAGGTATAAAGAATTTTATTTATCAACTATGTTATAAATGCGCTTGAATTTTCTTGTCTAAAACAGCTTTTGGTACTGCACCAATTTGCTTGTCAACCACTTCGCCGCCTTTCACAAATAAGATAGCTGGGATAGAAGTTATACCAAAGTTCATGCTTAAGTTAGGATTAACATCCACATTCACTTTTCCGATATTTACTTTTCCTTCATATTGCACTGCTAATTCTTCAATAACTGGCCCAATGGCACGACAAGGACCACACCATTCTGCCCAAAAATCAATGACTGTAAGTTTATCACTCTCCATGACGTCTTTCTGAAAATTTGCATCTGTAAATTCTAATGCCATAATTATATATTTTAATTGGGTTGTTTATTATACTTCTTCAAAAATAGTTCCAATATTTAATAACTGCCCATTTGACTTTTCCACTTTATAAAAAAATATTGGGGACAAATTTTACCGACAGGGCGTCATATAATTACCTGTAAAGTCAGATGCTTAAACCAGGTTCACCAGAACGGATAAGTCCGGATGCTTATCCAGAAAGGAAACCATATCATCATTCATCAAAAATCCCTTTTCATAGGTACGAACACTGGCAACCAGTTGTTCCTTGGGTTCAATGAAGTTGAATTTTAAGGAGGCTCGGCCTGGGTTTTGTTTTAAATTCTTTTCTACAAATTCCAATATTTCTATGTCAAGCTTGGAAGGGTGCATGCTTATTTCAATAGACCTTGTCTGGTTTTGCTTCACGGTCTCCAATAAGGACATGTTGGTAATTTTAAATTCAAAGGCATTGGGCTGATTGTATCTATTTCTAAAGCTCCCAGTTAAGAATATCTTTTGACCTACTTCCAGGTAGTTTTGAAACTTGATGTAATCCTCACTCCATAATATAAAGTCTGTTTTGCCAGTAAAATCTTCAATAACAAAGGAGCCAAAGTTTTTCCCTGTTTTGGTCATCCGATGTTGCACCTCAGTCACCAAACCCGCTAGTTTAAAATTACGTCCTAACTGATTTAAATTCACGGACAAAGTATCCCTTACTTCATTAAAATCGTTAATTGGTGTAAATTGATAATGTCGCATTTCAAAACTGAAATGATCCAAGGGGTGACCACTCATAAACATCCCTGTAATATCCTTTTCGTGATCCAGCTTTTCAGTTAAAGTCCATTCCTCACATACGGTTATTTTAGGAACGGGCACTTGCATGGCCGAAGGTAAATCACCAAATAAGGTATTCGTCGTACCTGCATTTACATTTTGTAGGGCTTGCGCATAGTTAATTAATTTTTCAAGTCCGTTGGTTCTGTCACCATCGGCTACATGAAAAAATTGTGCACGGTGGTATTCAGGGAAACAGTCAAAGGTTCCAGAATAGGCCAAACTTTCCAATGATTTTTTATTGACAGATCGTGATAATACACGTTTGATAAAATCAACCATATCTTTAAAGTGACCTGATTTATTTCGTTCGGTGATGATGGTATCAATGGCGGCTTCACCCACACCCTTTAATCCACCTAAGCCAAATCTAATTTCACCATTTTTATTTACTGAAAAACCATTGAGCGATTCATTAATATCTGGACCCAGCACTTTTATCGTCATTCTTTTACATTCTTCCATGAAGAAGGTAATTTTATCAATACTGCCTGCGTGGTTTAAAACAGCAGACATATATTCGCCAGGGTAGTGTGCTTTTAAATAAGCGGTTTGATAGGCCAAATAGGCATAGCAAGTGGAGTGTGATTTATTAAAAGCGTATTGTGCAAATGCTTCCCAATCTGTCCATACTTTTTCTAATACATTTTCAGGATGTCCATTTTTTACCGCACCCGCCACAAACTGTGCTTTCATTTTATCCAATACCGATTTTTGCTTTTTACCCATGGCTTTTCTCAATACATCGGCATCACCTTTGGTAAAGCTGGCAATTTTTTGACTGAGTAACATTACCTGTTCCTGATAAACAGTAATACCATAAGTATCCGATAAAATTTCTCCCATCACAGGCAAATCATACTTGATTAATTCACGCCCGTGTTTACGTTCAATGAAATTGGGAATATACGCCATCGGACCTGGTCGGTACAAAGCGTTCATTGCAATTAAATCAGCAAATTTATCTGGCTTTAAATCACGTAAATGTTTTTGCATACCCACACTTTCAAATTGGAAAGTGGCATTGGTTTCGCCGCGTTGGTATAAATTAAATGTTTTTGCATCATCCAAAGGAATCAAATCCAAATCAATGATAACCCCGTGATTTTGTTTAATTAATTCTAATGCTGTTTTTAAAATGGAGAGGGTTTTTAAACCCAAGAAGTCCATTTTTAATACACCCGCTTCTTCAATAACACTTCCTTCAATTTGCGTAACCCATAAATTAGAATCCTTCGCAGTGGCTACTGGCATAATTTCCGTTAAATCACTAGGGGCAATGATGATACCTGCTGCGTGAATACCCGTATTTCGGATAGATCCTTCTAATCTTTCTGCTTCATGTAATACGGCTGCACGTAAATCATTTCCTTTATATATTTCTCTTAACTTTTTTACATTGTCAATATCTTCCGGTTGATAGCCTTCTCTTTCTGCCAATGATTTTTCACCTTCCTTCACAGTGAGTGGCGCGTGTAAACATCTATTTAATTCTGTGCCTGGTTTGTCTGGTACTAACTTAGCTAATAAATTACTTTCAGATAAAGGCAAATCCATCACACGGGCAACATCTTTAATACTGCTTTTTGCAGCCATGGTACCATAAGTAACAATTTGTGCCACCTGTTCCTTGCCATATTTATCAACCACATAGTCAATTACTTTTTGACGACCTTCATCGTCAAAGTCCGTATCAATATCGGGCATGCTCTTACGATCCGGATTTAAGAAACGCTCAAATAGTAATTGGTATTTAATCGGATCAATATTGGTGATACCAATACAATAGGCTACTACACTTCCCGCAGCTGAACCACGACCGGGACCTACAAATACACCCATGTTACGACCTGCTTGTATAAAATCACTTACAATTAAAAAATAACCCGCAAAGCCCATGGTGCGAATGGTGAATAATTCAAAATCAATCCGCTCTTGTAATTCGCTGGTAATTTCAGGGTATCTTTTATTTGCACCTTCCCAGGTTAAATGTTTTAATAATTCCCACTGGTTCATATTGGCTTCCTTGTGAATCTGAAATTCCTTTGGAATAGGGAAGGCGGGAAGTAAAATATCTTTTTTCAAGTTCAACACATCTACCTTATCAACAATCGCATTGGTATTATCAATGGATTCAGGTAGGTCACTGAACAAGGCAGACATTTGCGCCTGTGTTTTAAAATAAAATTCGTTATTGGGAAATTTGAATCTTCTGTTTTTAATTTGAATTTCATCATTCACAAAATCATCAAAGCCCGGAGTTGATTGCTTTTCACCCGTATTGATACAAAGTAAAATATCGTGCGCATTGGCGTCATCTTCATTAATGTAGTGACTATCATTCGTAGCAATGACAGGGACTTTATATTTTTTTGCAAATTGCAAAAGTCGGTCATTGATTATTTGTTGCTCTGGAATTTGGTGTCGTTGAATTTCAATATAATAATCCTCGCCAAAAATATCCAACCACCATTTAAATTCTTTTTCTGCTGCGGCTTCATCACTTTTTAATATCGCTTGGGGTACATGCGCACCAATACAACAGGTAGTCGCTATTAATCCTTCGTGGTATTTTTCAATTAATGATTTATCAATTCTAGGATACTTACTATACATGCCTTCAATGTATCCAAGCGAAGTAAGTTTGATTAAGTTTTGATAGCCAATCGCGTTTTTTGCCAATAAAACTTGGTGATAACGGTTGTCCTTTAATTCCTTGGTAAAGTTTTTGATATGCCTGTCCTTAACCACATAAAATTCGCAACCAACAATGGGTTTAACAATCGGAGCTAAAATATCTTTTCCATCAGCGTCTTTACCAATGACCTTTGTTTTTTTCCATGCCTGACTTACAAATTTAAATGCCCCAAACATATTACCATGATCAGTGATGGCAATTGCAGGCATATTATCAGAGATTGCTTTTTCATACAATCCTTCAATGGAAGCAGCACCATCCAAAAGTGAATATTGGGTATGAACATGTAAATGGGAAAATGTAGGCATCTTGGAATGGGTGTAAGTGTACAAATATCGTAAAATTAAGGGGTATAAATTAGCTTAATTTTCCACAAATAAATCGTTAAAAATGGACTAAAATTCCCTTTTTACACCTACAAACATTAACTTGCCTGACTATGTGGATACAAAATTTAAATAGGGCTGTTCATTTATTTGGATCACTCATTTTATTGGCTAGTTGTAGTTCCCTTAAAAACTTATCTTTTCCATTAAAATCAGGTAAGCAAGTAGCTGCTGTGTCCGAAACCAAGAAGACCCCAAGAAACATGGAATTTTTGGAAGATATTTCGGTGACCCCTGGAAAAATCACCATCAATAACGCCTCTAATGCTGTAGAAACAGAAAAACCAACGGTCATTAATAAAAATTATGAAATGATGCCGGTGAATTTGTCTGATATTGAAAAGGCAAATTGGTTACAAATCAAATATTCGCTTAAAATGGATATTGCCGTGGAAGAAATTAAAAACATTCCATTACTACAAAAAATAGATGAATGGTGGGGCACACCTTATGTTTTGGGTGGTAATTCTAAAAATGGGGTGGACTGTTCCTATTTTACTTTGGATGTAATGCGTGATATTTATAAAGTAAATTTAAAACGTACTGCAGCTGAGCAGTATGAGCAAAGTGTAAAAATTGAATGGAATAATTTAAAGGAAGGGGATTTAATATTTTTTAAAACAGATGGACGTCGCCGCATTTCACATGTGGGTATTTATTTAGCCAATAATAAATTTGCGCATGCTAGTACAAGCCAAGGTGTAACGATTGGTGATTTAACTGATCCTTATTGGCAAAGAAGGTTGTATAGTTTAGGAAGAACTAGCCCACAATAATAAAAATAATTACTGCTTATTTTTCGATGGTCGTATTTACGTAGTACAATCTATTTATAAGTTTTACAAATTCTTTAATATCAAAATCCGCTTGGGTGATTAATTTCTTTTGCGGAATATAATCCATTGGACTTAATTGGTATTTTTTCCCATTGTAATTAAAAGCTATGGGTAGGTTAAAACCAACCACACAATTTTTCCATTGGTAAGTAAGAATTTTTTCTTTCTCATCATATTGGTAAACTAAGGAAGGGATTTGCGTATTTCTTAAATATTGGGTAAAGATTTTATTATAGTTGAATCCAGCAGATTTGGAAATATAATTTTCAATATCAACACTGTTTACTGTTTTATGATAAAATTGTTTGTTGAGATTAATTAAAATCTGACGGAACAAAGAATCATTATCCATGGAGTGTCTTATGGTATGAATTAAATTTGCGCCTTTATTATACATGTCGCCATCACTTTGCTCATTAACACCGTAATTTGCAATGATAGGTTTGTTGTTTTGGATGCCACGTCTAATTCCAAAATTATAATCATTACCTGCTTCAATCCCATAATAGTATTCGGTCATCAAGGTTTCTGTATAATTTGTAAATCCTTCATGCACCCACATATCAGCTATATCATTGGTAGTAATATTATTGGCAAACCATTCGTGTCCACTTTCGTGCACAATGATAAAATCCCATTTCAAACCCCATCCTGAACCTGACAAATCACGACCTAAATAACCATTGCCAAATTTGTTACCATAGGCAACTGCTGATTGGTGCTCCATGCCTAAATGGGGTGATTGCACTAATTGATAGCCATCTTCATAAAAAGGGTATGGCCCCATCCAGTATTCAAATGCTTTTAACATTTGTGGTACTTGTGTAAATTGTGCTTTTGCTTTAGTAGAATCTTGCTTTAATACCCAATAGTGTAAATCTAAATTTCCTTTTAAGCCATTATAATTTTCACTCCAACCCATGTAATCTCCAATATAAGGGACGATATTATAATTGTTTATAGGGTTTTTAACTTCCCAGGTATAGCTCGTAAGTTGATGGATATTTTCTTTTTTTATCATTCGGCCATTTCCAACAGCCATTAATGAATCAGGCACATTCATGGTAAGGCTTGCTCCCTGGTCAGGTTCGTCAGATTGATGATCCTTACAAGGATACCAAACAGAAGCACCCAATCCTTGACAAGCCACTGACATCCATGGTTTACCATTGGCATCTTTTTTCCAAATCCAGCCACCGTCCCAAGGTGGGCGAACAGCTTCAACTGGAATACCATGGTAGTAAATGACTAATTTAAAATTTGCGTTTCTATTTAACTTTTCATTGAAACTGACTACAGCTACATTTTCATTTCTTGAATGGGTCAGGGATTTACCTGATTTTGCATTAGGCGCAAAATAAATGACACTATCAATGATCAAAGGCTGTTGTAAATCAATTTGAATGTTATTGCTGGGCTTTATAACTTTTGCTGTCCAACTAACTAGACCAATGATAGATTTGGTTTCATAGCTAGGTGTTACAGTTATATCATAATGTTGAATATCAAACCAATCTCGGTGCTCATTTAAACTTCCTCTTAAAGTGTCCTGTAAATTAAATACGGGTTGACTATTTAAAGCCAATGAAAAAACAGACAATAAAATGATACATAAAGATTTTTTCATAAGAGCGCTTTAATTAGTCGTAATTGAATAACCAATAATGATAACGTATGAAATTTAATCTTTTATTAATTTATCAGCAAATACTTTTTCGAATTTCTCCAATTTAGGACCAATCACATATCTGCAATAACCTTGATTTTTATTATTGTTATAATAGTTTTGGTGATAATTTTCAGCAGCATAAAACTTTTTGAATGCTTCAACGGTGGTCACAATGGGATTAGGCCAAGCTTTAGCCGCGTTCAATTCATTGATATATTTTATAGCTAAGTCGGATTGATGTTTGTTGTGAAAAAATACAACACTCCTATATTGTGGCCCAATGTCATTTCCTTGTTGGTTTAAAGTGGTAGGGTCGTGCGTTTTCCAAAAAACGGATAATATTTCGTCTAAACTAATCTTTGTGGTATCAAATAATACCTGACATACTTCAGCATGCCCCGTATTTTTATCGCAAACCTGCTCATAGGTAGGGTTGTCAACAAAGCCGCCACTATAACCACTGGTTACTTTAACAACTCCTTTTAAACGTTGAAAAAAGGCTTCGGTACACCAAAAGCAGCCAGATCCGAGTGTTATGGTTTCTATATTTGTCATATTTATCTTATTCGGTTTAGTGTTTGTATTATTTTGGGCACATGCGCTAAAGCATATGAATAGGTATAATAAAAGACTTGTTTTTTTTAGGCCTTGCATAAACTTGTTTTTATAAATATAATACAAATAATATACCCAAATTGTTTAAAGCAGGTTAATGTTTATTTAAGTAAATTTGTGCCCTCATACGCCCATGAAAGTATATCCAGAAAATGCATTATCTCAGTTAGAATTTGATAAAATCATAACTATTTTGTTAAACTATTGTCAAACGACAATTGGTAAGGAATTGGTAAATGATATCCGGATTCATACCCATCTAAAGTATATACAAACGGCCTTACAACAAACACAGGAATTTAAATATATCAGATCGGCGGGTCAGTATTTTCCTACTGATTTTGTGATGGATATCCGAAGGGATTTGAAATTGCTAGGTATCCCTGGCGCGCAATTGGTAGGAGAGCAGTGGCTTTTGGTGAGAAAGTTAGCAGATCATACTTCACAGGTTTTTAAATGGTTTGATGCTGAAAGACAATCAGCCTATGCTGCTTTGTATGAAATAGTGGCAGATTCTTATTATGAAAAATGCATCATTGAAATGATTGATGTTGTTGTAGATGAAAGAGGTTCTGTGAAGGACAATGCATCGGATGATTTGGCCAAGATAAGGATGCAGTTGTATAAAAAAAGACAGGAGCTTCGCCGCATTTTTGAAAAAGTAGTGAGTAAGTTAGCCAAGTCAGGTTATACTGCAGATATTGATGAAAGCTTTAGTAATGGAAGAAGGGTAGTTGCAGTTTTTTCAGAATACAAACGACAAGTAAAAGGTTTTTTACACGGGGAAAGTGATAGTCGTAAAACGGCTTTTATTGAACCAGAGGAAACTATTGAATTAAATAATGAATTATATAGTTTAGAACAAGAAGAACTGAAGGAGGTGCAGCGGGTATTACGACAACTTACTGCACAGTTGTCACCTTATTCCAGTTTATTAATGAACTATTTACAGATTATTGGGCAATTTGATTTTGTAAAAGCAAAGGCAATGTTGGCAATAGATATGAATGCACAATTGCCCATGGTTAATAACTTGGCCACTTCGCATTTGATAGATGCTTATCATCCTTTGCTGTACATGTATAATAAGGTTTCAGGTAAAAAAACAATTCCTGTTAATATCCAATTGGATGATAATACGCGAATACTAATTATCAGTGGGCCTAATGCTGGTGGTAAAACAGTATCCATGAAAACATTGGGACTCAATCAAGTGATGCTGCAGAGTGGCTTATTGATTCCGGTACATCCAGATTCTCAAATGGGTATTTACAAACAATTATTTATACAATTAGGGGATACGCAAAATTTGGCATTTGAATTAAGTACTTATTCAAGTCATTTGATTCATATGAAACATTTCATTGAAAATGCGAATGGAAAAACCTTATTTTTTATTGATGAATTAGGAAGTGGTAGTGATCCACATTTAGGTGGTGCTTTTGCGGAAGTAATATTGGAGGAATTATCACATCGACATGCTCAAGGTATTGTGACTACGCATTATTTGAATTTAAAAGTGATGGCGAATCATAATAAGGGAATTGTGAATGGTGCCATGCAATTTGATGAAGTTAAGTTGGAACCATTGTATCAATTGGTGATAGGTAAGCCAGGAAGTTCCTACACATTTGCTATTGCAGAAAGAATTGGCTTGCCGAAAAATTTAATAAATCGTGCCAGAAAATTGGTGGATAGTCATCACTTTGAATTAGATAAATTATTGAATAGTACGGAACAGGATTTGCAATTAATTCAAAAGGAACGACGTGATTTAATTAAGAAATTAAAGGAGGTGGACATTTTACAAGCGGAATTAAGTAAAACCCTGAATAAGGAAAAGCATTTACAACAGATCACCTTATTAAAGGAGCAGAATAGGGTTGCGGAGGAAAAGTTCACTTACTTAAAGGAAATGGAGCGAAAACTAAAGCAAATTGCGTTGGATTGGAAAAAAGCAGAAAAGAAGGAAGAAGTAGTTAAAAATTTATATAATTTATTGTTTAAGAAAAATGATAAAATTGTTATAAATAAATTGGCAAAGAAGGTAGATAAGAATTACAAGGAACTTTCAAAACCTATTGAAGTTGGGGCTACAGTTAAAATGAAAAATAATTATCAGGTGGGTGAGGTATTGGATATAAAAGGGAAAAGGGCCATTGTGAAAATAGGGCAACTACCCATGAATATTGATCTGGTTGATTTGGTGGTGGTGGAGAAAATTATAACTAATCCATAATCTATTATATAATCAGATTTTTATATATTAAAAAATAAAAATATATTAGTATAAATCCTTGATAATTCCATGAATTGTTTATCTTAGCCCTTCATTACAATAGAATTTTTTTATGAGAAAATTTGTTACCTATTTAGGATTAATTATAGTTGTATTATTTACTGCTTGTAATAAATCTGTGGTGTATGAGTTGGATTATGCATACAATAAACGTCTTATTACAAGTGAAGTAAGGGATAGGTTTGTTGGGAATTGGTCAAGAAGCATCACTTTGCAAATGCCTGATTTTGTATTTAATGCTAAGGATTCAATCAATCCTGGGGTAATTAAATTTGCTGATAGCATTATTATAAGAACGATTAAGGATCCAAATGATAAAAATGGTTTGGCTTATTTGGACTCTTTAAATATCATTTATCCAAAATCGCCAGGTAATATGGGTGATTTAGATAGTGCACATGTGCATATCACTGATACACTAACTTATACCTACAAACCTTTATTAATTAATGTGAATTATAATCCACGAGATTCTACGATTAAAAATGTGGTTTTAGAATTTGAAGGACAAGGAAAAAGAAATGCAAAATTTAATACAGGTTTAATTTTGGAATCAGGCAATTTAACCATAAAAAATAAAGCATCTATTTATATCGGTTTCTGGAATAGCTATTTAACAAGATTCTAGTAAGCTTCATCTTATTAATATAAAAATAACGTGCAATTTATTGTGCGTTATTTTTTTTATAAAACCTTACATTATGAGTACAAAGCAAGTTGAAATGGTTTTAGCACCCAAGCAACCACACTTTGTGGGTGATGGATTTAGGGTACATAATTTTATTCCTAGTGGTTATGGCTTAACCATGGAAAGAATGGATCCATTTATTATGTTAGATTATGCATCTCGATATCATTTTCCTCCAACAGGGAAACCTAAAGGCGTGGGTGTGCATCCGCATCGTGGATTTGAAACAGTTACCATTGCTTATAAAGGAAGTGTAGCGCATCATGATAGTGCAGGTGGTGGAGGTGAGATAAAGGAAGGAGATGTACAATGGATGACAGCAGCAAGTGGCGTATTACATAAAGAATATCATGCAGAAAGTTTTTGTGCAACCGGTGGCGATTTTCAAATGGTGCAGTTATGGGTGAACTTACCTGCGAAGGATAAAATGAGTACCCCGAAATACCAAGCGATTGAGAATACGCAAATTCCAAAAATAAAAGTAGACGGAGGTTTCGTTGAATTGATTGCAGGAGTTTATCAAGAGCATAAAGGAGCGGCAAGTACTTTTACCCCCGTAAATATGTTAAATGCGAAATTAGCTTCAGGCGGTAGTGCTGAATTTAGTTTTCCTTCCAATCATAATACATGCATCTTAGTGATCGAAGGAGAGGTTATTTTAAATAATACGGAAGATGTTCCATTAGATCATTTGGCTTTATTTAAAAATGAGGGGGAATCATTTACCATTAAAGCATCTCAAGATAGTATCGTTTTAATTTTAAGTGGTGAGCCTATCAATGAATCTATTGCTGCACATGGCCCATTTGTAATGAATACCCGTGAGCAAATCATGGAAGCTTTCCAGGATTATGAGTTGGGAAAGTTTGGGGAGTTGGCGGATTAAATCAAAATAGAATTAGTTCTATTAAATTATAGCTTTAGGATTATTGTAAATAATCTAAGTATTTTTACCATCTTAAATCCCAATAGATGCGCAAACAATGGTTGCTATTATTTTTACTATGTCCTGTTTTTGCCAATGCGCAGTATCAAATAAAAATTAAGGCTGTAAATACAATCGACAGTATTGCCTTTTTTAGAGGAGCTCTTTTTGATGATAAAAATTATATCCCAAAAGATACTATCAAATTATATAAGGGGAACTATACAGTAACCGCAAAGAAACCAATTATTGGGGGCATCTATTTTTTCTATTTCCCAAAATCTAAACAAAAGGTTTATTTCGCACTAGAGAATTTGGATTCAATTAAAGTTGAATTACGAGGTGCTGATTATATAGATAGTATAAAGTTTAGCAACAAGCCAAATCAACAATTTACTGAGTATCAAAAATTAGAAAAGAAATTAACGAATTATGATTCCATGTTTGCAGCTGACTTAGCCAAAGGTAAAAAGTTTAATCTCGCGCAAAAGGCAGCGTTTTTTCAACCAAAAACAAGTCAGTTGTCAAATTCAAGAACAACAGTACTTTCAAGTTTAAAGCCAAATACTGCCTTGTATTTGCATATGAATACATTGAATATATTGGACAGCTCAGTGCCTAGTCGCAAAAATTATATTGGCAGAAATGAATTTATAAAACGATTCGATTTTAAAAATCCTAAGTTATTATTTACGCCAAATATTAAAAATGTACTCAATGAATATTATTCTTATTACCCTTTGCAGGCGGATTCTTTGAATAAAGGCCTTGATACGGTCATGAATAAAGTAGATGGAAAATCGAATATGAGTATGTATATCACTGACTATTTTATTAAGTTATTGCATAATCGTGAAATTGTGAATAATACGGAAGCCTATACTTATTATTTAGAAAAGTATATTTTAAATCAAAAATATAAAATTTCAGACATTAAACAATTAGATCAATTAAAAACTGAATTAGCTAATTTAAAATCCTTGCAATTACAAGATACCTGTGTAAATATGATTTTAAAGGATACGGCAGGACAAATGCAAAATTTACAAGAATTCGCTAGTCAAAATAAATTTACATTAATTGTATTTTATGATCCCACCTGTGAACACTGTAAAGTTGAACTTCCTAAAATGGATAGTACCATTAACTTACTCGAAAATACGTATAATATAAAAGTAGGAAGGTATGCAGTTTGTAATGAGCCTAATTTACCTGCAAGTGTATGGAAGGACTTTATTGTAAAATATAATTTAAGTAAAAACTATATTAATGTAAACTTGGGTAATAATATGGATTTGAGAAAAAGCTATGATGCCTTTACGAATCCCATATTTTACTTGGTCAATAATAAAGGGATTTTATTGGGCAAAAAGCTAAGCCCACAAACAGTCAGGAATTTGATTTTGGCTAATTATTTGAAATAAGCTTCAATTATTTTATATACTTTATCTGAAGTGACCTCATTAATGCTGCTGATTTTTTTTATAAGTCTTGATTTATCAATGGATCTTATTTGATCAATCACAATTTGACCTTTTTTGCTATTCACATTACAATCAATTCTTGTTGGATACTTTTTTAAGGTGGAGGTGAGTGGCGCAACAGTTACCGTATCAGAATATTTGTTTATAACATCAGGGGAAAGTATTACGCAAGGCCTCGCCTTGCTAATTTCACGACCAATAGTTGGATCTAAGGAAGTGAGCCAGACTTCATTTTTTAATACTACCATGTCCAATCCTCCGGAATTGGATCTTCAAAATTCAACCAATCTTTTTCATCTTTTGTGAGTTTGTTATCTACTTTCTTATAAATCTCTTCCCAGCCAGCTCTTGGATCTTTTACTACTGGTTTTAAAACAATGCAATCTTCACGAAGTTCAATTTGTAGTTCATCGGCTAACTTATAATCAACAATGATTGATTTAGGGAGTCTTATTCCTTTTGAATTACCAATTTGTATGATTTTAGCCTTCATTTTTTAAAGTTATTACAAAGTAATTACATTATATAATTTTGGCAGTTAATTTTTTATTACTTCTCATAACTATTTACTCTTTTCATGCAATCAGCTATAAATAGAATTAAATCTATACCCTTTGAATATCAATAGTTCAACAGATAAGTTTCTTAATTTTAGGTTGAAATTTATTTAAATCACTAAAATTAACCCCATGGAAACCAGAGTAATTATAGCAGATGACCATAGTATTGTGAGAATGGGGTTGAGTTCCTTAATTAAGCAGTTCAATGTACAAGTGGTGGATGAAGTGGCTACCTGCAATGAATTAATGCAGGCGTTAAAAAACGATACCTATACGCATTTAGTATTAGACATAATTTTACCAGATGGGAATACATTAGAAATTATTGAGAATATCAATAATCTGTACCCTAAATTATCTATTTTAATTCATTCCATGCAGCCCATAGAAGTTTATGGAAAAATTTTGAAGAAATATATTATTCATTCCTATTTATACAAAGGGGTCTCTGAGAATGAGATTAAATACCATTTAGAGTCATTTATTAAGTCGGTGCCATTGGCAATGTCAAAGGTGGTGGACAATGACGTAAATCCATTCTCTACATTAGCCGTTAGAGAATTAGAAGTATTACATTATTTATTGAATGGCTATAGAACCAAGGAAATAAGTACCCTTTTGGGGCTTAAAATGAACACTATATCTACCATTAAATCGGTTATATTTGATAAAGTAAAGGCGGAATCATTCACGCATCTTTTGCAAATGGCCCATGCGCATCAAATTAGTTATTAATAAGGGACTCTTTATATTTTCGCTCCTATTGATAGGGGCTTCCTCTTTTTCGCAATTACCTTATACTTTTGAAAGGCTCAATACAGAATCAGGATTACCTACTAATACGATTAAGGGGTTACAGTTTGATGAAAAGAATCGTTTTTTATGGATTGCCACAGAGTCAGGTATCGTTAGATACAATGGTCATAATGTTCAAAGTTTTGGAGATCAAGAAGAAAAATCAATCTTAAATAATAGGGTCGTTTATTTTTCTAAGTCAGAGAAAGGAAATTTGTTTGGAAAATTTGTTGATGCTAATAGTTTTTCTATTAACAATAATGATGTTATTGTAGGAAAAACTTCATTAAAGAATAATAATCTTATCGAATTTATAGACGATAAGTATCAATTAAATTTAAGTAAGTCCTATCCTGTTATATTTAGTGCACTTTTTAAAACCTATAAAATAAATAATGAATTATTATCCATCAACGATGGGTACTTAGTTCGATTTAAAAGTAATAAAATTGACACATTACTTTCACTTGACGAAAATACCCAAGGGTTTCAGATGGGTAATAGACTTTTTCTAATTGATAAAAATAATATTTTTTCTGAGATTATATTAATAAATGATCCTATCAAAAATGCATCTTCAGTTATTATTAAAAAAGTAATTCATTCTGAAAAATATTTCAAAAAAGGAGAGCTAGTAAAAGTTTTTCAAGATTTACCACTAGAAGACGCCTATATAATTATTGCAAATAAAGTGTTTAGAATTAGCTACGATAACAATAAAATTAATTTTGAACTATTAGTAGATGCTTTACCTTTTAATGAATATTATAAATTTATTCAATTTGATAAAGCTACGCAATCAATTTATTTAGGAACTGATAATAGAGGAGTAATTGTTTGTAGACCTAAATTTTTTAATAGAATTTTGCCTAATAATACTTTGCCTAATACTAGTACAAGTGCTTATGCGCAGGTGTTATTAAAAAATGGCAATATTCAGGTTAATGATGGGCCAATATTTGGTTCAGTCAAAACAATTAGCCCTATTATTTTCGATAAGAAATCTGGACCGGGCACGTTCATATCAAGTAAAAATATACTCTATCTTACCAATGAAGATGGAATTGTAGAATATGATTTGAATAAAAGTAAGATTATTAAACAAACGAAATCTGAATTCGCCAATCGTAATGCTTTTAATGAATTGGATACTGTTCTCTATTCTATCAATGATAAAGGAGTTATAAAGAAAAATAGTAATAATGAATGGGTAAGTATTTTAAATTTCAAAACAACCCCTTTAAATTTCATTGTGTATGATATAAAGAGGGAGAATTTAAAGGAGTTATTAGTTGCTACATCGGATGGCATTTATAAATACAATCTTGAAAAAAATAGTTTTAAGTTGTTTTATAGGGATAAGACTAAGGCTAATTTTAGGAGCATTTATAAAATGGGCGATTATTATTTATTAGGTACTTATGGTGGGGGAGTTTATATGTACAAGCAGGATACCATAAAAAAAATGCCATTGGATCCAAGTAGTTATTTGAAATTTGTACATTGTTTTATTGAAGATGAAGAAAATAATATATGGGCAAGTTCCAATAAAGGGCTTTTTAGGTCACCGAAAAAATCCTTAATAGATTTCTGGAAATTTGGGCCAGGCAAAATCGCATTTAGATATTTTGGGAAATTAGATGGGATTGATGTGCTGGAAATGAATGGGGGCTGTAGTCCATGTGCCATAAAATTACCTAATGGCGATTTTTCAATACCTGGTATTGATGGGTTGATTCAGTTTAATCCTAATAATCTAAACAAATTGAATTACCTCAATATTAAGCCTAATGTTTATTTAGATAAAATTATTATCGATAATCAAGTTGTAAGTTTTGAAACATTTAGTCAGCCACTTTCTCGTAAAACAAAAAGTATAGATTTTCAATTAGGTATTTCAGGGATGTTATCAGAGGAAAATGTAATTGTAGAATATAAATTTGGTTTAAATGAAATTTGGAAAATAATTGCTATTAAAAATCCAATCATTCATATAGATAAAACATCTTTTGGACAGAATGAACTTTATCTGAGGTGGAGAAATACAGCTAGTTCTGAATTTGGGTCAATGAAATACCCTTTTTATATTAATTATCCTAATGCTGTACATCCTTTAATGTTAATCGCTTATGGGTTACTAATAATTTTGCTTATTTATTTATACGTTCGAATTAAAACTGCCATTTATCAAAAAAGGCAAATGGAATTGGAAGCAGAAGTAAACATAAAAACAAAGTCATTATTAAGTTTAAACAAGTATTTAACGGAAAGAAATCAAGCCAAGGAACAAGTTCTGGCTATCATGAATCATGATGTATTGACGCCACTTAAATATTTGCACATGACTGCAAATAGTATAAACGAAAAAATTGTTGATGTTGATTTAAAAAAATCAATTCAACAAATAGCAACGACCAGTAAGGAGTTGGAGTATTTAACCAGAAACATGTTAAACTGGGTCAAATATGACAATACAAACAAATTATTAAAGAGTCAAGAGGTTGATCTTCATAAATTGATACATGAATTAATTGATTTTATCACACCTTTTTTAGGATCAAAAGCAATCAATTTAGAAAATAAAATTCCAAAGGATACAATAATCAATAATTGGCCAGAGGCACTTCGTGTATTAATGTACAATATAATAATGAATGCTATTAAATCAACAGATCTTGGTGTCATAACTATTTCAATTGATGAAAGTAAAATTGGCTATACTATCAATATAGCAGATACTGGAGTTGGAATGAGTGCTTCCATGGCAAGATATTTAATTACAGGAAAAAGTAAAGATGAAGTGGAAAATTTACCCAAATATAAAAAGGGCAATGGGGTAGGCTACCAAATAATAAGGAATATTGTAAAATTAATGAAAGCTAAATTGGAAATAGATAGCAAAGAAAATTTTGGTACTAGAGTTAGTATATCATTTTCAAATTAAAGTATTTCAAATTTTTTAATGATTTGATCATCTATTTGAAATTGATAAATCCCTTTTTTTAATTCTCCAATATATAAACAAGTACGTTGTGTGAACCCGTCAATTTTTCCTTTCATAATTTCAGATCCTTTCTCACATAAAATAGAATATAATTTTGTATGATGCTCTTGCACATCAAAACTAATTTCTAAAATGCCATCTTTAACTATTTCAGTAATTTTTAACATTGCTCTTGGAATAATTGTTAAAATTAGAATTTTTTTATATTTATATCAAATAGAATTATCTCTATTAATTTATCATATACAAGATTGTAGAGATAATTCTATTAAAATTTATAGAATAGATTTAAATCTATTAATGTTGAAAACTATTTTTAATATTCTATCATTTCTAGAATTCATTCTATGACATTAGTCATTAATTTATAGAATTTTTGCAGATACCCAATATCCGTATCTGAATGTCAATCAATAGATTAACAAGCTTTTATTATTGCTATAATATCAAGAAATTTTTTTTCATAAATACTTTTTATAAAGTTGGCTTGATCTTGCTTTTGATTGGAATAAGTTCTATTACTAATGCACAGACCGTTGGTGGCATGCTTGCCTCTGATGACTTCGATGGAGATGGTATTATTAACTCAATTGATTTAGATGATGACAATGATGGTATTCCAGATACGGATGAATATTGCAAATCAAGTATTTTATTACCCGCAACGAATACAACAGCAGCAATAACCGAATTCAGCGTTCCTTCTGGTTGGACCATCACGAATTCATCTCCCGATATTGCAACAACGGCTTCGTCCATTTACAGTGGATGGGTGGGAGGCTGTTCAGGGACAGCACCCGCTGCACCGAATGGCCATACATCATGGGTTAACTTTTATTCAAATACACAGGAGGCATTTAAAACAACACTATCTGGTTTAGTAGTTGGCAGAACTTATATTTTAAAAGCGTATTATGCCAAATTCGCTTCTACTGCAGCATTAGGACAAATTACTGTTAAATTAGGAACTACAATTATTGACCAATATAGACCAAGTTTAGGTTGTGGATGGGAAACGCGTTTAATCACATTTACTGCAACTGCAACAAGTACTGATTTACAATTTCAAAATACAGGCGTAGCTGCTCCCATGCAAAATGCGAGCGTATCTGTTTCTTCAGATGCATTATATGAGGTTTGTGACACAGACAATGATGGGTTACCCAATCAATTTGATTTAGATTCTGATGGGGATGGTTGTCCAGATGCAAAAGAAGCTGGGGTTACTGGCACACTTAGAAATGGGGATATGAAGAATGGGGCTAATGGAGGAGTAGTAACTACTACAACTAATATTGCTGGCGCTATTGCAGGTGCTTCTGCATCTTATGGAGCAAATGGATTAGCTGATGGGATTGAAACAGTTGCAGAAAGTGGCATGATTAATTATGCATCTACTTATGCAAATTATGCTTTGTCAAGTGCAGCAAATATATGTGCTGGACTTGATACGGATGGAGATGGTATTGTTGATGTTGTGGATCTAGATGATGACAATGATGGTGTACTAGATGATGTTGAGAATGCTTGGTGTAAACCACTAACAGGAACTACGATTATTCCAGTTGGTAAAACATATGGTGTTACTGCAGCTTCCTTTGGTAGTTATTTACCAGCCGTTACCGCAGGTTTAGATGCAACTACTTGTATGAGTCCAGGTCAAATTACTACTTTGACTTATGAATTTGGGAAAACGGTTAACAATCCAATTATTGCTTTTTATGGGGTTGATTTTGCTAAAGAAGAATGGTTTGATTTAAACGATAACCCTGTTAAGCTAAGAATTTTAGATGCTAGTGCACCTACTAGTGTAACTAATAATATTTTGACCTTATCTACAAGTCCAGTTGCTGGTGCAAATACTGCAGCAACTTCTGCAATGGGGCGTGTACAAGTATTTGGTAATGTAACAGGTTTAAAAGTTAAACATACCTGGTTATTGACTGCTTCTAATTGTGATAATCATGGGTTTTCTTTTATTGAACCAACAGAATGTTTGGGAGGACCTAATCCAGATGCTGACAATGATGGAGTCCCCAATAGTTTAGATTTAGACTCGGATGGTGATGGATGCTTTGACGCCATTGAAGCTGGAGTATTAAGTATGACATCTACTGGTAAAGTAACAGGTACTTTTGGGAGCAATGGTTTTGCAAATAATATAGAAACAGTTGCAGACAATGGTATTTATAATTCAGTCTATTCCTATTCATATGCAATTTATAATAAAGTAAATGCCTGCTTAGATTTTGATGGTGATGGGGTTAAGGATTTATTTGATTTGGATGAGGATAATGATGGTATACTTGACACAATTGAACAATCAACTTGTGCAAATGCACCTACCTACACATTTTCTAATATTGATGGTTCCGCTACTGGGGCATTAGCTTATAATGCAGCATTTCCCGCATGGATGAAACACTCATTTACAGAATCAGAGGGCGGTTTTAAATTTACTTTTGATGCACCCTTAACAGATATTGCATTTGAATTTGCATCTATTTATCAGGACGATCGAGTGGGTGATTTTAGTGTTAAGTTAGCTGATGGAACTGTTTTAAATGGGATTGATTTTGATTTGTCTACTACCTATGGCCCAACTGCTGCAATTTGGACGCCTCAGCCTAATAATGTTAATAATTTTACAGGAAATTTTTCAAAATTTACAGGGGCGCCTTTTAACACAGGAACACCTTATTTTAAAACTACCAATTTAACATCTGGGACAACACAATCATGGGGAATTGTTCGTTTAAAAAATATTGCAGGAGCGAACACTGTGGGTATTGCAGAAGTAAGTTTTAAAATTATTGGTGGATCGGCGACTTCAGGTACTGGTGGTTTAGCTATTTATAATTCTTGTTTAAGCTATTTGGATACTGACAATGATGGAATTCCAAATACTTTAGATTTAGATTCTGATGGAGATGGATGTCCCGATGCAAAAGAAGCGAATATTCAGGCCTCTTTGAGTTCGGGTGCAATCAAAAATGGCACTATCGGATCACTCACTACAACCACTGTTGCAAATGCAATTGCAGGAACCATTGGTAATTATGGTAATAATGGTTTTGCGAATGTATTAGAAACGGCGACTGAGAGTGGAAATTATTCTGGATCTTATACTTACGGAAATGCGACTAACAGATTAATAAACGGTTGTCTTGATTCTGATGGAGATAATGTTACGGATGCTTTTGATTTAGATGATGATAACGACGGAATCTTGGATACAATTGAAATGACCAATTGTAATTCATCCGCACTTATAACACCTAGCGCTGCAACTTCAAGTCCAGTGTATGGAGGCAGTACAGCAGATCGAACTATTGATGGATCCGGTTTTACAGGAACAGGACTGGCTGCTTTAGCCACGGCACCTGCTACATTAAATGACGCTTGGTTATTGAAAGAACCTTTAACATCTGGTTTTATTGAATAT
>Ga0222712_10001710_pt1 | contig 26479 bp, 40 predicted proteins | sample C33_657DmetaG_FD_165043 | JGI IMG/M metagenome (GOLD analysis project Ga0222712, IMG submission 165043) | Estuarine water microbial communities from San Francisco Bay, California, United States - C33_657D | ecosystem: Environmental > Aquatic > Marine > Unclassified | place: USA: California... | reverse complement strand
CTTGATGAGCAAGAACGTGAATTGATGAAAATGGCAAGCGAAGTTGACAGAGGTTGAGTAGTCATAACAAACAAGGATACTTAATTATATGGTAACTACAGGCTCAGTCAGCGCGCAGTTCCAAGCTTACTTTTCAAAAGCTTTGCTAGAACGCGCAATCCCATTGCTCCAGATGGAGCAATTTGCAATGAAAACCCCCTACCCGACCAAAACTGGCGGGAACAAAACGATACGCTTTTTCCGTTTTGGCGACCCTAGCATCACTGCTATCTCTGCCTTATCGGAAGGAACGACTCCCTCCTCTGGTGACGAGCGTGATCTCACGTTGTCTTCAGTCGAAGCCACGCTTGTGCAGTACGGCAGCAAGATCATCCTCACGGATGTAATCCTCGCCACCGAATTGTTCTCGCACTTGGCGCAGGCCACTAAACAACTTGGCGAAGATGCCGCCCTTCACGCTGACACACTCTGTCACCGCGCGTTGGTGCAGGATTCCTCGACCAGCACTGGTACTGGCGTAGCCACCAAATCGTACAACCGTTATGCTCAGAACACGACTAACGGCACGACCTGGGCTACTGGTTCAGTTGCTAACGGCGCAATGACCTCCACCGACTTGCTCGATGGTGCGACTTCGCTGTTCATCGCCCGCGCTCCTAAGATCAAGGACGGCTACGCGCTCGTCGCGCACCCTGCCGTTATCCGTGATCTACAGCAGGACGATGATTGGTTGAAGGTTTCGAGCTATTCGAATCCCGACGCCATCTTCAAAGGTGAAATCGGCAAGTTGTTTGGCGTATCGGTCATCTCTTCGACCAACGTACAGACATTCAATACCTCCGCCTCTGGCATCGCTGAAAACAGCGTGGGAACAACTGGTGTTAACACTGGTTATGCCAACGTCCTCCTCGGTGGTGGCGCGTTTGGTGTTCCTAGCTTGTCCTCATTGGCAGCCTCTGGCTCGCCCTTCGCTCCGAAGGTGTCGATCCTCGATGCTCCCGATAAGAGCGATCCTTACGGACAGCGTATCGTAGCGTCCTTTAAGACGTTCTACGCGGCCAAGCAACTCGATACTCGGTTCTTCCGAGTCATCGTTGCGAAGTCCAACTACAGCTAATAATTAAATGGGAACCCTAGTTATCGCTATGGGTCCTCGGAAAGCTGGGGAGGATAAAACCTCCCCAGCCCCTTCCTCATCTGGAAAACCTATGAATAAGATGTTAAAATCTGGAATGGTGATGCTTCCTGTTTCCAAGTTCGAGATGAACGATGGCAGCGAGAATGTTTCGCCAGAAGTAGGTGATTCTGTTGAACTCTCTGGAACTATTGACATGATCGAAAATGGCGTTGCCCACGTTAATGTGGAACACGCCATGAGCGAGAGTGAATCCAAGGACAAGTCGGAAGACATGGCCGAAGGTGAAAACTCAATGTCCGAAGAGGAAAAGATGATGAAGATGGCCGAGGAGTCGGATAAGGAAAACTATAGCTAATGCCTATTTACCAGTACGAGGACTCCAGAAATGGGAAAGTTGTCGAACTGGAAAAGGCTGTGGCCGAAAGGGATTCTGTCCCTCGTTACCTTAAACGATTCACCGTCCCTCAAAGATTGAGCCTAGTGGGGGTTGGCGAACCCCTCGACAACCCGCTGGGAGTCAATCAAACAAATTTGATGAAGGGGTACTACCGCCAGGAACAAAAACTTGGCAGTAGGTTTAGAAGCCAGTACACGCCAGATAGCATCAAACGTGCGGCTTTAAGGAGAAAAAAATATGGCGAATGAATTTGTAAGAAGCACTCGTAAAGCCAAGAACAAGGCTATCCGCTTTGACACTCAAGGCTTCACAAACGTAATTGAGTTTACGGCAAGCTCCAGCGGTGGAACGGTTAATACCGTTGCAACATCTCCTGCGTCCTTGAACGTGACTCTTAACGGCACGTCCTATCGGATTGCCCTTCACACCTAATGTCACGCGCATTAGATAAATTCCAAGGTCAATACGGATTTTCCGTAGGAAGCACTGGAACGGCAACACCTGGCTATTGGGCAATCCAAATGCTTTCAGATACCACGTTTAGCGCGATTAGCGGTAAATATGATGGCACTCTGACTGGCGTTACGATTGGCTCTGGCAACATCATCTATGGCGAGTTCGACAGCTACACGGCTGGAACTGGCAAGGTGATTGGCTACATAGCTGGTTAATGATTCAAGCAACCACACCGCCAAAGGTTCTATCCCTTGGCGGGTGATTGCATTGTAATTTTATGCCAAGATTGTCTTTAGGCTTGGGGGTGCAATCCGTTCGCAAGATTAAGAGTGGGGGAGCCGCGCCCAGCGGGATTGTTGCCGCAACCGCTGGAAATCTTATTATTTCTTTTGGTTATTTTGATCCAGACATATATACAAAACTTTCAAATACCCAATGGAGAATTTCTTTCGGTGAAGGTGAATTTCAACAACTAACTTGGAATATTGATATTTTAGGCACTTGGGTTTTGGATGCAAATAACGGAGAAATAAGGGCAACAAACCCCAGCGTAAACCCATTAATCATTCCCACAACTGGATGGACTTATACTATTGGGGCTGGACCAGCAGTCACCATCACCGCAGCTTGATATAATTCTATGCCAAGATTATCCCTAGGATTAGGCGCGCAGAATATCCGCAAGGTTGGTGGTGGTGCAGCTGCGCCTAGCGAGATTTCACTTACCGAACCAACGATATATGCCTCTGGATTGACATTTCAAGATCAAGGCTCTTATTATAATGGCAGTATAGCTAATCCATATAATTTACTTGAGCCTGGGTATTGGGAGGACGTATATGGTAAAGGATTTGTTGTAGCTACTGCGACCGAATGGAATTTTCGTGTTTATGGGTTTACGGAAGGTGATCCAATAGCTATTTTAGTAGCAACAAATACTGCTCCATCAACATCGCTTCCGACAACTGGTTGGACTAACACAAGTGATTATTTAATTGTATCTGGCACACTCGTCATCAGCACAACTCCGTAATGAATTTCATTACCATCTCCATCCTCTGCCTTGCATTTGCTTCCTGCTCGCCACGCAAGGTTGACAACAACCCGCTTCCTGTATATTCGGATATGGGGGCAGCATCTGACTTGGGGGCTACCAAGCCATGAGCGAGGAGCAAGTCTGGAACATGGAAATCAGGCTCGCCAGGATGGAAGAGCGTCAGGTTCAGTTGTACGCCATGGTAGAAAGGTCACTTGCTTTCCACGGGGATGTTGCTAATAGATTGAGTGCGCTGGAACACTTGCGGACCAGGGTTCTGGCTGTAGCTGGGCTAATAGGGCTTGCTTGCTCAATGGCCTGGGATGTCCTTAAAAACCGCTTTAACGGATAGGAGATAATACAATGGCTTCATTTACAGCAGGAACGACTTTTGTTGACGGAGTAGCTAATGACGTAACAGCTGCCAAGCTTGGTGCGCTTGTTACCAATGCTACCCCAACTTCTGGTCTTATCCAAGATCGTACCGCTGAGACAGTTGTAGCTACAAACGATACCTTCCTAATTGGCGATGCTTCTGATTCAAATACGTTAAAGCGCATGACAGTGGCTAACGTGATGAAGGCCGAGCTTACTGGAACGATCAATACAACGGCAGGGACGATTCAGACTTTAACTTCATCTACGGCAACAATTACTACTGGTACTGTGGCTACGCTCAACAGCACTACTGGAACTGTGGCTACGCTTAACAGTACAACTGGAACTATTACTGGACTTAACAGTACTACTGGTACTGTGGCTACGCTCAACAGCACTACTGGAACGATTACTACTGGAGTTATTCCAACCCTCACATCCATAACCAAGATTACAAGCGGAACAGGAACCGATGCCGCACCAGCCGTCTCACCTACTGGAGACACCAACACTGGCATCTTCTTCCCCGCCGCTGACACCATTGCGTTTTCGGAGGGTGGGGCGGAGGCAATGAGAATTGACTCGGGTGGTCAAGTTGGAATTGGAGTTACTCCTAGTGGATGGGGTGCATCAGAATATAAAGCTATTCAAGTTGGAATTGGAGGTTCAATATCTGGAAGAGTTTCAGGCGGAGACCAGGATAAAGTCAATGTTGCGGCAAACATCTATAATGATGGAACAGTATTTAGGTACATAGCATCAGACGATGCAACAGTCTATCAACAATCAGGCGGAATTCATACCTTCTCTAATGCGCCATCTGGAACCGCTGGTAATACGGCAACCTTCACAGAACGCCTTCGGATTGATTCGAGTGGTAATGTTGGAGTTGGGGTTACTCCTAGTGCATGGGGTGCATCAGAATATAAAGCCATTCAAGTCGGTATTGGAGGCTCAATATCTGGAAGAGTTTCAGGCGGGGATCAAGACAAGGTAAATGTTGCTGCAAATGTATATCACGATGGAACGAACTTCAAGTACATAGCATCAGATGATGCAACAGTCTATCAACAATTAGGTGGACTTCATACCTTCTCTAACGCACCATCTGGAACTGCTGGCAATACAGCAACCTTTACCGAACGCCTCCGCATTGATGGAAGCGGCAATGTTTCAATCGGAACAGCAACAGCCCTATCAAAACTTCACGTTCATGGTGATTTGACAATGAGCAATGCGACTACAGCAGTGACAGCTTCAACGAGTACAATCACGCCACCAGCAACAGTAGCTGGCTACCTAACAGTTTCAATCAACGGAACCAGCAGAAAGATTCCATATTACGCAACATGAAAACACTTATATCAAACACAGATCAAGAGGTTGTTTATCAGTTTACTTGGGAAAGTGATTCCAAGTTTACAAATTACATTAAAACCGAATCCGACCCACAGCCAGATTACGATGCAATCTCAACTGAAGATTACAACAGATGGCTTGTTTGGCTTGGCGTTGAGCAGGCTTAACTAAATGACCCTAACCGAAATCGCTCAGTACGCAGGCGAGAAGGTTGGCAAGACCGACTCAGATACGCTTACCTTTCTGCAAAAGGCCGCAAGCTTGGCCTACAGGCGAGTATGGGACTTTGCGCCTTGGCGCGAGACTGTAACCAACTCAACCTATTCTGTTGGCACAAGCCGTACAATCACGCTTGGCACGAATGTAGAAACTCCTCTCTCTGTGGCCTACAATGATGCCGAGGTTGATCCCGTTGACCTGGCCACAATTATCAGCCAAGACCCAGGCTTGCTGTCTGATGAGCGCACTGGCGATCCAGATACCTACCATTTCACAGGTCGCAACAGCAGTGGCGTTGCAGAACTTGACCTGTATCCAAGGCTTGCAACATCTGGAACAATCCCGCTGCGAGTTATTGAAAAGTTAAAGTGCATCACTCGCTCCAACTACATCGTTGACTTTCCTCCGTCCAATGACGCTCTTGGTGACGAACTTCGCCTACCCCACGTTCATCACTTGGTTCTTGCCTTAACTCACGCAGACGCACTTGAGCGTGAGCGTCAGTATACAAAGGCGCAGGTAATTACGCAGGGCGCGAACTCCGATCTTGCAGCTATGGCTAACTACGAGTTGAGCCAGGTTGGAGGCGTAAAGCAAATCACGCCACAAAGTCTTGGTGAATTAACAATAGAAGAAATGTTCTCGGCTTAAAAGTAAGGCTTTATGCCTCTTTACATAGACACAACAGACGATGTATTGGCTATAGCTGGATCGCCCAGCTTTGAGGGTGGGCAGGCTTCTGGAATCTCGCCAAGTTCAATTGGGAATAATCAAGCAAGCGAAATTTACAATATGACAATTAGCCCGTCTGGAATCCTCCAGACTAGGCAAGGCATTGAGCAGGTATCTGCAAACGTGTCTAGCAGTTCAGCAATTCAGGGTATGCACTACTTTGATACTTCCAACATTGAGCGAATTGTTGTTGCCTGCAATGGCAAGCTATTTAACTCAACTAGCGCAACTAGCTTTGGAACAACCTCTGGAACTGTAACAAGCGGAGCAGTTGATGTTAATTTCTCTCAATTCAATAACAGGCTTTATTATACCGATGGAGCAAGCAATTTATTCTTTACCGATGGGACAAGTTATTATAGGCAAGGCACAAGCGTTCTTTCAATTACAGTATCAACACAAGGATTGGGTTATACTGGATCAACCGCTGCCGTCACAATTGCCGCACCTAGCCTAGCCTACGGAACAACAGCCAGTGCGGTTGCCACAGTAACAAGCGGAACTGTTTCTGGGGTTGTTGTCACAAATGCTGGATCTGGTTATACGTCCGCGCCTGCGGTGACAATAGCTGCTCCACCAGCAGGAGGTGGTCATTTTACGGCAACAGCAACAGCCAGCGTTTCAGCCCTTGCTCCTACTGGCCTACGTCTTGTTCGCCAGTTTACCAATCGCTTATTTGCGGTTGGAACTGGAGTGTACCGAAACACGCTTTACGCATCCGATCTCTTGGATGCAGAGGTGTGGAAAACAACCAATAGCATTATTGTTGGTGGTGATGATGGTGAAGATATTATTGCAATTCAGCCCTTCTTTGATTATGAGCTTATAGTTTTTAAGCCAAACAAGATTTACCTTGTAACAGTTGATCCTACTGCGGCAACCGCATCTGGATGGACTGTAAGGCTAATTAACGATAAGATTGGATGTCAAGCATCTGCATCTGCTATTTTCACAAGTAAGGACGTATTCTTTCTTTCCAATGACGGCCTACGGAGCGTGGTAAGGTCAATTGCTGACGATTTCTATACAGTAGGCCCAACTCTTACTGAGCCAGTAAAGAATGTTATTGCGAGAATCAATAGAAGCTACATATCAGTCTCAAACGCCGCATTCCATAATAACAGGTATTACTTGGCCCTTCCCCTTGATAATTCAACAACTTGTAATTATGTGCTTGTATACAACACGCTGTTTAATTCATTTGAGGGCTTGTGGTCAATAGCCGCAAGCGCAATGGTTAAGACAAACTTCTCTGGTGGTTACTCAACAAACTGCGTGAAACTTGCGATTGGTAGTCCGACAGGGCAGGTTGGTCATCTTTATGACTATCTTGACCCAGACTTGCAGGGTGATGGTAATACCGAATTCAAGGATTACGGAACATCCTATACGTCTTACGTTGTAACCAAAGCGTATGATTTTGACGATAAGATTTCAAAGAAGTATGGTTCGCACTATGAGATGGAATACTATTACTCAACGGCTACTGGATGTACGATAGGAATGAAGCGGGAGACAGACTCCCAATATGTGACACTTGGAACTGGTGTTGACACATCGACCCCAGGGGGGTTGACCCTTCCATTTACGCTTCCAGCCACACTTTCTGCTCAAACCTACAATTTTAGGGCTGATAGTTTAAGGTCTTACCAGAAGTGGCGTAATATGAAGTTTAAGATGGAGGCTCCAGGTAGGAAACTTTCTATTAAGCAAATTATGCTTGCCGCAAACCCAGACACCATCGAAGTGCAGAAGAATATATGACGGCTATGGAGTATGTGGAGGCTTCTGGTGTGCCTGAGTCAAGATGGCCTAATTTTAAGGAATGGTTTGGGTGGTATGAGAAGAATAATTTGGTTGGAGTTGTCAAGGATGGCAATGAAGTTGTTGGTGTGGCGATAGCGAGGGCAGTTGATGCATCGCAAGATGTTGCACATTATAAACATGACTACAGCGCACCAGATGCTTTTGTTGACTTGACTGTGACATCAATTGATGGTAAACCTAATGCCCGTAGCCTTTTGGCTATGAAATGCCTGCTGTCAATCCTTTGGGATGAACTTGGCCCCCGCAGGAGCCTAATCTTTAACCGCAATGGAATAAGGAAACAATACGATTATATGAAATTTATGCGAAAGGTTATGGTTTAATATGGGTGGTTCTCCATCTATTCCTTCACCGCCTCCTCCGCCCGATCCGAGCGCGGTGGCACAGGCTAATGCAGAGGCGTATAAAAAGAATATTGATACTTACATTGAAAAGTCTCCAGAACTGGCCGCCCTTGAGAATCAGCTTCGGGCAACCTACCTTCCCGCCCAACGCGCTCTTGAACGAGAATTATCCGCATTGGATCAACAGGCTGGAGTGCGATCTGGATTGCAAATAGAACAGAAGTACGGACCACAACGTACTCTTGAAACATTGCGCAGGCAGTATGAAACCAGCCCCCAAGCATACGCATTAAATCGCGGCTTAGGCGATCAAATGACAAGGCAATTTAGTCTTCTCTACGGGGTCAATCCGTATGCAAGCGTTGAGCAAAATGTTGCTAACGCAAAAAGAAGCGCACCCATAGAAGATATGTTGGGACAATAATTTATGTACGTTGTTTACAAGGGAAAAGTAGTCGAAGTTTCTGATGCAGGCGGAAATGAGGCATATAAAAACCAACAAGTTTCAGACCTTGGGATTAGCGGAGTTAATTTTGGTTCATCTGCTTGGACGAGTCAGCTAAAAAGTGCTGGAGCGCAACAGGCCAGCACTAAGGAACAAGCAGATAAATTTGTAAAAGAATATGAAGACAAGCAAGCAAAAATTGCTTATGACAAGAATTTTGCAGAAAATCAAGTTTTAGCTCAAGAAATTAAAAGAGTTACTGGCGGATCTTATGCGGCCAGCGATGAAAAGATAGCATCATACACGCAAAAGATTGATGCAATCAATTCTGAAATTGATGCACTAAAGAATGCTCCAGCATCGACAAAGCTAGACTCAGAATATTATTATAAAAAATATCCAGAAGTAAAGCCTGCTGGCTACAGCGCGGAACGTCATTACAATCAACACGGCCAAAAGGAAGGCAGATTTGCAAACGAAGAGCAGGAGATAATGCAAACGAAGGGATCGTTCTCTCCTGAAAGGCTCAAGAAAATAGAAGCTCTTGAAAAGAAAAAAGCCCCACTTCAGAGCGTTCTGGAGTCGTATTTAATTCCAACAGAACGAGAGTCAAAAGTTCCAGCAGAATTAGACCTTTCTGCTCAAAATAATTACGCCCTGTCTGACTTGGCTAAGAAATTAAATTCACAAGTTACAAATGACCAGATATTGAATGACTTAAATACTTCAAGACAAAAAAGGATTTCTAAGGCTATTGAGGATGGGAATACTCAAATTGTTGGCATCAATCAGAAAATCAAGCTTTCGCAATCGTTGCTTGATCAAATGGATGCCAATAATCCAAACAGGAAAAATTCTCAATTATTTATTGATCAGCTAAAGAATGATCTGAAAAGCGTAACTGGGGCAGTAACAAATGCTCAAAACCTCCAGAAAACTTACAAACCAATTACGGCTGGAAGCCCAGAGGCGGCAAAGGAAATAACATCTTTCAGATCATTTCTTAATCTCCCCGAGCAAAACGCTGCACTTCAGATTAAAGAAATTGATCCAGAATCCTACAAAACTGCTACCACATTGGGCAAAGAGTACGGGAAGTTGGCAACATCTTCTATTGGTCAAACTCAGAACGCACAGACTGAGGCGTTTAGGGCGCAGTTAGAAAAAGGTTATAGGGATTATTCCACGTCTCCTATTGGTGCAACTCGGGACGCACAGACTGAGGCGTACAGGGCGCAATTACAAAAAGAAATTCAAGGTTACTCATTGGGCAAAATTGGCGCAACAACAAGCCCAGAAGCCGAGGCGTTACGCAGGCAGGTTGAGGGCGAAACGGCTGCTCAATTGGCCTTGGGATCTAGGCTTGGGGCAGAAGAACAAAGACAATATCAACAATACTCTCGTGGCGCACAGGCAGCTCGCGGTAATATATTTGGTGTTGCCCCCGCTGTTGAAGAGGCCGTTACAACTGGCATGGCTGGCGAGGCAAGAAAACAAGCAAGATATGGAGCTGCGTCTCAATTTCTTTCTTCAGGTCAAACAACATCTGATGCTCTTGCAAGAGATACTCAGCTTCGCGAGGCGTTGCAACAAGGAAGATACCAAGCTGGAGGTGCAATGTTGGCCTCTGGACAAACAGTTTCAGACGCAATGGCTAGGGACGTTCAACTTCGCAATGCTCTTCAGCAGTCCAAGCTTGGTGCTGGTGGTCAGTTCTTGTCTTCTGGACAGACGCTATCTGATGCGCTCCGTGGCGATATTGCCTTTAGAGATGCGTTGCAACAGAATAGGCTTGGTGCGGCTGCAAACTTTGTTGCTGGCGGTCCTTCGCTTTACAACCTTGGACAAGCAAGAACAGCAAATCAGCAAAACGCATTTCAGGGTTACATTCAGGCGAATCAGCCTACATCTGGTGGATTTAACCAACAGCCGTCTACGGCTGCTAATTTCTATCAGACTGTTGACCCGTCAATTCCTGTTGCGCTTACGAATGCGTTTAACCAGCTTTTTCGCTCGCAGGCTGATTACAAAGCAAGCACCTACGGCGCGCAGGTTGGGGCATTGTCTAGGCAGGAAACAGGATCACAAGCGTTTGGCAACATTGCCTCTGGTCTTGGGAATTTGTTTAGCTTTAACAAATCGTTTTAACAAACTATAATTGGAGCAATAATATGGCAATGTTTAATTTTAATCTTGATGGGCAAAAAGAAGTCGCAAAACCAATGCGGTCTTATATTGATATTGACGCAGACGGAAGACCCAAGGCGCGAGTTTATGCGGATGAATATGATACGGTAAAATCCAACCCAGACTTTGAGCCATTTCTTAATGGTGCTGGAAGAAATATGCAAACAGCGCAAGATACTTTTGCGGGCGAAATGAACGAAGCAAGAATTGAGGCTGTAGAGAAAAGGATTAAAGCAAAGAGGCAGGAAACAATTAAAGCCGAAACAGAAGCAAGAGAAGCTGCGGGAACTAGCAACGAATACCCAGGCATAGATATTTTGGGAAGAATGATTGGAAGTCAAACATTCGGTCAGAGAGCCACAACCCGCCAAGAGGAACTCAAGAAATTACTTGAAGAGCGTGCTGGCTATATGGGTACTCCAGAAATTTCTGCTCCTATGGAGAGTGCTGGATCTGCTCCAGAACCAGAGCCTATGGTTGCCAAACAGCAACCAGCACAAAGAAAAACTGGCGTTAAAATACGCAATCCAGATGGAAAGACGGCAACAGTTCCATCTGATGTATGGAATAGGGATTCAAAAAAATATATTGAAATGGGCTATCAAGTAGTGCCATAAATTATATGGCAGTTGCGAACGATTTGGACAAATATTTCGCCCAAGAAGATAGTGGCGAGCAAGCGCAACAAGCACAGCAACAGCCAGACGAACTTGCTTCTTACTTCAAGGATCAGCAAGAAGAACAACAAAGGCCAGATCAAAATCTTGACATAGAAAAGTATTTCACAGAGCAGGCGACTGATCGTCCATCACGCGCTGGTGCTGTTGGCAGAGCAGTTGCTGAAGAGTTTGTACCAACCACAGTTGCTGGGCTTACAGCCAGAGGTTTAGGCACGCTACCAGTGCCAGCAGTTCCAAAGTTTCTACTAGGAGCAACAGGCGCAATTCTTTCTTATGGCGCGGCTGGAAGGTTGCAAGAACAAGCCGCAAGGATGATTGCTGGGGATAAGGCAGTAGAAGAGTTTAAGGCACAAAGACAACGTGATATAGCTGAATATCCAGTATCTACTTTTGCCGCATCAGCCTTAACGCCAACTGCTGGAGGAATTGCGGCTCTTGGTAGAAAAGGATTGACGGCAGCAGGACAGGCTGTTCGCGGTGCATTCACAAAGGCTGAGACTGTTGCGCCGAAGGTTGAGGAAGCTGTTGTCCCCAAAGTTGCTGGAGAGGTTGCTGAGCAATTGCCAGTACAGCAAGAATTGCCATTGGGTGGAGTTGCGAAAACAAGCGAAGATATTGCCAAGGAAAGAGCGCAATTGATAGCAAATGTAGAGGCACAAGCTGAACCAGGGCAGAAGATAAGTAAGTTTGCGGAAAGATTGATAGCCTCCGAACGCACGCCAGATGACATTGCCAAGGCAATTGCTGATAATAGGGCTTTGTATAATACTTTCTCGCCAACAGGTATTGCGAAAAATTTACAAAAACTTTCACCTCAACAAATAAATTTATTTGCTCAATCAGATGATTTAGTCGGCAAGGTTGCAAAGCAAATAAATATGAACCAATCGTTTGATCTCAGCGATATACCAGCAGCTAAAGCTCAATTCCTTGAGGTTAGAAAAGGATATACAAATGCTGCTCAATTGATGAATGTAGCCAAGCTTGCTGTTACTAATCCATTTCAATATGCATTTACTTTAGAAAGAACGCTTGAAGATGCCGCAAGGAGGTATGCGACAAAAGGCGAAAAGGCAATGCAAGTCGCCGATGCCGTGAAGCAACTTACTCCAGAGTTAGAGAAACGGGCTATAACTTTATTCAAAAATAAGCAAGTTGCAGAAACAGCAATGCGCGAAGCCTATGAAAATGCAAGAACCGATTTCTCTAAGAAAGCAGATAAGCTTGCGAAAGAACTAGAAGATAAGGCTTTGTTTGCAAGCGGAAAACTGGCTGAATTTGAGGCAGATTTATTGGCAAAAGAATTGGGAATGCAAATACCAGATTATATAAGAGGCAATCTCTTAACAACGCTATCCCAAGGCGCAAATATATTGGGGAATACTGTAAATATGCCAGCTCGCGCTGCGACTAGGCAGGTGGCATCGTTGTTGGATCAAATTGAAAGAAATATAATAAGGCCAGTTGCCACAAGAATACCTGGTGTAAAAGGCGTTGCTGAAAAATATTTGGCAGAAGGCAAACAATTTATGTCTCCAATCGGGAGCGGATCAATAGAGAGGTCAATTGAAGTTGCCAAAGGTGGAGGCAGAGGCCTGAAGGAGGGATTAGTGGGGCTGGTAAAGGGCGTATCCCCAGAGCGTCTTTTAGCTGGAGAAAACATACGAGGATTTAGACCTATTAGGTCTTTGAAGCGAGCCTTTACTGGCAAGGGATTGGCCGAGCCTATTGCCGATGGTCTGGAAGGAACTGCTGCAAAGGCGATAGATCGGGTAAGGCTTCTGGCAGAAGGCACGCTTGGGCTTAGTCCAGAGGTTAGTTTTAGGCTTCTTCAACTTGGAGATGCTCCTCCGCTAAGAATGGCTCAAACTAGACTGCTAACCGAGGCTAGGCAATTAGAGAAGTTGAAGGGTAAGGCATTGCAAAGGGCAGTAAGATACCCAACGCAGGAAGAGTTGGATAGGGTTGCGTCCGAAACCCTTGAAGCCGTATATCAGCAGGACACAAAGCTATCAAGAGGCATACAGTATTTGACAGAACTAGCACCGAGGTTTTTGGGCAAAACACCGCTTATAGGCAAGCCACTAGCAGGCGCAGCTAGAATAGCTACAACTGCTGTCCTGCCATTTCAAAAAACGCCAACAAACGTAATAGACGAAATCCTCCAGTACGCAATTCCAGAATACTCTTTTATACGAGGGCTTGCCGAACAGGGACAACGCAATTTTAGGCAAGCAAAACTACAATTCGCAAAGTCTATTGTTGGGTACGCAATGGGGAATGTTGCCGATATTTTATCCAGAGCTGGCGTTATAACAGACGAAATGCCAAAATCAGATAAGGCGCGGGATGTTCAATTCCAAGCTGCTCCATCCAAAATGATAAACATTGATGGAGTAAAAAGGTTTTTGCAAACTGGATCTAGGCAAGAGATGGAACCTGGAGATTCATTGAGATCTCTTGAAAGACTTGGCGTTGTTGGTGCAATTATGTCAACTCGCAACGCAGCCAATCAAGCAACTCAGGGTGGAACCGAATCGCTGGGTGAAGCATGGGGCGCAACACTTCCAGAAACGCTTAAATTTGGATTTAACCAAAGCTTCCTAAGAAACATGAATAGCTTGCTTGGCACAATTTCTAGGGGCGAAGCAAAAGACATGGACGCTTGGCTTGCGAGTTACTACAATGCGTTGTCAGCGTCAGTATTGCCAAATCAGCTAGCATCAGTTTCTAGGTATATGAGCGAAAATATGCCAGACAAGATTCAAGTTAAGGATATTGAGGGTGGCGACTTTGGAACAAAGTCCTACAACATATTCAAGGAAGTGGTCAAGAGAAAGTGGCCTGGGAGTGCTGAAGATTTGCCATCAAAAATAAACGTATGGGGAGAGCCAGTTCCACAAACACCAGAAGGCGTTGATCCATTTATCTATAATTTCATAGATCCAACAAGGCCAAGAAAAATAACTTACGATGATGTGGCTCTTGCTGTCTATGATTTGTATAAAAAGACTGGCAAAACCGAAGGCATCCCACAAGTTCCAGACCGAGACTTGCAAGTATTGAAAAGAAGGACTGGTCAGAAAGCAAGATTTAGACTTGACCCAACGCTTTATGAGGAATACGCAAGCGCGGTTGGCAAGGCAAACAGGCAAGTTGCGGAGCAACTTTTAGGTGATAAAAGATTTAGAAGGCTTGATCCAGAAGAACAAGTCAAAACACTGTCTAATGCCTACAACAAAGCAAGCAAGACCGCTAGAGAGAACTTCATTAGAAAGAACCAAAGAAGTATAGAGTTTGGACAGGAGTTATAATATGGCAAAATTCAACGTAAACCCAAGCAAGGATGTTCTCACACCACAAATGCGAGAATCAATGAATAGGATTTTAGAAGGAAGAAATATGGAGAAAGATATGACTAATCGTTCTATTGCGGAGGATATGACCAACAAGCCCTACGCTCCAGTTCCAGAGGATATTCGCGGAGAGTCTTCTCGCCTACTGCTTGAGCCTGCTGGTGCTGGCGAAGTCGGCACTACAGTAGGTGGCGCGCCGAATACAAGGGCAATGATGGATGCAGATTTGCGGCAACAAATAGAGAACAAGTTTAATGATGGTGCTGGCGGTGTGCCAGCCAGCGCAATGCCATACAAAGAGCCATCCGCGCCAAGGCCAGTGCAACCTCGCGGGACTAGAGCAATGACTGGGAATGCGCTTAATGATTGGGTTGCCAATAATACCATTAACTGGGAGGCAAGAAGGGATAAGCAAGGCAATCTAGCTGTATATGACATTCCATCTGGAGACTACGGCGGCACAAGAGAAGTGGCTGGAATTACGGATAAGTACCATCCAGAGGCGTTTAAGCGTATATCTGCATTACCTCCAGCACAAAGAGAGAGAGCAAGCGTAGACTATGTGCTTGAATACACTGCTCCAATTGCAAATCTTGTGCCAGAACCATTGAAGGCTCAAGCCGTTGATTTGGGTTTTAATCGTGGTCCTAGCGGTTATACGACGTTAGTTCAACAGGGATTAAATTCGTTGGGAATCCCAGTAAAAGTTGACGGAGCGTTTGGAAAGAAGACATTAGAAGCAATGAATCAAGTAGATCCAGAGCAATTGATTAACGCCACTGAGGATGCCTACCTACGAAAAGAGCAAACAATGGCAGAGGTCGATCCCAATAGGGCGAAGCTATATCAAGGAATAGTAAATCGCTCCAACAAAAGGAGGCAATCAGCAACAATGTATGCCAAGGGCGTAAATCCAAAAGCCGCAGAGCCAGTCGAGGAATACTCGCCGACCCCATTGGGGCTTGGACTTGGCTAGTCGGATATTCTTTGCCTTCCAGTAATCCAAGAACTTTTTGTTCCATCAAAATAAGAATTTCCGTTCTTCCAAGAGGAGGAGCTTCCATAAAAAAAGCTACCAGATTTAACGACTAGCTTGCCATTACCAAATACTTGCTTCCCACTCGCACCGTAATAACCACCAGATGTCGCAAAACCCCTGCCATTGGAATAGATGAATTTACCATCTGATATTACTGCGGTGTTTCTGCCAGTAATGATTGCTGATTTGCCAAGTACACCTCCAGCAAAATCACCAATACTTACTTCATCATCATCTTCTGCCAACCCCGATGCCACAAGCATCGCCATCAGTGCTACAGTTGTTATTGCTTTCATAGGAAAAAGTCTCTAGCACAAACCGAAAGCCGTCAAGGATGAAATTATCATCACGCCAAATAGGTGCAGTTGGGGTGGCTCGCGTTACTGGTGCGCTGCTACGGTGCGGGTATTCGGTGCTGTTACCTTACGAGGATTTTTCTGGTTACGATGTGGTAGCTGAAAAAGATAATAAGTTTTTCCGCATCCAAGTTAAGACCGCGCAGAATGTTGAGCCTGGGCGCACTCGGTATCGGTTCTCCACAAGCACTGGCAATGGATATAACCTGCCCAAGCGTGCAATCAGTGGGGTGGATTATGTGGCAATGTGGGCTATGGCCGATGATCTATTTTGGTTACTCCCTATCTCAAAATGCAAGTCGATCACATTTACCACTTGCCCATCGACAGGGCAGAGTTGGCGTGTATTCCAGAATCTATGAAGGACAAGGAGGCGTGGGATCAGTTTGAGGATGGGTTGCAGGATACAAAGTCCTATGATGAGGCCATAGCGTGGGTTAAGGCAAACCAAGAAATTGTTGAGAAGATGACCATAAGAGCAATGATTAACAAATTTAATAGGGATATTAGCAACGCTAATAAAACTTGGCGGAACTAAAATAGATTAAAATATATATCGACACCATCACGGGTTGACAGCTAAACCCGATGGATGGGCAAGATCAACAGCAGGGCTAAAGGCGCAGCGGGTGAGAGAGAGTTAGCCAATTATCTGCGCGAACAGGGCTGGCAGAAGGCCAGAAGGACCGCCCAATACGCAGGCAATCCAGAGGGTGGTAGCGGGGATGTAGTCTGCGAGAATTTTCCATTTCACATCGAAGGCAAGCGTTGCCAAGCACTCAAACCCGAAGAGTGGATGGAGCAATCCAAGCGCGATTGTCCAGCGGGCAAGATCCCAGCGGTATTCTTCCGCCGTAATGGACGCAAGGAGTGGCTAGTCATAATGACCGCCGACAGCGTCTGTGAATTAGCTCGACAGATAGCGCCCGCCAATGTGACTATTGAGTATGCAAAGACCGCAACCATCGCGCAGGGTTTTTATGTTAAGTCACCAGCTTTTGACGAACTTACCCCGACAACAACAAACCCAAATAAATAAATAAAGGAGAAATAACATGGGACTAACCATCAGTGAGTCAGCAAAACAAGAGCGCAAACTACCAGAAGCGGGAGCTACTGTAGGCGTTCTCTACAGCCTAGTCGATCTAGGCCATCAGAAAACCAATTGGGACAACCAAGAGAAGTGGACACCTAAAGTCCGCTTAACCTTCGAGTTGCCCGATCAGACTGATGAGTTTGAGGTCGAGGAGAAGGGTAAAGTAACCAAGGTCAGCAAGCCGATGGTAGTTTCCATCGAGCAGACACGCAGTCTTGGCGAGAAGGCAAGCTTGCGGAAGTTGCTTGAGCAGTGGAGAGGTCAGACCTTTACATCCAAGGAACTACAAGCGTTCAGCTTGAAGAACCTTCTTGGAAAGCCAGCTATGCTCACGCTCATCCACAAGACCAGCCAGCAGGGCAGGCAGTATTGCGCCATTGCGGGCGCGTCCAAGCTGCCCAAGGGCATGAAAGCACCAGCTACCACCACCAACGATCAGTTGTACTACGAGATCGAGCAGGGTGAGGCTGGGCAGTTTAACGATATGCCCGACTGGTTGCAAGAGAAGATTCGCGCTTCCAAAGAGTTTGCGACGGCTGCTGGCAAGTCCACGGCCATCAAGGCCGAGGTTGACGCAGACGGCAACGGAATGCCGTTCTAATTGTAATGGCTCTTACAATCACATCTAAAGAGCCTACCAATTCCCGTCTGGTCCAAACGGATCAGGCGGGTCATTGGTACACCCAGGAAGGTGATTCGGCTCACTCAATTATAGGTGCAAACGGAAAAGAACGTAACACTACAGTTACCGATGCTCGCAAGCTTGGTTTACTTCCGAGCGTTACATCAATAATCGGTGTCTTGGATAAGCCCCAATTGACCAGTTGGAAAATTGAACAAGGAATAATGTCTTCATTGACATTACCAAAGGAGGAGAATGAAACGCTCGAAGACTACGCTCGAAGGGTGGTTAAAGACTCTAAAGAAGCAACAAGCAAAGCAGCGGAGCATGGCACAAAGATGCATACCGAAATGGAAAACATCCTTCTGGGACGTGCTTGCTCCACAGATGAAGTCCTTAAACCTTACATCGAAACCTTTAAGAAGTGGGCCGATGAAAACGTTGAAAAAACCTACTGGTGTGAAAAAGCCCTTGTTGGCGCGGGGTATGCGGGGAGATGCGATGCCTACGTCAAGTTACGCGGTATTGGTGACGCTATCATAGACTTGAAGAATCGGAAAGTTAATCCGAAGGCTTCATCTCCCTTCTATGAAACTTCTGACTGTCCACAGTTATACGCTTACAGGATTGCCAGCGAGAACCCAAAAGCTGCTTGCGTGTCAATCGTCTTGGCATCCAACGATTCCAGCAAGATTATGACCAGAACCTGGGATGACGATGAGTTGTACCAATCTGGCATTGCCTTCCAAGCGATGCTGAAAATCTGGTGCTGGGTTAAAGGCTACACGCCTCCTGGGATGAAGCTGTGATCGACCCACAAGACGTACTGTGGCTAGAGGAATTGCTGGACCAAGTTTATCGGAGTCTTGCCAAATGAATGACTGGAGTTTAATCGCCCAAGCATGGGACTTGTTCATAAAAATTACTGACATGGTTCTTCGCCTGTTGAATGCCGCCTTCTTCTTAATGATTGCGTGGTTCACTATAAAGGAATGGAAGAAATGACTGCGCCCAGCATAGCCGAGATGGGGGATGCTGCTGGCGAGATAATCTGGCGGGTGATGGGAAAAGGTTCGGATAAATCCGCATACGGAGATTGGCTGGAGAAGGATAGGCCAACCCATGATTACCATATCGCCAGAGCCGTACGTCACCTAGCCACAGCGCAGATGCAATTACACAAGTCCACGCCTTGTCCTGATAATAACGGCGAGACAAGTGTTGACCACTTGGAGCGTGCGCTGGTAAGAACACTGTTTGTGTTGGCTCAAATAAAGAAAGAAGTACCAAGATTATGATTATGGAAGATGTAAGCGTTGATTTTGAGTTTAATGGAGAAAAGTATACTGCGTATGGCAACGCAGAGATTGATACTATCACCGAGGATATTGGTCCAGTTGGATATAGGGAACATTACTTTGCCGAAGTGGTCAACAATGTGATTATGTCAAAGATTGAAATTTCAACTGCTACTGAGGACATAAAGAATCCAAGCAAGGAATTGCTGGAAAAGGCTGATGATCTTTTATCCATTCAGGCAACAGAAGATTTTGACGCTGGCAAATGAAATTGGCGTTGTCATGGCTGCTCTACTTTTTGGGTGACATAATAAGTCGTACGCTTTTACGTACGGGTCTTGGATACGGACTATACAAGACGCTGATGCTTTGGTCGGTAGAACTGGATGACAAGTTTGATGTATGGAAAGAAGTTAAACCTAGCGGAAGGGGCAAAAAATGAAACAAGCAATGGTAACACAATCGTTTGGTGAGGACTGGCAAAAGATTCTGGATCTGACTAGGCCACGCATGGAGGCATACTGCAAGCGTCACAACTGCGACTTCATTTTAATCGACAAACCTCTAACCCATCCGATGCAGTATTCTAAATCTGCCATTGGAAACATCATGGCCACTAAGGGCTATGACCAAGTGACATTTGTTGACGCTGATGTTTTAATTGCAGCCGATTGCCCAAAGCTTTCCGATGACGCTGGGGTGTTCTGCGCCTTTGATGAGGGGGCTTATCTGGATCGCAAGCCAGAGATGGTCAAGCTGGCTGGAGCTTTCGGCGGGATGATCGAGCCCAAGTTCTATGTCAACACTGGCGTGTTCGTAGTTCACACTAAGGCCGTGGGTATCTTTTCGATGCCCCCAATTGGCCTGCACCCTAATCACTTCGCCGAGCAGACCTGGCTCAACGTCATGGCGCACTTGTGGAACATCCCGCTGACCGAGCTTGACCCGTCATTCAATTGCATGACGAGTGTGGAGTCGCATTTTGGCTTAGACCGCTACAAGGACGCAATGATTATTCATTACGCTGGGCAATCGAACGATCTGGTTAAGTTGGCTAACCAGATCAAAGAAGACGAAGCGAAGCTGGTGGGGTTGGGTAGGTGAGGTCAACACACCTTTGTCGTGGTGATTATGACGATAGGTTGCAGCAGTTGGCTGGAGAGGTTGCGTTGCAAGCCATCCGTGACCTGCGCCTGCTGCGCAAGAGGGGGATGGTTAAGGGTATGAGGATCGTCAAAGATCACCAGGGCGTGCCACTCAACGATGCGCTGGAGTATAAAAACTCCCATGAGGTACAGAAGCTACTGAGGGATTTTAAGAATGGGACGGTTAGCTGGTGGTGCAGAGCCAGTGGAGTAAGGATCGACAATCGGACGTTACTGCGCAAACTACAGGAGAATGACTATGCTCTGCCTACTTGAATTAAAAGACATCGTGTGGGTAATTGGTTGGTTTATCCTTTACAGTTGGATCTTCCTTTCAATAATCTACTGCGCTGGGTACATCATATTAAAACTGATTGATTTTATAAAGGAGGAGCTTGAATTATGAAAAAGAAATCTAGGGAAATTAAACTGGTTAAGGTTCATGAATATAAAGCCGCAAAGATTATAGTCGAAGTTGACGATGAGCTTTTTGAGGCAATGGCTCGAGCTGGTCGCAAGCACGTTGCCAAGGATAAGGTTGCCTGCTTTAGCTACGCTCTGAACAAGGCGTTGTTGGAACTTTGCGAGGAAGTTAAATGAGCGAGTTTAAGCAGAAGGTTTTAACCGCAGCCGTAGACCGCTATGTGTTGACCCCCACCCAATGCATGATGCTACGCCAAGACGCAGAGGTAATCGGGATGAAGCGTGCGACTGTGATGAAGAAGGATGGCACAACTAGGAGATCGTTTGCGCGTAGCTGTTCGTCTTGTTGGGTTCCGATGGCTACCCATTACAAGTGGCTTTACTCAATTGTAAACGAATTGACTATGGCCGTAAACGCCGAGCATTACCGCTTTGACATTACTGGCGTGCAGCAGTTGCAGATCCTAAAGTACAATCCACTCCAGCAGTTTTGGTGGCACTACGATACCTACACATCCGAGGCGCCAGTTCGCAAGATGACGATGGTGGTCAATCTATCTGACCCAAGCGAGTACCTAGGCGGTGGCTTGCAAGTTAAGGCTGACCTAGAGAACGCTAGGTTTATCCAAGAGCAAGGCGCGGGTTGCTGGTTCCCATCCTACATCGAACATCGTGCGCGTGCGCCAATATGGGGGACGCGCTGGGTGTTGGTGGCTTGGTTGACTGGACCAGCTTGGCGATGAGCATTGACGATCAAATCCGTTTAGTCGGAGTAATGGCTATTGGGATTGGGCTATTGATATTGTTATGGGGTGATAAATGATCCAACTCAATCCCGAACTATGGATGATGACACCAAAGGGTGAGGGGCTGGCATTTATCGTTACTGATTATGGGATGGATCATAACAAGATATTCACAGTTATGCTTAACACTGGCGAGATACTTGACTTTGATTTGCGTGATTGTCGCAGATGTGAGAACCCAAGCTTCGGGGTAAAGGCACCAGAAGTGCCAATACCATATTATATATGACAAATTTACGCGCAGATAGTTCAGTAGTAGAACTTCCCCTATTCCAAGGGGAGGACGGCGGTGCAATTCCGACCTCTGCGCTCCAACTTAAATTCAAGGTGATAACATCGCAGACACTTAATGATGTGGTGGTTGAGAATCATTATGCCCATAGAGCCGTGCCTTGTAGCTGGTCGTTTGGATGTTTTAATTCTAGCGAGTTGCTTGGCGTAATATCATTCGGAAAACCAGCATCGCCACACTTATGCCGAGGGATATGCGGTGAGGAGAATGCGCCCAGGGTATATGAGTTAAACAGATTATGGATTGATGACAGATGCCCAAAGAACTCTGAGAGCAGATTTATATCTTGGAGCATAAGAGAGCTTTCCAAATTGCGCCCATGTTTGATTCTTGTTAGCTATGCCGATACTGGTGCTGGTCATAATGGCGCGATCTACGCGGCCACAAATTGGACCTATACTGGCCTATCAGACAAGAGGTCATCTGGTGACAAGGTGGTTGGCAACAAGCACAGCAGGCACTCAAGAACGATGGAGGATGCTGTGATAGTTCCAAGGACTAGGAAACATAGGTTTGTATATTTTTGCAACCCAGCAGATAAGTGTCTGCTCAAATGGGATATTGCAAATTGGAAAGAGTGGAAAGAATATAAAGGAGAATAGAATATGCTAGGCAAAGACGTATCAAAGAATATGCACGAGTTGTCTATGGACAATAAGAAGAAGGGCAAGGCTCGCGGTGCTGGTGGAACGCCTCGTTCGCGTCAGCAGATGATTGCGATAGCACTCTCTGCTGCTGGGAAGAGCAACAAATCGCCTCGTAAGTTTCGGATGCGGTCAGGCTCGTAATGCTGGTCGAGTCTAAAGCTAGGCTCAAGTGGGGGCGCGACATCCTTCTCACGGCACGCGACAAGCTTGCAGTAGAGAGGGATCGCGCTTCTCACGGTCACGCAATAGATATTATTAGAATTATTGCGATGGTTGATGCGGTGGCTTTGATTGCAAAAGAAATATTGGAGGAAGATGAAAAGCAAGGGTGAGTTGGCAATGCAAGTGAAGAAGGAGTGGGATAAGAAGGGATGGAGGTGGAAGCTGTGGGTTGAGGCAGGAGGATTTAGGACTGAGGTATTTTGTTATGGCAGTGCCGAGGAAGAGTATTTCAAATGCGTCAGGGAATTGGTTGACCACGCATACCAGATGCAGAGCGTGTAAAAAGGATTGACGCAGTAGAACGAAACAATAGAAAGGAACACCAATGAACGTAATTAAGGAATGGATTCTTGTCGGAGCAGGATTGGCAATAGGAAAACTTCTTGTTGCCATCGCAGTCATTGCAGTAGTCGCAGCAATTCTCGCTGTGTTCTTTATTATAAAGGAGAAAACCAAATGAAACTCTGGACAAACAACACAAACTCAATCCACAAAGTTGATGACAATATGCTCCACCCGCGCAACACGTACGTCTTGCCCGATGAACTAACTGGACCAATCTGGGATGATTCAATTCCTTGCCCGCATAAGATTAAGCCTTACTACAAGGGGCGTGCGATGGGCGGGGCAACAGCCGTTTATCGCGCTGGTGCAATCGGTGACGCAATCATTGCTACTGCTTTCGTTAATTACTTGGTGCAGGAGTCGGGTGGGATTGTGGATGTTTATGCACCCGCACGCAATCTGCCTCTATACGCTGGGCTGGGTGCAAAGCTGTGGCCGTTGCCGTCCTCGCTGGAGGCTTGGGATTCCTATGATGCTCACGTTCCGACTGATGATTTATTTAGCGGTCAAGTTGGTAACACGAAGCTAGGCACTGGCGGTGGAAACTGCTACCAGCGGATCTACGAGTGGATGGGAGTATGGGATGAGAAGAAGATGGCGAAGTATTGCAAGCCAGTTCTACATCTCATCGAGCCAGACCACGAAGAGTTAAAGGCGATGGGCAAGTGGCCATTGCCAGACCCATACTTTGCCTACCATGTTTCGTCCAGCGGTCCTACCCGCACCTACCCGCCAACGATGGGGCAAGAGGCGGTGCTGGCGTTGCTAGAGGCTTACCCAAAACATCACGCTGTGATTATTGGGCTAGATAACTCGCACAACTTTAAGGTGGATCACCCGCGAGTGATTGACTTGTTTAACTGCACCAAGGTTGTGCGTTCGATGTTCCCGATTATCAGCGGGGCTGACTTTGTTGTTGCGCCAGATAGCAGTGTCAATCACATGGCTGCTGGGTTGGATACGCCGTGTGTGTCGCTGTGGGGCAGCTACGACCCTGCCGACCGCATGACTTACTATCCAAAGAACGTATCGATATTCAAACCCGATACATGCCCGCACGCGCCTTGCCGTCCTCACGCTGGGTTGCCACAGGCCAAGTGTAAGGATGCGACCAACAAGACTCCCAAGACGCAATACTGGTGCAATGCTCTGCGGAATATAACAGCGCAGGATATTGTGCTTGCATCGCAAAAGGCGATGGAGCTAGAAAGCAAATAACTAACTGGCGTTGTGGTACGCAGGGAGATCCTGCGGCGGGCAGTTCCTCAGTGTGTCTCCTCTTGAATCAGAGCCAGTTTGAATTTTATGACAACCGCACAACGGCAAGCTGAAGAGATCGTAGGCCAAGTGGATTGGCAGTCCGAAAACCACGGGCTGTGCAAGTGTCCAGGCGAGGCTGCCCATACTAGCCACACTCGCATTAGGGATACAACGGTGTTCGTGGATGGCGCACCTACGATCTTCTGCTGGCATACTTCCTGCACGCCGTATCGAGACGAGGCTAACCGCAAGTTGCGCCGAGCTATATCCAGCGATGTGCTTTACAAGCCAGTCAATATTATGTCGGGTGGTACAGCTGTGCCGAAGCTGGTTGTTAAGAAAGACCCGCACGCCGAGGTGTTGGATAGGATTAAGACGATTGCTGAGTCAAACAAGCAAAGATATTTGACGCACTACAATTGGGACCCAGCGGATATGTACGAGGAGAGTCCAGTGAAGCTAGGCGATCCAGCGCAGGACTATCAGTTGTTCCTCTCGATGTTTAATGTCGCTGACAATATCTGGATCGGTGATGTCAAGGATAGCGGGAGGCATCCGCAGAACTTTAGGTCGGCTTGGGATTGGAAGAAGCTGGACGAGCCAATTGGGCAGTACACCACTGGCGCGACCTACAAGCCAGACACGGTCAGCCGATCCAATGACACGGTTGAGCATAGGGTGTTCCTTGTTGTCGAGTCTGACGTACTCACTAAGCCACAGATGGGCGCGGTGTTCCAACTGATGCGCGATTTATTCAGCATGAAACTACACGCTGTTGTGGATACTGGCGGAAAGAGCTTGCATGGTTGGTTTGAGATGCCACCAAAGAATGAATGGGTGGATCAGTTAAAAGCTTTTCTTATTCCGTTAGGGTGCGACCCTGCAACATTCAAACCCAGCCAACCCGTTAGGATTCCTGGGGCAAAAAGAAACGACAAGATGCAAAGCCTGCTTTGGTTTTGCAAAGGAGGAAAATGATTGAACCAGCCGTAGCACTTGGTATCAAGCCGAAGACCGATGAGTGGCCACCGATTAAATCTTATGCGCAACTTGTTAAGGAAGACTTACCCGCACCAGAGACACTAATTGAGGGAATGTTGCATAGAGGGGGAAAGATGTTGCTGGGTGGAGGAAGCAAGGCGTTTAAGAGTTGGAGCTTGATTGACCTAGCCTTATCGCTACACGCTGGTGTGCCTTGGTGGGGTCAGCAGTGCAAGATGTCGCGGGTGTTGTTCATTAACTTTGAGATCCAAGAGTGGAGCTTTCGCAATCGGTTGGCTGATGTTGTCAAGGCAAAAGGACTGGAAGACAAGGCCGATGACTTTGATACATGGACGCTCCGAGGCCACGCTGCCGACTTGACTCTCATCCGCCCAATGATCGAGAAGCAGATTGAGGGCAAGGGCTACCAAGCTATCATCCTAGATCCAAATTATATGCTGATGGGTGAGAGGGATGAGAACAGCGCAGGCGATATGTCAAGCCTAATGAATGAGTTTGAGTACCTAGCCACGCGCCACAATCTGTCGATCATCCTCTCACATCACTTCAGCAAGGGTAACAAGAGTGGGTCAGAGTCAATTGATAGGTTCAGTGGGTCAGGTGTATTCGCGCGCAACCCAGACAGCTTAGTCGTACTCACGCCACACGAAGAGGACGAGCGCACCTTTACTTGCGAGGTCACGCTACGCAACTTCAGCCCTATGGATGCCTTCGTTGTCCAGTGGTCTTACCCGCTGTTCCGCCAGAACTTTAACCTCAACCCAGATAAGCTAAAGAAGCCAGGCGCACACAAGGCGGTTGACGATAAAAAGTTCCTAACCGAGATGGGTTCAAAGGAGTGGCAGGCGGGTGATTTATGCCGCCATATCATCGAAAAGCTGGAAGTATCAGAATCTACCTTTTATCGCTATCTTAAACGCCTTCACAAAGCCAAGAAGATACTGTCTGACAATGGCTTGTATACTGCCAATCAGACTACTTTCTAATCTACTTTCAAGTTACTATCATTTATAGAGCAGTCAGACCCTTATATATATATAAATTAAATTACGCGAAGGAAAGTAGGGGGAAGGACTCCTTAGTCCGTCCTCCCCCCATACCACTACGTTCTTTCCGTAGCGTGTTTCGGCTAATCAGAACAAAGAACGAAAGCTGGGGCTGGGCTGGGTTGGGGCTGGGTTGGCTAGGTTGGCTTAGGCATCCTCACGCCTGCCAAAGAACGAAGTTGGTTATCAGGTGGGGGATGTGGTACAATCGTAAAATGAACAACAGCAAACCAGGTTTATACGCCAACATTAACGCCAGACGCAAGGCTGGCACTAGCCGTCCGAAATCTAAAAGCACCATCCAGCCCAAGGTGTGGCGCATGATG
>Ga0222712_10001709_pt1 | contig 26483 bp, 18 predicted proteins | sample C33_657DmetaG_FD_165043 | JGI IMG/M metagenome (GOLD analysis project Ga0222712, IMG submission 165043) | Estuarine water microbial communities from San Francisco Bay, California, United States - C33_657D | ecosystem: Environmental > Aquatic > Marine > Unclassified | place: USA: California... | reverse complement strand
CTGCGGGTGGCCGAAGGTACGTCGCCGAATTCTCCGATGAGCACGTGGATGGCGCTGGACGGATTTGCGTGGGGGGTGGACAGTGATTTGACCTACCTGGATGGCGGTCGTGCAGCGGTGGGCAAGGCGGAACCGCAAAGCGTGCAGGTGAGCTTGAGCTCGACGCCAGAAATGGCGTACTGGACCTCTCTGGTGATCCAGGGCAAACCGATGTCAGCGGTGGACCTGGTGGCCACGCGCACGACTGCCCAAGGCCAGACCGTGGTGGAGTCCTATCAGTTTCGCGACGCCTACGTCACGCAATTGGCCAGCGCCGGCGGGGCCAAGAACATGAGCTTGGTGTTTAAGGAATGCGCAGCCAGTTTTTCCAATTACGACGCGGCGGGACAGGTCAAGTTACGAACGGGGGTCTCGTCCAGCATGACCTGGGACGTGGGCGACAACACCTCTTCAAGCCGCGCCACAGCGCCGGCGCTGGGAGGAACCCTGAATCTGGATCCGCGACAGATGATGCCCCAGGTGCCTGGCGATGCCGTGCTTGAGACTTACGTCAGGTTCACAGGCACGGGGCTGCGCACCGACAGGGGCTGGATCAGGTGCGAAGACCTGGGGTGGTCGATCGAGTTGGAGTTGCCCAGGCTCGTGGGTGGTGGGGGCGGCATGGGCCAGCCCTCGCCGTCGGACATCCGCCTGAAACTGGGGTCCAGTGGGGTGATTGCCGAGTTGGCCAGCTTGCAGGTCCAGGGAATGCAGATTGATACCGTGGAGGTCGAGGTTTATCGGGCCGGCGCCAGGCCTACGCTGGTGGAGGAGTACCGGTTTGACGATGCACTTGTGACCCAGTTGCAGGTCGACGCGATGACGGACCAGACGGTGTTGGCCTTCGCGGCAAAAACAGGTGTGTACCAGTACGCACCGAATGCCGGGGACAGCGCGCTGAGCCCATCGACTCCCGCGAAGGTCGTGAAATGGGATGTGCCAGGGATGCAACTCCTGAGCGAGAGCGGCACGTCCTTCAGGGGGGATGCCCTGGGTGGCGGTCCAGTCCCCAAGAGTGGCGATTCCCCCGTCGAGTCATTGCAGTACTACCTGCGGGTGGCCGAAGGTACGTCGCCGAATTCTCCGATGAGCACGTGGATGGCGCTGGACGGATTTGCTTGGGGGGTGGACAGCGATTCGACGTACCTGGATCGCGGTCGTGCAGCGGTGGGCAAGGCGGTACCGCAAAGCGTGCAGGTGAGCTTGAGCTCGACGCCAGAAATGGCGTACTGGACCTCTCTGGTGATCCAGGGCAAACCGATGTCAGCGGTGGACGTGGTGGCCACGCGCACGACTGCCCAAGGTCAGACCGTGGTGGAGTCCTATCAGTTCCGCGACGCCTACGTCACGCAATTGGCCAGCGCCGACGGGGCCAAGAATATGAGCTTGGTGTTCGAGGAGTGCGCAGCCAGTTTTTCCAATTACGACGCGGCGGGACAGGTCAAGTTACGAACGGGGGTCTCGTCCAGCATGACCTGGGACGTGGACGACAACACATCTTCAAGCCGCGCCACTGCGCCGGCGCTGGGAGGAACCCTGAATCTGGATCCGCGCCAGATGATGCCCCAGGTGCCTGGCGATGCTGTGCTTGAGACTTACGTCAGGTTCACAGGCACGGGGCTGCGCACCGACAGGGGCTGGATCAAGTGCGAAGACCTGGGGTGGTCGATCGAGTCGGAGTTGCCCATGCTCTTGGGTGGTGGAGGCGGCATGGGCCAGCCCTCGCCGTCGGACATCCGCCTGAAACTGGGGTCCAGTGGGGTGATTGCCGAGTTGGCCAGCTTGCAGGTCCAGGGAATGCAGATTGATACCGTGGAGGTCGAGGTTTTTCGGGCCGGCGCCAGACCTACGCTGGTGGAGGAGTACCGGTTTGACGATGCGTTTGTGACCCAGTGGCAGGTCGACGCGATGACGGACCAGACGGTGTTGGCCTTCGCGGCAAAAACATACGTGTACCAGTACGCCCAGAACGCCGGCGACAACACGCTGGACAAATCGACTGAGGCGGCGGTCGTGAAATGGGATGTGGAAAGGATGCGGGTCCTGAGCGAGAGCGGCACGTCCTTCGGGGCCGATGCCCTGGCGCCCCGGGTGAGCTTGCAGGCGAGCGCCCTGCTGAGTTCGGGCCAGATCGGTGAGCCCGGTGTGCTCAAGGCTGGCCAGAACGCCACGGTCACATTCACCTTCTCAGAAGATCCCGGCAGCACCTTCACCTGGAACGGGACCGTCGGCGACCTGACGGTCACCGGCGGTAGCCTGGGCGCCTTGAGTGGCACTGGCCAGACGCGCCAGGCCACGTTCACGCCGAGCGCCGGCGTGGCCGATGGCACGGCCAGGATTGCGGTCACCGTCGGCAGCTATAGGGATGCGGCCGGCAATACCGGCCAGGGTGCTGAGTTGACCTTGAAGGTCGATACCGTGGCCCCTTCGGTGAGCTTGCAGGCCAGCGCCCTGCTGAGCAGCGGCCAGACCGGTGTACCCACTGTGCTCAAGTCTGGCCAAAGCGCCACGGTCACCTTCACCTTCACGGAAGATCCCGGCAGCAGCTTCACCTGGAACGGAACCGCTGGCGACCTGACGGTCACCGGCGGTAGCCTGGGCGCCCTGAGCGGCTCTGGCCTCATGCGCCAAGCCACCTTTACCCCGAGCGCGGACGTGGCCGATGGAACGGCCAAGATTGCAGTGACCGCCGGCGGCTATGCGGATGCGGCCGGCAATACCGGCCAGGGTGCCGAGTTGACCTTGAAGGTCGATACCGTGGCCCCTTCGGTAAGCTTGCAGGCCAGCGCCCTGCTGAGCAGCGGCCAGACCGGTGTACCCACTGTGCTCAAGTCTGGCCAAAGCGCCACGGTCACTTTCAACTTCACGGAGGATCCCGGCAGCAGCTTCACCTGGAACGGAACCGTTGGCGACTTGACGGTCACAGGCGGTAGCCTGGGTGCTCTGAGTGGCACTGGCCTGATGCGCCAAGCCACCTTCACGCCCGGTGCGGGCGTGGCCGATGGCACCGCCAGTATTGCTGTGACCGCCGGCGCCTATGCGGATGCGGCCGGCAATAGCGGGCAGGGCGCTGAGTTGACCCTGAAAGTCGACACCGTGGCCCCTTCGGTGAGTTTGCAGGCCAGCGCCCTGCTGGGCAACGGCCAGACCGGTGTGCCCACCGTGCTCAAGTCTGGCCAAAGCGCCACGGTCACTTTTAACTTCACGGAAGATCCCGGCAGCAGCTTCACCTGGAACGGAACCGCTGGCGACCTGACGGTCACGGGAGGGACCCTAGGCGCACTGAGCGGCACCGGCCTGACGCGCCAAGCCACCTTCACGCCGAGTGCGGGCGTGGCCGATGGCACGGCCAAGATTGCAGTGACCGCCGGCGCCTACGCCGATGCCGCCGGCAATACCGGGCAGGGCGCTGAGTTGACCCTGAAAGTCGATACCCTGGCCCCTTCGGTGGGCTTGCAGGCCAGTGCGGTGCTGAGCAACGGCCAGACCGGCCTGCCCACCGTGCTCAAGTCTGGCCAAAACGCCACTATCACCTTCACCTTCACGGAAGATCCTGGCAGCAGCTTCACCTGGAACGGAACCGTTGGCGACTTGACGGTCACAGGCGGTAGCCTGGGCGCCCTGAGTGGCACTGGCCTGATGCGCCAAGCCACCTTCACGCCCAGTGCGGGCGTGGCCGATGGCAGCGCCAGTATTGCTGTGACTGCCGGAGCCTATGCGGATGCGGCCGGCAATACGGGGCAGGGCGCCGAGTTGACCCTGAAAGTTGACACCGTGGCCCCTTCGGTGAGCTTGCAGGCCAGCGCCCTGCTGGGCAACGGCCAGACCGGCGTGCCCACTGTGCTCAAGGCTGACCAAAACGCCACTATCACCTTCACCTTCACGGAAGATCCCGGCAGCAGCTTCACCTGGAACGGAACCGCTGGCGACCTGACGGTCACCGGCGGTAGCCTGGGCGCCCTGAGTGGCACTGGCCTGATGCGCCAAGCCACCTTCACGCCGAGTGCGGGCGTGGCCGATGGCACCGCCAGTATTGCTGTGACCGCCGGCGCCTATGCAGATGCGGCCGGCAATACCGGCCAGGGCGCCGAGTTGACCCTGAAGGTTGACACCGTGGCCCCTTCGGTGAGCTTGCAGGCCAGCGCCCTGCTGGGCAACGGCCAGACCGGCGTGCCCACTGTGCTCAAGGCCGGCCAAAGCGCCACGGTCACTTTCAACTTCACGGAAGATCCCGGCAGCAGCTTCACCTGGAACGGAACCGCTGGCGACTTGACGGTCACCGGCGGTAGCCTGGGCGCTCTGAGCGGCACTGGCCTGATGCGCCAAGCCACCTTCACGCCCAGTGCGGATGTGGCCGATGGCACGGCCAAGATTGCAGTGACCGCCAGCTCCTATGCAGATGCGGCCGGCAATACGGGGCAGGGCGCCGAATTGACCCTGAAAGTTGACACCGTGGCCCCTTCGGTGAGCTTGCAGGCCAGCGCCCTGCTGAGCAGCGGCCAGACAGGTGTTCCCACCGTGCTCAAGTCTGGCCAAAACGCCACTATCACCTTCACCTTCACGGAAGATCCCAGCAGCAGCTTCACCTGGAACGGAACCGCTGGCGACTTGACGGTCACCGGCGGTAGCCTGGGCGCCCTGAGTGGCACTGGCCTGATGCGCCAAGCCACCTTTACCCCGAGCGCGGGCGTGGCCGATGGAACGGCCAAGATTGCAGTGACCGCCAGCTCCTATGCAGATGCGGCCGGCAATACGGGGCAGGGCGCCGAATTGACCCTGAAAGTCGACACCGTGGCGCCTTCGGTGAGCTTGCAGGCGGCTACCCTGCTGATCACTGGCCAGGCGATGGTCAGCAGCTCAGAAGCGGGCACGGTCTATTTGGTCAGCGATACGCTCACGGTTCGTGCCCTGGCCGACATCACCGGCGCGGACGGCAGCTTGTGGAACAGCATCGCAGTGACCGCCAACACCAGCGCCGAACTGCCCGCGCAAGGTCTGCTAGTCGGTAGCTATATGGCTTATGCCGTCGACGCGGCAGGCAACTTATCGCAGGCTTCTTCAGGAGGCGTTGTCCTGACCGAGCCCGCACCGCAGGAAGAATGGGTCACCTACGCCATCGGCGGTCTGTCGGTGCGCGGTAGGACAAGCGATGACCCGTCGGCGGTCAGGATGGCGCCGCTGGGCGATATGAATGGAGATCGCGAGTCCGATTTCTTCCTGTTCGTTCCCTCCCTCCAGAGCGCTTCCAACGGCGGTCAGGGCAATGCCTATATCGTGCTCGGCGCGCAGAACTCGTCACTGATCGACCTGGCCATGCTCGAAGCAGGTCAAGGGGGCATGCGCATCGCAAGCGCTTCTGGTGCCGCGTTCTCCACCCGTTTCGTGGCCTCTCCAGGAGACCTCAATGGGGATGGCCTGGCCGATGTGATCGTCGGCGCCCGGTCGAACACGTCCAGCAGCGGGCCTGCACCGGGGCCGGGTACCGTCATCCTCGGCGACCCTATCGACCCACTCAATGAGCAGGCGGTGGCCTTCCTAGGCGGCTATTCCGACGACCAGTATGCTGCCACCGCACCCGGGCAGATCCTTGTGGGCAACTTCGGCAACGACACCTTGAGCACCCAGGGCGTCACCGCGCTGTCCGGTGGCGATGGGGACGATGTCTTCATCGTCGATGCCGCATACGTCAATGCCCTGTACAGCGCTGACATGGTCAATGACCTGCTGGCCCGCGCCGCAGGTGGCAGCGGGATAGATACCCTGCGACTCAGTGGCACTGGCCTGGATCTCGCCCGCGTGAGCCGGGACAGCAGCGACCTCGGGTATTTCGTGCCGCGGCTTCGCGGAATTGAAGCCTTCGATCTGGTCAGCTCAGCGGACTCAGCCACGCTCAAGCTATCGTCCAACGACGTGCTGGACCTATCGCGCCTCAACGTGTTCGTCGACAACAATTACGCCCAAATGCTGGTCAAAGGCGGTGCTAACGACTTCCTGGACCTGACCGATGGTGAAGGCACTGCCTTCTGGCAACGCACGGCGTCAGCGCTTACCCTCGATGGCGTGACCTACGACGCATGGGCGCAGTCGCTTGCCGCCATGGTGTATGTCCAGTCCGGTATGCAGGTGATTTAGGGCAAGACTGAAAAAGCACACCGTCTGCCTCAGGCCAAGGCCTGGCCCTCGCACGCACGCTGCCGACGGCGTCCTTGTGGGCCCAGAGGCCGGGCCTCATGCTGCGGGCATACACAGAAATCGGCCCGGCCCCTGAGCCCACGAGGACGCTGGAGCGAGTGGCTGGGATTTGGGGCCGTAAATACCGGCACTGCGATCGGCGTGTAGGGGCTAAGCCCGGCCGGCGATTTCTGTGTACCCGCAGCATTAGCCGGCCGGGCTTAGCCCCTGCACGCTAAGCACAGAGATGAAGCGACTCAGATACTGAACCGCTGACGACGACGCCCTCGCAGGCTCAGGGGCCGGGCCTCATGCTGCGGGCATACACAGAAATCGGCCCGGCCCCTGAGCCCACGAGGGCGCAGTAAAGAGTGGCTGGGATTTGGGGCCGTAAATACCGGCGCTGCGATCGGCGTGTTGGGGGTAAGCCCGGCCGGCGATTTCTGTGTACCCGCAGCATGAGCCGGCCGGGCTTACCTCCTACACGCAGTCCACCGCCCTGGACCGTAGCTGGCTCCCATGAAGTCGGGCTTACCCCTACACGCAGCCCACGGGCCTCAGCCGCGTTCAAACTAGCCCTTGCGCTGATCCACAAAGCGCTTGAGTTTGAGCGAACCGTTGGGGCCATAGATGGCGCTGGCCTCCACGCATTCGACCAGGGGCGTGACCCCGGTGGCCTGCTTGACCGCCAGGCTCACCAGCGGGGCCTTGCCGGCCAAGTTGTCTGCGCCGGCGATCCGTATGCGCAGCCGGTCCATCGAAAACGGATCGGCCATGTTCTCGCGCTCGACCACAGCCTGATATTCCTTCACCCCCTCGACCGCCAGCACCGCCGCTTCCACCACCGTCGGGTTGACCAGCATGCCCTTGATCTTGACCAGATCGTCAGCGCGCTGCGGCATTTCGGTGAAGCGGTCGGTGGTGGCGCCGCAATGCGGGCAGGCGCTGCGCGATAGCACCGACAGGTCGCCGGTGGAGTAGCGCAGCAGCAGCGTGCCACGCCGGTTCAGGTGGCTGATGACCACCAGGCCGCGCTCGCCCTCGGGCAGGGGCTGGTGGGACTCGGGGTCAACCACCTGCACATGAATGTCTTCGGGCAGTGGGTTGTGAAAGCCGCCGCCGGGGCAGCATTCGGTAAAACCGCCCTGAATCTCGGTGATGCCGTACGACACATTGATGCTGGCCTGGCGCGCACCGGCCGCTTGCAGGCATTGCTCGAAGTTCGCGCGCAGGGCCGGGGTCACCGCCTCGCCGGTGATGTAGGCCAGCTTGACCCGTGAAAAATCGGCGCCGAGCTCGGCCGCACGCATCAGCACACGCCGCACGTAGCTGGTTACGCCCCACAAAACCGTGGCGCGGGTGCGCACGATGCCTTCAACCACTTCGTCGAGCTCTGAGCCCAAATGGAAATGCGGCGAGGGCCGGCCCGGCACCAGATTGACCACCGGAATTTTCAGGGCCGCGCCGGCGGCGCTGACGCGGTGATAGGCGCCGTGCGGATAGACCGTGAGCGGGCACAAATTGGCGATCAGGTCATCGCCACCTACACCGCGCAGGCCGAGGATGCGCTTGTACAGCGCCATCACGTTGTAATAGTCGTAGGCGGTCGACACAAAAGGCGTGGGCTTGCCGCTCGAAGTGCCGGTAGTGTACATGGTGTCCCACACCACCTGCATTTCCGGCTCCACATCGCTGGCGCCCAGCAAGAAGGCCTGCGGATCGCCCATGAAGTCGTGCTTGCTGGTCAGCGGCAGGCGGGCCAGGTCCGCCGTGCTCTGAAAGTCTGCGCGGCTCAAGCCCAATTTGACAAACAGTTGGCGGTAGTGCGGGTGATGGGCGCAGACCAGGTCCATGGTCGCCGCAAACCGCAGTTCCTGCGCGGCATCGATTTCTTCGCGCGGTCGGAAAATCAGATCGGGGACAAAGGCCTGAGGCTGCATGAGCAAATCGTGATGGGTTGGGGGTGTTGAAAGCCATGATACCGAGGTTGGCCACCAGCCCAGTGCCCCAGGCAGAAGCTGGCATGGAGTCAGCGTCGCGCAGATTACTGGGCAAGCGTCAAATACTGTGGGCTTTGCGGGCCCATCGCATATGATTTCCAACAGCCACAGCCGTGCCAACTCGGTGTGCGAGCCTGCCTGGGTGCAGGCCGCACGCCCGATCAGGAGACCCGCATGAATTTCACCTTCACCGGTTTGACTCGCCTCCGTACCGCTGCCCCGTCGCACGGTTTAGCACGGCCCCTTTGGAAGGCCGCCTTGCTGGCCTGTGGCGCAAGCCTGGCTCTGACCACCTCTGTCTTCGCGCAGAGCTTTCCGTCCAAACCCATACGCCTGGTGGTGCCCTTCGCAGCCGGCGGCGTGACCGATGTGATGGCCCGGCTGGTCGGTGGCGAGATGGCCAAGCACCTCGGTCAGCCCCTGGTGATCGACAACCGCCTGGGCGCCGGCGGCGCCATCGCCGCCGAGTTTGTGGCCAAGGCGCCGGCTGATGGCTACACCCTGTGCTTTTGCACCACCGGGCCGATGGCCCTTATTCCCATCCTCGACCCCAAGCTGGCCTACAACCCGCTGCGCGACCTGATGCCGGTCAGTCACCTGCACAACGTCGACAACGTCATCATCGCCCGGGCCGATCTGCCAGCAAGCACGATCCCTCAAGTGGTGGCCCTGGCCAAGGCCAACCCCGACAAGATCACCTACGGCACGCCGGGCATAGGCGGCCCGCAGCATCTGTCGGGCGAACTGATGAACACCATGGCGGGCATCAAGCTGGTGCATGTGCCCTTCAAAGGCGAAGCGCCGTCCATCACCGACCTGATGGGCGGCCAGATTGACTTGGTGTTTGCCTCGGTGCTGGCTGCGGTCCCCCACATCAAGTCGGGCAAGGTCAAGGCGATTGCGGTACCGCACCGCACGCGGGCCAAATTGCTGCCGGATGTGCCCACCGTGGCCGAGTCGGGCTACCCAGGTTACGAAATCTCTAACTTCGTCGGCATCAACGCGCCGGCCGGCACGCCCGCTGCGGTGATTGACCGGCTCTACGCTGCCGTCGCCGTAGCCATTGCCACCCCGGCGGTACAAGAGCGCATGATCACGGAAGGTCTGACCCCTGTTGGCAGCCGGCCTGAGGCCTACGCCGACTTCCTGCGCAGCGAGCATGACAAATGGGCCCGGGTCATCAAGCAGGCCGGCCTGACGCGCCAGTAGCTTTGCATCAAAGCAGAGGCAAGCGAGTTCATATGGCATCCGATTTCGACCTCATCATCCGCGGCGGCCAGGTGATCGACGGTAGCGGTTCACCGGCTTTTGTGGCCGATGTCGGCGTGCGTGGCGGACTGATCGCCGAGATCGGGCAGATCAAGGGCCGTAGCACAGAAGAAATCGATGCGCGCGGCCTGCTGGTCACTCCCGGTTTTGTGGATATCCACACCCATTTCGATGGTCAGGCCATCTGGGACGGCTGCTTGGCGCCGAGCTCCTGGCACGGTGTGACGACGGTGGTGATGGGCAACTGCGGCGTTGGTTTTGCGCCGGTCAAGGCCAAGGACCGTCAGGCCTTGATCGAATTGATGGAGGGGGTGGAAGACATCCCCGGCGCCTGCCTGCATCAGGGCCTGCAGTGGAACTGGGAGAGCTTTGGCGACTATCTCCAGGAACTGGGGCGGCATGCGCGCGATGTGGATGTGTGCGCCCAGTTGCCGCACGGCCCCTTGCGCGTTTATGTGATGGGCGAGCGGGCGCTGCGGCTGGAGCCGGCCCAGGCCGATGACATCGCAGCCATGCGGCGCATCACCGCTGACGCCATGCGCCAAGGCGCTTTTGGTTTTTCAACCTCGCGCACCTTTGCGCACAAGTCCAGCACAGGCAGCCCGACACCGATGATGCGGGCGCAAGAAGACGAGCTCCAGGGCATCGCCATGGGCATGGCCGATGCCGGCCACGGTCAGCTGCAATATGTCTCCGATTGGGACCAGCCCGATCCGGCCACCGAATTTGCCATGCTCGAGCGGGTGCTCGCCGCCTCGGGCCGCAGCTGCGTTTTTACCTGTAACCAGCGCCACGGCGCGGCCAGCGGGGTTTGGCGCGAACTGCTGCGCCTGTCGGATGAGGCGGCCGAACGTGGCCTGCCCATACGCCCGGTCAGCGCGCCGCGCCCGGTGGGCTCGCTGTTTGGCTTGAGCGGCACGCAAAATCCGTTTTCGGCCACGCCCACCTACAAGTCCATCGCCCACCTGCCACTGGCGCAGCGTGTCGCTGCGATGCGCCAGAGCGAGGTCCGTCAGCGCATCCTCAGTGAAGACCCGTTTGAAGGCAGCAGCTTCCCGCTGTTCAGGCTGATGGGTTTTGACAAGATGTACGAGCGCATGTTCCTGCTGTCTGATCCGCCCAACTATGAGCCCTCGCGGGAGGACTCGGTGGCCAGCCAGGCCCGGCGCCAGGGCTGCAGCGGCCCCGAAGTCGCCTATGACATGATGCTTTCGGACGAAGGCCGCAATTTTCTGTATGTGGCCTTCACCAGTTTCGACGGCTACACCTTGGCCTCTGTGGAGGAAACGCTCAAGCACCCCAATGCCATGGTCGGCCTAGGCGATGCGGGCGCGCATGTGGGCTTCATCACCGATGCGAGCTTCACCACCTGGCTATTGACCCACTGGGGCCGCGATCGCCCTCATGGCCGCCTGCCCCTGGAGGAGCTGGTTCGCCGCTATACCAGCGATCCGGCCGCCACTGTGGGCCTGCTGGACCGCGGCCTGCTGCGCGTCGGCATGAAAGCCGACCTCAATGTGATCGACTTCGCCCGCCTGGCGGTGCAAATGCCTTATCCGGTTGATGACCTGCCCGCCGGCGGGCGTCGCCTGATGCAAAAAGCCCGCGGCTATGTGGCCACCATCTGCTCAGGTGTACCCACTTACCGCGAGGGCGAGCCCACCGGCCGCAAGCCCGGCCAGCTCGTACGTGCGCCGGTGGGGCGGGGGTGAGGAGCTCGAGTGGCTTTGTCCTAGCGCTTCAGAGGATAGTGTGTGTGTCCGATGCGCGCGAGCAGTTGAACCATCTCGGCAACGGCTGGCGACAAGGGTTTGTTTTTTAGGGTGATCAGGCCGAAGCCCTGCATCTTGAATGAAAGCGTTTTTGACAGCGTTCGCAGTGGTACCGCTTTGCAGGCCTTGGCCACTTCATTGGACAGTACCGCCAGCGCTGAACTTTTTTCCAAGAGCTGGCGGATCGTATCGAGGTCCAGAGTCTCCACAAGATTTTGCGGCGGCATCATTTTCTGGTGTACAAAAATTGACTCGAATTGCAGCTTGAGCATGCTACCCTGGGGCGGTATGACCCAAGTGGCTTGACGTAGCAGTGTCCAGTCAATGCTGGCTCGGTTAAGCCAGGGATGACCAGGGCGAACGACGACCCTGACGGTTTGGCTCTCCGCCAGCTCTTCATAGTTGAACAACTCCGGGCTTAAGTCAGGCGCCAGCCGGCCGACCGCGATGTCTAACTCCTCCCGTCTCAATTTCTCGAGGAGGGCGGGGCTGGAGTCGACCAGGAGGCTGACCCTTGCTTGCCTATGACGGGTCTGAAATTCAACCAGGGCTCTGGGGACCATGGACAGCGCTGGCGCCTTGATTGCTCCCACCGATACCTGTACCTCTGATTTTTCCCGCAGGGCTGCGATATCTGTCGGCACTCTATTGAGCTCGCTCAGGATATTGCGGGCATGGTCGGTCACGACCTGCCCCTCCGGCGTCGCTTGCATCCCCCGGTGCAGGCGGGTGACCATCGGCGCTCCCAATATTTCCTGCAGCTCCTTGAGCATTTTTGAGGCGGCCGGTTGCGTCATCCCCAGTGCGTCGGCAGCCCGCTGCAAATTGCCATGGTCTTGCACCGCCACCAGCAAGGACAGGGCCCGTAGCTTGAGGCGGCGCTTGAGAAACCAGTGCGAGGGGGAATACAACATGGAGGGCGAGCGGAAAAAAGACATATCGATTTTGGCATGTCACTTGCCAAAATATTCAAGTATGTTCTCCCGATTTATCCCTACGATGTCCATCGATGGCAACGCCGCTGATACTGAAATCATGATGTCCAAGGACTCCGCTTCGCCTCCTCATGTGCTGTTCATCGCAGTCGATCAGTGGCCGGGCCATCTGCTTGGCTGTGCGGGGCACCCGGTCATTCAGACCCCTACCATTGATCACCTGTCCAGACTTGGTACACGCTACCCCCGGGCCTATGCAGAATCCCCAATCTGCATTCCCTCTCGCAGGTCCATGATGACCGGACGCTCGCCCAGAGGGCATGGCGATCGAAGCTTCAATCCCACCTTGCCTCTGAAAGGAATGCCCTTGCTGGCCGATTGCTTTCGGGCCGCAGGCTACCAGTCCTATGCGGTGGGCAAGTTGCATGTTTACCCGCCGCGCGACCGCATCGGCTTCGATGATGTCCTGCTGGCCGAGGAGGGCCGCCCCAAGTTGGGTGCGATTGATGACTATGAGATGTTTTTGGCCTCACGCGGCCATGTGGGTGAGCAGTTCATGCATGGCATGAACAACAACGACTACCTCAATCGACCTTGGCATCTGGAAGAGTCCTGCCATGTGACCAACTGGATCACCCGGGAAGCCGCTAAAACCATCAAGCGGCGTGACCCCACCAGACCCGCCTTTTGGCATGTCTCCTACACGCATCCTCATCCGCCCCTGGCGCCTCTGAGTTGCTATCTCGATATGTACCGGGATATGGACCTCGATGGTCCCTTGCACGCGCCATGGCAGGATGGCTCAACTATTCCCGCGCTGGATGCGGTAAGAGCCTATTGGCCCATGGGTCATGATCGACAGCGGCACAAGCAGTTGCGCCAGGCCTTTTATGCCCTGTGTACGCATATCGATCATCAATTGCGTGTGCTGCTAGGAACCTTGCGTGAAGAGGACCTTCTTGATGACACCATCATCTTGTTCACGGCCGATCACGGAGATATGTTGGGCGACTTTGGCCTTTGGGCCAAACGCCTGTTCTACGAAGGCTCATCGTGCGTGCCCATGATCCTGGTTGATCGAGCCAAGGGGCAGCGTGTCAGGGCCAATCATGTCGATGACCGACTGGTTGGGTTGCAAGACATCATGCCCACACTGTTGGACATGGCGGGTATTGCCATACCGCCCTCCGTCGAGGGCGTATCGATGGCGGGCGAGCACAAGCGATCCTTCCTGTATGGTGAATGCAGGGAGGACGCGGGCGCCACCCGTATGGTCCATGACGGGCGCTACAAGCTGATTTGGTATCCCGCAGGCAATGTCTTTCAGCTGTTTGATTTGCAGACCGATCCGAAAGAGTTGGTTGACCGGTTTCATGACGAGCAATTTCAAGAACCGCGCCGTCGTTTGCAGGACATCTTGCTGACGCAGCTGTATGGCCAGGACTTGGCTTGGGCGATGGGGGGTGTTTGGCGTGGATTCGAGCAGGGGTGTGTGGAGTTCAAAGCCGATCGCGCCATGTCGGGTCAGCGGGGACTGCATTTCCCGACACCGCCGCTCGACCCCATAGGCCAGCAAGTGGGTTCACCTTGACTGGGCAGGCAGCACCCGTTTTCTCGTTTTGTTATGCCCTTGGCGAAGGAGGTGTTCATGAGCAATCGACGTGGTTTTATGAAAGCAGCTGGCGCCGCGATGGCCAGCGCCTGGCTTGTACCTGCCATGGCCCAGTCTGTGGAGCGCCCGATACGGCTGCTCGTCGGCTTTGCGCCCGGCGGAGCGGTAGACAGCGTGGCTCGGGTGTTGGCAGTCCACCTGGCCGAGACGCTGGGTCAGAACGTCGTGGTGGAAAACCGTGCTGGCGCTTCAGCCAATCTGGCCGCCTTGAATTTGGTGCAGTCACCGCCTGATGGACTGACGATTCTTTTCGGGGCGTTCGCGCACAGTGTCAATCCGAGTCTGATTCGGCTGGGCTATGAGCTGTCCGAGCTGCAGCCGCTGCTACAGCTGACCCGGGTGCCCACGATTTTGCTGGTCAAGAAGGACAGCCCTTTCAAGACAGCGGCCGAATTGGTGGCGGCCGGGCAGAAGAATCCCAATGGCTTGACCTATGGTTCAGGGGGCAGCGGTACCGCCTCGCATCTGGCTCCTGAGCTGTTTGCAAGGCGCGTTGGCTTAAAGGTCTTGCATGTCCCCTACAAAGGCGGCCTGCCGGCTATGCAGGCAGTCATGGCGGGTGATGTGGACTTCATGTGCGAGAACCCGCAGCCGACCTTCATGTCGCCAGGCTCTCCCGTTCGGCCACTGGCTGTTTTTCAGCCCAATCGCCTGCCGCAGTTACCCGATGTGCCTTCGATCCAGGAAGCTGGCTTCAGCGAAGACCTGACCATTCGATCTTGGCACGGGCTGTTTCTCAGATCGGGGACACCGGAGGCGGTCTCCAATCGAATTCTCAAGGCAGCGCAGGAGGCGATGGCCAGGCCACAGGTGCGCATCCGTATTTTGGCCATGGCGATTGAACCCGTCGAGAGCAATCCCAAAGCCTTCGGCAGCTTTTTCGCCAGTGAGGTTGAAAACTGGGGCCGGGTGATCAAGGAAGCCCAGATCAAGGCGGGCTGAAACCATGAACGACGTTCAAGATCCTATTGGTTTGGTGGGGGCGGGACAGATGGGCGCAGCCATAGCGCGGCGCTTGCTCGCGCAAGGGCATCGGGTGATGGTGTTCAACCGCAGCCCGGGCCCGGCGCAGGCCCTGGCTCAACGGGGCGCGCAGGTGGCTCCCAGTCTGGCCGTGCTGGCGCAGTCCTGCCGACAGATCTTCACGGTCGTTCCCGACAGTGGGGACGTCCAGCAGGTGATTCTCGGCCACGCAGGATTGCTTGAATCGGCTCGCCCCGGCACCTTGTTCATTGACTGCAGCACCATAGACCCTGATGTCTCTGAGCAGACCGGGGAGCGAGTCAGGGCCGCGGGCAGTCGCATGATGGATGCACCGATCGGAGGCCGTCCCGAGCAGGCCGAGCAGGGGAAACTGGTCTTTATGGTCGGGGCGCATGAGCAGGACCTCGCTGATGCACGGTCGGTCTTGGAGGTGTTGGGCAGTAGGATCATTCATTGCGGCTCACCCGGCATGGGTATCAGCATGAAGGTCATCAACAACCTCGTCAGCCAGTCTGTTCAACTCATGGACCTGGAAGCTTTGGCGCTGGGCATCAAGGCAGGCTTGCGCCCGCAGGTGATGCTGGATGTGCTGACCAGCACCGCCGCAGACAACGCACCCTTGCGTGGGCGGATTCCGAGCAGTGTGCTGACCGGCCAATTTCCTCCTGGATTCTCAGCCCGACTGGCGCACAAAGATCAGGGGCTGGCGCATGCGATGGCAGCACGCTTAGGCGTTCCTCTTTTTTCCTTGGGCCAGGCGCGTCACGTCTACAGCAGCGCACTCGCCCAGGGTTTGGGCGATGGGCCCAGCGAAGTCATTGCCAAGGTGATCGAGCGCTGGGTGGGTGTGGCCATACGCCACCCGAGCGACGCTGCCTAGCCCCCCGGCGGGGTGCAGCATGCACCTTTTGGATGCGCCATGCATGCGGTAATGGGCCCAACAGGGGTTAGCCCGGCTGATCCCTAGCTTCTGGCCCGGCGGCGAGGCTCAAACGCCCAGGCTCAGTTCAGGGCCCTCATAGGTCTCGTCGGGGTGCAGCTGACCGCTGATCAGCTGGCTGCGCCACTGCGCGATCGCCTGGCCGTGGGCGGCGCTCAGCGGTGGCGACATCACCAAGCTCACGCTCTGCTCAAACTCCAGGCCGTAGGTTTTTTTGCTGCCTGGCGCGAATCGGCCGTCTTGGAAATCCTGTATGGCCTGGACCACGCCCAGGCCGGAATCTGCAAGGGCAGAGGCCACGAAGACCGCCGGATCTCGCTCGACCCAGTCAAGCACATTGCCGATTTGCCGCAGCTCAGTTTCGCGGCAGACCTGGCTCACCCCGTCGCGCCCCCCGTCGATCATGGCAAACACCAGGTCTGCGCCCTCCTGCTGCAACGCGCGCGCGGCGCGATAGGCCAGTTGCGGGTCGTGTTGGTAGCCGCAAAAAATGGTCACGAAGCGGCAGTCGGGAGCGGCGGTGCGCAGGCCGTGCGCAAAGGCCGCCCGGCCCTTGAGGCCCGGGCGCACCTTCTCGCCAGACAGATGCCCGACCACGCGGGTCTTGGAGGCCAAGCCAGCCAAGATGCCGGCCAGGAAGGCCGAATGCTCCTGCAAGACTTCATAGCAGGCGGTGTTGGCCGACAGGTGGCTGCCCTGGGTGATGGCAAAGCGGGTGCCTGCAAATTTATCGCAAACCGCAGCCACCGGCGCATCGCCCTGGCCGCCGTGCGCCACTAAAAGGTCAAGGCCCTGCTGGCACAGGTGACGCAAGGCTTGGGCTCGGGCCGAGGGCTCTGGCGACGCGATCCAATGCACCGCCACCTCATGGCCGGCCGCCCGCGCCCGTATGGCGCCTTGCAGACCCGACTCGTTAAAGCTCCCCTGTCCTTGCGGCCCAAACAGGGCCACGGCGATCCGCGGCCTCACAGGCGCGCTCCACTGGCCCGCACGACGGGCGCCCAGCGCTCGGCCTGTTCCTTGATGAAGGCGACAAAGGCCTCAGGGCTGCGCTGTTCCAGCTCAAAACCTTGGGCCTGAAGCTTGGAGCGGACATCGGGCAGGGCCAGCACCTGGCTCAGTGCTTTGAGCAGCGATTGCTCGATGGCCGCCGGCAGACCAGCAGGCGCCGAGATGCCGACAAAGTTCTCGGCCACCAGCTCACGGTGCCCGAGCTCCACCACCGTCGGAATGTCGGCCGCCTGGGCGACCCGACGGGCCGCCGTGACGGCCAGCAGCCGCAGCTGTCCGCTGCTTCGGAAGCTCAGATTCTGCGGCAGTGCGTCGATGGCCACCTTGATCTGGCCGCCCAGCAGATCGCTGCGCATCGGCCCCGCCCCCTAGTAGGGCACATGCGTCATTTTCAAGCCCGTTCTTTGTGCCAGCAATTCGCCCACGATGTGGCCGACCGAAGCCTGTCCGCCGCTGCCAAAGGCGATCGGTTCTTTTTGCGCCCGCGCCCAAGCCAGGAAGCCGGCAAAGTCGGTCACCGGCAGCGAGGGATGCACCACCAGCACCGTCGGCACATCGCCCACATAGACCAGATGCCGGAAGCTGCTTATGGGGTCATAGAGCGATTTTTCCATCAGCGCCGGCGAGATCGACAGCGGGGCTGAATTGGACATCAGCAGGGTGTACCCATCGGGCTGCGCCCGTGCCACGGCAGCGGCGCCAATGGTGGCCGCGCCGCCTGGCCGGTTGTCGACCACCACCGACTGGCCGATCCGCTCGGCCAGTGGTGGGCCGATCAGGCGCGCCACGATATCGCTGGCGCCGCCCGGTGGGAAGGTCACCACCAGCTTGACCGGCTGTGTGGGCCAGGTCTGCGCCCGCGCCGCAGGCGCTATCCATGGCGTGGTCAGGGAGGCCGCAGCGAGGGCCGCAGCGTGACGGCGATTCATCATGGGGGACAACTCCTGGTGAATGTTGAACACGGGTCGGGCTTTGTGGGCCGGGCCTCCAGCATAACGCGCTGGCATACCCGCACACCCTGGCGTCCCCACAGGATAGACCGACCCTGCCCAGGGGGGAGCCGCTCACACCTGTCGGGACGCAGCAGTGGCCATCATTCCAGCGCCAGCTTGAGCGGCCGGATGGCGGCGGCCCACAGCTCGGTCTGAGCGTCAATAAACTCCTTGAACTGAGCTGGCGTTTCAAAGGGCAGGGCCTCTGATGCGGTATCGGCCAGCATCTGCTTGTAACGCGGCGTGGCCATGGCCGCGCGAAACGCCCGTTCAAGCTTGGCAATCACCTCCGGCGGCGTTCCTGCCGGCGCGCCATAGCCCCACCAGGGGCTGGGCAGGCCCTCGATGCCCGACTCGGCAAAGGTCGGGACCTCGGGCAGCTTGGCCAGACGCCGCGCGGTACCCACCGCAACGATGTTGGCCTGTCCGGCCTGCTGCAGCGACAGACCATGGGTGGCCGAAGTGACGAACAGGTGGATGCGGCCACTGGCCAGATCGGTGGTGGCCTGCGCCGGGTCTTTGTAGGCGATGCCTTCCATCTTGATGCCAGTCACCGCCTGTATGCGGGTGACCAGCAGGTGCGGGCTGCCGCCGGCGCCCCAATAGCCGTAGTTGAACTTGCCGGGGTTGGCCCGCGCCAGATCGATGAACTCGCGCGCCGTCTTCACCGGCAGTGTCTTGCTGGTGGCCATGACCAATGAGAGCGAACCGCCCGCTGCGATCGGTATGAAGTCAGTGCTCTTGTAGCTCACGCTGCGAAACAGCAGCGGGTTGTTGTACTGCTGGATGTTGAGCAGCAACAGACTGTAGCCGTCTTTGGGGGCTTGCGCCACCTGATTGGCGGCAATCATGGTGGCTGCGCCGGGCTTGTTTTCCACCAGCACCGTCTGCCCCAACTCCTTGGACAGCAGCTCGGCCAGGATGCGGGTGCTGACCTCGATGCCCACCCCCGGGCCAAAGCCGGAGACGATCTTGATCGGCTTGGTGGGAAAGTCTGACGCGCTCTGCGCCCAAATAGGGTCAGCCCATGCGCCGGCGGCCAGGGCCAGGCTGAGGTGGCGGCGATTGATCAGATTCATGGCGATGTACTCCAAAATTTGTGCAGCTACTCCGCTGCGATCCCTGCCGCCTTCACGTGCCGGGCCCAGGCCTCGGTTTCGGCCGCCAGGAAGGCCGCTGTTTGCTCGGGACTGCGGGTCTTGATGTCCAGGCCGAGCTTGCCAAATTCAGCGCGCAATTCGGGCTGGGCCAGCGCGTTGATCAGCTCAGTGTTGAGCCGCCGGATGATCGCCGCCGGTGTGCCCGCTGGCGCGGTCATGGCGGTCCAGGCCACCACCTCGTAATTGGGCAAGGCCTCGGAGATGGCAGGCACATCCGGCAGCAAAGGGGTGCGCGCAGCGGTGGTCACGCCCAGCACCCGGATCTTGCCAGCCTTGGCCATGGGCAGGCCGATGGCCACGTCCATGAACATCATCGATACCTGTCCGCCGACCAGATCGGTCAGGGCGGCAGCGGCGGTCTTGTAGGGCACATGCTGCATCTCGACGCCGGCCATGCGCGCGAAGCTGGAGCCGGCGACCAGGCCGGCGTGGCTGGCGCTGGCAAAGCTCAGGGGCTTGGACTTAGCCAGGGCAATCAGCTGCGCCATGGAGTTGGCCGGCACCGAAGGGTTGACCGCGAGCAAAAAGGGGAAGACCCCGACCTGGGTGATGGGCGCAAAGTCCCGGCTGGGCTGGTAGGGCAGTTGCTTCATCAAGCTGGTGTTGGCTGCCAGCGTGGTGGTGCTGCCGTAAAACAGGGTGTAGCCATCGGCCGCACTGCGCAAGACTTCCGTGGCGCCGATGATGCCGTTGCCTCCTGGCTTGTTCTCAACCACCACCGGCTGCCCGATCGCGCGCGCGAGCTGCGTGGCCAGCAGGCGCAGCGAGGTATCGCCACCGCCGCCAGCGCCAAAGGGCGCCACGATGCGGATGGACTTGGCCGGGTAGGCCGGGTCCTGCGCCAGCGATCTCGTGGGCAGGAGCACTGACAGGCTAACGATCAGACAGACCAGGAATTTCATAACGGGTGGGGCTTTCTAAAAAGGTGGTCGGGTGCGTTGGAACTAGCCCTTGAGGGCCGGTGCTTGATGCGCTTGAATCTCTGTGATCCTTGCTTCATCCAGCCCGAGTTCTTGCATCACCTCGCGGGTGTGCTCGCCCAGGCGGGGCGGCGGTCTGCGTAGGCTCGCGGGTGTGCGCGAATAACGCACCTGCGGCTGGCCGCCGACCAAGGGTCCTTCCGACGGATGCTCATAGCGTTGGAATACGCCGCTCTCGTTCAGGTAGGGGCTGTCAAATAGCTCGTCGAGGCTGGGTGCAGGACCGTTGGGTAAATCGTATTGGTCAAAAATGAGCATCCAGTCGTCGGTCGTCCTTTGGGTCAGTGCTTCTTCCAGTTGGACAAACAATTCGGCGAAGTTGAAGCTGCGCTGCTCCATTTTGGCAAAGCGTGGGTCTTGTGCCATGTCGGGTCGCCCGATCGCCTGGAACAGCCGGCCCCATTGCGCATCGGTGGTGGCGGTCACACAGAGGTATCCGTCGGCGGTGGGGAAAGGGCGGCGCGAGGTGGTGAAGATGCGGCTATAGCCCGGCTCTCCCAGAGGCGGATCAAAGGCACGCCCCCAAAAGTGTTCCAGCATATTGAAGTCCACCATGGTTTCGAGCATGGGAACCTGAACTTCCTGGCCGCGGCCGCTTCGCTCGCGCTCGAACAGGGCCATCCCCACCGAGGAAGCAAGGATATGGCCGACGACTTTATCGGCAATGATGAAGGGAGCGTAGCGCGCTTGGCCATCGGCCCGGGCAAACAAGGCCGATATGCCGCTGCCGCCCTGAATCACCTCATCAAAAGCTGGCCGATCGGCCAACGGCCCGTCACTGCGGTAACCGCTGGCGCTGGCATAGACCAAGCGAGGATGTGCGGGTGCAAGTGCTGCATAGGACAAGCCCAGCCTGCGCGCCGCAGCGGGGCGCATGTTGTGCAGCAGCACATCGGCAGTCTCGATCAGGCGGTCAAGCGCTTGGCGGGCCGGCGCCTGCTTGAGGTCGAGCACAACACTGCGCTTGTTGCGGTTCAAGGCCAGGAACAGCGAGCCCATGCCATGGTTGCGCGCCGGGCCGAGGTAGCGAAGAGCGTCGCCGCCGGGCGGCTCGATCTTGATCACATCGGCGCCAAGATCGCCCAGGATCTGCGTGGCCAGCGGTCCGACCACGGTGCTGGTGATGTCAATCACCCGCAGACCTTGCAGTGGTCCTGTAGGCCTCTGGCTATCCGTGGAAGGCTTCATCCGACCTGAATGGTTTTGCTTTGATGATGCGTACCGGCTTGGACGAAGAGGCCGGGATGGCGTCGTCCGAGCAAGGCAGTGCCTGGGCCATTGCCTGGCGGGTGATGCGGTGCTTCATCACGGCCTACTCCTCCTCGACGTTCTTGTGATTGCCGCACGAGCGGGTCGGGCGGCTTGGGTATGCGCGCAAGTATCAGCAGCATGGGTGCAAGAGTCAATCGCCCAGCCGGTGGCGCTTGTCACCTCGGTTGAAGCCATTTTCCGCAGCGTGAGCGCGGTATTAAACGTCGCCTTGACATCCGGCTTCCTATAATGTCTAACTGATTAGAGCCGGGTGTCGCTTGAAGGGTTTTGGCGGCTATCTCGCGCTCAACACGGGGAGGCATGACAGGCATGAAACCGCTGGCCGGCACACGGGTGCTCGACTTCTCGACGATTTTTGCCGGCCCCCATTGCGGCCAGTTGCTGGGCGACTATGGTGCGGAGGTGATCAAGATCGAGCCCCTGAGCGGCGACGACTCGCGCAACTGGGCGCCTTTTCATACCGGCAAGCCGGGATCGGGCACCTTGTTCCTGGTGGTCAACCGCAACAAACGCAGCGTGGTGGTCGACCTCAAAAAGCCGCAAGGCTTGGAGATCGTGCGGCGCCTGGCCGATGGCTGCGACGTGCTGATTCAAAACTTCAGCGCGGGTGTGATGGACCGGCTGGGCCTGGGCCATGAGCGGCTGCGTCAGAGCAACCCAAGGCTGATTTACTGCACGATTTCTGCCTTTGGCGAGAACGGCCCGCTGGCTCATGCGCGCGGCTATGACCCAATGATGCAGGCCTTCTCGGGCATGATGCGCATCCCGCAGCCGGGCGAGCCGGCACCGGCGCGCATCAATATTCCCTTGATCGACTTCACCACTGGGCAAAACGCATTTGCCGGCATCTTGGCCGCGCTCTTGCAGCGCCACAACAGCGGTGAGGGTGCGCATATCGAGGTGTGCCTGGCAGACTCGGCCATGGCCTTGCAGGCCTGGGGCTTGCAGCGGGCCTGGGCGGCGGAGAACACACAGGCGCCGCCGGCTGCGGCCAGTGCAATGTCGGATAACGTGCCCTATGAATCCTTTGAGACTGCCGACGGCTGGATTTACATCGCCTGCGGTAACAACAAGCTGTGGCAACAGTTTTGCGTAGCCATCGCAAGGCCCGAGTTGGCGGCGCATCCCGACTATGCGCTCAATGCCGATCGCCGAGCCCACTACGATGCCTTGATGGCCATCGTTCGCCCCCTGCTCGCCGGCCGAACGCGCGCACACTGGGAGCAGGCCTTTGTCAGCTGCGGCGTTCCTTTCGCGCCGGTCAATACCCTGCCCGAGTTGGCGCGGCACCCGCAGATTCAGGCCTCGGGCATGGTGCAGGAATACACCAGCCCCGAGTTTGGGACGGTCAAGACGGTGGCGCGTGCGGTGCGCTTTGACGGTCAGGTGGCCCGGGTCGGTCAGCCGCCGCCCGCCCTGGGCTCGCACACCCGGCAGGTGCTCGGCGAGCTGGGCTACAGCGAGGACGAAATCGAGGCTTTGCTGGCCGCTCAGGTGATCGGGCAGGCTTGAGCGGGCAGGCTTGGTCGAGCCAGTGCGGCCTCAATGCCGCTGCGCCGGTGCGGTCTCCAGCAGAAATCCGGCGGCAATAGCGGCGTTGATCTTGCAATCAATCAGCACCGGTCCCTCAGGCGCAGCCAGCAAGGGCGCCAGACCGCGCAACTCCTCGATCGTGCGCACCGTGCGGGCCGTTGGCGGTGGCCGGCCCCCGGTTACTTGTAAGTACCTAGCTTCTTGGCTAGGGCGCCCGCCTTTTCATATTCGCTGCGCAGATCATTGAGGAATTGCTCGTTGGTGAAATTGATGCGCTGTGCGCCCAGCGCGGTCAGCCTGGTTTTGGCTTCGGGCGTGTCCATCGCAGCGTTGATCATGGTTGACAGCGCGTTGATGATGGCCGCTGGTGTTCCTGCCGGCGCGACAAAGCCATACCAAACCGGCGTGGGGGTGTAGCCGGGCACGGTCACCTGCTCGCTGATGGCCGGGATGTCCGGCAGCAGTTGCGAGCGGCGCACGTCAAACACCGCCAGGCCGGTGGCGCGGCCCGACTGTATGTGCTGCGCCACCAGGGGCACCACCACCGGAAATACCGAGAGCGTGCCGCCGATCAGGTCGGTCATGGCTTGCGCCGTGCTCTTGTAGGGAATTTCCGGAATGTCGATGCCTACCGCTTGCTTGAACAGCTCCATTTCTTGCTGGCTGATGGTGCCCGCGCCAGACGAGCCGTAGCTGAGCTTGCCAGGATTGGCCTTGGCATGGGCGATCAGGTCGCGCACCGACTTGAAGCCCAGGCTGGGCGATGTGGCCAGCACCAGGGGAATGACGCCGACCTTGGCCACAGGCGCAAAGTCTCGGGCTGGGTTGTACTGGGGCTGTGACTGGCTGGCTGGCACGATGGCCATGGGGTTGGCGGCAATCAGAATGGTGTAGCCGTCCGCTGGCGCCTTGGCCACCGCCATCGTGCCGATCAGGCTGCCGCCGCCTTCACGGTTTTCGACGATCACCGGCTTACCGGTTTTGTCGGTCACGCCCTGGGCCACGGTACGGGCCAGGGCATCGCTGCCGGTGCCGGCCGAGTAGGGCACCACGATCTTGATCGGCCGATTCGGAAAGTCCGCCTGCGCTTGGGCGGGCACGCCGATGGCCCACAGCATGCCTGCTGCGCCGCCGCCGAGCAGATGGCGGCGTTGGATGGCGTCTTGCGTGTTGGAGGCGGGCTTGTGTACTTGTCTCATTTGTCTCTCCTGTCTGTGGGGGGGTGGTGTGAATCAATCCAGCAAATGGGCCTGGCGCGCTGCTTCGATGGCAGCGTCATCCAGCCAGGGGGCGAGAATCTCGCGCGCCTCGTCCATGTTCCAGGGCCGGAAGGGCTTGGGCTTGGGCGAGGGCGTGCGGCTAAAGCGTGGCGCTGGCATGGGCTGGGTCACGCCGTCGATTTGGTCGTAGACACCACGCTCTTTCAGGTGCGGATGCTGCGGCGCCTCTTCGAGCGTGAGCACCGGTGCAAAACAGGCGTCAACACCTTCGAAGGCCTGGCACCACTGGGCGCGGCTGCGGGTAGCAAAGCGCTCGGCGATGCGCGCTTTGGCCGCCTGCCAGGCTTCGCGCTTCCATTGGTCGGCCAGCAGCTCGGGCAAGCCCAGCACACCCAGCGCCTGGGCATAGAACTTGGTCTCCACCGCGGCCAGCGATACCCATAGGCCATCGGAGCAGGCGTAGGCGTCATAAAAAGGCGCGCCTGAGTCGGTGGGATTGGTGCCACGTTCGGTGCTGATCACACCGGCGGCCAAGCTGCCATGGGGCTGTGTCATCAGGGAGGCCACGCCATCGACCATGGCGGCATCGACCACCTGGCCCTGGCCCGAGCTTTGGCGCTCGTGCAGGGCAGCCAGTATTCCCATCACCAGGTAGAGCGTGCCACCGCCGAAGTCACCCACCAGGTTGATGGGTGGTGCGGGGGCCTGACCGGCTCGGCCAAAAGCATGCAAAGCCCCGGTCAGCGCGATGTAGTTCAGGTCGTGTCCTACCTCTTGCGCCATGGGCCCGCTTTGGCCCCAGCCGGTGATGCGACCGTAGATCAGCCGGGGGTTGCGTGCCAGGCAGGCATCTGGCCCCAGGCCCATGCGCTCGGTCACGCCGGGCCGAAAGCCCTCGATCAGCACGTCTGAGCTGCTGACCATGTCCAGCACCAGTTCGATGGCGGCAGCCTGCTTGAGGTCCAGCGGCAGGCTGCGTCGGTTGCGCAGCAGCAGGTCATACTTCAGGGGCCGCGGCACCCCCAGGCTTGCGGGTTCCTTGCGGTCTACCCGCAGCACCGTGGCGCCCATATCGGCCAACAACATGGCCGCCATCGGCCCTGGCCCTATGCCCGCCAGTTCGATGACTTTGAGTCCATGCAAGGGGCCCATGAAGGTCTGCCTTTTCAGCTGATTTTGCGCAGGGCAGGGCTTGAGTCGCAGGCCTGAGCACTGAGCTGCGGCGGGCCGACGATGCCGGAGCAGCCGTCATCGCGCTGCGACAAGGTCCAGCCCAGAGTGCTCGGGTCCAACATTGCTTGGGCCTCTTGCCTCAGAAGGGTGCGAACTGCTTGCCGACGATGTCGCGGGCGATGATGCCCAGGTGCACCTCCCGCGGGCCGTCGGCCGATTCCATGCCCAGACAATCGCGCAGGCGCTGCTCATGCGGCAGGTCTTTGGCCCAGCCGTAGTGGCCATTGAGGCGCATGCAGGTGGCCAGGGTGTCATTGGCCACCTTCACACCCCACCATTTGGCCATCGACGATTCTGCGTCATGGCGCAGGCCCATGTCCTTGAGGGACAGCCCCTTGTAGCAGAGCATGCGGGCAGACTCCAGCTGAGTGGCGCAGATGGCCAGCTCTTGGGCCACGCCCTGCCATTGGGTGGCGGACTTGCCCATGATCTTGCGCTGTTTGAGGTACTCGGTGGTTTCCTCCAGCGATTTCTGGGCGGCACCAATGCAGGCCAGGGGCACGAAGTTGCGGTTGTAGCCAATGATGGTCATGGCCCAGATGAAGCCTTCGTTTTCCTTGCCGATCATGTTGCGCGCCGGGATGCGCACGTTGTCGAAGAAGAAGCTGCCGCCGCGGTCGAGCTTTTGACCCATGCGCTCGAAGTTGACCATCTTCACCCCGGGGGTGTCGGTTGGCACCAGGAAGAAAGACAAGCCACGCGGGCCAGGTCCCCCGGTGCGTGCCGAGACGAAGACCACCTTGGAGACGCCGGTGAAGGTGATGCTGGTCTTCTCGCCGTTGAGCACCCAGTCGTCGCCGTCGCGCACCGCCTTGGTGACGATATTGCCGGCATCGGCGCCGCCGCGGGGCTCGGTGAAAGCCAGGGACATCATCTCGCCATTGGCGATCCGCGGAATCCATTCATCCTGCAAATCCGGGTGCATCGCGTGGGCCATTTCGCCAATGTGGATGGCGTTGGAGACGATGTAGCGGATTTGGTGGTCGGCGCGGCCGATCTCTTCACACACGATGCCGCAGTCGACGAAGGAGTAGCCCTGACCGCCGAATTTCTCCGGCAGGCGCAGCCTGAGCAGGCCCATGTCCACAATCTTCTGCATGTAGTCCTTGGTCAGCCACTCGCCGCTGCGATCCCAGTGCTTGTAGTGCGGCAGCAGCTCCTTTTCGGCGAAGTCGCGCACCGAATCGCGAATCATGATCTGGTTGTCGGTCAGGCTGAAGTTCATGGGGGATCGTCCTCTCAAGGTTTTTAGGTGTTTTCGCTTGGCCCCTGGAACCAAGGGCCGGTGATGGCCTGCTTC
>Ga0222712_10001707_pt1 | contig 26485 bp, 19 predicted proteins | sample C33_657DmetaG_FD_165043 | JGI IMG/M metagenome (GOLD analysis project Ga0222712, IMG submission 165043) | Estuarine water microbial communities from San Francisco Bay, California, United States - C33_657D | ecosystem: Environmental > Aquatic > Marine > Unclassified | place: USA: California... | reverse complement strand
GCATTCCAACCAGCACTATGCCATCACCGGGCACAATGGCTCCGGCAAATCAACTTTTCTCCAGTGCATTGCAGGTTCTTTGTACACAACTGAGGGAAAAATAACCTTCACGCTTAATGGAAAACTGCTGGAACCTGAAGTGGTTTACAAGCAACTTTCCATCTGTGCCCCTTACCTGGAGCTGATAGAGGAAATGACAGCCATCGAGTTCCTCAACTATCATGCCTCCTTCAAGCCTTTGATCAAGGGCTGGGATGCGGCTGGGATCATAGAAGAAATAGGGCTTTCCAAGGCAAAACAAAAACAAATCAGGTACTTCAGCTCTGGCATGAAGCAAAGGGTGAAGCTGGCACAAGCCTTTTTTTCTGACTCACCTTTGTTGCTGTTGGATGAGCCTTGTACCAACCTCGACCAGCAAGGCATCGATTTGTACAAGCACTTGATTTCATCACTTTGCAAGAACAGGTTGGTGCTGATCAGCAGCAATGATGCCATTGAATATGGCAGTTGTACCGAGTTCATCAGGATGGGTGTGTAAAACTGGTGATAGACTAGATTTTTTCTTTCTGTGAATAGGTTTAATTTTGCGCAAACTTTACTCCATGGCACACGACAATCTCGTTTTTGACCTGCTGAACAAAGAACTCAAAAGACAGAGGGAAGGCATTGAGCTGATTGCTTCTGAAAACTTTACCTCCCTTCAGGTGATGCAGGCAACAGGGTCTGTTGCCACCAACAAATATGCCGAAGGTTATCCCGGAAAAAGATACTATGGTGGATGCGAGGTAGTGGATGAGATTGAAACCATCGCCATCAACAGGCTGAAGCAAATATTCAAAGCATCATGGGCCAACGTGCAGCCCCACAGTGGTGCACAGGCCAATACTGCAGTATTTCTTGCCTGCCTGAAACCAGGCGACAAGATACTTGGACTGGACCTCAGCATGGGTGGACACCTGACCCATGGCAGCCCCGCCAACTTCAGCGGAAAGACCTACCAGTCTTTCTTTTATGGTGTTGACAGGGAAACAGGATTGGTCAATTATGAGCAACTTGAAGCGACAGCCCGTGCAGAAAAACCCAAAATGATCATTTGCGGCGCATCAGCATACAGCCGCGACTGGGACTATGCCCGCATCCGTGCGGTTGCCGATGAAATTGGCGCCCTGGTGTTGGCTGACATTGCCCATCCTGCCGGATTGGTAGCAGCTGGTTTGTTGAACGATCCATTCGATCATTGTCATATCGTCACTTCAACCACCCACAAAACCTTGCGTGGACCACGTGGTGGCGTGATCATGATGAGAAATGATTTTGAAAATCCATTTGGTCTGAAAGACCCCAAGGGCAATATCCGTTCAATGAGTGCATTGCTTGACCTGGCTGTATTTCCAGGCATGCAGGGTGGACCATTGGAACATGTGATCGCAGCAAAAGCTGTAGCGTTTGGTGAAATCCTGGATCCTTCCTTCAAGGTATACCAACAACAGGTGCAGGAAAATGCCCAGACCATGGCTGCTGCCTTTGTTAAAAAAGATTATCACCTGATCAGTGGCGGCACAGAAAACCACCTGATGCTCATCGATCTAAGGAATAAAAACATCACCGGCAAAAAAGCACAGGAAACACTTGACAGGGCGCACATCACCCTGAACAAAAACTCAGTGCCTTATGACGACAAGAGCCCATTTGTTACCTCAGGAATCAGGATTGGCGTACCCGCCATCACCACCCGTGGCCTGAACGCAAGCCACATGCAAATAGTGGTAGACATGATTGACAAGGTGTTGATGAATGCCGATGACGAAACAGTTATTGCAGCAGTGAAAGGTGATGTAAAGGCCTTCATGCAACAGTTTCCGCTTTATCCTGAACTCGGATAAAATATTTTTATGATACAAAGAATTCAATCGCTCTGGTTATTGCTCAGTGCATTGTGTGCTGCCTTGATCCTGTTTGTTCCTGTTTTTTCAGGAGCAGCTGCAGACGGGCTGGTCAAGGTGTTTTCCATTCGCGAAAACCTGATCTTGCTGCTGATCGTGGTGCTGTCCATGGTCATCCCTTTCATCAATATTTTTCTTTTCAAGAACCGTGGGCTGCAGAAAAAATTGATCATCAACAACATGATTCTTTCTGTATTGACAGTTGCCACTGAATATTTCTCAGTAGACAAGTTCAAGCAACAATTTGGCATCATTCAGGGAACCTGGGAAATAAGCGCCATTCTTCCTTTCTTTATCATCCTCTTCCTGGTCTTCGCTTTCAGGGGCATCAGAAAGGATGAGAAGTTGCTGAGTGAGGCAAACAGAATGAGATGAGGGATGAGGGATGAGGGACAAGGGACGAGGGACAAGGGAAGCAGCATTTGTGTGAAATCTCTTTATTACAAATTCCAAAAGCGCCTATCTGTCAGGCTTATCAAAATATCAAGGGGCTCAAGCAATGCTTGGCCCCTTTTTCAGTTTAAGACAGTATCTGAATATCCCCTGGCTGCTCCCTCATCCCTCGTTCTTGGCTGTTCCTTTCTCTTGTCCCTCATCCCTGGCTGTTCCCTTCCCTTGTCCCTCATCCCTGGCTGTTCCCTTCCCCCTTATTCATAAAACCCAAAACCATCTCCATCAAACAGGCCCTTGTCGCTTAGCTTAATATGCGGAATGACCAAGAGTGCCATGAATGACAATGACATGAAAGGTGCTGAAAGGGTTGACCCCAGTGATTTTGCGGCCTTGTCAATTGATGTGTAGGCTGTTGCTACTGCATAACCATCATCAGCACTCATCAGGCCGCCGATCGGCAATGGAAGACAATGCTCAATATCCGGTCCTACACAACTCACGCCCCCCTTGCTTTCTATGACAAGATTGATGGCCTTGGCAAGGCTTTCATCGTCTACACCTATAGCTACAATATTGTGTGAATCGTGGGCAACAGATGAGGCGATGGCACCAGCAGTCAAACCAAACCGGTGGATGAATGCCTTGGCGATGGGTGCCTGATGGTACCGGTTGACCACAACAATCTTGAGCACATCATTGGCCGTATTGCTGCACCATGCGCCATTTCGAAGCAATGGTTGAAGTGAAATTTTATTCGTCATCAACTGTCCATCTATGCATTCAATGACAGGATACCCATACTCCCCCTCACCCAACAGCTTCAGGTCTTCAACATCGATTTTTTCGATACCAAATCGATTGATGGGAGCTGATGAAGGCTTGTTATCCTTGGTTTCGACGGCATCTAAGCTGAGGTCAGGGATCAGCGAAAGACCGTTTTCAGCGACCTTGACCCCGTCAATATAGGTTGCCAATACCTTAAAATCTGACAGGTTGTTCAGAAGAATAAAATCAGCAGGGTCTCCCAATTGGAGCAAGCCTACATTGAGTTTATAATGCTCCACGGGATTGATACAGGCGGCTTGCAAAATATTGAAGACATCATAGCCTTCCTTCACCGCTCTCGCGCAGAGTTGGTTGATATGGCCTTCTACCAAACTATCCGGATGTTTGTCATCGGAACAGAACATGATCATTTCAGGATGGGACTCAATCAAAGGTATCAACGCATCAAAATTCTTTGCTGCACTGCCTTCCCTGATGATGATCTTCATCCCAAGGGCAAGTTTTTCTTTTGCCTCTTCTATTGTAAAGCATTCATGATCGGTTGAAATGCCTCTTGCAACATAGGTCCTCAATCCATCGCCGCTAAGACCTGGTGCATGGCCGTCAACTGGCTTTCCAAGTGCCTGTGCCGAAGCAATTTTCTCAAGGATTTCCGGATCTCCCGCAATGGCACCAGGAAAATTCATCATCTCGGTCAGGTACTTGACATCTTCACTTTCCAACAAGGCTTTAACATGAGAAGCATCCAGTACATCACCGGCTGTTTCGAAAACGGTGGCAGGCACACAACTGGGTGCGCCAAAATTGAATTTGAAAGGCACTGTTTTTCCATTGTCAATCATGAACCTCACCCCCTCCATTCCACAAACATTGGCGATCTCATGGGGGTCACTTACCGTTGCTACCGTGCCATGAACCACTGCAAGCCGTGCAAAAGCCGCAGGAATCAGCATGGAACTTTCGATGTGCACATGGGCATCTATAAAGCCAGGGCAAATAAAAGGCATTGCTAGATCAGGGGAAATGCCGTCAAGCATTTCAATGGCATGGATGCTCCCTTCCCGGACTTCAATTGAGGCGGGAGACAAACTTCTCGACAGGCAGTCAACCAGATTGCCTTTGATGGTGAAATGGTTCATGAGAGGGAAAGTACGAAGGATTTGGATTGTTTGACTGCATGGATTTACCGCTGGTGTAGAAATTTCAACATTTTACAGAGAAGTTTTTTGCTGAAAAGCAAAGCGACCTATCTTGCGTAGAAATACAAAAACATGAAACTGATCAAATATCTTTCATTCGCAGTCACTGGCTTGCTCTTGTCTGCAATGTCCTTCGCACAAACAGCAGATGAAATTGTTACAAAACACATTAACGCCATTGGCGGCATTGACAACTGGAAAAAAGTAAACAGCATGAGGCAGGAAGCTACCCTGAGTGTTCAGGGAATGGATATCCCTGTTGTTATCTCTGCAGTCCACAACAAGGCTACCAAGCAGGAATATACGGTTATGGGCATGACAGGATATTCCATCATTACTGCTGAAGGTGGATGGAATTTCAATCCAATGCAAGGCAAGACCAAGCCAGAACCAATTACACAGGATGAATTGAAATATGGCAAAGATCAGCTGGACCTCCAGGGCGACTTTGTTGACTACAAAGCCAAAGGTCATAGCATTCAGCTTATGGACAAAGAAGATGTCGAAGGCGTTGAATGCTTAAAGCTGAAACTGACCAGGAAAAGTGGTAATGAGTCCATTTTCTTCTTCGATCCCAAAACGTATTATATCGTGCGTACCAGCTCAAAAATTTCTGCCAACGGTCAAGAAGTTGAATCAGTGGTCAACCTGAGCAACTACCAGAAATTGCCCGAAGGAATTGTCGTTCCACATACCATTGAAAACAGCGCTATCCCTGCACCCATCACGCTGAACAAAGTCATTGTCAATGGAAAAATTGATGAGGCTGTTTTCAAAGTTGTGATTCAATAAAGATATTCTCTCATACCCGAACCCGGTCCAAAGCCGGGTTTTTTTTATTAAAACAAGACCATGAATATTTCATTCAAATCAATTGGAATTACTGCTTATTGCATGGTAATTTTTTCCGCTGTAGCTGCACAATCGGAAGTGAATTCAAGCAGTTTTGGTACACTCGAAGCAAGGGTACTTGGCCCAGGAACCATGAGTGGAAGGATCTCTGCCATTGAGGGCGTTGAAGCAGATAATGGCAAAACACTCTATATCGGCACTGCCGGTGGAGGGATCTGGAAAACAACCAATGCTGGAGCATCCTTCAAACCAGTTTTTGACAAATATTGCCAGAGCATCGGAGCCATCGCTATCGACCAGAAAAATCCAAAAGTTATCTATGCAGGTACCGGCGAAAGCAACATGCGCAACTCTGTGTCCATTGGCAATGGTTTCTACAAATCCACCGATGCTGGAAGCAACTGGAGCAGGACCGGTGCACTTGACTCAACCGAACATATTGCAAAAATTGCCATCGACCCCTCCAACTCCAATACCATTTATGTTGCTGCACCCGGTCCGCTCTGGAGCGACAGCAAACACCGAGGGCTCTACAAATCCGTCGATGCAGGAAAAACCTTTGAAAAGATTCTCTACATCTCTGAAAAAGCTGGTTGTGCAGATGTTTCCATTGATCCAAGCAATCCCAATATCCTTTATGCAACCACCTGGGAGTTCAGGAGAACGCCTTACTCTTTTTCATCTGGTGGCGAAGGAAGTGGGATTTGGAAAAGTGTAGATGCCGGAAAAACATGGAAACAACTAGAGAACGGATTGCCTTCAAAACCCATTGGGAGAACGGCCTTGGCCATCTCACCCTCTTCACCCAACAACCTGATTGCCATCGTTGAAGCCAAACAAACAGGTTTGTATATTTCAAGCGATGGTGGTGCAAGTTGGAAACCACAAAGCGCTTCACTCAATGTTGTTTCAAGACCATTCTATTTCAGTACGCTGGTGATTGACCCTAAAGATTCCAAAAGGGTTTACCGCCCTGCTTATTCTTTTTCTTATTCAAGTGACGGAGGATATTCTTTTGCAGAAGCCAGTGGTGATGGAGGCTGGGTACACAGTGATCACCATGCGCTGTGGATCAACCCATCCAATACGAATCAGCTTTATTTAGGAACAGATGGTGGCGTTTACATGAGCCTTGACAGGGGTGCCACCTGGACCTTTATCCAAAACTTGCCTGTCGGGCAGTTTTATCATGTAGACCATGACATGGGCAAGCCCTACAAAGTATTTGGTGGATTACAAGACAATGGAAGCTGGGTTGCTCCTTCTTCAACAGCTGGTGGAGTGGCCAATGGCGACTGGAAACCTATCTATGGTGGTGATGGATTCTGGGTGGTTCCAGATCCAACGGACCCTAACATTGCCTATGCAGAGTCCCAGGGTGGAGATGTAAACAGGATTGATGTCAGAACAGTAAAATCCGTAAGCATTCGCCCGCTACAAACCAATGCAGAGGAAAAACTCAGGTGGAATTGGAATACTCCTATCGTTACAGGAAAGGGCAATCCAAAGAACCTTTATACTGCAGCCCAATACCTCTACCGCTCCATTGACCAGGGAAGGAATTGGCAAAAAATATCTCCAGACCTGACCACCAACGACAAGAAAAAACAGGAACAGGAAAACAATGGTGGTCTCAGTGCTGACAATACTTCCGCAGAAAACCATACCACCATTTTCACCATTGCTGAATCGCCGCTGGATGAAAAAACCATCTGGGTGGGAACCGATGATGGCAACCTTCAACTGACCCGCGATGGAGGAAAGACCTGGACCAATACCGCTGTAAACATCAATGGAACTGGCATCCCTGCACAAACATGGGTCAGCAGCATTGAGCCTTCGCATGTCAGTAAAGAGATTGTATATGCCACATTTGACAACCACATGTATGGCGACCACAATACCTATGCTGCGAAATCTACGGATGGAGGAAAGACTTGGAAAGCCTTTTCAAGCAATGAGTTCAGCGGATTTGCCCATAAAATCATCGAAGATCCTGTCAATCCCAACCTGCTGTTTCTTGGAACAGAAATGGGATTGTTTGCCAGCCTGAATGCCGGCAAAGACTGGTTCAGGATGAAAAACAACATCCCTTGGTATGCCCTGGTGCGCGACATAAAAATTCATCCCACCACCAATGACCTGCTCATTGCCACCCATGGAAGGGGCATCATGATTGTGGATGATATTTCTGCCATGCGCGGGCTCACCAATGAGATCCTTGCAAAAGATGTGCATCTATTTGAAACAGGTGATATCACCCTCTCTACAGGTAGTTTTGGCAATGGTGGATTCCCCAGTACAGGCGGTTGGGTAGCACCGAACGCACCTTCTATCAAACCCTTTCAGTATTTTTTCAAGGACAGGATCAATACCGGCACCATTAAACTTGAGATACACGATGCAGAAGGAAAACTGGTACAGTCCATTCCAGGGACCAACAGAAAAGGCATCAACCGTGTTACCTGGGCACAACGGATTGCTCCACCCAAAACAGCCACAGGTGCTACAAAACCAGACAATGGTGGGGCCATCGCTCCACATGTGCTGCCTGGCAATTATACCCTGACATTGAAAGTGGGTAAGGATGAGTACAAACAACCGTTCCGTCTGGTACATGAAGAAAGTTCAACCTTTACCCTGGCAGAAAGAAAAGCCCAATATGCCGCTGCCATGCAATTGTACAATCTGCACACATCACTGGCCTCCATTGTTGCAGGAATTGCAGACAAGCAAAAAACCTACAAAGAAGATGTTGCAAAATTGAAAAACAAAAAATCAATTGCCCTTGGCAATGAATACCTAACTGCATTGGAAACGTTGAGGGGGACCCTGATTCCTACCAAGCAAACCTCCATCTTTGCTGATGAAACAAGACTGAGGGAAGATATCACACAGGTGTACCAAGCGATTTGCTTTAATGAGGCAGGACCCAGCAATCTTCAACTGGAAAGCATCAAGACGCTTACATCAAGAGTAGAAGCGGCTGAAAAAAAGGCACTAGAAATCAATGCCCAATTTGAGGCCAACGTTAAAAAAGCGATTGATAAGGAAAAAATAAAATAACTGCATTTGCAAATGGTTGGGGTAAAATTCAGCAGGATTTTTACCCCAACTATTACAATGCGCCGATTCGGGTAAACCCAAATCGGCGCATTACTTTAATTGTTACAAAGATTAGAGTTTAACCACTTCCCCTGTTCTTACACTTTCATCACAGGCAAAAGCAATGCGAAGGCTGTTTACAGCGTCTTCAACATGATCTGTTAGGTCAATGTCTTCGTGGATGGCCTTCATAAAATAGGCCTGTTCGCGGTTGCAGAGTTCTTGGTGGTCTGGCTCGTCTGTAAGATCTATCCAATCATCCTGCTTTGTAAAAGCATTGTTGGCATCAATTGAAGCATGGTGCCAGCGCAATGATTCTGTTTTGGTATGGGCCTCAACCGAATCTGATTTACCCGCAGCCCCTGCATCTTTGGCAACGATGGAAACAGATCCCTGGGGTCCAATCACATCCTTGACAAAAAATGCTGTCTCACTGATCATGGGTCCCCATCCGGCCTCGTACCAGCCCACAGATCCATCTTCAAACCTGATCTGTAATTGGCCATAATTGTAGTTCCCTTCAGGAATATCGTTGGTCAGCCTTGCACCAATCGCTGAAACTTGCACAGGCCTGGACCTTACCATCTGGCACATGACATCAATATAATGCACACCACAGTCCACAATCGGGCTGAGGCTTTTCATGAGGTTCCTGTGCACATCCCACATATAGCCATGGCTCTGCTGGTTCAGGTTCATCCGCATCACCAGGGGTTTACCCAACTGTTGGGCAATTTCAATGAATTTAATCCAGGAGGGATGATGGCGGAGGATATAACCAACCACCAATTTTTTACCTGCTTTTTTTGCAGCGGCAGCCACGCGTTCAGCACCAGCCACTGAATCTGCGATAGGTTTCTCCATGAATACATGGCATCCTTTTTCAAAAGCCAAAACAGCATAGGCTTCATGGGTATCCGGATAAGTTGAAATACAAACAGCATCCGGATCTGTCGCGTTCAGGGCTTCCTGATAATCACTGAACAGCAGGTGTCCGCCGCCCAGTTTCTCATTCAACAATTCCTTGCTTTTCCCTGTAGAAACAATTCCACAAATCTCTGCCCCTGGCATCATGTGAAAGGCAATGGCATGTGAAGCGCCCATGTTGCCGCAGCCGACAATGAGCACACGAAGGGTGTCAGAATTATTCCTCATCTTGTATGATGCGTTTCAGTTTTAAACTTTTGACCGGAGCCACCACCAATGGAAACTTTTCAACGGTTACATTGCTGGCATCCAATCCAAATCCTTTTTCTTCTGACAGGGAAACTTCCTTCAGCCAGAAATATAGTTTCATCACCACCCGCTCCCAGAAAGGAAGTTCATTGTCCTGGCTGAGGAATTTTTCCATCACGATGAACTCAAAATCACCCGCGATGTTGTTGCGCTGAAGGCTTTCATACCTGGACGTAATGTTCACTTCTTTGTTGGACACCATGTCTTCCACCACTTTCCTGAACATCAGGTTGATCTTGGGTTGCACACGGAATCCCAGCCTGAATTCAACCCGAATCACTTCATTGGGAATAATGGTCTGCACTTCATATTCACAGGTATAGGGATCGTCCATGGTATCTACATGCACAAACCAATAAATGTCAGCCCGCTTGGGCTTTTTATTCAGGATGGAATGGATGATTTTGTACTCAATCTCTTTGGGATTGTTGGCACTGCTTAGGTAAACAAGGTGGGTTGCATATTTATTGATGGACTGGTCGTTGCTTAGCTCCTGTAAAACGGGGAGATAATTGTCCAGCCGCGCAAATTCCACGTAACGGTTTTTGATTTTTCTGGATTTGAACCATACATACATGACAAGGAATAATACACCCCCAATCACCAATGTAACATATCCTCCGTGTGGAAACTTGTCCAAATTGGCAAATAGAAACCCAAATTCAATGCTGAAATAAACAATGAGGTAGAGGTAAATCCAAAATGACTTTATCCTGTGCAGTACAAGATAATTGGCGAACAAGATTGAAGTGGCAATCATGCAAAGCGTGATGGCTAGTCCATAGGCGCCTTCCATGTTTCCAGAATTCTTGAAATAAAGCACAATGCCGCAGCATCCTACAAAAAGAAGAAAATTGATGGCAGGTATGAACAATTGACCTCTTTCTTCTGTCGGATAAACAATCTTGAACTTGGGCCACAAGTTGAGGCGCATGGCTTCACTGATCAAGGTAAAAGATCCACTGATCAATGCCTGGCTGGCGATAATGGCAGCAGCAGTAGCGATGATGATCCCGATGATCAGGAATGAATCTGGCATCACTGCAAAGAAAGGATTCCGAAGGGCTTCTGCGGTTGGATGCGCTGCAATGAATGCTGCATCCTTCATCAAGCCTGTGTTGGCAAACAACCTGCCCTCCTGCCCCAACAAATATGCCCCCTGTCCCAGGTAACTGAAAATCAGGCATACTTTAACGCCTATCCAGGAAAAACGTATGTTGTTTTTTCCGCAATGGCCCATGTCAGAATAAAGCGCTTCAGCACCCGTAGTACAGAGAAAAACAGCACCAAGGATCCAGAAACCTTTGGGATATGTGGTAAGCAATTTGATGGCATAATGCGGGCTGAATGCTTTCAGCACTGACCAATCACTTGTGACATTGACAATACCCAGGATGGCAATCATGGAAAACCACACCAGCATGATAGGCCCGAACATCCTTCCGATGGAGGCTGTCCCAAACTGTTGCATAAAAAACAATACTGCAATAATACCCAGAACAATATACACGATCTGCATCTCGGTAATTGCTGCAAAGCGTGGAAGCTGGGTAAGCCCTTCAACAGCAGAAGTTACAGAAATGGGCGGCGTAATCATTCCATCCGCCAACAATGCGGCACCCCCAATCATGGCGGGAGCCACCAGCCACTTTCTTCTTCTTCTTACCAGGGTGTAAAGCGAAAAAATCCCTCCCTCACCCCTGTTGTCGGCCTGAAGAGTCAAAATAACGTATTTCACCGTTGTCTGCAATGTCAATGTCCAGATGATACAGGAAATTCCTCCCAATATCAGGTCTTCACTGATTACACGACCATTGATGATTGCACTGAAAACGTAAAGAGGGGATGTTCCGATGTCTCCGTAAATGATCCCCAGGGCGATCAGTAACCCCGCGCCGGTTACCTTGTTAAGCTGTTTACCCACTAGAAAAAGATATGATGATTGCCATATGGCATTTCAAAGGTATAGCGAATATTTGTTTCTTTTAACAAAGGTTGACCTAATTTTATACTGAAAGCAATTACAATGAAACATATCACCATATTCCTCCTCACCTGCCTGATCTACCTGGGATCCTTTGCACAGCAGATTGATTATTCCGAAGTTGACAAAGACGATTACCGGGAAATGAATTTTGAAATCATTGGCAAGATGGGAAACAACATCAATGTTTATAAGAATTTCAAAAATCGCCATGACATCTCGGTGTATGACCTTGAGATGAAGCTCAAAAACAGGGTGAACCTTGGATTTCTTCCAGAGCGCGTGATCAATGTTGATTTCATTGCCTATAGTGATTTTGCCTACATGATCTACCAGTACCAGAAGCGGAATGTCATGTATTGTTCCATGGTAAAGATTAACCCAGATGGCAAGCTCTTGACAGATCCCGTCAATATCGATACCTCCCAAATGATGGGCCTGATGGACAACAAGGTTTACTCCATGATCACTAGCGACGACAAGAAACAGATTGTCATTTTCAAAATCAAGCGGCCGAATGAAAAAAGTTACCTGATAACCTCACTTCTCTTTGACAACAAGATGCAACTCAAAAAGAAAAGCAATTTTGGACTCAGAGCAAATGACCGTGAAGGTTCTTTTACAGATTTTCTGGTGGACAACGACGGAGATTTCATCTTCGGAAGAAGTGCCAGAACCGGAGGAAGGGAATACATCAATAAAATCGACCTGGTTTTCAAGCGTGCACTCAGTGATACCATCAAGATCATGCCTGTATTGCTCAAGGAAAAAACACTTGATGAGGTGAAATTGAAGTTCGACAACTTCAACAAAAGAATCATCCTGACTTCTTTCTTTTACAAACAAAAAAGGGGGAATATTGATGGATTGTATTCTTTGGTTTGGGACAAGAAAACTGAGTCTGTGGCTTCTGAAACGGATTTTGTATTCAATGACACCCTCAGGATGGATGCCAAAAGCGAAACCGGGGCCATGAAAACCGCATTCAATGACCATTTCATCCGTCATGTGATCCCTGTGCAGGACGGAGGCTATGCAGTGGTTTCTGAACTGTATTATTCCTCTTCCAAAAACAGCGCCTGGAACAGGTACGACTACTTGTATGGCAATGGCTTTTACTCCCCTTTTGACATGTGGTATTCATCCCCCATGAGCAGGATGTACAACTATGGTTTTTATGATCCCTTCAACAGGTTCGGTCAACAGAACAATTATGTCCGGCATGTGTCGGAAAACATCATGGTCTTCTTTTTCAATGCCGATGGCAAGCTGCGTTGGAGCAATACCATCAGAAAAAACCAATACGACGATAACTCAGATTCTTTTATCTCCTACCAGCTTTTCAATACAGGAAATGACCTGCGCTTTCTTTTCAACCAGAAAGAAAAACGAGAGCTCTTGCTGAATTCTGCCACCATTGATGCAGAAGGAAAAATAAAGCGACAACCCACATTGAAGAACCTCAACAGAGATTATGAATTCATGCCCAAATTTGGAAAACAGGTTGGTCTCAGACAAATTATCATGCCCTGCATGTACAAGAACTATATTTGCTTTGCAAAGCTCGAATTTTGATCAAAGAACGTGATAGGAATTTTCAAGAACAATAACCCCCTTGCGCTGCTGTTGCTGGTTTTGCTGGCTTTCCTACCGGGAATGACCGGTGACATCTTCTTGAGTGCGACAGTACCCACTGGTGCTACGCCCATTTTCAATAAATTATCTGCATACCTTTCTTTTCTGGATGGATCTAATGGCATCCTGGGAAAAATCATCTATGCCTCTCTTTTGATTGCGGAGGCTTTGTTGCTTAACAAGATCATCTCCGATCACAAACTCATGGAAAGAGCCGGCTTTGTACCAGCCATGTCTTTTTTGGTCTTCAACGCCATACTGCCTTTCCATACAAGTCCTTTATCCCTGATGCTGAATGGAGTCATCTTACTGTTGCTGAAATTGTTGATTGTAATATACAAACAAAACAATGCCAACAACCAGCTCTTGCTGACAGGCTTTGTTGTTGGATGTCTGGTATCCATGAATGTCCATTTTCTGATTCTTTATCTCTGGATCAGTATTTCTGTCATGATCATGCGGCCGGCTTCATTAAGGGAGTGGCTGCTCGCGTCTACCGGATTTATCCTTCCCTTTTATTTTCTCGCATCCGGATTGTACCTGCTAGACAAACTGAATCCTTCCATGATTTTCCCAGGATTTTCATTAGGCTTCAAACTTCCGGAGCTGAGCCCTATGGCATGGACCAAGACATGTCTATTCTTGATTTTGCCTTGGATAGGACTGTTTTCATACAACCGACAAATTGGAAAAATGATGATACAAGCCAGAAAAACATACCTCATCCTAATGATCCTAGTTCTGGCCATCCTTGTGATTTGCATATTCTCCATCCAGGATATTTCAATATCATTGAATTTGATGCTTGTTCCTTCGGCAGCGCTGTTTGCGCCATTTTTTCTTTCCTTCAAAAGAGATTTTATCCCCAATTTGATCTCGACTGCATTGATTATTCTTGCATTGCTGCGTTAAAATTCAAACTGCAGGAAACACATTGGAGGAAAGGTCATAAATTTGTAGAAAATGTAATGCAATGAAATTTGGTGTTGTTGTATTTCCTGGGTCCAATTGCGACCGTGACATGATCGGTGCTTTGAGGGATGACCTTGGTCAGGAAGTGGTTGAGCTCTGGCACAAAGACAATGATCTTTCTGCTTTTTCAACTGAAGATTGCATTGTGCTGCCAGGTGGATTCTCCTACGGTGATTACCTCCGTTGTGGGGCCATCGCCAGGTTCAGCCCGATGATGCAACAGACCATTGCCTTTGCCCAACGTGGCGGAAAAGTGCTGGGCGTCTGCAATGGATTCCAAATCCTTTGCGAATCTGGCCTACTCCCCGGGGTTTTGCTCAAAAATGCCAACCAGCAATTCATTTGCAAAAATGTTCATATCATCGGGAAGGAAAACAGGGCGCTGAAAATTCCCATCGCCCATGGCGAGGGACGTTTCCAGGCGGACGAAGCAACGCTCAAGCGTATTATTGACAATGATCAAATCATTTACCGATATTGCGATGAAAATGGGAACATCACGCCAGAAGCCAACCCAAACGGCACACTCCACAATATCGCCGGAATCTGCAATGAGCAGAGAAATGTATTTGGCATGATGCCACACCCAGAAAGGGCCTGCTCATCCAAAATTGGCAACACAGATGGAATCAGTGTTTTCAATACTTTACTCCTTCAGCATGTCAGGGATGCAGTAATCGCTTAAACCAATTCAGATGAAAAAATATTTTCCCTTCTTATCCATTATTTTCTTTTCCCTTTCAATTTCAGGTTTTGCCCAAATGGGATCTGCAAAACAGGTGAGCTGGGTGTTTGCATCAAAAAAAGTTGGTGACAAACGCTATGAAGTGAAGATGACTGCAACAATTTCCGGCAATTATCACCTCTATGCCCAGGTTGCTGGAGTGGAAGGCCCAGTTCCAACCACCATCACCTTCAATCCCAACCCCCTGTTGACCACAGAGGGTAAGCCATTGGAGCAAGGCAAGAAAATCACCAAAATGGAAGAAGCCTGGGATGGCAAAGTGAACTTTTATGAAAAGACAGTAACCTTTGTACAAGTGGTGACTGCAAAAACAAAAGCAAAAACAAGCCTCAATGGCAAAATAGAGTTCATGGTATGTAATGATGAGCTTTGCCTACCCCCGGCAGAGGTTCCTTTCAAGATAGCTATTGGCGGTTAGAAATATATTTTTATGAAAAAAACTGTCCTCCTGGGGGTGCTGTTGTCCCTGTTTTTTGTTCAGTTTTCAACAGCCCAGGAAACCATTCAAGCCATTGAATGGAAAGCCATTTCCAAAAAGACCGCCAACAATAAATATCAGCTGATTTTCTCTGCTGAAAACAAAAACAACTGGGAAATCTATGCCCCGGATGCCAATTTTGACGGCATCCCCTCTGGAGGATTGGTGTTGCCCGATTCTGCTATCACTACTTTGCAAGCATTGAAAGCTTCCTCAAAAGGTGAGATAGTAAAAAGCATGATCTTTGAAGGTCAGTCCTATGAAGTATTCAAGCAAAATGCTGAATTTGTTGCTGAAATTGAATTCCCAACTGCTGTACCTGCTACCCTTCAGGTAACATTGAACTATTCTTATGGAAAGAATGATTCTTTTTTTCCAGGTGAATCAGCATCATTTGAGATTGCATTGGAGGGCGGCACTGCGGCCAAAACCAGGATCCTGATTCCTGGGCTAGACACGAATAAACCCCTACAGGACTGTGGTACTCCCTCTTCAAAAGAGGAAAGCAGTCTGCTTTCTATTTTTCTTTTGGGATTGTTGGGAGGACTTTTTGCCTTGCTAACTCCCTGCGTTTTCCCGATGGTCCCCCTTACGGTATCCTACTTTACCAAACATGGCGGAGACAAAAAAAAGGGGAAACGCCTGGCCGTTGTTTACGGCTTGTTCATCTTCCTGATCTATGTATCCTTCAGCATTCCATTTCACCTCATTGGGAATGTGAACCCGGCCATTTATAATGACATTGCCACAAATGTTTACCTGAACACTGCTTTTTTTGCCATATTCATCTTTTTTGCCATTTCATTCTTCGGCTATTTTGAAATCACCCTACCTGGCAACCTTGCCAATTCTGCCAATGCAAAACAAGGCTCCGGTCTTGCGGGTGTATTCTTCATGGCATTGACACTGGCCATCGTATCATTCTCCTGTACCGGTCCGATCCTGGGAACACTGCTGGTGGGCACTGCAACACAGGGGGCATGGCCATTGACCGCAGGTTTGGCTGGATTTGGCATTGCACTGGGTCTTCCTTTTGCCCTTTTTGCGCTTTTCCCCCAATGGTTGAATACCTTGCCCAAGAGTGGCAGCTGGTTGAATACCGTAAAAGTTGTACTGGGCTTCATCGAACTTGCATTGGCCTTGAAATTCCTTTCCAATGCTGACCTCGTGGCCCATTGGTCTATCATCAAAAGAGAGATTTTCTTTGGCATTTGGATCCTTATTTTCCTTTCCCTCTTTGCCTATCTCATGGGATGGATCAGGTTCCCACACGACAGCAAAGGAGAAAAAATTTCCATTGCCAGAAAATTATTTGCATTTGCTGTTTTGGCGTTTACCTTGTACATAGCCCCAGGAGTAACCAATACAAAATGGGCCAATATCAGCCTGGTCAGTGGATTTCCGCCACCTGTTTGCTACAGTGTCTACCAAGAACCCATCAACTGTGACGAACCACTGAAAGACTATGATGAAGCGTTGGCCCTAGCCAAAAAACAAAACAAGCCTTTGTTGATTGATTTCACAGGATGGGCATGTGTGAATTGCAGGAAGATGGAGGAAAATGTATGGACAAAAGCTGAAGTACAGGAATTGATGGAAAAATACATCCTGGTTTCATTGTATGTGGATGATAAAGAAGTTCTCCCCGCCAATCAGCAAATGGTCTACACCACAAAAACAGGCGCTACTGTAAATATCAAAACAGTTGGCAACAAATGGAGTTTATTCCAGACAGAAAATTTTAATGCTACCTCGCAGCCCTGGTATGTGGCCATTTCACCGGATGAAAAATTACTGACCTCCCCTGTAGGCTATACCCCTGATGCATCAGCCTATGCCAGCTGGCTGAAATGTGGGCTGGATGCTTTCTCCAATGCTACAAAATAAGAGAGGGACCGAAAACGGTCCCTCGTACTGCTTATGAGAAAAACTATATTTTAGAGCGCAACCTGGTGCTCCACCATTAATTTTCTGAGATTGATCAACCCGTAACGCATTCTTCCAAGTGCTGTATTGATGCTGCAATTGGTCTTGTCAGCAATTTCCTTAAAGCTGAGGTTGGCGAAGTGCCTGAGAACAATCACTTCCCTTTGGTCTTGTGGAAGCATGTCGAGCATTTGGCGGACACGCTCATGGCTTTGGCTCCTCATGATGACACCCTCAGCGCCTTCTTCAGACAGATTGAGGTTCTCAAAAATATCATGTTCATCGTTGCTGTGTACAATGGGAGTTCTCTTCACTTTCCTGAAATGATCCACACAGAGGTTGTGTGCAATCCTCAAAGCCCAAGGAAGGAATTTGCCTTCATCGGTATAACTGCCAGAACGTAGGGTATCAATGATCTTGATAAAAACTTCCTGGAAGATATCTTCAGCCAGGCTCCTGTCTTTGACAAGAATGACGATGGAAGTGAAGATTCTGTCCTTGTGCTTTTTGATCAACTCTTCCAGTGCGATGGAATCGCCGTTAACAAAAAGCTGAATCAGTTGTTGGTCTGTGAGGTTGATAGAGGATCTCATGGAATGGTTTTTATTTGCTTGGTACTGGTTTCATGATACCTATCGTTGATATCATACGTCAAAGCTAAAATTATCTGACGGCCATCAAAATTTTGAGTGATCTAATTTTAGCAATTACGTATTTACTTGTAAGCAATATAAGCGTATAAATGTCAAAGCCCTGTTAATGGCGGGGAAAAGTACTCGACCAATTGAAGCAACTTTAATTTTATATTTGTAATTCATTATGCCAAAACCCGCAACAGCAAAGGAAAAGAAGAGGACAGGAAAAACAATTGTGCCCAGCGACTCGATTCATATCCAGGGAGCACGCATGCACAATCTACGGAACGTATACGTAGAAATACCTAGGAATAAGCTCATTGTGGTTACTGGTGTTTCCGGCTCCGGGAAGTCGTCCCTGACCATTGACACCCTTTTTGCAGAAGGCCAAAGAAGATATGCAGAAAGCCTGAGCGCTTATGCTAGGCAATTCATGATGCGGATGGACAAGCCGGATGTTGATCATATTGCTGGCCTATGTCCTGCTGTTGCCATTGAACAAAAAGTAATCACCAGAACACCTCGTTCCACAGTGGGCAGCATGACAGAGATCTATGATTACCTGCGGCTGCTGTTTGCCAGGGTTGGAAAAACCTTTTCACCCATCTCCGGCAATGAAGTCAAAAAAGATGATGTACGGGATGTGCTGGATTTCATCAAAAAATGCAAAGCGGGTGACAAGCTCTATTTGCTTTCTTCATTCCCCCTCGGCAGCAAGAGAAAACCAGCGGAGGAATTGGGAATTTTGATGCAGAAAGGATTTTCAAGGCTGTATGATAACAGTGCTGGGGAGATCCTGCAATTGGAGGAATTGGTGGAAGAAAAAAAATGGAAGCCTACACGGGAAACCTATTTGTTGATTGACCGGTTCGTTGCCAAGGATTTTGATGAAGATGAGGAGAACAGGATCCTGGACTCCTTGTCTCTGGCCTTTTATGAAGGCGAGGGTGCACTTTACATCAAAAAAAATGACAAGGACCCGCATCGTTTTTCCAATCTTTTTGAATTGGATGGAATGCGTTTTGAAGAACCGGTTCCCAATCTTTTTTCCTTTAACAATCCTTACGGCGCCTGCCCGCTTTGCGAAGGCTATTCCCAGATCCTGGGCATTGACCCAGACCTGGTTATTCCAGATCACCGTTTGAGCGTTTTTGATGGTGCTGTGGCCCCTTGGAAGGGAGAGAAGATGAACTGGTGGAGAGAACAGTTCATCAAAGCAGCCAAGCAATTCGACTTTCCTGTGCACCGGCCCTATGCAGACCTCACCCAGGCAGAGAAAGACCTTTTGTGGAAGGGCAGCAAACCCGCCCTGGGCATCAACCAGTTTTTTAAGGAAGTAGAAGAAAATCTTTACAAGGTTCAGTTCAGGGTTTTGCTTTCAAGATACCGCGGCAGAACCTTGTGTACTTCTTGTGACGGATACCGCCTGCGAAAAGATGCATTGTATGTAAAAATAAGCAACAGGCATATCGGTGAACTCTGCAGAATGCCTGTCAGAGACCTGGCCAGTTGGTTCAAGGATCTCAAGCTTTCTGCTTACCAGGAAACCATTGCCAAAAGAATATTGATTGAAATCAACCAGCGCCTTGACACCATGCTGGATGTTGGATTGGGATATCTCTCCCTCGACAGATTGGCCAACAGCCTCAGTGGTGGAGAAAGCCAGCGCATTCAACTCACACGCTGCCTGGGAAGCAACCTCACCAATTCACTGTACATCCTGGATGAACCATCCATAGGATTGCACAGCCGGGATACAGCACGCCTGATCAAAGTGTTGAAGAACCTCCGCGACCTGGACAATACCGTTGTGGTGGTAGAGCATGATGAACTGATGATGCGAGAAGCCGATCACATCATTGACATGGGCCCGCTGGCCAGTCATCAGGGAGGAGAAGTGGTGGCTGAAGGCAACTACCAGCACCTGATCAAGTCTACAAAAAGCCTGACTGCTGCGTATCTCAAGGGAGACATGTCCATTGAGGTTCCTGAAAAAATTCGTCCCTGGAAAAATTATATCAGGATTGAAGATGCACATGAAAACAACCTCAAACACATTGATGTGGATTTCCCGCTGGGTATCTTCACAGTAGTGAGTGGCGTGAGCGGAAGCGGTAAAACAACATTGGTAAAAAGGATCCTTTTTCCAGCCATGGAAAAAAGCATCTGTGGGATATCAGACCGACCGGGTGCACACAAACAAATTTCAGGCAACCCTGACATGATCAAGCAGGTAGAGATGATCGACCAAAACCCCATTGGCAAATCATCGCGCAGCAACCCTGTTACCTACATCAAGGCCTGGGATGGTGTCAGGGACCTATATTCCTCACAGCCGCTGAGTAAAATCAGGGGATATCTTCCCAAGCATTTTTCCTTCAATGTAGATGGAGGACGTTGCGATGCCTGCAAAGGCGAGGGTGAACAAACCGTTGAAATGCAGTTCTTGGCTGATGTTCACTTGACCTGTGAAAGTTGTGGAGGAAAAAAGTTCAAGGAAGAGGTGCTTGAGGTACAATACAGGGGAAAAAATATATTCGATGTCCTTGAATTGAGTGTAGACGAAGCGATAGCATTTTTCACAGATGAAAAAGAGATTTCAGGAAAATTGAAACCCCTTTCAGATGTGGGGCTGGGCTATGTCAAACTAGGGCAATCCAGCGGAACGCTTTCCGGTGGAGAGGCACAGCGGGTAAAGCTGGCAAGCTTTCTTGGAAGGGGCAAAGGGCATCAGGATAAAATCATGTTCATTTTTGACGAACCCACCACTGGTCTTCATTTTCATGACATCAAAAAACTATTGACCTCTTTCAATGCCCTGGTAAACCAGGGCCATACCATCATCGTAATTGAACACAATACCGATGTGATCAAGGCTGCAGACTGGGCCATTGAATTGGGGCCCGAAGCAGGAGATGAGGGAGGAACCCTTGTCTATGCTGGACCTCCGGCAGGACTTAAAAAATGCAAGCAAAGCAGGACTGCTCCTTTTCTTTAATCCCCTCCTGGACAGGAGGGGTGCCGAGACAGATGAACGAAGTGAATCGGCTCGGCGGGGTGGTGGAATCTTCAAAACTTAACAAAGTTTTTTTGTAATTTAACGGTACAGTTAACCTAAACAACTAATCATGATCAGCTCTAGAAGAAGTTTTATTCGCAACAGTGCACTGGCAGCAGCGGGCGTTTCATTGTTCCACCAAAATATTTTTGCAGCTGCAAAAAAAGGTGAGCTCACCGGTATCCAACTTTACTCTGTAAGAGCAGACATGAAAGCAGACCCCTTGGGTACCTTGAAACAACTCTCTGACATGGGATACAGGCATGTTGAACATGCCAACTATGCCAACAGGAAATTCTATGGATGGAGTGTATCTGAGTTCAAGAAAATATTGAACGGCTTTGGAATGAGCATGCCCAGCGGCCATACCGTTTTGGATGCCAAGCATTGGGATGCCTCAAAAAAAGACTTCACCAATGAATGGAAATACACCGTAGAAGATGCCGCTGCAATGGGTCAGTCATTTGTGATCAGCCCATGGCTGGAGGCAAGTAAGAGAAAATCCATGAGTGACTTGAAATCATTCATGGAAATATTCAACCGCTCTGGCGAGCTCTGCAAAAAATTCGGCATGAAATTCGGTTACCACAACCACGATTTTGAATTCAATGAAAAAGTGGAGGGCAAGGTACTTTTCGACATCATTCTTGCAGAGACTGATCCCAATTTGGTGATGCAGCAACTGGATATCGGCAACATGCTCAACGGAGGAGCAAAGGCCCTTGAGGTCATGCAACAATATCCCGGCAGGTTTGAATCCATGCATGTAAAAGATGAGATCAAGGCGACGGAAGGGCATGAGCCATTTGAGTCCACCATCCTTGGAAATGGCGTGGTTCCCGTCAAATCCATCATTGATCTTGGCAGAGCATCCGGAACAAAACATTTTATCATTGAACAGGAATCCTATCAAGGGAAAACCCCAATGGCATGTGCGGAAGAGGACATCAAGATCATGAAAAAATGGGGATATAAATAACACGAAAACCAGGCAAAAAGCCTGGTTTTTATTTTTCGAAAGGTTTTGACAAATATGGAACAGTGATTGGATCAAATCATCAAGCATTGTCTTATCATCGTTGAACATGGAATTGAAAAATGTAAAGGCCAAGATCCTGAAGAGAATCAAACGTGGTTTTGGCCCAGGATTGGTGACCGGGGCCAGTGATGATGACCCTTCCGGTATTGCCACATATTCACAGGCCGGTGCCATGTTCGGATTGGCTGCATTGTGGACGGCAGTATTTACGTTTCCCCTCATGGCCGCTTTGCAGGAAATGTGTGCAAGGATTGGACTAATTACCAACAAAGGCCTGATAGGTACGATCAAAATGTTCTATCCCAAATGGCTTGTACTGTTGATTGTTGGCGTGAGTTTCACCGCCATTATTTTAAATATCAGTGCAGACCTTGCCGGAATGGGGGCAGTCTCCAACATGCTCTTCCCCGCTGTTCCTGCACCATTTTTCAGCATTGGTTTTGGGGCGATCCTCTCCTACGCCATTGTGGTATTGCCTTATGCCAAGATTTCACTGTATCTCAAATGGCTTTGCCTTTCACTGCTCTGTTACATCATTGTTCCATTTCTCACAACACAAGACTGGAAAGCCATAGGGAGGGCGGCATTTGTTCCGGAAATGATCTGGAGCAGGGAGTATCTGTTGATCATCATTGGCATACTGGGAACCACCATCTCTCCCTATCTTTTTTTCTGGCAAACATCCATGGAAGTAGAAGAGGTGGAAGAAAGAAAATTGGTGGTAGACAAAAGGATCATCCATGGAATGCAAAAAGACATCAAGTTGGGTATATTTTTTTCCAACCTGGTCTTCTTCTTCATCATTCTTTCAACCGGCACGGTATTGCATGATACAGATCTTGCAGCAATCGAAACGGTAGACCAGGCAGCCCTTGCACTCAAACCGTTGGCCGGCGACCTGACCTATCTGCTTTTTGCCACCGGCGTGATTGGCACTGGATTACTGGCCATTCCAGTACTGGCTGGATCTTTGTCTTACATGGTGAGTGAAACAATGAGTTGGAATGAAGGTCTGAATAAAAAATTCCATGAAGCCAAGGGATTTTATTTTGTGATGGTGATTTCAATCCTTGTTGCCGTATGTATCAACTTCATCGGGATTTCTCCTGTCAGGGCATTGGTGATTACCGCAATCATCTATGGGCTGACGGCACCTTTGTTGATCTTCGTGATCTTACTGGTAAGCAATAACAAAAAAATCATGGGTGATTATACCAATAAACCCTGGTCGAATATTTTTGGGGTTGCAGCATTCTTGCTCATGGTTGCAGCAGGGATCATGCTCCTGTTTGTTTAGCCCTTTGCCAAATATGTTTTTGGGGGAGATCAATCTCCGCCCATCCAGAGGGCGCCACCAACACTTGCCCTTGTAGCACCTGTTACCGATTGAATGACTGTTTCCTCTTCCCTCCAGCGCAGCACGCCCAACAAGGCCATGATCAGGGCCTCCTTGTATTGTACCGTAGCATGATCGGCAACATCAATTGCCATGGCATAGGGTGAAAGATGCTGCTCAAGGCGCGAAACAAGATAACCATTCAGGGCTCCTCCACCAGTGACCAATAATTTTTCTCTGGTAGGATCAACCATCCTTTTTTGGCTGATGCGTTCAACCGCAGCAGCCACTTGCATGGCAACATGTTCAACATAGGTGGCCAATGCATCAGCAGGATCCAAAGCAAATGATTGAATCAACGGAAGGATGACATCCGTTCCAAATTCATTGGCCAAAGATTTTGGATAATCCTGCGCGTAAAATTCCTTTGCATTCAACTGATCGAGCAATACTTCGTTGATGCGACCAGCAGCTGCCAGCTGTCCATTCTCGTCAAATTCCTTTCCTACAGTGTTGGCAAGCATGTTCATGACACGGTTGGCGGGGCAAACATCAAATGCGTCATAAAATGCATCGCCATTGAATGATATATTGGCGATTCCTCCAATGTTCAGAAAATAACGGTGTGAGGAAAACAACAGCTTCTCTCCCATGGGAACTATTGGTGCTCCTTGTCCGCCCAGGGCCACATCCAGGGAACGAAGGTCTGATACAACCGGAAGGGCAGTCTTGGCGGCTATTGCAGCACCTGCTCCGATTTGAATGGAATGTGAGCCAGGCACATGGAATACGGTGTGCCCATGGGACGCAATCAATCCAACCTTGTATTCCAATTGATTGGATTGGATAAAGCGATTGATCTGGTCACCGATATACTGGCCGTACGCAGCATCCAATTTAACAAAATCCACTGCAGGCATTGTTTTTGCCTGGCTTAACTTCAACTGCCAATCAGTTGGATAGGGATAACAATCAGCCTGCACCAAGCTGTACTGCCATTGTCCTCCCAACTCTTCAATTTCAACAAATGCAAGGTCCAATCCATCCAACGAACTGCCACTCATGACCCCAATCACGCGATATAACATAGATTATGTTTAATTTTGTAAGATACCCCGAAATTAAAGTATTGTATGGTCAAAAACTTAAGTGAAAGCCATTCGCTTGTCAGCAACTGGATCAGCGAGTTGAGGGATACCGCAGTTCAGGGTGACAGAATGCGGTTCCGCAGGAATATTGAGCGCATTGGTGAAATCATTGCTTATGAGATCAGCAAGACCCTTCCCTGGGAAGAACAAGATATTACCACACCATTGGGAATTGCCAAATCAAAAATGCTGCAAACACAACCTGTGCTTGGCACCATCCTGAGGGCCGGCTTACCACTGCACCAGGGAATGCTGAACTATTTTGACAAGGCAGACAATGCATTCATTGCCGCTTACAGAAAACATCACGCTGATGGCAGTTTTGAAATAAGCCTCGAATACCTTGCGTGCCCGGTGATTGACAAGCGGGTGATGATCCTCTGCGACCCCATGCTTGCCACTGGAGCATCTCTTGTGAAAACAATTGATTTGCTTAAAAAGGAGGGAACACCTTCAGAAATACATGTCGCCGCGGTGATTGCCTGTACCGAAGGGATTGAATTCCTGAGAAGGCATGAGCCAGCAGTGAAAATATGGTGCGGATCAATTGATGAGGAACTGACCGCAAAGGGATATATCGTGCCGGGTCTAGGTGACGCAGGCGACCTTGCCTTTGGAGAAAAATCCCAATCCTAACCAGTTCTCCTCCAATGAACAAACACGCAATCCGTATCTTTTTCTTCTTTGCCATCATGCTCATGGCATCATCACTGCGTGCGCAAGACCCCCATTTTTCTCAATTTTTTGTTTCACCCCTGACCTTGAATCCTGCTTACACTGGAAAATTCAATGGTACCTATCGTTTCTCAGGAAACTTCAAGAAACAATGGCCAACCGTCAACAATGCCTTCACTACTTCCACAGCAGCCATCGATTTCAGTATCCTTGACAAAAACCTCCCAGACAATGATACATGGGGTGTAGGCCTCATGGCAGTAAACGACCAAACTGGGAACAAGATCCTCAACAATTCATTTTATACCCTGAGTACAGCCTATTCCAAAACCCTTGATGAAGACGGAATGCACCAATTGGCGATTGGCTTTCAGGGAACGTATGCCAGCAAAAGGCTGGATGTCAGAAGGGCTGATTTTGAAGACGAATTGACGGCACTTGGCTTTACCGGGATAACCACTGAAGCATTTGCCACCAGTCCTTTTTCCATCAACTACCTGGACATCAATACAGGCTTCATGTATTCACTGAGCACCAATGGAGACAACAGTTTTTATGTCGGCGGCTCTGTATACCATGTCAACAGGCCATCGGAATCTTTCAACGGTGGAAATTATTTGCTCAATACCAGAACCACGCTGCACGGAGGGACCTACTTCCCACTGGGGCAATACGCATTTTTTCATGCCAGCATCATGCACCAGGTACAGGGAGCAGCAAAAGAAACCATTGCAGGAGGGGCTTTTTCTTATACCCTGGGAGGAAGTGCTGAGAACCCTTTTGAACTCTATGCTGGCGCTTGGTACAGGTTGGGCGATGCCTTGATTCCTTACATGGGAATTGAAGTAAACCATTTCAGAATCGGCGTTTCTTATGACATCAATACTTCCACACTAAGGCCTGCATCTTTTTCCAGGGGAGGAACAGAACTATCCATCATTTACATCAACCCATTCAGCGATCCGCTGAAACGAAAAATCAATTGCCCAAAATTCTAGGCTTTCATTTCATGATGGTCATCACCAGTGGTACCAGAAAATAACTGGCCAGCACAATCAACAGGATGCTGATCAGGTTCATGACAAAACCAGCCTTGATCATTTCCTTTAATTTGATGTGCCCGCTAGAAAAAACAATGGCATTGGGAGGAGTGCCCATGGGCATCATGGAGGCGCAACTTGCAGCAAGGGTCATGGGAATGCCCAACATGAAAGGATTGACTCCCACTGCTTCTGCAATGCCTGTTACAACCGGAGCAAAGACAATTACTTGCGCAACATTGCTCATGACCTCACTGATGAAAATAGAAAGAAAGGCAATGGCCAGGATCAGGAGAACCA
>Ga0222712_10001706_pt1 | contig 26486 bp, 25 predicted proteins | sample C33_657DmetaG_FD_165043 | JGI IMG/M metagenome (GOLD analysis project Ga0222712, IMG submission 165043) | Estuarine water microbial communities from San Francisco Bay, California, United States - C33_657D | ecosystem: Environmental > Aquatic > Marine > Unclassified | place: USA: California... | reverse complement strand
TACTACCGCTTCTATAAAATTATTTCTACTCTCGATGACTCGCTTGGATACGAATTACCATTTAGCGCACAAGTTACGCGGCTCACGTCTTTGCCCACTTTGGTAACAGGCCGCATTATGACTTTGGAAGACGCGAACCAAGTAGTTGAGTCGGGAACTGCAGATCTGGTGTCCATGGTGCGTGCGCTCATTGCTGACCCTGAACTTGTTATTAAAGCGAAGTCGGGAAGAAATGAAGAGATTCGACCATGCCTGGGAACAAGTCAGGGTTGTGTCGGGCAACTAATGACAACGGGGCGACTTGCATGCATTGTGAACCCATCAGCTGGTCGAGAAGTAATGACACCGTGGGAAACTCCAACGACTGCAACGAAGAAGAAAAAAATAGTCATTGTTGGTGGTGGTCCTGCTGGTCTTGAAGCAGCACGTACCGCGGCCTTGCGCGGACATGAAGTCCATCTTTTTGAAATGCGCAAAGAAGTTGGCGGACAAGTTGCTATTGCCGCAAGCGCCCCGTTTCGTGCCGACCTCGGCGCGTTACCACGATTTTTGGCAGCGGAATGTGCACGACTCGGTGTACATATGCACTTAGGGACGCCAGTCGACCCCGATCTGGTGCGCGCCGAAAACCCCGATGAGGTGATTATTGCTACTGGTTCAACGCCCCGCAAAGATGGTTTTCAGGTGTGGCGACCAGCAACACCAATTGTGGGTTACGACTTACCTCACGTCTTTAGTTCATGGGAAGTATTCGGATTCGGTGGTCGTGCCGTGATTGGGAAACGCGCCGTCGTGATAGATGATGGCGGAGATTTCGATGCAATTTCCGTTGCAGACAAACTGGTCGCAGCGGGCGCACACGTCACTTTTGTTTCTTCAGGTGACTTTATGGGTCAGAAAGTTCCCTTCCCGCCACAGACGGTGTACTCCGCACGCGAACGACTCATTGTTTCAGATGTGGAATTCATCACCAATATGTCGGCAGTAGAAATTACAAAAACAGATGTAGAACTTGAGGCGCTCGGTGCAGTGAAACGGATTCGGATAGCAGCAGACACCGTGATTTTGGTGGGAATGAATTTACCGAACCGTGAACTCTTCGATGAGCTCGCTGGGTCACCTTTCCCAGTTCATCTCATTGGTGACGCAGTTGGCGCAAAAACCATTCTTGAGGCAGTAACTCAAGCAACGCATTTGGCACGGAGTATTTAGGGGAGAACATGGGAAAAAATATTGAGAACAAACGAGATCGTTCACCAGGCCTCAGTTATGCCGAGATTTTAGATACCGATACACATCCTGTTTCTGAAATTTGGCGTACTGAATCGCCAGTCGATTTCGGAACTGCCGATCAGCCTGCAGACGTGTATACCTCGAGACGTTTCCATGATCTCGAAATGGAAAAGATCTGGCTCAAAGTGTGGCAGTTTGCATGTCGCGAAGAACACATTCCTGACATTGGCGACACAGAGGTTTATGACATTGGAAAGTTTTCCGTACTTATTGTAAGGACAGGTATAGATGAAATTAAGGCTTACCCCAATGCGTGTCTACACAGAGGCAGGTTGCTACGTGATTGTGCCGGCCACGCAACCGAATTGCGGTGTCCGTATCATGGCTATACGTGGAGCCTTGAAGGTGAACTAAAAGTAGTCCCCTCAGAGTGGGACTTCCCACAGGTGAACAAGGATGAATATGCACTTACCGAACTACCAGTTGGGCGATGGGGAGGGTTTGTTTTCATTAGCCTTGATCTTGACGTTGAGCCCTTTGAAGACTTTTTAGGGACACTCTCATTACATTTTGAGAATTATCGAATGGAAGAACGCTTCGTTGAAGCACATGTGGCAAAGGTAATGCGGTGCAATTGGAAAACGGCACAAGAAGCTTTTATGGAGGCTTTCCATCTTGCAACTACACACCCAGCAATCATTACTGGTACTGGTGATTGCAATTCACGCTATGACGTTTTCGGAAACTTTGCGCGGGCTGTGACGCCCACTGGCACACCAAGCCCGCATCTCACTTGGGATCCGTCTGAACAAGAAATGCTTGACGCCATGCTTGATCGTGGCCAAGACGAAGAACGTTTGGGTGTAGTCCCCGAAGGGAAAACAGCTCGCGAAATGGCTGCAATGGCATCGCGGATGCGGGTCGCACAGGTTGCCGACCCCGAATGGGTTGAATCACTCTCTGATGCAGAGATGATTGACAGCATTTATTACACACTCTTCCCAAATTTTCATCCATGGGGTGGTTTCAACCGCATCGTCTATCGGTTCCGCCCGTATGGCGACGAACATGAAATGTCTATTTTCGAAACGTTGTACTTGTCACCTTTCAAGGGTGATCGCCCGCCACCAGCAAAAGTGCATTGGATTGGCCCCGATGAGAGCATTCTTGAAGCTCATGAGTTGGGTTTCCTTGCTCGCGTATTTGATCAGGACACATTCAATATGCCCCAGGTGCAAAAAGGGATGCACACACTGCAACTCGTGAAGCCTGGGATCACGCTTTCTCGGTATCAAGAAACAAAGCTTCGTCATTTTTTTGACATCTATAACAAGTACATGAGTAAGTGAGGAACCAATGCACCAAATGATTCATCCACTCACACGTGCTATTTACGATGCAGAGACAGACGAAGTGGTGAAAGTAACACGCGATGGTAAAAGCGGGCTGTACACACGTAATGGTGAGTATATTTCAGGGGAATTAAAGCAGTCAGTTGACCCTGAGATGTGCCGATGGGTAGCAAGTTATGTTGAGCACAAAAATGCTGGAGTAGGTGCTTCTGCCCGCGACCGTGCAGGGGCCTTTGTGGCAATGAAGGAAGAGAAATGACGCGACCATTTCAAGCAAGCAAATCTGAAATAACAAGTAAAGAGGCCGCAGATCATGTTGCAATTGAACAAGTGCTCATGCGCTATGCCCGTGGTGTTGACCGTGGCGATAAAGAACTTCTGAAATCGGTGTATCACGAAGGTGGAACCGATGATCATGGAAGTTTTGTTGGGCTTGGAGTTGACTTTGCTGACTACATCGTTGATGTGATGAATGCAGTTGGTGGCACTGGACAACATCACATCACAAATGTGCTCATTGAATTGTGTTCCGTGAGTACAGCTCATGTGGAGAGTTATTACTTAGCAATGCATCCGCACCCTGGGCCAGATGGCGTTCCCGTTCTTGCATTCGTTGGTGGCCGGTATATGGATAAATTTGAAAAGCGTGAAGGTCAGTGGGGAATCATTGCCCGAAAGGTGACGTTTGACTGGACACGTGAGGAGCTTGCCGGAGCTCAGTGGAGTCGGGCAGCAGGCTTCACTGGTGGCGACCGCGATCCGAAAGACGCATCGTACGCTTGGTTTTAGGGTGTGGTGCCGTCGGCTAGCGCTTCGGCCCAGCGGTGCAAGTTTTGGTTGCCACTTTCGTTACGGCCATAGCGCATTGCATCGTCGGTAATGGCTGCCATTGCATCGGTGATATTGATGAAGTGCGCGTGTATAACACGGTGCGCGCAACAGTTGCCTTTGCACAAGCCGACATGAATACGTGGGGTCTGGCAAACAACACAGGTTTGGTGTTGTACTACGACTTCAATGAAGGAACGGGAACCGCACTGAACAACACAGTGACTGGTGCAGCATCTGCAACACACATGGTCGCTGTTGGTTCACCTTCATGGGCCGATGTAAAAACAACAACAACTACAACAACGACGACCACCACAACGCCATGGAGCGCATTCAAAAATCAAAAGAATGTCATTCCAAAGACCGCAACCACTGTTGTTCGCGGCACTACCTCAACAACTTCTACAACAATCAAAGGTGCTACTAAAAAAATCGTTCCAGCCGTTCTGCGGCCAACAGTAACAACAATTCCCGCAACCCTTGGCGTCAACACTGCATTGCGTGCAATGTTGAAAGTCGATGAAGAAAAATTCATCTTGAAATCAATGACGCCTCTCACGTGTGTTGCCGCATTGCGCTTTGTTATCGCTACGAAGCGTGGAGTATGTCGTATCAACGTTGCTCGCCGAGCAAATGGTTTTGTTCTCGACACCTTTACAACAAAGGTGGTAAAAACTGGAACCGTCGGAACTGACGTAGTTGCACTTGCAGCCCCTCTCACTGTCTACTTCTCAAGTGGAACTTCAAACTTCCGCACCTCTGCTGCAAAGGTCATTAAGACTGCGGCAAGTAATGCAAAAAATGCCAGTGTTGTATTCGTGGGCGGCTATACCGGCAACATCACAACTGACGATGTGAACAAAACTCTTGCCGAAGCGCGATCTGCAAAGACTCGTGTTGCTTTGCAGGAAGCCGGGGTCACTGCAACTATCGCCGTGTTGTCTTTTGGTAGTTCAGGTGCTGTATCAAAAGGGAAAAGTGCTTCTGAACAAAACCTCAACCGTCGTGCAGTGATTTACATCGTTCCTTAAAAGTTGATGCTGCAAATTTTAGTTGCATCAAATACCTTTATTCGAATGTGTAAATCTCTGCGGTCCAAGCATTGGACCCTGTGGGAGATCCACTAGAACCATCATCTCCTACAATAAGAACGGTGCCGTTGTTGAGACGCACAGCAGGAGCTTTTACGCGCTGGGTGGTGGTCTCTCCAAAGCCTGTGCTAAAGGTGTTCGTAACAGGGTTAAACATGGAAACGGCCTTCGTTTGGTACGTTCCGGTACCGCTAGGAATACGCGGTGTCCAACCACCAAAAATCATCACCGTACCGTCAGCAAAAGTGGCAGTGCCGTGTGAATGACGTGCAATAGACATTGATGGCGGACTGCTCATAAAGGTCATGGTTGAGGGGTCAAAGATGTCGACGGAAGCGAGTGGACTTGCACTTGAACCCCGTCCGCCTGAGAACATGATGCGCCCATCCGCGAGCACCGTTGTTGACATATCTGAATAACGACCTTCGGTGAGTGCGCTGTCGAGCAACGTGGATGTGCCAGCTAGGTCTGAGCTCTGACGCAGGTATACGTTGAAGCCACGTGACGAACCCGATGGGTTAAAGACCTCGGCAGAAGCAGGCGATTTATCGCCGCCAACGAGCAGCACACGTCCGCCTGTAAGCGAAGCGAGTGCAGCAGATGATCGCCAATACAGCGTGGAAGCTGCTGCAAAGATATCGCCTGTTGTTGGATCAAGAACGGCAGTCCCCGTATTGCCAGAGAGAATAAAGATGCGACCATCCGACATTTGGATTGCTTGAGTCACAAAAGGCATCCACGGCTGATTGCTGTATCCATTGTGATACGTAGATAAGAGCGTGAACGAGCCATCACTCGGGTTATAGATCTCTGGTTGAATGCTGTAGAGCGTGGTGCTTGGTGGGTATTTCTCTTGAACTCCTCCAAGAATCAACACACGCCCATCGGCCAAGTTAAACAAGTAAGGATTCTTACGAGCAAGAGCCATGTCGCTCGTTCGAGTGAAAGTTCCTGTTGTTGGGTCAAATACTTCTGCACACTTCGACAATGTGTATTGATTACCGGTGACGAATACTTTTCCATTTGTCATTTTAATAATTGCGGGTTTGGTGTGTGCACAGTTCATTGCTCCGGTGGTGGCCTGTGACCATCCATTAGCAACAACCAACTCAATGCTCTTAGTGGCAACGGCATTTATAACATTGGTGACCGTCAGTGTATAAGTAGTAGTTATGGTGGGTGAGAGAGTGACTGGCGTACCACTAGTTACTGTGATGTTGCCAGGGGTAATGACCCCAGTACCTCCTGAGAAATAGGGGGTCAATGTTGTGCTTCTCCCTGGCGCAATAGATGTGCGCCCAAGTACTAATTCATTTGCTGCCGGGTCATCGTATTGAGTCACAATGATGTCAGAACTTGCGATATACGAATACGTGCCGCTGAGCTCACTTTGTATGAGCACTTTGTAGGTACCACCCACAGTTGGTGAATACATGAAATCAGTGGCGCCCGAGAGAGAAGTGTTATCGCGGAACCATTGGTAGGTGAGGTTTGACCCGCGTAAGCCATATGCCGAAACATAGAGGTCAATACTTTCCCCACTGTGGAGATACCACTGTGTCGGAACTGCCCGCATTGAGATTGTGTTGAGGGTTACTTGAACAAAATTGGAGCGAACTGTATTAGCAATACCGTTAACCGTGCTCGTAACTTCTACAAAATAAGCGTTACCACAACCGCCATTTTGCACAAATATTTGATTTCCGGTTTCTCCATCAAGAGGGTTTCCTGTTCCGCAGAACCATTGATATGTGGGTGTACTCGTGCCGGTTCCGGCTACTTGAAATCGTGCTGCTCCTATTGTTCCCCACATTGTTGCAACAACTTGATCTGTTGGCTGCGAGGTGATGGCAACATCGTTTGTTACTACCGTCGCAGCCGCACTGGTATAGGTCTTCGTCACGCCGTTTAAAGAGCCAATAGCTTGCACTACGTACTCACCTGGTTCTGTTGCTAAGTATTCGCTGTCTGCTGCACCGGCAATGAGAGAAGAGTCTTTGTACCACTTATAAGAAATTGAGGTTTGACCATACCCAAATGCACGTGAGACAAGAACCGTGTCACCACCAGTTTCAATGGCTGTAGATACTGGAGTGCGATATAGCGAGAGCCGATTGACATTGACTGTGACCGTTGCAAATTGATTGTCGCCATATTGTGAACCAGCAACCCACAATTGATAGGTGGTAGTGACTGTGGGTGTGACCGTCACGTTGACTCCACTCGTTGTGGCTCCAACAGAATTATTAATTGTTCCTGTGCCATGTGCAAATGTTGCCGTCAGTGTGGTGCTATCGCCGTAGTTCACTGTGGTTGCTGCAGCCGTAAATGACGTTATGGCGGCCGTTGGGCTAGGAGCGACTGTTGTTGATGTGGTGGTACTTGTTGTGGTGGAAGTAGTGCTTGTTGTCGTTGGTGCAACAGTTGTTGTTGTACTTGAGGTAGTTGATGATGCGGTAGAAGTTGGTGCAGCAGTAGTTGAAGTAGCGGTAGTTGAAGTAGTAGTTGAGGTGGTTGTTGAACTGCTGCTTGTTGTAGAAGAACTACTGCTCGTGGTTCCTGTGGGTACTGTTGTAGAGCTGCTTGTTGTGGAAGATGTATTGCTGACGGTCTCTTGAGACGTAGGGGTAGGACTTGGCATAGGTTTCGTCGAAGTAGTTGTTGACGTTGGACCAAAGACTGTCCATATTTGCGCGACCGAGCCAGATGCACATTTCTTTGTTGCTCTCACAACCAAGCGCGTTTTTGGGTTGCTACAAATTTTGAGCATCCCTGTATCGAGGGGAATCGCAATGAGTTTTGTTTTGGAGGGGCAGCGAGAAGTGGGGGAAGCAACGAGTTTCTTTGTCAAAGACTGCTCACACACCGTGATGCCTGTCGGAGTTGTGGCTGGCAAAAGTTTTTTGCTTCCCGAGAGGCAATTGTTTTTCACGAGGGCAGTCACCAACCCCGACTTGGTGTTTTTACAGACGACGGGAGGGGAAATTCCGGTTGCTGGTGTGGGGCGGGCAAAAAAGGAAAGACCGAGAGCAATTGCAATGACGCCAAGGAAAATCCGTTGGGGAGTGCACCCTAAAGAATCAGCAAATGTCCGAGTGGCCACTCCGAGAATCTAGTTTTAACTAGATTAAAATACAACTAATAGTAAATATTTATCTAGTTATGTCTCTGCTGGGGCGAGCAGGTGGCGCAGGGCCTCAATGGTGACGTCAATCCAAGCAGCATCAGCTTCAGGGTCGTTGAGCATGTCAACAACGAGGCGACCAGCAAACAAACTGCTCACAAAATGAGCAATTCCCCGGGCAGGTAAACGGGGGTGAAAGATTCCACGCTCAGCGGCGAGACGAATAGTTTCTGCAACATGTGCGTCTCCCTCGGCTTCGCGCAGAGAGATGACCTGTGCAAGTACTGGAATAGCACGGGCGTTCACCGTGGTGACATTTCGCCTTCTACGGGTTTCTCGGGCTTCTTCGGTGGCGGTGGACTCCAAAAGAAATTTTACCCCATCCAAGATTTCATTAACACTCGTGGCGTTAGTAACAAATGTTCGCAGAACATTGTTGGCATTATTGAGATCTTCAATCAAGCGCTTTGTTTCGACTGCAGCAATGGTGCCCTCGCGATTGATGAAGTGATGATATACCGAACCGCGAGAGACTCCCGACTGCTCAATAACGCGAGTGAGATTGAAACCAGCTACACCGTGCTCAACAAGTTCACGTTCGGCAAACTCAACAATGCGCTCCATGGTCTCTCGACCATCGATACGTTTCCTTGGACTTTCACTCACAAGTGTTCAGCATAAGTGAGAAGCGAAAAAAATGCGAAAGCGGCACTTATATCGAACAAAATCGCGACTTCAAGTTACGGAGTTGTGCCGTCGGCTAGCGCTTCGGCCCAGCGGTGCAAGTTTTGATTGCCGCTTTCATTGCGGCCATATCGCATGACATCGTCAGGAATCCCTGCCATGGCATCGGTAATTTTGATGACGGTTGCAAAGTCTTCATCGCGGGTGACCGCTAAATACAACTCGCGCTTGTAGTCGGCATCGGCAATTTGCTCGGGTGTAGTCATGGGCTCGCGAAAATATTGGAACTGCTCTACCTGGCAGCGGTCGGGAGTAGAGCCTGGCAAAATACGGCTCATCATGAGGCCACCGTTGGGCTGACCTGAAATGGAAATATTCGGGAAAATGTAATGCACCAAGCTCATGGCATTGAGTAGTTGCCATTCATCCTCGGGAAGATCGCGCATTGCGGGCAGTGGCTTGTTGGCAAAGCCAAGACGCACATGAGGCCCATAGAGGTCGTAGGTGTTGCGGTTAGTGATTGACTTCGTGCCAATGCTCTTACCGTGCAAATAGCCGAGGTGGTACCCATCCACATATCCATCGGCGGTTGCTTTCCAGTTGCCGCTCTCGGCAGGCAAGCCATCGCGATGACGATAGAGGTTGTTGAGATCCAAAATGTCGAGCGCCGATGCCATATCGCCAAGCCATGTGTCGATGTCGATAGGAAGGCTCGGCGTGAGAATGGCGAAGATGGCTCCTGATTTTTCAGCAGTGGGAAGTTCAACGAGTGCGTCTACATCGATGCCGTCAAATGCGGCGCGATCGGTGTTGCCCACCAGTGCACCTTCGGTGTCGTATACCCATGAGTGATACGGGCAAGTGAAGCGCCGTGAATGACCAAAGCATTCTTCGGTCACCGGGGCCCCGCGGTGGCGGCAGATGTTGAGAAAGGCACGAGCAATTCCGTCTTTGCCGCGCACGACTAAAATGGGTCGACCAGCAATAACAAGTGAGGCAAAGTCGCCGTGCTCGCGCAGGTCACATGACAGCGCAACAAGCAGGGGGCTGCGGTGAAAGATGTTTTCTATTTCTCGTTCAAAGCGGTCGGTGTCGCGGTAGTTACGCACAGCAACATTGACAATGGTTTCTGAATAGTCGGCGTGCTCGGCATCGACATTGGCAAGTAAGCGCTTGGCAACAGAAATGAGTGGGGTAGCGGCCATGATGTGAACTTTCTTAGACGAAAAGGCAATGAAACAAATTGTACGATGAGGTGGTGAGCGCACAAAACACGGAACTCGTTGTTATTGGCACCGTACATCATGTGCCAACACCTGCAGCACTTGAAGTACTCGCCAATGTTGCCGTTGTGGTGAATGGTGCTGGCCTCATTACTGCCGTTTTGCCTGCCGATTCGCCAGAGGCCGCTGAAGCCGTTCGCAGGGCACATACGGTGGTGACACTGGGCCAACACGAGCGTTTATTGCCGGGGCTTATTGATACCCATGTACACGCGCCACAGTGGCCGCAACTGGGAACTGGGCTCGACTTGCCATTGGAACAGTGGCTATTTGATTACACCTTTCCACTAGAAGCCAAATATGCCGACACAGCATTTGCTGCCACGGTGTGGCAACACATGGTGCCTACCTTCTTGCGTCATGGCACCACCACTTCTGTGTATTACGCAACAGTGCATACAGAGTCAACAACATTGCTTGCACAAACGTGTTTAGAGCACGGCCAACGTGCCTACGTGGGTCGAGTTGCGATGGATCATCCAGAGGGAACCCCCGAGTGGTATCGCGATGCAACTGCGCAACAAGGTATTGATAGTTCGCAACGCTCTATTGAAGAGATACATGCCCTCGCGGGAAACACAGGCCTGGTATCGCCCATTGTGACTCCACGGTTTATTCCTGCATGTTCCGATGAGTTGCTCATAGGTCTTGGTGAACTTGCTACTCGCACAGAAACATTGGTGCAAACACATTGTTCCGAATCACATTGGGAGCATGGGTATGTGTTGGAGCGTTACGGACGCACCGACACGGAAATGCTGAAGCACTTCGGGCTCTTAAAACAAGGAACCGTTCTTGCACATGGCGTGCATATTGGCGACAACGATTATGGCCTCATTAAAGAAGCGCATGCTGGTGTGGCTCACTGCCCGATGTCGAATTCATATTTTGCAAATGGAGTTTTCCCTGCACGGCGAGTTTTAGGAATGGGCGTTCATGTGGGGCTCGGCACCGATATTTCAGCAGGAACCGATGCGGGGCTCATGAAGCAGTGTGTTCACGCAGTGACATCGTCGCGGATGTTGGAAGACGGTGTGAATGGCACTGATGGTGCTGTGGAAAATTCGCGTATCGATATTGTTGCCGCGTTTTATATGGCAACAACTGGTGGAGCACATATGTTGGGGCTCAATGCCGGTGTCATTGCAACAGGAAATCATTTTGATGCCATTGTTATAGACACTTCACGAAGTGACTCTGGCTTGCGCATATATGACGATGTAGACGGCGAAGAACGCATCTTCGAAAAAATTGTTCGCCTCTCAGGGCCACGCGACATTTCACATATTTGGGTTGCAGGAAAGAAAATTAAACAATAAAAAAAGGGGCGAGCCCGAAGGCCCGCCCCTTTTGAAAAAAAGAGAATTAACCCTTTGGTATTTCGCCCTTGACTCCCTCAACGAGGTAGTTCATGCTCATGAGTTCTTCGTACGTTGCTTGTTTGCCAGCAGGAAGAATTTCCTTGCCAGTGTTGTCTTTCAACGGACCAGAGAACATCACGCCAGAGTTGGCAACAATTTCTGCCTTCTTTGTTTCGATGAGTGCACGAGTTTCATCGGTAACAATTGGTCCGAGTGGAGCCAAACGAATATGGCCGTCTGCCATGTCGCCGTAGTAGTTACCTGCAACCCATGTGCCATCGAGGATGGCTTGAATGCGTGGAAGTTCGTATGTTGACCATTCGTAAGTAGCAGCAGTGAGCCATACTTCTGGGTAGTTGGTGCTTTGGTCACTGTCGTAACCCGACCATGGAACACCAGCAGCTTTTGCAGCATCACCAGAAGCTGGTGAGTCTTGTGCAACTACACCAATGGTGTCGGCTCCACCGGCAATGAGTGCTTCAGCAGTTTTGCGCTCGAGTGCTGGGTCAAACCAGGTGCTTGTCCAGACGAGGCTTACTTCTGCTTCTGGGTTGATGGAACGTGCACCCAAGGTCCATGCGTTAATTCCACGAAGTACTTCAGGAATGGGGAACGATGCAAGAAGACCGAGCTTGCCGGTCTTTGATGCAGCACCAGCGGCCATACCGGTGAGGAATGCAGCATCTTCAGCAGCTCCTGTGAACTGTGAAAGGTTTGGTGCACTCTTGTAGCCAGTTGCGAATTCGAAGCACACGTCTGGGTGCTTTTCAGCAGCAGCGGCAAATGCGTCTTGGAATCCAAATGAAGTTCCGAATACCACGGTGTTGCCGTCGGCAATGAGGTCTTCAATGACTTGAGCGGTCTGGTCACCTTCAGGAACATTCTCCTTATAGGTGGTCACAATTTTGTCGCCAAACTTTTCTTGAACAGCTTCACGAGCCTTGTTGTGGGCAGTGGTCCAGCCACCGTCGTTAATGGGGCCAACGTAAACCCATGCAGCCTTCAACGGGCCTTCTTCTGGGCGGCAGTCAATAGGTGCAGCATCGGCTGACCATGGTGTGAAGTTTGACTCCCAAGAAGCGGGGAAGGTTTCACCCGTCTCTTCTGTAGGGGTGTCGGTTTCAACGGCCGCGGTGTCATCGGTGATGACTTCTGCAGTAGTTTCATCTGTTGCCTCAGTAGAGGTGTCATCGCTGCCACAAGCAACAAGGCCTGCTCCGAGTGCGAGGGTGGCTACCAGCGGTAACCATTTCTTTGAACGACGTTGAGTCAAGGTTTTCTCCCGGTGTCTAGGTGGTGGTTTTACGGCAAATATGCCGTTGACATGATCATAAACACTCGGGTCTTTCCGAATGGCATCAAAACAGGGCGTAAACGCAGTATTAACAAAAAGTCTACGAAGGCTTATTAATCACACCCAATAGCGCGGCTAGGAGGCGGCTGTGAAGCGCAGTAACACGCGGCCGTCGTCGCCGGTGTCGAACACCGCGTGCACTGGCATATTGATGTGTACTTCGCTCGGTGCAACCCCAACAATATTGGTGAGAATGCGTGGGCCTTCAGCAAGTTCAACATAAGCAACTACGTAGGGGCCCGACTCTTTCCAACGGCCATTACCTTTGGCAACAATGCTGTACGAGTAAATAGTGCCGCGACCCGACATCTCTTCCCATTGCAACTCGGTAGAAAAACACACCGGGCAATGCGCACGCGGGTACCACACCACCGAAGTGCATGAAGTGCAGTGGGGAAGCAACAAGGTGTTGTTATGCAACGCATCCCAAAAAGGCTGTGTTTCATTGTTTATTTCAACATCGGCAAGTGGCAAGAACGACATTGCTATACCTCTTGCCCAAGAATGAGTGTGGCTGAACCCATGCGTGTGGCGAGGTTGCCACCAGTGCCATGTGCAAGTGCAAATTGGCAGTTAGGTACTTGTACGGCAGGGTGTGCCTCGTTGCGAAGCTGGCGTACTGCTTCAATGACTTTGGTAATACCACCACGGTTGCTGGGGTGGTTATTGCACAGCCCACCGCCGTCGGTGTTAAAGGGAAGTTTGCCAAAGGGTGCTTGCAGTGCACCGTTGGAAACGAACTCGCCGCCTTTGCCTTTCTCGCAAAAGCCGAGATCTTCAAGGGTGGCGAGAACTGTGATGGTGAAACTGTCGTATATAGAGGCATAACGAATATCACGAGGAGACAGGCCTGCTTCGGCAAATGCGCGCGGGCCAGACACCACTGCACCGGTATGAGTGAGGTCGATGCGACCGTTGTTCACATGTTTGGCGGCGAAGCCGGTACCCAGCACCGGAACACTTTGTCGTGAGAGTTTGCGTGCAACTTCAGGTGACACCACAACAAGTGCGCCACCGCCGTCGGTCACTACACAACAGTCGAGCATGTGTAGTGGGTCGGCCACCATTTTTGATTGCAATACTTCTTCAACGGTGACCGCATTTTGTAAAAATGCATTGGGGTTGTGTTGTGCATGACTTGCGGCAGCAACTTTTATTTCTGCCAGTTGTTCGCTTGTGGTGCCAAATTCATACATGTGCCGACGCGCAGCCATTGCATAGCCAGCAACAATGCTGAGGCCAAAGAAGTTTTCAAATGACACTTCTGGTGCGGAACCAAAGCGGCCAGCACCACCAATGCCAGCGCCCGAACTGCGAGGCAACCCCGCAAGGGTGATGAGTGCAACATGACAATGACCAGCGGCAATGGCTTCAGCAGCATGTTGCACATGTAGGAGGTATGAAGACCCGCCGGTTTCGGTGTTGTCGATATGGGTGAGTTGAAGGCCTAAGTATTCGGCCATGGAAAGTGCACCAAAACCTGGTGCATCTCCCGCACAGAAATAAGCATCGACATCGGAAAAGGAAAGACCAGCATCGGCAAGTGCGCCTGCGGCAACTTCTGCATGCACCTGCTGCACCGTTCTGTTTGGAATGGTGCGCAGCGGGTGTTCGTAAGCCCCTGCAATGAAAGCTTTGCCGCGAACGCTCATGACTTATGGAACGTAGCGGGCAATTGCGTCAGCAATTTCTTTTTCTGCTTCAGCAACGCCGTTCCACCCGCCCACTTCGGTTGACTTGTCGGGCTCGATGAGTTTGTAGACCTCGAAGAAGTTGGCAATTTCTGCCAAGAGGAAATCGGGAGCGTCGGTGAGGTCGCGGTAATGCGCATAACGGGCATCGCGCGAAGGAACACAGAGCACTTTGGCATCGGGGCCTTTTTCATCGGTCATCCAAAACACGCCAATAGGGCGTGCCCACATGTGGCAACCAGGGAAAGTGGGTTGTGGGAGCAAAATAAGGGCGTCGAGTGGGTCGCCGTCTTCGCCGAGGGTGTGAGGAAAAAAGCCGTAATCGAGTGGGTATTGCGTAGCCGTGAAGAGTGTGCGGTCGAGCCAAATGGCGCCAGTGTCATGGTCCATTTCATATTTATTGCGCGAACCCTGGGGGATTTCAACGATCATTTCAATTTCCATGAAGCCACTTTATGCCGTCACGCCGTCACCGCGACAAAAAGAGGTCAACTGTTTAGCCAAAGGCCACGCTGTACATCGACAGTGAGGAATAAACGAACCCATCGGTCACGGTGTGCGGCGCTTCATTGGGGCGCCGTGCACCGAGAACGTAGAGAAGTGGCAAGAAGTGTTCTGGTGTAGGTACTGCGTACCTGGCATCGGGGTGACTTGCATAGTTCACAATGGCATCGATGTCGTTGTTTTCAATTGCTTCAACGATGTATTTATGGAAGGCAACAGTGGAAGGATGTGGTTCGGCATTGTCTGACCAGTTAATAGCACCCAAGTTGTGCACAATGTTTCCACTGCCCACAATGAGCACCTGATATTCGCGTAACTTTTGTAATTTGCCAGCCACTTGTAGGTGCCATGCAGCGGGCTTCGAAATATCAATAGACATTTGCACCACAGGAACATTTGCTTTGGGAAATACATGCCGCAGCACCGACCATGCTCCGTGATCGAGACCCCAGTTCGTTGTTGCGCAAATGGGTTCGGGGGCAACGAACTCTCGCAATAAATTAATGACGTGTTGGGCAAGTGCGGGTGAACCTGGGGCGGGGTATTCCACCTGTGAGAGCTCGGGCGGAAAACCTGAGTAGTCGTGAATGGTGCGTGGCTTTGAGTTTGTTGAAACACAAATACCTTGTGTGGTCCAGTGTGCAGAAACGACAAGAACTGCGTTGGGGTAGACGGGAGTCTCGCTGCGCACGTTCTCGCTTTCCCTGCGCTTTAAATGGGATGAATTGAGCGAAACAAAACGTTCACCGAAATCGGCCCAATCGTTGGTGAATGCATTGTTTTCAATGGCGTTCATGGGGCTTCCATGACCAAAAAAGACGGTGGGTGACGCAGCAGGCATAGACCTTGTCTAGCATCTGCTCTATGAACTTTGGCAGGCAAAAAGCACTCATGGTGGAAGAAGCGAACGCGCTTCCGGGCAGAACCGACCAGTTCATGCCGATTCCCGAAAAACACTTTGTACTCGATGCGCCTCTTGTGGGGCCATGGCCAAGTGGAACAGAAACTGCAGTTTTTGCCTTGGGCTGTTTTTGGGGAGCGGAGCGAGTGTTTTGGAAAACACCTGGTGTGTATTCCACTGCAGTGGGTTATGCCGGTGGTTACACACCAAACCCTGCCTATGAAGAAGTGTGTTCGGGTCTTACCGGGCATACCGAAGTGGTGTTAGTTGCCTTCACGCCTCTTGAAGTTACTTTCGAACAGCTCCTCAAAGTGTTTTGGGAAGCGCACGACCCCACACAAGGCATGCGTCAGGGAAACGATGTGGGCACGCAATACCGCAGTGCGATTTACACAAACAATGCACAACAACAAACGAGCGCAGAGCAGAGCTGTGGCGTGTATGAAGAGAAGTTGAAGGCAGCTGGTTACGGTGCAATCACAACTGAAATTGCACCCGCAGGCATCTTCTATTACGCAGAGCCGTATCACCAACAGTATTTAGCAAAGAACCCCAATGGGTACTGCGGTATTGGTGGCACGGGCGTGAGTTGCCCTATAGGTACGAAAATTTAAATACTTCTGGAACTATTGCATGAGGTGAAGCGACCTAGTGGGTAACCCCTCAAAATTAGGAGCTCACTGTGAAATCACGTCGTATTGTTGGTGCGTTGTTGGCACTTGGCGGCATTGTTGCCACATCGATTATTGGTTCGAGTACCGCAAACGCTCACGTTGCTGTGTACGTAGCAGGAATGAGCGGAGCAGGTGTAGATACAACTGCAGATGGAAACCCCACTTACATCGTGTCATTTGCACCCGGGCATGGATGCAGTGGGCCAAAAACTGCTGCGAACCCTGATGGGGCGTACCCCACCACCTCATTAGAAGTATTTATGCCAAAAGATTCCGTCGGGCAGTACATCTTGCCTGAAGTGCGCGCAGTTGAGGGAGTGGGTTACACCACTGAATTGAAGACGGAAGCCAACCCAGACACCGCTACAGCAACCGCAACCCCGAAAAGAATCAAGTCAATCGTTTACTCGGGGTTCAATCTCAAAGCAGCGAACGGTGGCATGACGGCGAGAAATACACAGATGTTTTCGTTAGCGGTGAAACTTCCCAAGCTGTCTGCACTTCAGGCGAATAACAAATATATCTATACCGGAACAGGTGCTAATACGCACGTAGAGGTGTACTTCCCGCAAGTTCAGTATTGCGATGTCACCGGTCAAGGCGTGGGTGTTACTGCGACCGCACCTTCAGCAACTGCAACACTTGCACCAGTGTGTTCAGCAACCGACACGGTGAAAACAACTCTTCTCGACGACTGGACAACTGCAGGAAATACACCGAAGGTAACGATTGGTGCAAAGACCGTTGTTGCGGCAACAACTGGTTACATCGATGGCAATAAAACAACAAAAGCTGTTGCCGCAGACGAGTATTACTGCCAGGGTACGCCCGAGGTCAATGCAGCAAAATTGCCTTTGTATGGAAATTTTGAAGCACGAACCACTGGTGGAGGCGCAAAGCGCAAGGCAGTTTTCATGGTCGATGCATCTTCAGTGCATGCGGGCAAAAGAGTAGTGGTGCGCAACGCGACTGGAAAAATTGTTGCTTCTGGCAAACTCGACAAGTCGGGCGACTTCGCGCGCACCTTGAATACTGCTCAATCAGCTGCTTTGACAAAGGGTGAACAACTCCGCTTGTTCATCGGTGGAGTACTCTCTGCAGCCGATGCGCTCTAAATTTCTTGCCATAGCAACTCTTATAAGTTGTGTGTTTGCAACGGTTCTGGTGCCTCAAGTTGGGGTAGCAGAACCTTTGCGCGTACGCCCAGTGCCCCAGCACTCATCAATCATTGGCAAAACGCCAGTACCTAACTCTGTCGTGAGCAAGGCACCAGTGGTTGCAGTGCTGGTAGGAGAAACCGGTTCTGGAATTGAAGCTGATGATGCACTTTTTGTCTATGACAAATTAGGGGTGAACCACGCCGGGCAAATGCGGAGAGTTGCGGTGAGCGACAACACGCGATTAGAAGCCGACCTCAGCAACATGACGCCTGGTTGGTATGTAGCAAAGCAAAAGTTCACCTTCGATGACGGGCATCCATCAGGCGATGTCGGATCACCATGGTGGGTATTTGGTGTGAAAGTAAAAACCTCTGCTGCACCTACAAAACAACTGCAACTGCAACGGGTCACGCCAATCGAGACGGTTCAGAAAAAAATTGTGGCGAGTTTGTCGGGAGCGCGTATTGGTGCTCGTACGTTGACAATTAATTACAAATCTTCACCGAGTGACATTCTGACGTGGAGTTTGCAAAGCCCGTTAGGCGTATTTGGAACCACAAATATTGTACGAGCGAAAAAGAGTGCCACTTTTGGCACATCGCAATTTGTGTTTCCGTTTGCTGGAACATACAAAATTTCATTCACGCATTACCCAAATGCGTTGAGCGACCCGATGCGCAGCGTCACCTGGTCTACTTTGGTCAGCGTGAGGTAGTTCCCCAACCGTTGTTGCGAATACTTTCTCCGTCGGCATCTTGAGCTCTGCCTTGCCACCGCAATGCTCCTGGTGTGTGTGAGAGGTGCGCAATGAGCCCCTGCATGGGTGTTCCTTCGAGATGTTGAATCATATTGCGTGCAGCAAAATGGGGGTCGTCGTTAATGTCGGCCATGTCATATACGGGGCCAATTGCCGCATCGGCTTCTTCAAAGATGCGTAGTACTTCTTCTTGTGGGCGCGCGGCACACCATGAAATGAGCAGCTCGTTGAGTTCTTGACGATGCTCCACACGCAAGTTGAATGTGGCAAAGCGTGGGTCGTTGGCCACACCAAGAATGTCGAGTACCCGTGCAGCAACAGAGTCACTTGAAGCAGAGACACCTACCCATTTGCCGTCGGAACATTCAAAGGTGCCACGCGGAACGGTGTACGGAATGCCTGAACCCAAACGCTGTTGCTGTTCGCCGGTGAGTTGATACACACTCAGCAACGGGCCCATCATCTGGAAAATGGTTTCCAACAAGTTGACATCGACTACTTGACCCACACCTGAATGCAACGCAACCATGGTGGCAAATGCCGCCGCGAGGCCAGTGATTTCATCGGTGAGAGCAATAGGCGGAAGTAGCGGTGCACGACCCTCTTCACCGCTAATGGCAGCAAGGCCACTCATCGATTCGGCAATAGAGGCAAACCCAGCACGTTGTGCGTACGGGCCTGTTTGCCCAAAACCCGTGACGCGCACAATAACGAGTTTGGGGTTGCGCGCCAGAAGAACATCTGGGCTAAGGCCAAGTCGCTCCAAAATGCCGGGCCGGAAATTCTCTACCAACACATGTGCATCGTCGAGTAGCGATAACAAAAGTGCCGAGTCGGCTTCATCTTTTAAGTTGAGCGCAATGGTGCGCTTGTTGCGATTCACCATTTTCCACCACAGCCCGGTGCCATCGCGTGGGTCGCGCCACGCCATGTTGCGTAGTGAGTCGCCAGTGTCGGGGCGTTCTACTTTGATGACATCGGCACCAAAGTCGGCGAGGTAGCGCGCACAGTTTGGTCCAGCGAGAACTGTAGAAATATCAACGACGCGAATGTCGCCTAACGGCAGTTGCGTCATGTGTGAATGGCTTAGTACCAGGGGCGATCGCGACGCGATGTGCCCGGACGTGCCCACCAACGACCGCTGAACTTCCATGCACTTTCGCGATTGCGCAGTGGAGATGAAACCATGCCGCCTATTGCGGTGTTGGCCTCGATGGCAGCAACAATTGCTGCGGTCTCTTCATCGGTTGGTGCCGGTGAAATGGAAAAAGATGAAGTGGTCATGATGCTTGTCTTACAGCGGCATGTTTCCGTGTTTGCGACGAGGAAGTTCGGCGCGCTTTGTTTGCAACATCTTCAAACCAGCAATGAGCTTGATGCGTGTTTCTGCTGGGTCAATCACATCGTCGATATAGCCACGCTCTGCAGCGTTGTAAGGGTTGGCATACTTCTCGGTGTAATCGTTCACCAGTTCTGCACGACGTGCAACAGGGTCTGCTGCTTGTTGCAGTTCACGGCGGTACACAATTTCTACTGCGCCCTGAGGGCCCATTACTGCAAGTTCTGCAGTTGGCCATGCGTAGGCGAGGTCGGCACCAATTGACTTTGAGTTCATTACGACGTAAGCGCCACCGTAAGCCTTACGAGTAATCATTTGAATACGTGGCACGGTGGATTCGCAGTATGCGTAGAGCAATTTTGCGCCGTGACGAATGATGCCGTCGTGCTCTTGGTTCACTCCAGGAAGGAAGCCAGGAACGTCAACGAATGTGATGAGTGGAATGTTGAATGCATCACACGTACGTACGAAACGTGCTGCTTTTTCGGACGATTCAATATCGAGTACACCAGCAAACTCTTGTGGCTGGTTGCCCACGATGCCCACTACTTGACCATCGAGACGCGAGAAGCCACAGGTGATGCTCTTTGCCCAGAAGGGGAAGTATTCGAAATATTCACCGTCGTCACACACTTCACGAATGACTTTCTTCATGTCATATGGCTGGTTAGGTGATGGAGGCAAAATGTCGCGCAACATCGGGCACAAACGATTGGGGTCGTCGCTGCTCTCTACTGCTGGTGGATCTTCCAAGTTGTTTTGTGGAAGGAACGACAACAAGTAGCGCACATCGTCGAGACATGCTTTTTCATCGGTAGAAACGAAAGTAGCAACACCGCTCTTTGATGCATGGCTCATTGCGCCACCGAGTTGTTCGAGCGTTACATCTTCACCGGTGACGGTTTTTACAACGTCTGGACCGGTAATGAACATGTGGCTTGTTTCGCGCACCATGAAGATGAAGTCGGTCATTGCTGGCGAATACACAGCACCACCAGCGCATGGGCCAAGGATGACAGAAATTTGTGGAACAACACCTGACGACAAAACGTTGCGATAGAAAATGCCGCCGTAGCTGGCAAGTGAAACAACGCCTTCTTGAATACGAGCACCTGCACCGTCGTTCAAACCAACAACTGGTGCGCCAACTTTCAAAGCGAGGTCCATGAGCTTGTGGATTTTTTCCGCGAACACTTCACCAAGTGCTCCACCGAAAACGGTGAAGTCTTGCGAGAAGACAAACACTTTGCGGCCTTCAACTGTTCCCCAACCGGTAATAACACCGTCGGTATAAGGACGCTCTTCTAAACCTGCAGCATGTGCACGGTGACGAGCAAGAAGGTCGAGTTCTTGAAAGCTGCCTGGGTCGAGGAAGTAGTCGATGCGCTCACGAGCAAGCATCTTTCCTTTTTCGTGCTGGCGCTCAACAGAGCGAGGTGAGCCGGCGTTGTAGGCGGCCTCTTTGCGCTCGCGGAGGTCTTCAATTTTGGCGGTCATCGGGTTGTCACTCACGCGACAGACGCTAGTTGGCGTGGCGGTGGTTCGCCCACCCCGTTGGGTTAACCGGCTGGCGCGGGGGCAAGGGTTGTGGTGGTCGTTGTAACCGTTGTCACAGGGGCGACAGGGGCAACGGGGGCGCTGCTTGAGGTGGTGTCGCCGGGCAGGGTGGTTCCGGTTGCCACCGTGGTGGTGGTAGCGGGGTCGCCAATGGTGAGGGTGGCTGCCAAGGGGGCGAGGTCTCCGGTGGTGCTGGTGCCGTTGATCTCAATGGTCCAGTCACCCGGGGCCTTGAGCGGAAATTCACCGTTTGCCCCTAAAAGAGCAGCTCCACGACGGGTGAGAGGCACCCGAATGAGATAGCCGTCGTAACCGTCGGCCTTTGGGGTCATACGGATGGTGAACTCTTGAATGCGCTGAGGTTCAAAGAGCTCAATGAGCACCTGATTGGGCCCCACGGTGGCTGGGCTCACCGAGAATCGCACGTGGAAACGGTCGTTGCGGAGATCTTGGACGTAGGCGTACACCGGGCCGCCGCTGGCGGGCTTGATGTCGAAATACACGGGGGTGGTTGACATCATCCATGCCGTGAGGCCGAGCACCACGACGCCTGCGGTGGCCTGTGACCCAACAGCACGGCGGAGATGAGCCGCGGGGCGGATGTCGAGAGTGCCGGCTCGAGCCAGGCGTGCCCCGATGAAGAACCGCGTGGTGAACATGGCGTAGGTCATGAAACCTACAACGGCAATTTTGAGGAGCAAGATGCGGCCATGGGCATTCGATAACAAGGCAAAGCCGTCGTAACGGTAGGTGCTGATGACGCCGGTGAGCACCACAACTGCAATGGCGCGAGGTGCAAGCCGGCTGAATCCACGTACCGCTTGCACAAGATCGGAGTCACCTGAACCAATGAGAACAACGCGCACCAAAAGTACGAGTCCACCGAACCACACGGAAACAGCGAGCATGTGCAGACCGGCATTGATATAACCGAGCACTTCAATGCGGCCACCAGAGCGATCGAGCCCAAAGACAGAACACATAGCAACAAGAGAGCCAATGCTGATTCCTTGTGTACCTGGGTCAAGAATGCGTTCGGGGTTCCAAGCGACTATTCCTGCCAATCCCACAAATACGCAGCGCAGCAAAATTCCCCAACCAGGGAGTGAATCGGTGAGATCGCGCCAAGCATTCGGACTCAGCGATGATGTGACGCCTTTGCCCGTGAGTTGAGCAGTGGTGAACACCAGAACCGCGAAGGTTGCGAGTGCTGCAAAGATCCATGTGAGTCGCAAAAAACGCTTGCATACTTGGTATTCCACGCCTTCTGGCCATGCAAAAAGAATGAGTGCGAACGAACCAAACAAGGTTCCGATGAGCACATACGACAAAGTACGAAAGAGCCCGAGCGGCCCGCCCACTCGTGGCCATGACGACGTGGCGACAGTTGTGGGAGCGCCAGGAACAACGGTGATGGCAGTTTCACTGCCGGGGATACTGGAGGTAGAAGTAGTGGGCAATGCAATGGCAGAGGTGAAGTTGTACGCGCCGCTGCTGCCATCGGGAAGTGCCCAACTCACGGTGCAGGTGCCTGCCGAGGGAACTTGGGTGAGTGGTGTGCTCACTGTTTTGACATCGGCGCCAAGTTGCACCGCACCAAGGTTGACGATGTTTCCATTACAGACGAGTGAAATCCCCATTTGCTCAACGTCTTTGGGGTTGGTGAAAGTGTTGGCAAAAACCAACTGCAGCTGTGTGGGGGCAACCGAGATCACTTCGCTGGGGGCGGGGTTCGATGACGACAAGGTGTTATCGCCAGCGGCATGGGAAATGCTCGGGAAAAAGAGGCTGGCACCGGCGGCGAGGAGGCCCCCCGCAATGATGATCTTCCTCAAAAAACGACCCATGACCTCTAGACGGTAGCCAATGGAAGGCCAAGGGCCATATCACCTACTCGGTAGGCTCAGTGAAATGGCCGTTCAATCGCTCTATCGACGTTACCGGCCGCGGCGCTTTAGCGAGTTGCGCGGGCAAGACCATGTGGTGCGCGCCTTGCGTAATGCAGTCATCAATGAACGTGAGGGTCAGGCCTACCTCTTTTCTGGTCCGCGTGGTACGGGTAAGACCTCCACTGCGCGCATCTTGGCAAAAGTGCTCAACTGCGAGACTCCCATTGAAGGCGAACCCTGTTGTACGTGCCCCTCATGTGTGGCTGTTGAAGCGGGTACAAGTTACGACGTCATTGAATTAGACGCAGCGAGCAACAACGGCGTCGACGACATTCGCGAACTCATCGACCATGCTGCACTAGGTAACCCAGGCCGGCATCGTGTGTTCATTCTCGACGAAGTTCATATGTTGTCAAAAGGTGCCGAAGCGGCGTTGTTGAAAACCTTGGAAGAACCACCAAGCCATGTTGTTTTTGTTTTAGCTACAACAGACCCACAAAAAGTAAGTGAAACCATTCGTAGCCGTACGCAACATCTGCAATTTCATTTGTTGCCCATGCACGACCTCGAAGAACACGTCAAGTTTGTTATTAGCGATGCGGGTCTCTCGGTCACACCAGAAGCTATTGCGCAGGTTTTAACGCAAGGTGGAGGAAGCGCTCGCGACACATTGTCGGCTCTTGAACTTGTTGCTGCAAGCGGTGGCGAAGCCGACCATTCGGTCAACCTCGACGAATTCATTGAAGCCATTATTGAAAACGACCCAGCACGTGCGCTTGCTGCGGTTGCTTATGCAGTGCAACAAGGTCGCGACCCGCGTTCACTTTCTGAAGAACTCATTCGTTATTTGCGCGACGGGTTTTTATCGCAAATGGCTCCAGAACTTGTTCAACTTCCTGCCGAGCGCATCGACTATGTCGCACAATGGGCACAACGCATGGGTAATGGCACCATCGTGCGTTCCATGGAAGTGCTCGGAGACATGTTGGTAGAAATGCGCCGTGCGCCCGATGCGCGTCTGTTGTTTGAAGTGGCAATTGTGCGCATTTCTCATGTTGCAGAATCTGGCGATTCATCGGCACTCGTTGCGCGCATTGAACGTTTAGAAAAATTAGTGGAGCGTGGTGGGGTAGCCCCCGCACAAGCAGCATCTGCGCCGCCGCCTGTTGACCCAACAACTGGGCGAGCAAAACTCGGTGGTGCTGTTCGGCAAAGCACGGGCAACACTGGGCCTATTGCTCGCCCACAAGCACCGAGTGCGCCGCCTGCACCTGCAGTAACAAATACTCCTGCACCAGCTAAGCCTGTTGGCACAGTGGGTGAAATGTGGCCAAGTGTCTTAGCGTCGCTCAAGCCTTTGGTGCGTGCTTTGTATAGCCCATGTGTTGTTGGTGTGTCATCGGTTGATGCAGTTACTTTGAACGCGCCTAATGCTGTGCACAAAGAACGCTGTGCCGATCACTTGGCAGTTGTGGCAAGTGCATACGCCAGTGCAATGGGTGTTGCTATCAACGTCACACTTGGTGTGAGTGAAACAACGGCAAAAGACCCCACCGATCGTTTAGCAAAGGCACGTAAGCCAGAGCCTGCCACCGATGAAGTTCCCCACGACGACATCGACCCCGGTGAACTTGTCGATGCGCCGCTTGTTCCTGTTGTGTCGCCTCTCGATCAAATTACGAAAGCATTTCCTGGTACGCGCGTGGTGAACGAAGGTAAAAATAAGTGAGTGCTTATACGCCTCCGGTGCAGGCACTCATCGACGAACTAGGTCGGCTTCCCGGTGTGGGGCCAAAGTCTGCGCAACGTATTGCATTTCATTTGTTGAAAACACCTAGTGACGATGTGCGTCGACTCGCACATTCCATTATCGACGCAAAAGAAAAAGCACGTTTCTGCGATATCTGTTTCAACATCGCAGAAAACAACTTGTGTCCTATATGTGAAGACCAACGTCGCGACTCTTCGGTGTTGTGTGTAGTGGAAGATTCACGCGATGTGGTGGCTATTGAAAAAACTGGAGCTTTTCGTGGCCGCTATCACGTGTTGCAAGGTGCCATTCACCCCATGGAAGGCATTGGCCCCGAGCAGTTAAAGATTCGTGAATTGCTGAGCCGGCTCGGGCCGGAAAATGTGCAAGAAATTATTGTGTGCACCAACCCCACCGTTGAGGGTGATGTGACAGCAATGTATTTAGCGCGCACCATGAAAACTCTTGCGGTGAAAGTAACTCGTATTGCCAGTGGGCTTCCTGTGGGTGGCGACTTGGAATACGCAGACGAACTCACACTCGGGCGTGCCATCGAAGGCCGCCAGCTCTTACACGACTAAATGTTTGGCAATAGGTGATGGCTTGTAAATGGTGTGCTTGCCGCTGAGCACATAAGACAAAATGCACACAATGCAATATGCAGGAAGTGCGGTCCACCCAAAGAGCTCAATACCAATCACAATGCAAGTGAGTGGCGTGTTCGACGCCGCTGCAAAAACCGCTATGAGCCCGAGGGCCGCAAAGAGCGGAATAGATGCATGCGTCACGCGCGCGAATTGAGCACCAGCGAGTGCGCCAATAATGAAAAGTGGGAAAACTTCTCCGCCAACAAAGCCAGTTCCCAGCGACACCGCGGTGAAGAGAAGTTTCCACAAACACGCAAGTGCGGCGAGGCCTACAGCGCCGGTGAGTGCACCTTCCAAGAGAGGTATTGAGATGCCGAGGTAGGCACGAGTGCCAGATATTGCTACACAGGCCAAAATGATGAAACCGCCAATGACGGGACGCAATGGTGGAAATGCAATCAACTGCGCCATCACTTTTTTGATGCGATGTTCAAGTTGGATGTAAGCAACGGCGATGAGTGCAAATACACATGAGGCAACCAAGCAACGCCATAGAACTGACCACCCGAAGTGCAGACTCTCAATGTTTGGCGTAGCGAAGTGCTTCACGCCGCAAGCTTCGACGGTGAAATAAGCAGTGGCACTTGCTGCAAATGCAGGGAGTACAGCAGATTTGTGCAGCTTTGTGTTGCGTTGAATCTCAAGACCGAAAAAGGCACCGGCAATGGGAACGCCAAAGAGCCCACCAAAACCTGCTGCAACGGCAATGACCAGAAACACTCGTCGTGTGCGGTAACTCGTTGAGCGAGCACGGGCAATGGCATCGGTGACGCTGGCAATGATTTGCACAATGGCGCCTTCACGACCCACCGATGCGCCCACAAGGTGTGAGGCAACGCTCCCACCCCAAATCATGGGTGCCATGCGGGCCGGAACTTCTGCTCCGGGAACATGAATGGCATCGAGCACCAAACTGGTTCCACCGGTGATGGGATTTCCCCACTTGTAGTAGACGAAACCAACGAAGCCGCCGCCGATGGGCAAGAGATAAATCAACCATTCGTTATTGACACGGGTGGTAGTTGCCCAATTGAGGGAACCAAGAAATGCAGCAGAGAGCAGACCACCTACTGCGCCAATAACGACAGCAGCAAAAATAAAGAGAAGAAAATGTTTAGAGCGAGCGAACAACGAGCGCATCGCCTTGTCCGCCACCGCCGCAGAGCGATACGGCGCCGAGGCCACCACCACGACGACGCAGCTCATGCAAAACGGTGAGCGCTAAGCGGTTTCCACTCATGCCGATGGGGTGACCCAAAGCAATTGCGCCGCCGTTGACGTTGACGATGCTGTCGCTGATGCCG
>Ga0222712_10001704_pt1 | contig 26509 bp, 22 predicted proteins | sample C33_657DmetaG_FD_165043 | JGI IMG/M metagenome (GOLD analysis project Ga0222712, IMG submission 165043) | Estuarine water microbial communities from San Francisco Bay, California, United States - C33_657D | ecosystem: Environmental > Aquatic > Marine > Unclassified | place: USA: California... | reverse complement strand
TTGTTGCCGGTGGCATGCCTCGTGGCTGAGGCCATCGTCTTTAGCGGGGAAGTTGCCGTCATCACCGGAGCGGGCGGCGGCCTCGGCCGCGCCTACGCGCACATGCTTGGTGATCGCGGTTGTCGAATAGTCGTTAATGACGTTGGCCGGCCCCACGGCGACAACGTTCCAGTTGCACAATCGGTGGTCGACGAACTTCGTGCAAAGGGCATTGAAGCCGTTGCTGATGATCACAATGCAATCACCGATGGTGCTGCGATCATCGCAACGGCGCTTGACGCTTTTGGTGCCGTCGACATTGTCGTGAACAACGCAGGCATCGGTGCTGGCTCACCGATGGGACCCAACTCCGCCGAAGAATGGCAAGAGACGATTGATGCAACGCTTCAATCCTCGATCACCGTCACGGGTGCGGCATGGCCACATCTCATCGAGCGCGGTGGCGGTCGAATAGTGATGACCGGTTCACCGGCCATGTTCGGAGCTTCGACAACGATTCCGTATTCGGCCACAAAGTCTTCGATGTATGGCTTCACCCGTTCTGTTGCGGCGGCAGGTCGACGTTACGGAATTTCAGCAAACAACATCATGCCTTCGGCTCTCACACGCCTCACGAAGTCGTTGCCGCCTGGGCCTATGGCGCAACTGTTTGCTGACCACTATCCACCAGAGGACGTCGCGTCGTTCGTGACTTGGCTCTGTCACCGCTCATGCACGGTGTCAGGCGAATCGTTCTCGGTTGGCGGTGGCCGCGCGGCGCGTGTGGTGCTTTCAGAAAACCGCGGCGTGCTCGTCGACGATCAGGCGCCGGAATCTTGGGCAGCACACGTCGACGAACTGATGTCGCTCGACGAGGTCGTCTTCCCTCTCTCAATGAACGACGAAGTCACCTGGCAAGCGCACACGCTGGGGAAGTCGGTGCCGGCAGAACTCGCTCCCGGCGGGCCACTCGATTGGAACCGCAAACCCCGGCCCTAGCCGAGAAGTTTTCCTACAGGTTTTCGACCACGTAATCGACGCACTTCGTGAGCGCTTCGACGTCTTCGGGATCAATGGCCGGGAACATCGCCACACGAATCTGATTGCGACCAAGTTTGCGGTAGCTGTCGGTGTCGACAATGCCGTTGGCGCGGAGCACCTTGTTGACCTCGTCAGCCGAAACCGACTCATCGAAGTCGATCGTGGCAACGACGTGGCTGCGTTCGTCGGGGTTGGTGACGAACGGCGATGCGTACGACGATGCTTCGGCCCATGAGTACATGATTTCGGCAGAGCGATCGCTACGCGACGCGGCAAAGTGCAGGCCACCGTTTTCATTCACCCATTCGACCTGTTGCACGGCAAGGAACACGGTTGCGAGTGCAGGTGTGTTGTAGGTCTGATCTTTGCGTGAATTGTCGAGAGCCGTTGTGAGGCTCAGCGATTCGGGAATCCAACGACCCGAAGAACCGATGCGTTCGATGCGCTCAACTGCAGCGGGGGAGACCGCGGCAAGCCAAAGTCCGCCGTCAGAAGCAAGGCACTTCTGTGGGGCGAAGTAATAGACGTCAGTTTGTGATGCATCGAAACGAAGACCGCCTGCAGCCGATGTTGCATCGACGAGCACGATCGCTTTGCCGTCAGTGCCGGTCGGGCGAACCAGCGGCATCGAAACGCCAGTCGACGTTTCGTTATGCGTGAATGCGTAGGTGTCGATTGCATCGTCGGGGATGGGTGACGGGTGCGTACCGACATCGCTTTTGATGACCACGGGGTCATCAAGGAACGGAGCAGCGGCTGCGGCTTGGGCAAATTTCGACGAGAACTCGCCAAAGGTGAGGTGCTGACTGCGGCGATCGATAAGTCCAAACGTGGCGATGTCCCAGAACACGGTCGATCCACCGTTGCCGAGCATGATCTCGTAGCCGTCGGGAAGGGCGAACATTTCAGCGAGACCATTGCGCAGTCGGCTCACCATGTACTTGACGGTGTCCTGACGGTGGCTGGTGCCGAGGTAGTCACGACCAGCTTCAGTAAGGGCGGTAACGGCCTCGGGGCGAACCTTCGAGGGGCCACAACCAAAGCGGCCGTCGGCGGGCAGGAGATCGGTGGGGATGGTGATGGGGGATGCGCTCACTTCTCCATCGTCTCACTCCAGAGAGTGGGTTGCGTAACGCCGTGAGTCACACCGAATTCGCTGCAGGGGAAGGTCGCTGAGCCGGTAGCGTGCGGTCGCCCACTTCAGACGATCCAAGGACTTCCCCCAATGGCCTCAGAGCGCCTTTCTCGCCGAGTCTCCGCCATCACCGAATCAGCGACTCTCGCCGTCGACGCTCGGGCCAAAGCTCTTAAGGCCGCTGGTGAACCGGTCATCGGCTTTGGTGCCGGCGAGCCCGATTTCCCGACTCCCTCTCATGTGGTCGAGGCCGCGGTGGAAGCCGCCCGCGACGTCAAGAACCACCGCTACACGCCCGCGGCTGGACTTCCGGAATTGAAAGAAGCGATTGCGGCCAAGACGTTGCGCGATTCAAAGGTCGAGGTGTCGGCCAGTCAGGTGCTCGTCACCAACGGTGGAAAGCACGCGGTGTACAACACCTTCGAAGCGCTGTTGAACCCTGGTGACGAAGTTCTGCTTCCGGCGCCGTACTGGACGACCTACCCCGAGCCCATTGCGTTGGCCGGTGGCGTCTCGGTCGTTCTTCCGACCGATGTCGAGTCGGGATTCCGCGTCACTGTCGAACAACTCGAAGCGGCGCGTACCGAGAAGACCAAGGCTCTTGTCTTCGTTTCACCTTCGAACCCGACCGGCGCGGTCTACCCGCCCGAGGAAGTTCGTGCGATTGGTGAGTGGGCACTCAAGCACGGCATTTGGGTCATCACCGATGAGATTTATGAACACCTCACCTTCGGCGACAACGTGTTCACCTCGATTCTCGCTGAGGTCCCTGGTCTTGCTGATACGTGCGTGATCCTCAACGGCGTTGCCAAGACCTATGCCATGACCGGTTGGCGCGTTGGCTGGATGATCGGCCCGGCCGACCTCATCAAGGCCGCAACAAACCTTCAGTCGCATTCGACCTCGAACGTTGCCAACGTTTCACAGCGCGCCGCTATTGCCGCGCTTGAAGGTGGCCTCGAATGTGTCGAGGAAATGCGTGAAGCGTTCGCGCGTCGAGCGATTCTCATTCACGGCCTTCTCAATGACATTCCTGGTGTCACCTGCATGGTGCCCCAAGGTGCGTTCTATGCCTTCCCGTCGATGGAAGGTTTGTTCGGTCGCAACTTCGGTGGTGTAACGCCGACGACAACTTCGGAACTGTGCGAGGTCATTCTCGACCAGGCAAAGGTGGCGCTTGTTCCCGGTGAGGCCTTCGATGCACCGGGTTATGTGCGCATTTCGTTTGCTGTGAGTGATGCCGACATCACCGAAGGCATCGGCCGTATCGCTGAGCTTGTGGCCAAGAGCAGTTGATCAACGCATGACAACGGCACCGTTCGGATCGTGGTCCTCACCGATCACTGCCGATCTCATCGTTTCAAAGTCTGTTTCCATCGGTGAGGTCTTCGTTGGTGGCGACGATGTGTGGTGGTCCGAAGCTCGACCCGAAGAGGGCGGGCGCGTGCAGTTGGTGCGTCATCGTCCTGGCGGTGGAGCAATTGACGTTCTGCCCGAGGGATTCGGCGCTCGCACGCGTGTGCACGAATACGGCGGCGGGGCATGGTGGCTGCATGGTTCTGATGTCGTCTTTGTGAATTGGTCCGATCAGCGCCTTTATCGATTGGCCGCTGGCACCTCGACCCCAACACCTCTCACGCCTGAACCAGTCGATCGTCACGGCGACCGCTATGCCGATGGCCGATTCACTGCCGATGGTCGTTGGGCCGTGTGCGTGCGTGAACGACACGAAAGCGCCGATGCCGAACCAATCAATGAGATCGTTGCTGTGCGCGTGCACCACAACGGGGAACCTGCCGAACCAGTTGTTCTCGTTTCGGGTTCCGACTTTGTTGCTGCACCGCGCGTGAATCCTTCCGGCAACGTGCTCACGTGGTTCCGTTGGAATCATCCCGATATGCCGTGGGATGGCACCGAACTCTGTGTCGCGTCGTTGTATGACGATCAGTCCGATGACGGACAAATTGTTGTTGGTGACACTCGCGTGGTTGCTGGCGGTCGCGATGAATCCATCACGCAGCCTGAGTGGGCTCCCGATGGTTCGCTGTTGTTCATCTCAGATCGCACCGATTGGTGGAACCTGTACCAAGTCTCCGCTGAAGCGGTTCATGAACTCGTAGCGAACGGAGTCACCGCACAGGCGATGCCGATTGCACCAGTCGATGCGGAGATCGGTGTTCCCCACTGGGTGTTCGACAACTCGCGCTACGCGGTGCTGGCTGATGGTCGCATCCTCGTTGCGTGGTTCAAGTTGGGTATTGATCACCTCGGCGTCATTCCTGCTGTCGGCGGAGCGATGGTTCCGCTCGAGTCGCCGTTCACTGCGCTGTCTTCGGTGCGCGCGTTTGGTTACGGGGCTGTCGTCGTTGGAGCGTCACCGACCTCCGAAGCCGTTGTCGCGGTGCTCGACATTCCGTCGAAACCCGATATCGATGGTTCAACGTCGGTGCTCGCAGCCCCATTGCGACCTGCACGTGATCTGGGCATCGGCACCGAGTGGTATTCCACGCCTGAACCGATCACGTTCGCAACCTCTGGTGACCGGTTCGCTCATGGCCTCTACTACCCACCAACAAATCCAGACTTCACAGCGCCCGACGATGAGCGCGCGCCGCTCATTGTTCTAAGTCATGGTGGGCCCACGTCGGCTGCTCGTCCACAACTGAACCTTGGCGTGCAGTACTGGACCTCACGCGGCTTCGGTGTTGTCGATGTCAACTACGGCGGCTCCACTGGCTACGGCCGTTCCTATCGTCGACGACTCATTGGTGAGTGGGGAATTGTTGATGTCGACGATTCCATCGCTGCAACTCGCCTTCTTGTCGATCGCGGTGATGCCGATCGCGATCGACTCATCATCCGCGGTGGAAGTGCTGGTGGTTTCACCACGTTGAGCGCGCTTACGTTTCGTGACGTTTTCGCTGCTGGCTGCAGCCTCTACGGAGTGGCCGATCTTGAAGCGCTCGCCCGCGACACGCACAAGTTCGAAGCTCGCTATCTCGATTCACTCGTCGGACCATGGCCCGCTCGTAGCGATATCTACACCGAACGTTCGCCGATCCACCATGTCGAAGATCTCGAATGTCCGCTGATCGTTCTGCAGGGACTCGAGGACGAGATCGTTCCGCCGAACCAATCGCAAATGATTGTCGAGGCACTCGATGCCAACGGTGTGCCGTGGGCCTACCTCGAGTTCGAAGGCGAACAGCACGGTTTCCGCCAGGCCGCCACGATCAAACGGGCCCTCGAAGCCGAGGCGTACTTCTACAGCAAGGTGCTCGGTTTCGATCTTGCCGACGATGTCGAACCCATCGACATCGCTCATCTCTGAGATCGGATGAGGCGGCGGGTGGATTCCGGTCGTCGCGGAGGGCGGCGTGTTGCGGGTGCGGCACTGTCGCTAGTGATGGTGTTCGGTGGCATCGGCGTGGGCTGGTGGCTGATCGGCGACCTCACTGAAAGTGGAGTCGTGTACCCCAGCTACATGGTGCGTGCGCCCGAGTGGGCTGAACAGCATCCTCGGCGGATTGGATTGGTCGGATGTCTTCTTCTTGCGGTTGGCCTCGTCGTAAGTGGCGTCCTCGCGTCTCGGGGGAGTGGGCGGTCTGCACAGACTCGGCTGCTGGTGGTTCGTTTCCTCTGCGTCGTCGACGGTTTGTTTATCGGATTGATCCTCAGGCTCCTGACTATCGGCACCGATTATGCGAGTTTCATTGGCTTGACGATCTTCCTCTTCGTTCCGCCCGCTCTCGTCCTCGCCGTTGTTCTCCTCGTTGTGGGCGACAGAATGATCGCCTCTGGGAAACAGCGGTGATTGGTGACCGCTGATCTGGGTTGGCGACTCGCCGGTCCGCCCGTAAGGATGGTCCCCTATGGCACGGATCCTTGTAACTGAAACCATCGCTGACGGCGGCCTCGACCGCCTTCGCGCTGCTGGCCACACCGTCGATGTGCAGGAGGGCCTGAGCCCCGAGCAGCTGATCGAGGCCATCAAGGGAGCCCATGCGCTCATCATTCGTTCGGCCACTGATGTCACCGCCGAGGTGCTCGCTGCTGGAACCGACCTCATCGTGGTCGGTCGTGCCGGTATTGGTCTCGACAACGTCGACACTGCAGCTGCCACCGAACGCGGTGTGATGGTCGTGAACGCGCCGCAGTCGAACATCCTTTCCGCTGCTGAACACACCATGGCGCTGTTGCTTTCGATGGCTCGCAATGTTCCCCAAGCTCATGCCGCGCTTGTTGCCGGTCGTTGGGAACGCAGTCGTTGGACCGGTGTTGAACTCGCCGACAAGACCCTCGGTGTTGTGGGCCTCGGTCGTATCGGCAAGCTCGTTGCACAACGCGCGATGGCCTTCGGCATGAAGATCGTCGCATACGACCCCTTTGTCTCTCCCGAGATGGCCCGCAAAATGAACATCGACATTGTCGATCTCGACACGTTGCTCGCTGTTTCTGATTTCGTCACGCTGCATGTGGCCAAGACGCCCGAAACTGTTGGCCTTCTGAATGCCGAGCGTTTGGCGAAGGCCAAAAAGGGCATTCGCATTGTCAATGTCGCGCGTGGGGGCATCATCGTTGAAAGCGATCTTGCCGACGCCATTCGTTCTGGTCACGTTGGCGGCGCCGCTCTTGACGTGTTCGACAAAGAACCGACCACCGAGTCGCCACTCTTCGAACTTCCCGAGGTCGTTGTTACGCCGCATCTTGGTGCCAGCACGCACGAAGCTCAGGACAAGGCCGGCGACACCATCGCCGAAATGGTTGGCCTTGCACTTGCCGGCGAGTTTGTTCCGTTTGCCGTGAACGTGAACGCCGCTGAAGCCAGCGAAACCGTGCGTCCTTTCCTTTCACTCGCCGAACGACTCGGTGCAACGTTTGGCGGACTCGCCACTGGGGTTGAGTCGCTCGAGATTTCCTATGAAGGCGAAATCGGCGGCTATGACACGCGCATCTTGACGCTGTCGTTGCTCAAGGGATTCTTCGGTCGAATCAGCGATGATCCGGTGTCGTACGTGAACGCTCCGAAGATGGCCGAAGAACGTGGCATCACCGTGACCGAAACCACCACGACCACGGCGCACAATTTCGTGAACCTCATCACCATTCGTGGTGGCGCACATTCCCTTGCCGGCACGCTTATGGGTCTCGATGGCGAAGCTCGTCTCGTGATGGTCGACGATCACCGCGTCGATGTTCCTCCGGCCAATCACATGCTCGTGGTTCGCAATGATGATCGCCCCGGCATGATCGGTCTCGTTGGCACGATCGTGGGCGAAGCCGGTCTGAACATTGCCGATATGGACGTTGGCCAGGCCCCGAACGGCGCCTCAGCGATGATGGTGCTGTCGATCACCGACGCCGTTCCGGCTGAGGTGTGCGAGCGCCTGCGTGCGGTCGAAGGCATCGTCTCCGTCGACGCCATCTGACGCCCCCAACCTCGTTGTCACACCGGGGGAGTGCGCCATGGTTGCAATCAGCGGTTGCGCCCGGCAGACTCTTGCCATGCGTTCTTTCGCTCTGGAGCTTCTACTTCGTTAGGCGGGTGCCACATATGGCGCCTGCCAACCTCCTGCGCCCACGGGCCGGGAGGTTTTTTCGTTCTCCGGCCCGTTTCTGTTTGATCCCCACACTGCAGCACATGCCCCGAAAGGCACCGTTATGAGTTCCACCTCCGACACCACCGCAAACAATGACAGGGTCATCATTTTCGACACGACCCTTCGTGACGGCGAACAGTCGCCGGGAATCTCGCTCGATCAGGGCGAGAAGGTTGAAATCGCGGAGCAACTCGCTCGTCTTGGCGTCGATGTCATCGAGGCCGGATTCCCGATCGCCAGCCAAGGCGACTTCGAATCCGTGCAGGCCATCGCGAAGTCCGTGCGCGGACCAGTGATTTGTGGTCTGTCTCGTACGGCGCTGGGCGATGTTGATCGTTGTTGGGAAGCGATCGAGTCGGCAGAACGTCGACGCATTCATGTGTTCATCGCCACCAGCGAAACGCATATGAAGCACAAGCTGCGCATGACCCCCGAGCAAGTGAAGGCCGAAGCGGCATCGGGCGTCGCGCGCGCTCGTTCGTATACCGACGATGTTGAGTTCTCGCCAGAAGACGCCTCGCGTTCTGATTTCGATTTCATGTGCGAGGTTCTGCAGATCGCTGTCGACAATGGCGCGACAACGCTGAACATTCCCGACACCGTTGGCTTCGCGGTTCCGCAGGAATATGCCGAGCGTCTGGCCAATGTTCGCAAGGTCGTCAAGGGCGACTACATCATCTCAACTCATTGCCATAACGATCTGGGTATGGCCGTTGCCAACTCGCTGGCTGCAGTGCAACTGGGTGCACGTCAGGTCGAATGTGCAATCAACGGTCTGGGCGAGCGTGCCGGTAACGCAGCGCTGGAAGAAATCGTGATGGCGCTTCGCACTCGTTCGGATTACTTCGGCGGAATCGACACCGGTATCAAGTCCGAAGAACTTGCACGTACTTCACGTTTGGTCAGTCGCCTCACCGCTTACCCCGTTCAGTACAACAAAGCCGTTGTAGGTCGTAACGCGTTCGCCCACGAATCGGGCATCCATCAGCACGGCGTGCTCAATGAGCGAACGACCTACGAGATCATGGACCCTGCTGCAGTTGGTCAGGGCGAGTCGAAAATCGTTCTGGGCAAGCATTCTGGCCGCCACGCGTTTGCCGACACTTTGAAGAAGATGGGTTACGACCTGCATGGCGACGCGCTCAATCAGGTGTTCGCCCGGTTCAAGGAACTGGCCGATCGCAAAGTTGAACTGAGCGATGCCGATCTCGAAGCGTTGGTCGCCGAGGAAATGGGCGACACCGTTCGCTATGCCTTCTCGCTGATCTCGCTTGATAGCCATGGTGGTTCGAGTTCGACTCCCACGGCAACGATCGTGCTTGATCATGACGGCAAGAAGATCGAAGCAACTGCGCAGGGCTCTGGAATGGTCGATGCTGCGTGTGCCGCTATTCGTCAGGCCACTGGCATCGAAGGAACCCTCACCGATTACGCCGTCACCTCGGTGACTGGAGGTGTCGACGCACTCGCCGATGTTGCGCTGCGCTTCGAGGTCGATGGTGTCTCGATGCCCGGTCGTGGACTTTCAACCGATGTGGTCGAGGCTTCGGCCCGAGCGCTACTCAATGCGCTGAATCGCATTGTGCGGGTCCGTGACACTGGCGAAGACCCGACCGCGGTGTCGCGGCCGGGCTCGCTTAGCTAAGTCAGCGGTTTGTTGCCGGCATCCACGCTGGGCGGGTTGCCTCGAACGCGGTGATCGCGTCGACGTGCTGCAGAGTGATGCCGATGTCGTCGAGACCATTCAGGAATCGTTCCTGGGTGGAATCGTCGAGAGGAAACTCGATATCGATGTCGAGTGCAGGCACCACAACGCGCTTGGTGGCGATATCGATCGTGATCTCGACAGTCGGGTCGGCTTCAACGGCACGAAGGATGCGATCGCTGACGTCGGCAGGGAGCACGACGGGCACGAGTCCGTTCTTCGCGGAGTTGTTGCGGAAGATGTCGCCGAAGCGAGGAGCGATCACGGCCGCAAATCCGTAATCCATGATCGACCACACGGCGTGTTCACGTGACGAACCCACACCGAAGTTCGCTCCGGCCACAAGGATGTTGGCGCCGGCGAACTGGGGAAGGTTCATGACGAATTCCGGATCTTCACGCCATTCGGAGAACAGGCCCTGGCCGAAGCCGGTGCGCTCAACACGCTTGAGCCAATCGCTGGGGATGATCTGATCGGTATCGACATCGGAACGGTCGAGTGGAAGTGCGGTTCCGGTGATGGTGATAACTGGTTCCATGATGTTCTCAGTTCTCTCAGGCCAGATCGCGAGGATCGGCAAAGGTTCCAGCGATTGCGGTTGCTGCAGCGACGGCAGGTGAAACAAGGTGTGTGCGACCACCCTTGCCCTGACGTCCCTCGAAGTTTCGGTTCGAGGTCGATGCCGAACGTTCTCCCGGTGACAATTTGTCGGGGTTCATCGCGAGACACATCGAACAACCCGGTTCACGCCAGTCGAATCCGGCGGCGGTGAAGATTTTGTCGAGGCCTTCGGACTCGGCTTGACCCTTCACCACAAACGAACCGGGCACGACCATGGCACGCACGCCAGCGGCAACCTGACGACCTTCGGCAACCGCGGCAGCGGCACGAAGATCTTCGATGCGGCTGTTCGTGCACGAACCGATGAACACGGTTTGCACAGGGATGTCCTTGATCGGTGTTCCGGCGGTGAGGCCCATGTACTCGAGCGCACGTGCTGCAGCATCGCGATCGGCCGAATCAGCGAACGACGCGGGGTCAGGCACGTTGGCATCGAGTTCGATGACCTGGCCTGGGTTGGTGCCCCAGGAAACAAACGGACGCAGTTTGGTTGCATCGATGTCGACAACCTTGTCGAACACCGCGCCTTCGTCGGTAGGCAGCGTGCGCCAATAGGCAACCGCTGCATCCCAATCGGCACCGGTCGGGGCGTACTTACGGCCCTTGAGGTACTCAAACGTTGTTTCGTCGGGGGCGATGAGGCCGGCCTTTGCGCCAGCTTCGATCGACATATTGCAGACCGTCATGCGCCCTTCCATCGACAGCGAACGGATCGCTTCGCCGCGGTATTCGATGACGGAACCGATACCGCCGCCGGTGCCGATGCGGCCGATAATCGCGAGCACAAGATCTTTTGCGGTGACGCCGTCGGGAAGTGCGCCGTTCACATTGACGGCCATTGTTGATGCCGGATGCTGGGGAAGTGTCTGGGTCGCCATGACATGTTCGACCTCGGAGGTACCGATGCCGAAGGCCAGCGCACCGAAAGCGCCATGGGTTGCGGTATGGCTATCGCCGCACACGATGGTCATACCCGGCATAGTCAGGCCTTGTTCTGGTCCAATCACATGCACAATGCCTTGGCCGGGTGTTCCCATCGCGTGTTCGACAATGCCGAACTCGGCGGTGTTGGCACGCAACACGTCGACCTGTTTGCGAGAGATCGGATCAGCAATGGGCTGATCGATATCGGAAGTGGGGACGTTGTGGTCTTCGGTTGCGACGGTGAGTTCAGGGCGACGAACGGTGCGACCGTTCATGCGCAGACCGTCAAAGGCCTGTGGTGAGGTCACCTCGTGGACAAGATGGAGATCGATGTAGAGAACATCGGGTTCGCCATCGGCACGATGCACTACGTGATCGTCCCAGAGCTTCTGAGAAAGGGTTCTCGGGGCCATGTGCTGCTCCTGTTCGGGAGATGGACCGGGGCCGACGGTGACGTGAGCCCAGGACGGAGCAGTTTGCGTCTCACATAATGGGACGATAATCTTGCTCCGTGGGAAACACTGTAGGCGGTGTCGGCGTGCTGGACAAGGCGGTTGATGTACTCGACGCGCTTGAGGTTCGGCCCTTGTCACTTTCGGAGCTTGTGGTGGCAACAGGCTTGCCCCGAGCAACGGCGCATCGGTTGGCAACTGCCCTTGAACGACACGGACTCGTGCGCCGCGATGGCGAGGGTCGTTTCATTCTCGGAACGCGGTTGTTAGCTCTTGGCCAGGCTGCGGCGGAAACCTGGCCGCTGGCGAATGCGGCAGCGGTGCCACTCGCAACCTTGCGTGATGAAACTGGTGAAAGCGTGCAGTTGTTTGTTCGTGATGGTGAGGAACGCGTGTGCATTGCGGCATTGCAGTCACTTCACGGTCTGCGCACCATCGTTCCGCTCGGAGCGCGACTTCCTCTGTCTGCGGGTTCGGCTGCTCGTGTGCTTGCCGCAGGAACCGCTGATGAAGATGCGTGGATCGAAAGCATTGGTGAACGAGAGGCGGGAGTCGCGTCAGTGTCGGCCCCTGTGCGTGATGCATCGGGTCGCATCATTGCTGCTGTGAGCGTTTCGGGGCCGATTGAACGGACGACTCGTGAACCGGGGAAGCGATACGGTGCCTTTGTGGTTGCCGCTGCGCATGAGATCGAATCAATTGCTGGTCTTCGAGGCGCACAGGTATGACTGAACGGCCACTCGCTGCCATCGACATTGGAACGAACTCGTTTCATATGGTCGTAGCGCGAGTCGGCGACGTGTCGGTCGCAGGTGAATTCAATGGCCCGGCCTTTGAGATCATCGCCCGCGAGAAGGAAATGGTTCGCTTGGGTTCTAGCTCGGGTGACATGAAGGAACTGTCGGAAGACGCGATTGACCGCGGAGTACTAGCTCTGAAGCGCTTAGTGAAGATCGCGGCGATTCATGATGCAGACGTGGTCGCTGTTGCAACGAGCGCCGTTCGCGAAGCGGAGAACGCTGATGTCTTTATTGAGAGAGCGCGTGACGAGGCCGGCGTCGTTGTTGATGTAATCGCCGGCGTCGAAGAAGCCCGGCTTATTCACATCGGCGTTTTGCAGGCCGTCCCCGTGTTTGACCAACGTCTTGTGCTGATTGATATCGGCGGGGGAAGTACGGAAATCTTGGTCGGGGAGCAGGGCGAGACACTCGCCGCCGGCAGTCTGAAGCTTGGCGCGATTCGCCTCACCCGACGATTCTTCCGTGGCGAGCGGCTGCATCCTGGCGCCGTTGAATCGTGTCGACGTCATATCCGTTCGGTGCTGGCGCCAATGGTTCGCGATGTTGAGCGAGTCGGTTTCGGCGTTGCGATCGCATCTTCGGGCACCGCGGAAACCGTTGCTTCGTTAGTGAACTCGCAGCGGGGAGATGCAACGCCACGAACGTTCAATAACTTCACCATGACTGGTGGGGAGATTAAGCGCGCGGTTCGCTCTTTGATCAATGCAGGATCTGTCGATGAACGCAAAGTCCTTCCTGGGATGGACCCAAGCCGAGCCGACATCATTTTGGCCGGAGCACTCATTCTCGAACAGACCGTTGTCGAACTCGGGATCGATGAAATCGTGATCTCCGACAATGCGCTTCGGGAAGGTGTGCTCCTCGACGCACTGTCGCGACGTCGTGGTGCGACATTGCACCATCTGCGCAACCTTCGTCGCCGGAGCGTTCTTCACCTGGCCGAGTCGATGGATGACGACGTTGATCATTCAATGCGCGCTGCAGGTTTTGCTCTTGACCTTTTCGATGCGACCGCTTCCTTGCATGGGCTTGGCGACGATTCCCGAGAACTGCTCGAAGCTGGCGCACTTTTGGCCAACGTGGGTCTCTCGATTTCGCATTCGGAACATCACAAGCACAGTTATTACGTGATCCGGCATTCGGATCGCCTTGCGGGATTCACTGACCATGAAATCGAGTTGATTGCCCAGATTGCGCGCTATCACCGCAAGAGTGCACCGAAACTGAAGCACCCGGAGTTCGCGCACCTGCGCGTCGAAGATCAAGACCGTGTTCGAATCCTCGCTGGTCTCCTTCGGGTTGCAATCGCACTCGATCGCTCCCACAAGGGAAGGGTTGCGAGCATTCTTGTGTCCGTGCTCGAAGATGCTGATGAGGTTCTGATTTCTGTTCAACGACGAGACGGTCTTGATGTTGACCTTGAGGTGCAGACCTCGGAAGATCGCAAGGGTTTGCTTGAAGATGTGTTGAGCCGCCGGGTGCGGATCAGCATTTGAAAATGGTTCGGCTTCGATTTCGCTCTCGGTCGGCCATCGCTCTCGTCGCTCTGAGTGCAGCGCTGGCGCTTTCGGGTTGTCTGGTAAACCAGAACAACATTGCGACGTCCGACAAACTCGCCCCAACCGCTCCGACAAAACTGACGCCAACTCGAAACAACGTCACGTATGGGCCTGAGGACCATCAGCACCTCGACATCTATGAAACTTCAGGAACACCTCGCGGCACGATCGTGTTCTTCCATGCAGGTGGCTGGTGTTGTGGGGATGAAGACGATGTGGACGCGCTCATCCTTTCGCAGGTTTCTCGTGGCTTTGTTGTCGTCTCGGTTCATTACGGTCTCGCGCTTGAAGAATCTGCGGAAGAAATGAACGATGACGCTGATCGTTCGGTGCGTTGGGTGAAAGCGCATGTCGATGAGTGGGGTGCTGAAGGCAAACCGGTTCTCGCAGCTGGTGGTTCTGCGGGCGGCAACGTTGCCTTGCTGATCGCAACTTCTTCGGGGTTCTTCGCAGAGCCAAATCTTCCCGCCGATTTGGCCGCGATGAGTCCAGAGGTCGATGGTGTCATTTCGTTTGTCGGTCCTTCAGATTTACGTCCCTACATCAACGGCAAAATCCCTCCGGCTGGACTCGATGGTCAACAACTGGTTGAGGAGTATCTCGATTGCTCAAACCGCGGCAGTTTGAAGCGTGGAACTTCGGAGCCAATGCCTGCATGTACCGAACTTCGCTCGTTGTTATTCAGCCCGTTGTTCTGGGCTTCGCTTCACATGTGGGACAACGGCGGGTTACCGCCGGTGTATTTGGCTTACGGGGTGAATGACGAGCTCGTGCCACCCTCAAGTCAGGCGATTCCGTTAGCGGAAGTTTGGGGAATGTCCGCAGGATCGAGCAACACGTGGCTTGATCTCGCCAAAAGCACACACAACGTGACGTTTGAACTGAACACAGCAGCGTTTAACCGTTGGATGGATCAGTTCGACTGAGTCGCGATGCGACATCTTGGCAAGCGGTGAAGAGGACGTCTGCAAATCGTTCGGGTCTGGTTGCACACATGTCGTGACGGCCGCTGACTTCAAAAACTGTTGCACCATCGATTGCTTTTGCGAGTTGGTGCTGACGATGAGGTGGAACGGTTTCGTCGCGGGTGGTGAGCACAACCGCAGTCGGCACATTCACCGTCTCGATCCATGCCCGTGCGTCGTAGGACGCGACATCGTGGCCGGCTTCAAGCATGATGCGCAGATCGTTTTGGCGTGCCTGTTCGCGAGCCCAGTTGCCGAGGGGAGTGGTGTCGTATTTCGAAACCAATACGCGTTCAGAAACCCGACGGTTCACGGAAGACGGAGCAACACGGGTTGCAAAGGAAAGCCCTGTCACCACGCCACTGAGAGCGCGTTCGCCTCGGCGATCACGGAAGCGGGCGGCCGTTGCACATAGAACGAGACCTTCGATCATCTTCGGATGACGCCGCCATAGCAATTGAGCGATTGGTCCGCCCATGGAATAGCCGACGGCAATTGCCTGACTGATGTTGAGAACTTCAAGTACAGCGGCGGCGTCGTCAGCGCAATCTTCGAGTCGGAACTTACGGCGGCTGCGGATGCCTTGGCCATGGCCGCGATGATCCATGGCCACCACGTTGAACTCGCGTTGGAGCGACTCGTAGGTTCCGAACCAGTTCAGAGCGGAGTTCGCCGTCCATCCGTGCAAGAGCAAAAGCGTTGGCGCGCCAACCGGCCCAAGTGCTTCACGAATCCATGTCGTGCCGCGTCCGGGAAGATCAAGTGCGCGGCCCTCGGGCAAGCCTGGGGTCAGGAATGGTGTGGACCCAGGTAGCGACGGGGACATAGTGGTGAAGCCGTCAGGCTTCGATGGCGACGATTTCGACCTTGAGGACGCCACCGGGAGCTTCGAAGTCAACGATGTCGCCAACTTTGTTGCCCATCAGAGCTACGCCGAGCGGGGAACCGGGGGTGAGGACCTCGAGCTCGCCGCGTTCTTCGACCGAACCGACCAGAAGGCGCTCGACCTCGTCGTCGCCTTCGTAGCGGATGCTTACGATCACGCCAGCAACCACAGAGGAGCCATCGGCCGCCTCGACAATTTCGGCATCGAGAAGAAGCGCTTCGAGCTGGCGGATGCGGGCTTCCATCTTGCCTTGCTCCTCTTTGGCGGCGTGGTAGTCGCCATTTTCGGAGAGATCGCCCATTTCACGGGCGGCTTGAATCTTGCGGGCAATATCGACTCGACCATGGGTGGTGAGCTGCTCATGTTCGGCGCTCAGCCGTTCGTGGGTCTGTTGGGTGAACTGGTGGACGTCGGCCATCTCGCCAGCGTACAAGGCACCCGTGGAACTCGCCTAGGGCGCCGGAAGGGGGTCGGGCTAGAGTCATGGGCCATGTCCACACCGAGCCCACGCCGTTCACGCTCCATCGTGATCATTCGCTAGCGCACGCCGAGCCCGGTGTGCGCCCTCGGCCGTCCACCCCGGTGGGCGGCTTTCTCGTTCCGGCACAAGTCTTGTTTCACCCTCGTCAGTACCGCCCTCATCTGCACAGCAACCAATCGGAGTCATCGTGAGTCACAGAATCGGAGTCATCCCCGGAGACGGAATCGGCCATGAGGTCATTCCTGTGGCGCTCGCTGTCGTTCGCGCCGCGGGCGTTGAACTCGATTGCGTCGATTACGACCTTGGTGGCGCTCGCTACCTGCGTGACGGGGTTGTCCTTGACGATGCGACGGTTCAAGAGTGGCGCGGTCTCGACGCCCTTTTGCTCGGTGCAGTCGGAACGCCTGATGTTCCGCCAGGTGTCATCGAACGAGGACTTCTCCTCAAGATGCGTTTCGATCTTGATCTCTATGTGAATCAGCGCCCGTTCATCGCGCCTGACGGTTCACACGATTTCATCGTGATCCGTGAGAACACCGAAGGAACCTATGCCGGTGAAGGTGGCTTCTTGCGAAAGAACACACCATTCGAAGTAGCGACGCAGGGTTCGGTCAACACTCGTCATGGCGTAGAGCGTTGCGTTCGTTACGCCTTTGAGCTCGCTCGCAGCCGCGACCGCAAGCACCTCACGCTCGTGCACAAGACCAATGTTCTGACGTTTGCTGGCGACCTTTGGGAGCGCACCTTCAACGAGGTCGCTGCCGAATATCCCGATGTCACCACGGCGTACAACCATGTCGATGCGGCCTGCATTTACTTCGTTGACGATCCGAAGCGTTACGACGTGATCGTTACCGACAACCTGTTCGGCGACATCCTCACCGATCTCGGTGGAGCGGTTTCTGGTGGCATTGGTTTCGCGTCATCGGGCAATCTCAACCCCGATCGCACGAGCCCATCCATGTTCGAACCAGTACACGGCTCGGCTCCTGATATCGCTGGACAAAACAAGGCCAATCCCGTTGCCGCAATTCTCTCGGCTGCGATGATGCTCGAATTCCTCGGTGAGGATGCGGCCGCTACCGCAATCCGTAACGCGTGTTCCGACACCGCAACCCTCACTGGTTCCACTACCGAAATCGGCGACCTTGTCGTCGCTCGTCTCTGAGAGGCAACGCAATGCCCATTACGCCTACCAACAAGATTTGGATGAATGGAACGCTCGTCGATTGGGACGATGCGAAAATCCACGTTCTCACGCACACTCTTCATTACGGCATGGGTGTGTTTGAAGGAGTTCGTGCCTATGAGACCCCGAAGGGGCCTGCGGTGTTCCGACTCACCGAACATATGGAGCGTCTGCACAACTCGGCGAAGATCCTCGGCATGGATATGCCGTACTCGGTCGACGTGCTGGTGCAGGCAACCAAGGACGTCGTGAAGGCCTCTGGTCTTCCGTCGGCCTACATCCGCCCGATCGCCTATTACGGCTACGGCGAAATGGGCCTCAACACGCTTCCGTGTTCGGTCGACGTCGCCATTGCCTGCTGGCCGTGGGGCGCCTACCTCGGCGAAGACGCGCTCACCAAGGGCATCAGCACGAAGATCTCCTCCTGGACTCGTCACGACCACAACACGATGCCGCCGGCGGCCAAGACCACTGGCAACTACGTGAACTCGTCGTTGGCCAAGGTCGAAGCGCTCAAGGGTGGTTACGACGAAGCCATCATGCTCAACCCGCAAGGTTTCGTGAGCGAATGCACCGGTGAAAACATTTTCGTTGCGCGCGACGGCGTGTTTGTCACGCCGCCGATTGCTGCTGGCGCGCTCGAAGGCATCACCCAAGACAGCGTCATGACCATCGGCCGCGATCTCGGATACGAGTTCCGTGTCGACTACCTCACGCGTTCTGATCTCTACGTTTCAGAAGAAATCTTCCTGTGCGGAACGGCTGCCGAAGTTTCGGCAGTGAACGCGGTAGACGATCGCCCGGTGCCGTGCCCCGGTCCAATGACCTCGGCCATCGCTGCTGAATACGGACGCGTTGTGCGCGGACATGTTCCCCGTTACGAGGACTGGTTGGAGTATGTCCACTAAGAGCGGCTCAACGCCCGAACTTCCGTTGCTCCCTTCGTCGGTCGAAATTTTCGACACGACGTTGCGTGACGGCGCCCAGTTCGAAGGCATTTCACTCACAGTCGAAGACAAACTCCGTGTTGCCGAACAACTTGATTGGCTCGGCGTTCGCTGGATCGAAGGCGGCTACCCGCAGGCGAATCCGAAGGACGAAGAGTTCTTCAAGCGTGCTCCGTCAGAACTGAAACTCGTCAACGCCGAACTCGTTGCCTTCGGTTCAACTCGTCGCCCCGCCGGAAAGGTCGACGTCGATCCAACACTTGCTGCACTCATCGGTGCCGGCACATCAACCGTCTGCATTGTGGGCAAGAGCTGGGACTTTCACGTCACCGAAGCACTTCGCACAACGCTTGACGAAGGCATCGCAATGGTTGCCGAGTCGGTTGCCTTCCTCAAGGCTGAAGGAATGCGGGTCTTCTTCGACGCAGAGCATTTCTTCGATGGCTACAAAGCCAATGCTGAATACGCGCTTCGTGTTCTTGAAGCGGCGATGGTGAATGGCGCTGATTGCGTGGTGCTGTGTGACACAAACGGCGGTTCACTTCCGCACGAGGTCCAGCACATCGTGTCTGAAGTCGTTTCGTTCGTCGGCGGCGCAACTGGCGTTGGCATCCACACGCAGAACGACTCTGGTTGTGCCGTTGCGAACTCCGTTGCTGCGGTGGTCGGTGGCGCTACGCAGGTGCAGGGCACCGTCAACGGGTATGGCGAACGCACAGGCAACGCCAACCTCATGACGGTCATTCCTGACCTCACCCTCAAGCTCGGCGTGGCCACGCTTCCCGAAGGTCATCTCGACCGACTCACCGTTGTGAGTCATCGTGTTGCAGAACTGGTGAACCTCCCGCCGCATCCTGCCGACCCATTTGTTGGTGCATCCGCATTTGCCCACAAGGGCGGTCTGCACACCTCGGCACTCGGACGCGCTGGCGGTGCAACCTACGAACACATCGATCCTTCGATTGTCGGTAACCACACTCGCGTGCTCGTCTCCGATCTTGGCGGTCGCGCTGGCATGGCAATGAAGGCGGATGAGTTCGGTGTCGAACTCGACGACCCTTCCGTTGCTGCGCTTTCAGAGGAACTGAAGCAGCTCGAAGCCGAGGGCTGGCTGTTCGAATCGGCTGACGCGTCGCTGGAACTTCGTATGCGACGGGCGACTGGATGGGAGCAGGACTTCTTCGAGGTCGAGGAATATCGCGTCTCGAGTTTCCACCGTGAAGGTCCCGCACTGCCCGACGGCGGACTCGAAGTCAGTACCGAAGCAACGGTCAAGCTTTGGATCAACGGAGAACGAGTATCTGCAGTCGGCGAAGGCAACGGCCCCGTCAATGCACTTGATGCTGCAGTGCGCCGTGCGCTGAACGGCCGATTCCCTGCGCTCGATCGCATCCACCTCACCGATTTCAAGGTTCGAGTCGTCGACGGTGGTGCCGCGACCGGTGCGGTTGTTCGAGTACTCATCGATTCCACTAATGGTGATCGTGTCTGGACCACCGTCGGTGTCGATAGCAACGTCATCGAGGCCTCTTGGCAGGCACTCATGGACTCCATTCAGTTCGGCTTGGTCCACGCCGACGATCTCGCCGGATAGATTCACAACCAATGGCTGCTCCTGATTACGTTCCCGCTCCTGTCGACGACCCAGCTCGCGTGTATTCGTCACCTCCATGGCGTCCCGAGTCCTGGATGGCCGATCGTCCCGCGGAAATTGCTGGTCGTCAGCCCCTTGGCCCTCGACTTGGTGATCCGGGCCCAGACCAGGGTTTTGCACTTCGCTTAGCTCGCCAGGTTCGTGGTCGTCTTGTTCTCACCTCCGCCGAATCAGAGGAGGATGCAATCGCTGGCAGCGTGGCGATCGCTATGCGCCGCTCGGCCATGTTCGGCCGCGCGCCAGCCATTCATGACATCACCGTTGCTCTCACCCTGTGGGGCTATCTGTCTGAAGCGCCTGCAGACCTTGTTGCCGTTCGTGCACAGGTCTTCGCTGCAGTTGCGAGCACGCACCACTACATGGAGCGTCGTGCGATCGTCGACGCAGTTCCTGAAGATGTTCTGCGACTCGACCCCGCCTCTGTTGCGGCGCTTGTGCGTAATGAGCCGTCTCGCATCATGGCGATGGCCAATGCCGCGTTGGCGGGCCAGTCACACGACGAACACGCCTAGGCGAACTGCGCTCACCGAGCCCCGAAACAAAAACCTACGGCTTGATCGATGAGTTTGAGCCCGTAGACGTTGTTGACCATGAATCGGGTGTGGTGGGGAAGACGTCGATCGGTGTGCCTGCAGGAATAGCTTCAGCCAGCTTGGAGACGACGTTATTGGGCATGCGCACACAGCCGTTCGAGGCTTTGGTGCCGACGAGTTCAGGTTGGTTGGTCCCGTGGAACGCAACCTGCGGAAGTCCGCCATCGAAGGTGTCAAGCACCTCGCTATAACCGTTCGTCGGGAGAATCCATGCGCCGTAAACGCCAGTATCGCTGGAGTTCTTGATCTTCTCGGTCACGAAAAAACGACCGAGCGGCGTCGGTGTGGCGTCTTTACCGATGACCACATCAGTTTCGATGAAAACCTCTGGGCCCTTGAAGACTTTGAGGTGATAGGTCGAAAGATCAAGTTCCATACGAAATTCAGTCGCAGCAATGGTGACATCGTCAGCCTTGATCCAACCGGTGGTGTGATTGGGGCGAGCGGTGAGGAGCACCTTCATGTACTCGCCTTGATTTTCGAGCACGACGACCACAAGCGGGTTCTTGTAATAGGTCGGGTTGGTGAACTCATACCCTTCGGTGGTTTTCTTCACACCCGCAGAGTTGAGTCCATTGCGTGGAATCGCAGGAACCTTTGGCGCCGTCGTGCTTGAGCTACTCGACGTACTCGAAGGTGGCGTGGTCACAACACTCTTGGGCAGTTCGCTCAACACCGTGAGCGTCGAGCCCTTGGCCGTTGCATACGTGGTCTGATACGGAGTGAGCGCAGTTGTGCTGGATGACTCTTGCGAGGTGTTGTCGGAAGAGGAGTTTTTGTCGCTAGAGCACGATGCCGCTCCGACAACCAATGCCAGCGACAAAGCGAGGATGGCAAGGGGGCGTAAGCGCCGCAGAACGGTTGGCGAATTCATAATTGCTCCGAAAGAAATGTTGGCCGGATGGCGGACTTGGCCGGTCGTGGGTGCGGATTGAGAGTCCGATCAAAGGAACGAAGGCCTGACGGTACCATCGAGCCTGTGAGCACCCCAGTCGCCAGAGTCCGCTTCGCCCCTTCCCCAACGGGCTATCTCCATATCGGCGGTGCCCGAACCGCCCTGTTCAACTGGCTCTTTGCCCGCCAGCAAGGAGGCGAGTTCGTGCTCCGCATCGAAGATACCGATGCCGAACGCTCGCGCCCTGAGCTCATCGACATCATCTTCCGATCCCTCGAATGGCTCGGACTTGATTGGGACGGCACGCCGGTTCACCAGTCCGAGCGTGGGGCAATGCATCTGGCCGCCGTCGAGACACTGCTCGGCAATGGTTCTGCGTATTGGTGTTCGTGCACTCCAGACGAGGTCAAGGCCCGTGCCGAGGCTCGCGGTGGCACGCCCGGGTATGACGGATTTTGTCGCGATCGTGGGTTGGGTCCCGGCGATGGTCACGTTGTCCGTTTCCGAGTTCCCGACACTGGGGTCACTGCGTTCGATGATCTCATTCGCGGAACCGTCAGTTTTGAAAATGCGGTGCTCGAAGATTTCGTCATCCTTCGTTCGAACGGCACGCCGATGTTTCATTTGGCGAACGCCGTCGACGATGCTGACCAAGGCATTACCCATGTCATCCGCGGTGAAGACCTCATCAATGTCACACCGAAGGTGCTGCTCATTCGTCAAGCGCTCTCGACGTCAGGCGAATTGATCTTCGCTCATCTTCCATTGATCGTGAACGAAAAGCGGCAGAAGCTTTCGAAGCGTCGCGACGATGTTTCCGTAGGCGATTACATCGACCGCGGGTATCTCTCCGAAGCAATGGTGAACTATCTCGCCACACTTGGATGGGGTCCTCCCGATGGCATCGAAATTCGACCACTTGCCGAGATCGTCGATCTCTTTCGCATCACCGACGTGAACAAGTCGGGCGCCTTCTTCGATGTGAAGAAACTTCAGCACTTCAACGGCGAATACATCCGAAACCTTTCGGTGCCACAATTTGTGAGCAAATCGACTCGCTGGCTTTACGAAGAAACGCCATGGGAGCCCGATCGGTTCGATATTGGAACCTTCGAAGTCATGGCTCCGCTCGTGCAAGAGCGCGTGAAACTGATGTCGGAAGTTCCGGGTTATGTCGATTTCCTTTTCGCTCCTGATCCCGTAATCGACGAAGACTCATGGCAGAAAGTCATGGTCAAGGGTGCCGATCTCGCTTCGGCGGTTCTTGATCATGCAACCGCGCACTTTGCCGACTGTGAATGGAACGCTGCATCGCTTGAAGCTGCTTTGTTCTCTTATGCCGAACAGCATGAGATTTCGAAGGGCAAAGTGCAGGCCCCTGTGCGCGTTTCGGTAACGGGACGCAGCGTGGGACCGCCATTGTTTGAGTCACTCGAGGTTCTCGGCCGCGACGAAACCCTTCGTCGCCTCGCATCAGCGAAGGTTCGCCTCGAGGGCTGAAATGTTCTTTGGACTGCGTTGGGTGATCCGCATCGCCCTCGGACTGCTCGCAGTCGTTGTGCTTTATCTCGGCATCACCTTTGCGCAGGTGTGGTGGGCGTCGCGTCAAGATGACGCCGCTCGCGCATCGGCAATCGTGGTGATGGGGGCAGCGCAGTGGAACGGCTCTCCTTCACCAGTGCTCAAAGAGCGCCTCGATCACGCGGCCGATCTTTACCAGCGCGGCACTGCACCAGTTGTGATCGTGGCCGGAGGCAAGCAACCCGGAGACAAGGAGACCCAAGGGCTCGTGAGTTTCGAGTACTTGCGTGCGAAGGGAATTCCTGAATCGGCCATCAAGATAGAGGTCGAAGGAAAGAACAGTTTTGAAGAGCTTTCGTCGACCGCGTTCATCATGCGCCAAGCAGGCTTACCGCTCGATGTTGTGATTGTGACCGATCCGTATCACTCGTACCGCTCGGCTGATATTGCCGACGAGGTTGGACTGGCTGCCCATGTCTCACCAACGAAGGGCCGGTCGACGTTCAGTGACTACGTGCGCGAAACCGGTGCCGTCGCAATCGGGCGCATCATCAATTACCGCCGTTTGTCCGCCTGGCGCTGACTCCGATTTGGTTCCCATCGGTGGTTTGGTGCCAGCCCCCGTTCAACCGGTAACGTTCTTTCGCCCTTCGGGGGTGGTGTAATTGGTAACACGGGTGGTTCTGGTCCATTTGTTGGGGGTTCGAGTCCTCCCCCCCGAGCTTTGAGGATCGGGCGTCGACAGGGTCGGCGCCCGTTTCGCGTGTCGGCGGCGCCCATAGGCTGCTCTGGTGACCACCCTGCGCTCGCTCTGTGTTTATTGCGGTTCCAAACCCGGCAACGATCCTCGACACGAGGCGACGGCAGCAGAACTCGGTCGACTCATGGCGCAAGCACGAGTGCGCCTTGTGTACGGCGGTGGGTCGGTGGGTCTTATGGGCATTATCGCCGACTCGGTCTTGGCTCATGGGGGAGAGGCCTTCGGCGTGATACCGAAGGGGCTGTTTACGACTGAAGTCGGCCATCCCGGGCTTACCGAACTGGTCGAGGTGGGTTCTATGCATGAACGCAAGGCGCTCATGGCCGCTGAGGCGGACGCGTTCGTTGCGCTTCCGGGCGGACTGGGCACGCTTGAGGAACTGGCCGAGATCGCCACGTGGTCGCAATTGGGTATCCACGCCAAACCGGTCGGGGTGCTGGATATCGATGGTTTCTGGGAACCGCTGCTTGACTTTCTCGATAGCGCCGCAGATGCCGGATTCATTCGGCCCCAGCATCGGGACATCATCATCCGCATCACCGATGTTGATGAGGTGATTCCTGCCTTGTCCTCGAAGGTCATTCCGGCCTCGGCCCCAATTCTCGGCATGGAAGAGTCGTGACCCGATGCGGTCCCGACGGCGTTGACGCGAGACAATCAATCCATGGAACAGGTCGATATCGCTGTCATTGGCGCCGGTCCCGCAGGCTCTTCGGCTGCGGCATGGGCTGCCCGTGGCGGAGCATCTGTCGCTCTGTTTGAAAAAGCAGCTCAAGGGCGAGACAAGTCCTGCGGTGATGGACTGACCCCGCGTGCGATTGCAGAAAGTCGTCGACTCGGTATTGACGTCGACCGTTTCCATCGGATCGATGGGTTGCGCGTTCAAGCCGGCAGCAAAGTTCGCGAAGTGCTCTGGCCCGATGGAGCGTTCCCGCCAGTTGGTGCCGTTGCTCCTCGTGTGGAATTCGACGCAATGGTGATGCAAGCAGCAATCGATTCTGGTGCTGACTTTCGCGAGAACTCACCGGCCGAACCGTGGATCGAAGACAACCGCGTTCTTGGTGTTCTTTCGAATGGCGAAAAGATTCGCGCCGAACTAACGGTGATTGCATCCGGTGCAGGCTCGCCGGCGGCACGTGCAGTTGGGGCGACGCGTATTGCATCGTCGCCGTTCGGCTTGGCGATTCGCGCCTACATTCCCTCAACTCGAGCTGACGACCGCTACATGGAAGCGTGTCTCACCGTAAATGGCCCGGACGGTTCGATCGTTCCTGGTTATGGATGGGTTTTCCCCGCTGGCAATGGCATCGTGAATATCGGCGTTGGCGCCTTGTCGACAATGAAGAATTTCTCTGATCTCAATCTCAACAAGATGCTTGAGGCCTACACCGCGCAGGTGCGTGACTCATGGGGACTCGGGGAGTTTGTTGCCCGACCAAAGGCATGGCGACTTCCGATGCATGTTGAGCATCGTGGTGGTCCAGGTTGGGTCGTTGCGGGCGATGCTGCTGGTTTGGTGAACCCGTTCAACGGCGAAGGCATCGACTACGCGCTCGAGTCGGGCCGACATGCAGCTGAATGTTTCCTCGCCGAACCGGGAACAGCATGGGCCGCCTATCAAGCAGTGTTGCGCAAGGAATACGACCCGTTCTTTGCCACAGCTCGACGCTTTGCTTGGCTTATCGGCCGTCCAAAACTTCTTCAATTCCTGCTCGGTATCGCATTGTCGACCAACTTCACCATGAAACTTGTGCTCGACATCATGGCGAACCTCGTCGATATGGAACATCCAGGTTTGGCCGGCCGCTCACTCACGATCGGTGGCAAGGCGTTGTCATTGGCCGACCCGCTTCTGGTTCGTTCTTCAGCGAAGAGCAAAGACAAGCGAGCGACTCCCGTCGGGTAGGTTCGGGAGTCCCAAAAGGGGATGAACGGGGTAGTCGGTCATGGGTAGTTCGCCAGTCGCCATTGTCACGGGTGCAAGCCGCGGAATCGGTCGAGCCGGAGCGCTTGCGCTTGCCGAAGCAGGTTTCGATGTCGTTGTGAGTGCGCGCACGGTTCGCGAAGGCGAAGGCGTTGCCGAGCCCAATTCGGTTCGTGAAGAAGTCACGCTCGCGGTTCCTGGAAGTCTTGAGCGCACGGCTCAAGAGATCGAAGAGCGCGGTCAACGCGCACTCATCGTGCCCATGGATCTCATCGATGTTGCATCAGTGAAAGCGCTACCGGCCACAGTGATGGCTGAATGGGGCCGCATCGATGTGTTGTTCAACAACGCGATCTTTCGCGGTGTTGGCACGCTCGATCGCATTTCGGACCTCACCGTTGAGTCGATGACGAACCTTCTCGCCGGCAACTTCATGAATCAGATCTTGCTTATTCAGCAGGTGATTCCGCACATGGTCGCTGCCGGTGGCGGAACCATCATTGACATGGTGTCGGGTTCGGCTCGACTCGATCCGGCTGGGCCCCCCGGAGAAGGTGGCTGGGGCATTCTCTATTCCGCATCCAAGGCTGCGTTTGGCCGCGTTGCTGGTGGTGTGAACGCGGAATATCGCGCGCAGGGCATCAAGGCGTTCAACGTGGACCCAGGCAATGTCGTAACCGAAGCTCGCAAAGCGGCAAAGCCCGATGATGAATACAGCAGCGGTTACGGCAGTGAGCCGGCGGAAGCAACGGGCAAAGTTGTTGCGTGGTTGGCGACTGATCCCGCCGCGGACAAGTACCTCGGTAAGTGGATCTTTGCGCCGAAACTTTGTTCTGATCTCGGACTGCTTCCAGGTTGGACCTTTCAGGTTCCACAAT
>Ga0222712_10001703_pt1 | contig 26509 bp, 36 predicted proteins | sample C33_657DmetaG_FD_165043 | JGI IMG/M metagenome (GOLD analysis project Ga0222712, IMG submission 165043) | Estuarine water microbial communities from San Francisco Bay, California, United States - C33_657D | ecosystem: Environmental > Aquatic > Marine > Unclassified | place: USA: California... | reverse complement strand
CATTGGCATCGGTACCGATTAGTTGAAAAATCTTTTCGTTATAATGCACCAGCATGTTAATGGTTTGAAAATCTTGATATGCTTGGTGGAACTCTAATCCTTTAGGGAGATTAGTTTCGTGATGTAATTGAAACAGTACAGGTAAATTATTTTCAAACAAGTCGTGCAGTTTATTAAGTTTTTCCTGACATACGTTATTGATATCTTGCGTATCTAATTTCAAACTATCTGGAATGTTGAACCAATTATTACTGATGTTGTTAAACTTGTCAATGATACTATTCATTGCTACTCTAGATGATATAAGCAAATCTTCTGTAGGTTCACGATAAACATCATATGCTAACTGCAAACAGTTTTTTTGTAAACCTAAACGAAGGGTTTGCTTTAAATTAACTATAAACTTTTGAGTGAGAGGCAAGTCATTTAATTCCCAAGTAACAACATGGGAATTAGGAAGATTGAGTAGATAATCTGCGCTTTGTGATTCAGCTGAAACAGAGGAATAGTTAGTAGTATAATAAACTACATCACCTGGCCGATAAATGACATGATATCTCATGCTTGTATTTACGCAAGCACGAATACTGTTTTAGATTAAAACGAGTTAGGTAGCAACAAATAAGCTAGGGTGGCCTTTTGACTTTGCCCACTTGATGGCAGCTTTCTTAGCGTCGCCAAAGCTCATACCGTGTAGCTGAATGTAATCTTGATCTTCTACATCTTTTCTAAAGTCAATGCCACCGCGATGTGCAACAAAGAACCAACTACCTTGACCACTAGGCTTCTTACCGTGTGCCCACTGATATTCTGTATTACCAACTTCAGCTTCGCCAACTAGCTTACCTTGATATGGGTGAGCACTGCTACCGCCCATGCTTGGCTTAACTTTTTTAGGCTTGTCGCTGGCCTTAACTACGTAGGCTGGACGCTTGTCGCCTTCCTCTACACCTTCAGTTAAGTCATCCGCAGTAAAACCAATGTAGCTATTACCATGCTCATCACCTGATTGTACAACAAAGGCTCCACCTTCTTCGGATTCTAGTTCGCCGATTTCCCAACCAGAACGTGCTAATAGTTTTTCAATTTGTTGTTGCGTTCCTAGATCACCGTTGTACCACATTTTAGCAAACTTGCGTAGGGTATCTTCTTCACCGCCATCACCGCCATCACCGCCATCACCTGGTGCAAATTCGTTTAAGGAACCTTCCGCTACACCTTGCTCTTTGGCTTTTTTAGCTGCCACTAATGCCGCTGCCTTAGCACGTTTTGCAGCCGCTTCTTTATCATGGGGCTTGCCCGAAGATTTAACATCTTTGTCGTATGCATCTTCTTCGTTTGTTTTATCGCGCTGTCTCTTTAGCTGTGCAATTTGAGAATCGATATTTTTACGAGCAACTGGGCTCGACTCTGAATTCTTTTTACGAATTAAATCAGCAATCTGTGCGCCAACATTTTTATTGTCTTCTTCGTTCATTGCACGATAGTCATCGTAGTCAACGTACATATCTGTATCTCGATTATAGTACTTGCCTTCTTTTGGATCGTAGTATAATACTTGTCCGTTCTTCATACGGAATGGGCCTTCTAAGCCCTCACCTGACATGTCAGTGTAACGTTCGCGGTCAATGCTAGGTACCACACCTTTTGATTTGATGCGATCCCACAGTTCGCGGTTCTCCGATTTACCTTCTATAATATCATGTATTTTCATTATACTAATTTTCCTGAATACCAAACTGTTACTTTAGCTCGCCCGGCGCTTGCGGCACCCTGAGTTACAGTTATATTAATTGTATCTGCTGAATTATACAATTTTCTTAGATCCACAGTTACTTGAGATTCTACATCAAACCCTGTAAACAAACTAGTTGCACTAACTGAGTCACCTACAGTAATTTCTGTGTTAGAATCTGCACCAGTCCAAGTGCTAGTCTTTTCAACCGAAACAGCTAACACGTAAGTATTTGCATCAACGTTACCTACTGTAACATTTCCAGAATTATAATCTACTGACGTTGTTACGTAAGTAAGTTTTGTTGAATTAAGTACATCTAACTGAGGTAAGGTAACTGCATGAGTAGGATCAGTGCCTTGTGCAACAGCAATCACACTAGCATTGCCATTTTTATCTGTAAAGCTAATTACACTGCTATTACTACCTACAATTATCGGACCTTGTTTGCCCAACTCAACGTTGGCAGCAACACCAGCTAAGTTATATTGTTTTACTGAGTCTACCACGCTGGTCCCCTATTATAGTGTTACGTTACCGAGATCGTTGTTACTATTTTGTGCTTGGTTAATTGAACCATAATCTGTAACATTTACTGAATCGCTTGCTAGTACAACGCTAATGGTAGCAGTACCACTTGAAGCACTACCTTGTGTTACTGAGTATTTTAAAACACCTGCACTCTGATATTCATATTGATATTGACTATGATATTGGCCTACTTTTAGTACATCAACATCTTGTGCGCGAATGAATCTGCTGCCGTTACTTGCATCGCCAACTTCAATGAATGTAGTGGTGTTATCAGCTGTGCCTCCCCAAGCGCCCGGAATATCTACAGTTACGCTGAGTATTCTACTGCCCGATGCAATACTGGCTAGGTTAGCTGTACCTGAGTCGTAATCAACATCAACAGTAATATGTTGTATTAAATCACCGGCAACAGCATCTAATTGTGCTTTTGTAATAGCATGATTACTTGCAGTTGCATTTGCAATAGCAATCTTTTGTAATGCCCCGGCGCTGGTGTAAAAGCCGATTGCTGTAGCGTTTCCAGCAATATATGAACCTTGTTTACCAAGCTCTACGTTCGCACTCAAACCAGCTAGATTATACTTTTTGATTTTATTGACAGGTGCTACCACGGTTAATCTCCAAATTTATATAAACATATTTATCAAAAACAGCTTGACTTTCACAAGTAAAATGTTATACTGTAATTATGAATTATGAATTTAGAGTGGTAGTTTTTTCCGAAAATATACTACAGATACGCCGAGTATTTTTGGACAAAGCAGGAAATCCTGTAGCCATAGACCCCGAAGCGTTGGATTTGTCGGCCGAAACCGTGCAAGAACTTATAGGCACTGTGTTACATCTTAGTGCATGTTTGACTAAACCTGCTTTAGATGTTAATATGTTTGTAAAGCAGGATGTTAATGACTCGGCTCGAAAAGCCGCAGAACTATTGAAAGGTACATGATGTTCAATACAGATATTAAGAGAATGGGCTTTGCGTGTAAATATATGCATGAAGATCGTTCTCAAACTAAAAAAGTTTTAGAAGAGATTGAACGCCCTTTAAACACAAGAGCAACCACTGTTGCTTGGTTGAATAGGCAAACTAGAGACGTTGCAGAAGAACGACTCTGGGAAATTATGCTTCATAATACTGAATCAGCGAGGAGATTAGTTGAGTATGTTGGTACGTTACCTGAAAATCGCAGGATGGTTCGTCTTAGCAGTGATCTGCTTCCCGTTTATACTGAGCCTACTTGGTCTTATTTTTGGCATCGTGGAGATGTCATTGATGCTATGGTACCTCGTTTTGAGTCGATTGGTGAACTGGCTCGCCGGACCGACGTCAGACTTAGTTTCCACCCCGGACAATTTTGTGTACTTGCAAGCGATACACCAGACATTGTTGACCGTAGCGTAGAGGAGTTTGAATATCATGCAGATATGGCGAGATGGATGGGGTATGGTAAATCGTTTCAGGACTTTAAGATCAATGTCCACATCGCGGGTCGTCAAGGCCCCGAAGGTATCAAGCGAGTTATCCCAAGACTCAGCACCGAAGCAAGAAACACCCTCACAATCGAAAACGACGAAATGTCCTGGGGTCTCAATTCGAGCCTAGAACTAGTAGACCACTGTGCGTTGGTGTTGGACATTCACCACCACTGGATTAGAAATGGAGAATACATTGAAGCTAATGACGACCGCATTAAAAGGGTTATTGATAGTTGGCGCGGCGTGCGTCCTGTTATTCATTACTCAGTTAGCAGAGAAGACCTGCTCCCTGACCACTGTAGGGACACTAGACCCGATCTTAACACACTGCTAGAGCAGGGTTACAAGAAAGCAAAACTTCGCGCACACAGCGATTACTACTGGAATAGCGCAGTCAATGACTGGGCCCTAACTCATTTAGATTGGGCTGACATTATGTGCGAGAGCAAGGCTAAGAACTTAGCATCACAACGTCTTTATGAACATGCAATCTAACCTCTTTAACAATATAAAAGATAGCACATATTTGCATATTCCAAAAACCGGCGGCACCGCCCTATTGAATTTAGATTCAAGCGGTTTTAAGATTTTCAATGTTAACCCTTCTCACAGTGTAACACTTTTTACATCCAAGACTAAAGTTATATATTGTGTTAGAGATCCTTGGGAAAGATTCTGTAGCGGATTTTGGGAAATAAAAACCTTAGATTTACGTCACAAACTTTTTATAGAAAAATATCCTGATTTGCAGGAGCAGTCTAACAAAGAGTATATCAGATTTCAAAAGTCTCAACCTCTATGGAGTAAAGACTTATTAACTAAGTGCAACACACCAAATGATTTATGCTCTTTATTAAAAGCAGACTCTGATATCGTAACAAAACTATATTCATTTAATAGCGGTCCTAATTTTAAGAATCATGTGCCTTTGGGTTTAGTGACCCAATCTATATCTTGGTGGTTAGGTGACTTAGAAGATTACAAAAAATTGGAAACTAAAGTTGCAGCCGCAATAGACATCAAATCTTTAAATTACTTTATGCGAACGATGTTTAATGTCGATATGCCTGACGATCCATTTTTAATGAGATCGAGGTCACAATTCGATATTGAACAAAGTTATAATTTTTCTACAGATAACATTAACTGGTTTGTTAATAGTTTTAGAAAAAAAGATTACGAATTAATTGATTATATTAAACAACAACCGTATTATTTTGTTAATGAAAAGCAAGAAAGTTAAGGTCACTGATCGGATGGGTGTAGTTACGTTAGGAGATAATGCTGGGCATTTCCTTATTGGGGATATGGAAGGCATTGGTTCTTATGCTATTATTAAAAGTGCCAGCTGGTGGATCGATAACGTAGAAGAAATTGATTCTTGGTTAGACGCATCCGGTATTAGTACCCGCTATAAACACGAAGGCATGGTACTTACATTTGAATGTAAGGAAGATCTGGCAATGTTTGTATTGAGGTGGGGATGAAAAAAATTATTTGGACTGAAAACTTACCTCTATCTCTAACTGCTAGAACAGAAATTTTTCCAGCCGCAGGTGTGATGGCAGGCATCAGCGACGCTGATATGTTTCCTATTGCTAAATGGGTAAATGAAACAGGCATTGGCAGGCGTACCAGCTTTGATACTTTTAAATTTCGTAACCGTGCAGACATGGCCATGTTCTTACTACATTGGAAATGACGCCAGTATTACGATTAGAGACTTGCTCTAAGTTGTAAATATCACGAAACACACAGACTACAGGAAAAACATGAAACAAGAAATACTTGCACAAATTCGTACCTATATCGAACAACGTAACGCAGACAAGACCTGGCAACCAGGAAAAGATTTTGTAAACTACGCAGGTCCTTTTTTTGATGCTGAAGAAATAGTTGCAGCCGCAGAAACGTTACTTGACGGTTGGTTGGTGATGGGAAATAAGAGTTTATTGTTTGAACGAAAGTTTCCAAGACAGTTCGGCAAAGAATTTGGTATTCTAACCAACAGCGGTAGTAGCAGTAATCTGCTAATGATGTCTTCGCTTACTAGTAAGCGAGGTTATAATTTTCCTAAAGGCACTAAGGTATTGATGCCTATTGCAGGTTTCCCTACTACTCTAAATCCTACACTACAAGTAGGGTTTACTCCTGTGTTTGTTGACATCGAACTTGAAACACTAAACATCGATTTAGATCATTGCGAGCGTGTACTTGCTAGTGATCCTGATATTAAAGTTATTACATTTGCTCACGTGCTAGGTAATCCACCTAACATGGATCAGCTAATGGAATTAGTTAACAAGTATAATCTTGTATTGCTAGAAGATTGCTGTGATGCACTAGGCAGTACATACAAGGATAAGCCTCTTGGCAGTTTTGGTGAGATGGCAAGCTGTAGTTTTTATCCTGCACACCACATGACAATGGGTGAAGGCGGCTTTGTAGCTTCTAATACAAAAGAACAAGAAGTTATTCTACGTAGTTTCCGTGAATGGGGGCGTGGATGTTACTGTGTTGGTCCTCAAGCAAATAAGATGAAGCGTGGTACATGCGGCAAACGATTTAATAATTGGATTCCTACAATGCCCGATGAAATCTTTGACCACAAGTATGTGTATGATGAAATTGGCTACAACCTAAAGCCTATTGAAATGCAAAGTGCTATGGGTCTAAAACAGTTAGAAAAGCTAGATGAGATCCATGCTAGACGTAGAGAAAATTATAATCTGTTGTTTAAGGTTTACGAAAAGTATGAAGAATTTTTCCATCTACCTCGAGCAAGAGAACACAGCAATCCAAGCTGGTTTGCCTTCCCACTAACAATTAGAAAGTCTGCTCCTTTTAGCAGAACACAGTTAGTTGAACACTTAGAAGATAACTTGATTCAAACACGACCATATTTTGCAGGCAACATTATGTTACAACCTGCTTACAGTCACTTGATGGATCCAATGGAAGCTAAGAATAATTTTCCAAATGCAACATTCTCTCTAACAAATACTTTCTTCCACGGCACAAGTCCTGTGATTACAGAAGAACAAATTAACTACATTGGTGAGAAGGTTGATGAATTTATGGGGTTGTTTAAGTGAATCAATTAGAACAACGAATCGTAGATATCAGCTTTAAAGAAAAGATAGGACATCTTAGTTCTACTCTTAATGCTGTTAATATAATCGATGAGATTTACGCAGCCAAGCAACCAGACGAGCCTTTTATTCTAAGCTCTGGACATGCCGCTCTTGCATTGTATGTTGTATTGGAAAAATATGAAAATAGAAACGCTGAAGAACTTTTTCACAAGCATGGAGTTCATCCTCATCGCAACCTTTCTGATGGTATATATTGTTCTACCGGCAGTCTTGGAATGGGCCTTACTGTAGCAACAGGCTATGCACTAGCTAATAGAGATCGTAAAGTACATTGCCTTATTAGTGACGGCGAGTGCGGCGAAGGATCTATTTGGGAAGCACTACGGTTTATATACGAAGCAAAGTTAGATAACTTAGAAGTATATGTCAATGTAAACGGAATGATTGCCTACGATATGATTGACAGAGATTATATCAACAATAGATTACAGGCTTTCTTGCCACGTATTAACATTCGTAACACAGAGCCACCAAAGTGGTCTTTCGCAGAGGGTGTACTAACACATTATTATATTTTAAAGCCTGAGGATTTAGATAAACTATGAGAAATCTTTTTGGACAATTGATGGCTGAAACATTAGCCAATGATAATAATGTTTATCTCTTAACAGGTGATTTAGGCTTTGGTGTACTAAACAAAAGCAGAGAAGTAGCACCTGACAGAACATTTAATGTTGGTGCCGCTGAACAGCTTATGTTAGGCGCCGCTGTAGGTCTTACACATAACAATAAAATTCCTATTTGCTATAGCATTACACCATTTGTAATTTTTAGACCGTATGAATGGTTAAGAAACTATCTCAATCATGAAGGCGCACCAGTAAAACTTGTAGGCACCGGACGAGATAAAGATTATGGGCATTTAGGGTTTAGCCATTGGGCTATAGATGATGAAGATGCTTTAAAGGCGTTTCCTAATATTAAAATTTACAAACCTAACAGCGAAGAGGAATTAAGAAGTATCTGGCACGAGTTTATCTACAGTAATGAACCTTGCTATCTAAATATTAAAAGGACTTAATTGTGGATAAACTTATCGACAAATTAGAAAAACGTGGCGAATGGTGGTGGCCTGCTGGAGATTACGGATGCTGGAGTTACATGCATCAATACAACAATGTTGTTAAAGATCTTTGTACTCATGTGCCAGAAAGAAAAGTAGTTGTTCAAGCAGGCGGCAATGCAGGCTTTTATATTCGTGATTATGCAGAAGCATTTGAAAGAGTTTATACATTTGAACCTGAACCTCTAAACTTTTTAGCGTTATCATTAAATTGTGACTACTCAAACGTTATGAAATTTAATGCTTGTGTAGGTGATCAACATAAATTTATTGCGCTCAATCATCACGGACACGATGTAGGTGCTACTCATGTTGAAGGTGTAGGTAATATACCAACTTTTAGAATTGATGATTTAGAACTTGATCGTTGTGACCTAATACAGCTAGATACTGAAGGGTATGAATACTTTGGTCTGCTAGGAGCAACAGAAACAATTAATAAGTTTAAGCCTGTTATTTCTGTAGAATGGTTTGAACCTTGGGCACAGCGATATGGTGTTACATTTAGCATGATAGAAGAATTCTTAGCTCAATGGAACTACAAACACGTAGCAACACACGCTACAGATTTAGTTTACAAAGTAGTAGAATGAATAACATATTAATTACAGGTGCAACAGGATTCATAGGTCGTTACCTTGTTGAGCAATTTTGCCAAGACAACAACGTTATCTGTTTGGTTAGACCTGGAACAAAGAATTTAAAAAGAATAGCTGAATTTTCTGATAAGATTAAAATTGTAGAACACAACATCAGAGATACGTACGACCTCAATACATTCAAAGACATAGATATTATTCTTCATGCTGGCGCAAATCCCAGTGCGGCTGATAGCATTACTGCACCAGTTGAATCTGTTTTAGATAATGTAATAGGAACGTTAAATCTATTAGAGCTAGCTAGACAAATTAATCTTAAAAAGTTTGTTTACTATAGCTCAGGCGAAGTGTTTGGACCGATACCGATTGGCAGTGATAGTGGTGAGAATGATGCTTATCGTTCTAACAGTCCTTATGCAGCCTCTAAGGCATCAGGTGAAGAGCTTTGTGTAAGCTATTCACATACTTATAAACTACCCGTAAGCATTATACACATTAACAATACGTTTGGTCCAATGTGTCAGCCAAATAGATTGCCTACTATCATTATTAAAAAATTACTTAATAACGAATCGTTAGATATTCATGTGGGCAAAGAAAATCAAATAGGCGGAAGACGTTGGTTCTATGCAGGTGATGTTGCTAGCCACACAGACTTTGTAATTAGAAAACAAGTAGGATTGTGTGAAAAGTGGAACAGCGCCGGCAACAAGTTTATCGACAACTTTGAATTCGCCAATAACATAGCCGACATAGTGGGTAAAAAACTAAATTATAACTTTATACCAGTTGACAGACCCGGACACGATTTATGTTTCTCTGTAGATCCGCAGAAGTTTTATGATTCGGGATGGGTGGAACCGATGTCTTATCAACAGAGGCTTGAACAAACTGTTAATTGGTATTTAAACAATCAGGAATGGCTTTATGTATAAAACTGTATATGTTACAGGATGTTTAGGATTTATTGGCTACCATGTTGCTAAATCTTGCTTAGAAAAAGGCTGGTATGTCTGCGGGGTTGACAAAGGTACCTATGCTGCCAATTGGAATCTACTCGATGATTTATCAACGTACAAAAATTTTAAATTTGAAAACAAAGATATCAACGAATTGACAATGATATATGACTGTGATTATTTTATTAACACAGCCGCAGAAACTCATGTAGATAATAGTATTGTTAGCAGTACTGAATTTGTAGACAGTAACATCAGTGGTGTACATAATATCTTAGAACTTATTAGAACAAAGATTAGCGGTAGAAAAAAGACACCTGTACTACTACATTTTAGCACAGATGAGGTGTACGGCGATTTAGATCAAGGCTTCCATAAAGAAACTGATTTGTTAAAACCTAGCAATCCTTACAGCGCAACAAAAGCGGCAGCTGACATGTTGGTTATTGCTTGGGCAAGAACATATAATTTACCGTACGTGATTGTTAGACCAACAAACAATTACGGAATTGGGCAATACACAGAAAAATTTATTCCTCACGCTATCAAGTATCTGACTTTAGGAAAAAAGGTGTTGCTACATAATAAAGGCACACCGCGTAGAACGTGGTTACATGCAAGCGATACAGCTTCAGCAGTAATAACAATTATTGAAAAAGGTATTGTTAATGAAATTTATAATATTTCAGGTACATTCGAAGAACAAAATATTGTAGTTGCAAGAAAGATTATTAATCTTCTAGGACTACCAGGCAACGAAGAACAATATTTAGACACAACGTATGAACGTCCAGGGCAAGATGTTAGATATGCAATTGACGATTCTAAAATTAAATCATTAGGTTGGCAAGCGAAAGCTGACTTTGATGCAGAACTTGTAAAAATTGTAAAATATTACAAAGAAAACTTTATTTGGTGAAACTATGAAAAATTATCTTATTGGCGCTGTGCGCCCAATTATAAAGCACTGGGGTTATTGGAAAGGCACCGGAGACAATCCAAAGGCTGAACGTGACCTCTTAGACTATGAAAACATGTATTCTATCAGTAGAAGCAGTGCTAAAACTTATCTACAAGGCGATTGGGAAGAAATTAAATTTACTGCACCAGTACTTGATTCTAGAGCATATCAAATAGCACATTGGTACATGATTAAGGAACTATGGCACAAAGAGCCCTGCAACATCTTGTGTATGGGAGCAGATACTATGTTCCTCAAACCAACAGAAGTGTTTGGTAAGTATAATGACATGATGATGTTTAATTATACTGATCCAAAAACACATGAAGAAGCACAGCATTATTTCAACGATGATGTTAGATACTATCCGGCGGAGATGGATCCACAAGTTTGGGACTTAGGCGAAAGACTCATGGACAAGTGGTTTACACACAAGGAAAACGATTGGAGTTGGGGACAGTTGATTCACAACTATCAGTTGTGGAGTCAAGGGTTGGATGTATCTGAGGTACATGATCCAAAGATGGCCTTTCAGATCTTTAACTTAAATATACCTTTTGCAGAAGAGTGGAATGGGTGTAAATTTACGGATGCTAATATAATTCATTTACATAGCAGTAGAGACACAACATCGAGAGTCGATGCAATGAAGCAAATCGCAGGCACAGTTAATATACCAATCGATATACAAGAAGAAACAATCATATTGTAATTATAAAAGTATTTGGTAGGCGCCTACCATTTACTCTTTTAATTGGGACAGTCAGTTGCAGCTCTGGGCTACTATATAGCGTATACTAAGAGGGACGCAAAAAAACATTATTTGTTAGACTGAACATATTCTGTCCGTACTAGTATTTAATTTAAACAGCAAAAATGATGCTAAAATGCTATAATTTTAGCGTCAAACGATAAAGTGTGCTGAAAACAAGGTAAAGCGCATTAAAACACATCATTTTACTCTTGTAAACACTACAAAAAACATTAAATAAACATATACAAAGGCAAACACATGTTAATTCAAAAACCACTAGATCAAGGCGATATTGTAAGCATTAAGCTACTAACAGGCGAAGAAGTACTAGGAAGATTTGAATCTATCACAGACACTGAGATTCATATTAAAAAACCTTGCACACTAGCAATGGGGAATCAGGGAATGGGTATTGTACCCTGGATGATGACAGCGCAACCAGAGGTTACTAAGCTAAATAAAGCTACGGTGATTGCATATGCACCCACCGATAAAGAAATTGCCCGGGCTTATACGGAATCTACTTCATCTATTAAAATAGTACAATAGATGCTCAAAAACACATAGACTTGACATTTCCGTTAAAGTGTTATATAATTTAACTACGAACTAGTAATTCGTAAGTTAAATCGTGCCAACCGAGGGTATTTACTACCCAACAGGAGGATGTAAATGTTAGAAAAATCAATCAAAGGGTTAAACCTTGCCATTGGCGTAGCAATCATCGCTATGCTCACGTCTGCTGTTACAGCATACAAATTCAAGGAAACTAATCCTAAAACAGGAATGAGTACAGCATCAGCTGAACAGGTTCAAAAAGATCTAAAATGTTTGGCACTAAACATTTATAGAGAAGCAGGTAATGAACCGTTCGAAGGAAAAGTTGCAGTTGCTCAAGTAACTATTAACCGTACACAGAATCCAGATTTCCCTAATGAAATTTGCGACGTAGTGTACCAAAAAAATAACTTCACAGGCAGAATTGTTTGCCAATTTAGTTGGTATTGCGATTCAACTCATCGCAATAGACCAATTAACAAAGAGTTATATGACGAAAGTTATCGCGTAGCTAAAATGGTATTGCTGGAGGACTTTCGTTTAGAATCATTAGATCAAGCATTGTATTATCATGCAGACTATGTGAACCCAAATTGGGGTTTCAAGAAGATTACTAAAATTGGTCAACATATTTTTTATAAAGGTAAAAAGGTATCATCATGAATTTAGAAACATTTAAAATTAAGATGTCAAACTTTTTTCACAATCTTGCTCTTGAGTTCAAGAACAGCATTAGGAAAATTTCAATCGACAGTATCGGTTGGACCGCCCTAATTGCACTACACGCTGTCACCGTCCCTTCCTTACTTGGGTTGATGACAGGACTCACAGACAACACACCGCCCATTGATATGATTATTATTCTTTGGGCCGCGCTAGGACTTTTCTATATCAAGTCTATCTTGGAAAGAAATTTTGTAGCGTTGAATATCATTGGTTTTGGATTTATTGGTCAATCAATTTTGATGGCTTTGATATTCTTTAAGTAAGGCAAAAACAAACATTAATAAGGAGGAGGAGTAATGTCCCTTAAACAAGGCATTAGTCTAACCATTAGAAATGTTGTCGTAGCTTTAACTATCGGAGTTTTATTTGCGTCAACTAATGCGTTAGCCGAACAAGGTCCTAGTGATCTTGCTAAACAACACATAGAAAAGATTGAAGCACAATCACAGTTACTATATGCACCCACTCCCACAAGAGCGATGCTTATAGTTAAACAAAAAGAAAAACCTGTAAATGATCGTCAGCTGATGTGTCTGGCAAAGAACATTTATTATGAAGCAGGTGGCGAGAGCGATAAAGGCAAAGCCGCAGTAGCACACGTAACATTGAATAGAGCTAATAGTTCAATGTTTCCTGAATCTATTTGTGGTGTTGTCTATCAAAAAAATCGTGGCACTTGCCAGTTTAGTTGGGTATGCCAACGTAAAGCATATCCCAAAACATTAAGTGAACGTTGGCAGGAAAGTTTACAAATAGCAAAACAATCATTAAAAGGTCATGTATCTGACCCTACACACGGTGCGCTATTCTTTCATGCAACATATGTTAGTCCTAGTTGGTCTCGCACATTAAAGAGAACCATTCGTATAGGTAATCACGTATTCTATAAAAAGAGACACTAAAAAATATCCTGGGTTGGAATAAATACTATTATAATTTTCAACCCAGGAGTTTTTATGATTAAACAAATTATGCTAGTAGCGGCCCTACTAGTTTCTGCATCGCCAGCAGTTGCACAAAAGCAAAAACCAGGTGTAACATACGATGCACAAATTACACGAGTTATCGACGGTGATACAGTTGCTTTTGCCGCACCTTGGCTACTAGACCCGCTTAAAAAAGAATTAAGCATTAGAGTATTCGGTGTAGACACACCAGAAAAAGGTCACAGAGCTATGTGTCCTAGCGAAGATGCACGTGGACAAGAAGCAACCAAGTTTACCAAAGATTCAATAGCCGCAGCCAAGAAGTTACAAATTGTACTAATGGATTGGGATAAGTATGGTGGCCGTGTATTAGGAGATGTTCTGCTAGACGGCAAGAGCCTACGTGATCAGTTAATCAGCAAGGGCTATGCTCGTGAGTACTACGGTGAGGCAAAAACAAGCTGGTGTAAATGAACATTACGAACGAAGTTGAAACTATTAATGGTGAGTTAGATAACAGATTCAATCAAAGCATTGATTGGTTCTTAAACAGCGAGTATTATACTGCAAACATACCATTAAAGTTTTTTTTTGCAAACGAAGCTAACCAATTAGAATCTACTAAAGTACCTTGGGGCAATGGTCGAATTTGTAGGCACGACCCGTATTTAAAAGGAGATAAGTTAGTTTTATATTATGCTAACGAAGTATACCTTAACACAATAAATGGTTATACAAATAAAGCTATCTTAAGAGAATATAATCTGGTTAAGTCATATATAGAAAAAAACAACGTTCCTTTAAAAGATATTTTGTTCCTTGGTAATATTTATGAAGGCAACAACAATCAGACTAAACTGGCTCAGATGTTAGGACTTGCTCCTAACCAAATTCTTCTTATTGACTATTACGAATTACAAACGTTTTTCTTTCATCGAGTATTAGGTTGTGACTATAATAAATCATACAACCCAACTTCTCCAAAAGGTATCAAATATCTATTTGGTAAAATTGATAAACCGATTAGAATATTTGCTATGCATAAGTTATGGGAAAAAGGTTTGTTGGATAATGCTGTTACTGGTTGTTTAATCAAAGACTCAGATATAGAACATGTTGCAGAAGAAGTATGTAAAGAATATTATACATGGTTGAATAAAGAACTTCCTTTCGATGATGTAGTGTCTATGTTAAGGCAATACCAAGGCTCTCCAGACAATGTTAGATTTTATTATTTTTCATTTAACAGTATCAGAACAGACTCTGCTAGCTTTTCCATATCAAAAATAAATCATTGTCCTAGTTACCCTTATGATCACACAGTGATATTTTCTAATTCAAGAGCAAGCCTTATTCCAGAAACATTTTATTATAAAGGACATACGCACTTTGTAACGGAAAAAACACATAAGGCAATTTATAATCATCATCCGTTTGTTTTACTAAGTACTGCTGGTATACTTGATGTATTAAAACAACGCGGTTATAAAACATTTGATGGAATCTGTAACGAAATCTACGATAAATGTTCAAATGACAGAAAACGATTGGATTTAGTAATTGAAGCATCGGAACAAATAATAACATCAGAAAAACATGATGAGATATATTCAATAACAAATCATAACTTTTCTAATCTCGAGACCAATGCATTAAGAACGGTTGAACTATTGAATACAGCTATTAAAAATGTATTTAAGGCTTGACAAACCAATAAACATACTGTATTATAAGCATATTATCTAAATAGTAATAGAGGACTTTAGACGCTCATCCCTCTTTAAACACTCTGCGTGTCATTGCTATTTAAAGGAGAAATAACAATGGCAAAATATCTATCTACAAAAACATATGGCAACGACCGAGGACTGAGCTGTACATTCCGTCAGTGGCGCAGTACACATAGTCATTGCAGTTTACTACACGGATACTCACTGGGTATCAAACTAGTGTTTGAAAGTGAAACACTGGACGACCGTAACTGGGTTATGGACTTTGGTGGTCTTAAGGCATTCAAGGAGTGGAGTGAATACATGTTCGATCACACACTGGTTGTTGCACATGACGATCCTCATCTTCCATTCTTTAAGCAGATGAACGACTTGGTTACTATTGGTGGCTTCAACGATCCAGAAAGTCCTATTCCAAACGTTCGAGGCGCAGTATGCGATATTAGAATCGTTGAAGGTGTAGGTTGTGAAAAGTTTGCAGAGCTTGTATACAATACTATGCAGGAAATTCTAGAAACTTATCAGCGCGGTGAAAGCTACACATTACCCAACGGTAAGACATTTAGTTGCCGCTATCCTGTTGGACAAGGTGTTAAGCTACGTAGTGCTGAAGTGTTTGAACATAGCGCAAATAGTGCAGTTTACGAGGGTTAAAAACCCTATTTAAATCAAAAAGATAAATAAAGTTAACAAAAAGGTTGACACAAGTCAACATTCATGTATAATAAGGTTATGATGAAGCAACATATATCAATAGCAAAACCGGAAGGACGCATGTCAAGCAATTGGCAAGTAACCCATTACGGCTGTGCTTTTACAATTGATATGGGGGGCTTAATGTAATCTAAGTGTACGCACATTTTTACATTAATAAGACCCCCGGAAGCTGAAGCAACCGGGGGTTTTTTATTGTAGTCAAAAAAGATGTTGACAACGATATAAAGATAGCGTATAGTTAGTCTAGTGTTAATAGGGAACGCGGTCCTGCAGAACACTTTAAATAAACTGCTACTAACGTGGGCGGCCTAGGGGATGAGAAGCTGGTGGCGACAACACCGGTGGTAAAAACCTAGAGTAGATAAGCATAGGGCCGCGGCCAGAGGCGTGGTCACACTGGCAAGCTGTCAATGAGTCCTATGCTTATCTACCCACATTCCTAAGAGTGTGGTAAAAATTCACGCCCTAGTAGCTCAGTTGGCCAGAGCAACCGCCTTGTAAGCGGGAGGTCCGCGGTTCGAATCCGTGCTGGGGCACCATATTTTGGGACGGTGGCAGAGTGGTCCAATGCAACGGATTGCAAATCCGTAAAGTCGCCAGTTCAAATCTGGCCCGTCCCTCCAGAGTTTAGATAACTGTTCGGCTCGTTAGCGAATCGACATACCGAGGACTGACCTTGTTCGCGGCTTAATGACTGTGATCCTAGGAAAAGCACAGTGTAGACAAAGCTACATCAGTCGGCAAAAGAATAGTAAACTGAGCGGTTATCTAAAATTTGTATATCAGTATAGCTCAGCGGTAGAGCACCGCCCTGATAAGGCGTAGGTCGGTGGTTCAAATCCACCTACTGATACCATGCTCTCGTAGTTTAGTGGTAAAACACCCGTCTTATACACGGCATAGTCCCCAGATTAGGGAGCGTCGGTGGTTCGAATCCACCCGAGAGTACCAACACTAAGGTGTAAATATTAATATGTTACACCTTGTTATATCTACACCAAGAAGCGGAAGCAATTCGCTGTGTAGATTTTTAGAATTGGAGCACAGCGCAGTTAACCTTTACGAACCTGTTACTGATAACAGAGGCTTCGATAACGAACTGCTAAAGCCCATTGAACAAATAGTTAAAGAAACACTAGCACTTTCAAAAATTAGTAATACAGTAGCTAAGTTTCACATAGATCACCTATTGATGCTTTATCCACATAATGCATCATTGATTGGTGAACTGTTAAAGTCTGCAAAGTTATATTATTGTTTAAGATTAAACTTTACAGAACAACTTAAAAGCATTGCAGGTATCAAACAAACGAGTATATGTGACTCTAGAACAAATAGAGAAACTATACATTTGACTGGTCCTCAATCTTTAGATATTTTAACAATATTAGTTAATGAAATTTCTGTAATGGGGGAATGGTTCAAATCTTTTCCGGGAGAATTAATAATCCTTGAAAACATGAACGATTCCTATTCTAAGTATCAACTACATAGATACGATGATACATACAGTTATACATACGATTCAACCTTTACACAACAGTTTGTTGAGCAACACGTTGACGTATTAGAAGAGTTTAATAAAGGAAATCCTTTATACAAGATATTCGGGATGTAGCGCAGTCTGGTTAGCGCACCTGGTTTGGGACCAGGGGGTCGTAGGTTCGAATCCTACTATCCCGACCATTTTTAAATGATAAGTAAAATATCCCGGGGGATTAGCTCAGCTGGGAGAGCGGTAGCTTTGCAAGCTATAGGTCAGCGGTTCGATCCCGCTATCCTCCACCATTTTATAACTATGTTTCATATATTTGACGATACATTTGCAGAGAAAGATCTAAAAGCTGTTCAGCGTTGGGCAGTTTCTCTATCAGATGATGATACATGGTTTGACTCAGATCAGTTATCATTTGCTTCACAGCTAGTTGATATGGCAAGTAAATACTTTGACCTCTCAGCTATGATTGGATGTGAAATGCATATTAATTATGATACACCTGATCCGCACAAAGACAAAGATGAAGATGCTTGGAGCATAAGGCGCGAACTGATTCATCCTTTGTGCAGTATAGTTTACTATCCTTTGGTCAATGTATCCAAAGGTGGTAACTTATTTTTTCCAGAATACGGTGTTAGTATAGCACCGAGAACAAATCGAACGGTTATTTTTCGCAGTGATTTATTACATGCAGGTACACCTTGTACAGGCATTAGGCAATCAATAGGTATAAATCCTTGGGATAAAAAACCTTTCGCTTATACGCGGGCGTAGCTCAGTGGTAGAGCCCTTCGTTGCCAACGAAGCTGTCGAGAGTTCGAATCTCTTCGCCCGCTCCATTTTTTGTACCCTTGGTGTTAACGGCAGCATAACGGTCTCCAAAACCGCTGGTCGAGGTTCGAATCCTTGAGGGTATGCCAGTTTTATTCCCTAGTAGCTCAGTGGTAGAGCAGACGACTGTTAATCGTCTGGTCGGTGGTTCGAACCCATCCTAGGGAGCCATTTTAATGCGGGTGTAGCTCAGTTGGTAGAGCACTTGCCTTCCAAGCAAGATGTCGACGGTTCGAACCCGTTCGCCCGCTCCAATTATTTCTACTTTTTCGGTTGACATATACCCAAAAGATGCTATTGTTAAAATGTAGGCAGTAGGGAGTAGTTGGATGTTTGTTTTTACAGTCGCCGCTTTTGCTTTTGTAGTTTTCACAGTTGTTCGTGAAGATATGAAAGTTGGTTACGCTCTTGTTCCTAGTGAGATGATGTAATGAATACTTATTCGTTTAGTGCCGCAGGTAAGCGGATTGAAGTTGAAGCTAATCGTATGCTTGAAGCAATGGACAAAGCTAACAAGATGTTTGGTCCGCTGCCGCAAGGCGCTTGGATGGCAAGTGGTTCGCTACGCAACTACTATTGGGCTAAGGGTAATTTCTTTGACTAAGGAACAGCAGATGTTTGATCCGATTCTCAATGACATTGGTATGCAGAAGTTTATGACTCCGCGTGGTGATGAATACTATGCGTGGCAGAAGGCTAGTCTAGAAGAAGAGATAGAGATGGAGCACTACAACGATACTGCTCCAGAGGACTTTCCCGAATACGATGAAGATCCGGATGCAGACGGCTATGGCTGGGAACGCCAAGCATTACGAAATGCATGGATGTAACATTTTTTGGTTGACAGACTCTAGAACATTTGCTATTGTAGTAAAGTAGGAAGTAAGGAGTATACCAAATGCGTTCAGCAATGATTGAAAAAGATGTTGCCCCAATTTGCCTCGTTGAGCCTTCCGCTCCGTGGGCGTGGGTATGGCGAGTTAAGTTTCTTGAAGGTCCGGCGGTTCGTTCGCAGGCTTCATACGATACTGAAGATGAAGCATGGGACGCCGCCGGCGATTATGTTAACGGAGTCACAGTGTGACTTATTGGTTGTTTGTTTTCTTGTTTGATGTTAATGATGAGTTTCAGGCCAGAGAAATGATTGAAGCCGCTAACATGGAACAATGCGAAAAGTTCGCCGGCGAATATGTTCGTACAATTATTAATACTCAAATGCAGGCACAGTTTTACTGTGTGAGCGACGAAGAGTATAGACTAGCACAGGATCCAGAAGTATGAAGTATTGGTTAATCATTTTCTTTTTTACACCCGATGGTGGATTTGTTGAGAAGAAAGAAGTTCGATACAAGAACGAATTCTCATGTTATTATGAGATGGCAAAAGAATTAGAAAAGAAACAAAAACTAGTTCCTCATATGTATTGTGTCACTGATGATCATTATCAGGGCAGAAAGCAAGATTACGGTATACCGTTGGATTTCTAATCAACACGGACCTTTAGCTCAGTAGGTAGAGCAGTAGACTTTTAATCTATTGGTCCCGGGTTCGAGCCCCGGAGGGTCCACCATTTTTATAATGAAGGAAGAATATAATGAAAAGCATTGTACTGAACAGTTGGAATTTTATCTTCGACTATAATAAGAGTCCGTTGCGTAATATTCCGGAAGGTAATATTCGACATATGGTCTATCAGATCCTAGGATGGATGTGGGCCATTGCGTTTAGTGTTGCGATTGGAAGTTATACATTTCTTGCAGTAAGTTTGATTGGCCATGCCGTTCTTATCGGTGCCGCTGCCATGACAGTGGCAGTATACACTACTGCAACAGTGAAACCGGAACTCTTTGTTAAGAAGGCTGGTTGGGGTCGTAGTGTTGACGGTGAGCATATCTAATGCTTGTTTTCATGGTTGTGCTTATTGCTATTGCGGCAGCACTTACACTGTTTGCATTGCTTAGGGGTCTTGTTTCTTTCTCACAGAATCAAACAACTGACTCACGTAACAAGCAAACACAAATGATGTTTGCACGAGTAAAGTGGCAAGCAATTGCTGTGTTATTGGTAGTGGTTGCTGCCGCTGTTGTAGCTAATTAAAGTTAACGGACTGTTAACTCAGTAGGTAGAGTAGCTGACTCTTAATCAGTAAGTCGTAGGTTCGATCCCTACACAGTCCACCAGTTACCTGGCTCGCTCTTGTAGCTCAATGGTAGAGCCGACCGCTCATAACGGTTTGGTTGGAGGTTCGAATCCTTCCGGGAGCACCAGGTTAGAATAAGGGAAGAAGTATGTTAGAATGTTTGATTTTAGGTGACAGCATTGCAGTTGGTACTAAGATGTTTGCACCAACGGAATGCGTGTCATATTCCAAGGGCGGATTTAACTCTTGGCAGTGGAATCAGCGTTGGGGTATGAATCCTGTTCAAGCTGATACAGTTGTTATCAGCTTAGGCACTAACGATCACGCAGGTGTTAACACTGAAAAAGAATTGCGTAAGATGCGTATTCGAGTCAAAGCAAAGCGTGTAGTTTGGATTATGCCTCCTTGCAACAAAGGATTTTGTAAGCCTAAGGTAAATGCTATTGTAGAAAGACTTGCACGTGAATACAAAGATATTATTGTAAGTACGCCATATGTACAGCCGGATAAGATTCATCCCAGCTGGCGCGGCTACAAGGATCTAGTTAGCAAAGCAAAAATTTAGCAACGTAGCTCAGTTGGTAGAGCAGCGGTCTCATACGCCGCCCGTCGGCAGTTCGAGTCTGCCCGTTGCTACCATTTAATTCTTATAAATATTGTTGATGCAGAATATAGAATATTATAAAAAAGATCAGTTTCTCCCTGGAAACATTAGAGACTTAGTGGTTACAGATGTCAAACTTAATTCTCTTAACTACCGAGCTCCGGAATTTAGCGATATAAATTGGCAGGAGTCTGTTGTAATATTTGGCTGTTCAAATGTGTTTGGTGTTGGTCTTAGTGATGATGAAACTATACCTTATCAGTTAGAAAAATTGTTGAAGCGTCCTGTTATAAACATGGGGGTTCCATCAAGTTCTATAGCGTATTCTGTATTTAATCAAACAATATTAGCGGAGTCGAATCAATCACCTTATGCAGTTATTAACTTATGGACTAGCATAAACAGGATTACATATTTTTATAAAAACACTCCATGTCACATTGGATCATGGACTAATAATCTGCCAGGAGACAATATTTTTAGCCGCAGTATCAAATCAATTTTTGATGCGTGGAATATAAGTGAAAGCAACCCATTGATGCAATCAATTTTTTTGCAGAAAATGGCAGAAATTATATGGAAAAATACAAAGCACTTTCAAGGCACTTTTTTTCCAAATACCCGTGATGCGTTAAACGTAAATTTATTTCATTATCTAGATCATGGCGCTGATAACATGCATCCCGGAACAAGATCGGCAAAAGCAGTAGCAGAACAATTAGCACAATGGTGTCGGTAGCTCAGTTGGTAGAGTCCAGGATTGTGATTCCTGTTGTCGCGGGTTCGAGTCCCGTCCTTCACCCCATCGGCCCTTAGCTCAGTTGGATTAGAGCATACGGCTACGAACCGTAAGGTCGGGAGTTCGAGTCTCTCAGGGCCGGCCAGAATTTGCCAAGATAGCTCAGTTGGTAGAGCACGGGACTGAAAATCCCGGTGTCGCCGGTTCGATCCCGGCTCTTGGTACCATAAGTTTATTGCCTCTTCGTCTAGTGGTAGGACACCGGATTTTGATTCCGGCAGCCGAGGTTCGAATCCTTGAGGGGCAGCCATTTTTTAGCTATAAATATATTGATGAACGGAAACTTATCACAAAGAATACTTCAACAGTATGTTGAATTACAATTAAAAAATAATTGTGATCGGATCGCCGACCATCCTTTGGGATTGTCTTTGTTCAACGAAGAAAAAAATTTACATTTTGTAATGGTACCAAAAAATGCTTCTACAAGCATTTCCATTGCTGCTCTAACATCAAACACAGATAGCTGGGTTCCCTCCAACTACCTTGATCAACCCAGCAGTAAATATATTATTGTTTTGCGTGACCCTGTTGAAAGATTTATCAGTGCATTAAATATGTTTTTGACTACAGGAAAAAACTTATTTGATAATTTACCTTTAATTTCTAACAATAGACTAGTTACAAATGATTGTCATTTTCAACCGCAGTGCAAATTTATCTCAAATTTGTCTTTAGAAAATATAGATTTTTTTTGGTATGGTAATAACGTTGTACAAGATATAGAAAAATTTTATGGTTTAGATTTTAATCAATTAAATCTAAATGTAGGTAATAAATTAATTAAACAAATTGATAATGAGCTCATAAAAAAACTTTACAAAGATGATTACGAGCTAATTAACAGTATAAAGTTTGTTAACATTTAGCCCATGTGGTGAAATTGGTAGACACGCTGGATTTAGGTTCCAGTTCGCGAGAGTGGGGGTTCGAGTCCCTCCATGGGCACCAATACAAAGGAAGAGTGGGAGAGCGGTTTAATCCAGCGGTCTTGAAAACCGCCGACGTGAAAGCGTCCGTGAGTTCGAATCTCACCTCTTCCGCCAGAGGTTGACATATTTCTAAGTTGATTGTATAATTAACTTATACGGAGAGGTGCCAGAGTGGCCGAATGGGCCGGTTTGCTAAACCGTTGTACGGGGAAACCTGTACCGAGGGTTCGAATCCCTCCCTCTCCGCCAGTTTAGGAAAAATCCCATGAGTTACACATTGTTTTTAGATGACGAGCGTTCACCAAGTCAAGTAACTTGGGCATTGTTTCCGCGTAACGATCTAAATGTAGTTCGTAATTACGATCAATTTGTTGCACACATTAAACAAAACGGTTTACCAGGTTTTGTTTGTTTTGATCATGATTTAGCTGATGAGCATTATGTGGCAATGCTAAAGGAAAATGATACAACTGACAATAAATTTACTATTTGGATGCCAGGTGATGATCTCTCAGATGGACTAAACATTACATTTGATTATGGTAATGAAAAGACCGGATATGATTGTGCTAAATGGCTAGTTGATTACTGTGAAGATAATGGATACAAGTTTCCGCAGTTTGTAGTGCATAGCATGAATCCTGCAGGTAAAGTACGTATTGAGCAGTACATAGCTAATGCCCAAAAACATTTAAATATCTGATGGTTGACAAGCAGTTTAAAGACTGTATAATTGTTAACAAGTAAGCAGTAAAAGTTCTTTAAAAATTGATAAGGGAAACTAGCGGCTATTAGGCCCTGCAAATCGCCTGGGTACTCCGCGCTTAGTTTTAAACGACAGCATTTTGTATCCCTTATCTTTTATCATTTTACGCACCGTTCGTCTATCGGTTAGGACGCTGCCCTTTCAAGGCGGAAAGACGAGTTCGATTCTCGTACGGTGTACCAAGACGTTCCGGGTGTCTCCGGATAGTGTGACCCACACGATGAGAAGTAGCGTGACAGCTACGGGTGGTAGTCTTCAAACCTAAAGGCCGCTGGCAGTGCGAGAACGGTCCCTGTCGGGAAGCGGGAGGAAGGTACAAGTGATGTATAGAATCCCCAACCTTAGTTGAGTTGGAGCAAGGATTAATCTATATTGATGTACTACAAATACCGCCGGGGGATGCAGAGCATTTTAAAGTATATTAAGGGTTACCTGATCCGTTAGGGTGTATGAAGGTTATAAGGGTATCGACGGATACACGCCAAGATTACACCAAGAAGCGTATGAGTACGTATGTGACCGAACGTGACGGGCAGTTAGGCAGTAATGACAAAAACATTGAATCAATAGACGGTATTGAGAATTTGTTCAAGTTCCCTTAGTGTATTTTAAAATGCTTTATATTTTATTGGGTGAGCGGCGAAGTTGGAGAGTCGCGGCAGACTGTAAATCTGTTGGCTTACGCCTGAGTTGGTTCGATTCCATCCTCACCCACCAGTTTAAGGGCCTTTAGCTCATGCTTGGTTAGAGCAGCGGACTCATAATCCGTTGGTGCTGTGTTCGACTCACAGAGGGCCCACCATATGTAGTTTTGGAATACCCCGCTTTACACTTTGAGCGTACCGAAAGTGGGCGATTGTCGCTGCCATACAGACACGGTAAGATTGTTATTGACCGCAAGGCCCCATGGGCGACTTGAGACACACAATCGGGCAGAAGCAAGTCTGACCTAGACGCAAATATTGACGGACAGGGTAACAACTCAGTTTGGGGCTCAATCGGGTAGAGTAGCCAAACACTTACGAATTTAATGGCCTGGTAGCTCAGTTGGTTAGAGCATCCGCCTGTCACGCGGAAGGCCGAGGGTTCAAGTCCCTTCCAGGTCGCCAATTTAAATTCTTGCGTTAGTTGACATACCTAAGGTTATATAGTAAAATATAATTTTAGACGCAGGGAGGCACATGTCTAAACGTGAGATAACTGTAGAGAAATTTAAAAACAAATTTGCAGACGTCATTCGCCATACCAGAATGGAACCGGTGGAGATTGTTGTTGCACTAGAGAAAATGGATCCTACCAAGAACTTGCAGTATGTTCCTTGGCTGGCCAAGCAATTAATTAATAACCAATTTAAGTTTGAGGATACAGCTCGTGTCAAGACTGTACTAGAAAACTTTGACAAGCTAAAGCCTCGTTTGGAAAAGCGAGACATTAACCAATTTAGTTTTTATGAACTAGATGAGACCATTGACCGGATTCTTAATCCTGAGATTAAGGAAGTACTGATAACCAAAACTGTAAAAGAAAAAGGTGCCTTTCCAATTATTAAAGGCACTAAGATATTGTACAATGGTCCTTTTGGACAGTTAGCCAGTCCGCAAACTGCCGCTGCCGCAAGATATTTAGGTGCAGGTACAAAGTGGTGTACCACTGAAGCTTCCACCTTTCATATGTACAACCGAGATGGTGAGCTATATGTCTGGCGAGACCGTAATGGTAGCAAGTACCAATATCAAATTAAAAATGGCTATGCTAACAGAATTACATTATATGATGCCAGAGACAGGGCTCTTAATTTTGTAGAGCAAGAAAAATTTGAACAGCATCCTATACTTGGTAAAATTCTAAAACAGCAAGAACAACTGTATAGAGAATACCTAACTAAGCAACAGGAAGCACAGCGTGAGCATGATAGGATCCACGACATGGTCAAATATGTTTTGGACACTACAGGCATTAACGTTAAGCACGTTAAAAAGATTAAGAGTTATCCTGGAGGCTTAACAGGCTTCTGTAGAGATGTAATGGATAAGAAATGGGACCTGGTAGAACCTCAAATGGCACTGGGTCCACGCAGTAGCCAAGAATACGCTATGTTTATTAAGAAAGCAAGATGGCCGGAGCAGGAGTCTTTAATTGCAACACATGCAGTAAGCTGGACAATGTACAGCAGAGAGATCCTTGGTACAAATAACAGAACTAGCGAAGGTCGTAAGGCACGAGATAAGATGCGTAGAGAAGCATTAAAGACCGTTGGTCTCAAACTTACTGCTAAAATGAAAAAGCTACCTTCATGGTGATAACATGGCAACAAAGAAAACACAAACGCAAACTAAGATAGACCTAGACCTTAATAACATTTTTAAGGCTAAGGCAGATCAACCTGTTGCCAAACATACCAAAGCTAAAGCAAAGCCCGAAGCTGAGCCTAAGGCTAAGCCTACGCAAAAAATTAAAACAGCTAGCTTTGCTAAGACATTGGATGCCACTAGCAAAATTAGACCTACACAGGCTATGCTAGACATGATGGATAGGATCCTAGACATAGAGCTAGATGCAGACTTACCTAGTTATGAGGCAAGTTGTAAGGTTGAAGTGCGTCCGGTGCAAGTGCCAATTGAGAGAGAAATCTTTGGTGGTGTAGAGCCCCAACCTCCGGACTTGGTACCCGCTGTTAAAGTTAATACAACAACACTAGCTACTGTAGCAGAACATGCGCTACGCACAGCAGGCTACCTAGTGCCAGACTTCCATCAGGTAGCGGCATTGCCAGGTAACATTAAAGACCAGATTAGACAACTAGGTCGTAGCTTGTTTAAGTCTATGACTACTACGCCTACTAACAAGATATATGTAGTGGCTAACTTGGGTGGTATGGGTCCTAACACTAATAGAGAAGTACAAAGCGTAGCTAATTGGATTAGAGAAAATGGTGAGGACTATGGAGATGGCTCCATAAACTTTGACAGATCTATTCCTGGTTACAGTGCAGAGACACATCTATACACAGCCGCAGGCATAGCTTGGTTGTTGGTCGATGACT
>Ga0222712_10001702_pt1 | contig 26527 bp, 47 predicted proteins | sample C33_657DmetaG_FD_165043 | JGI IMG/M metagenome (GOLD analysis project Ga0222712, IMG submission 165043) | Estuarine water microbial communities from San Francisco Bay, California, United States - C33_657D | ecosystem: Environmental > Aquatic > Marine > Unclassified | place: USA: California... | reverse complement strand
GGAAGTCCTAGAGGCTTCCCCCTCTGACGCCAAACTCCTGATCGGTATCGGCAAAGCTGTTGAGGCTGTTGCCTCTGTAGTAGACGCAGTTGAGACCATTGCTCAACCTGCACCTAAACCAACCACACCCCGACGGAGGGCAAAATCATGACCATCCACAACCTCGGATCTAAAACCGATCTGCTCGAGCTGCACAACAACGCTGTTGTGGCATCCACCGGCGCTGGCACCCCTGCCAACGTTGATCTCGTGGATTATGAGGGCGACATTGCCTTCATCATCGATGCAGCTGCTGCAGGTTCTGGCGTCACCCTGACTGCCAAGATCCAACACAGCAACACCACCACTTCCGGCGATTTCGTGGACGTTACCGGTGGCGGCTTCACCGCTGCTGCCGCTAACACCGCATTCCAAGAGAAGATCTACCTGAACAGCAACGATCTGCGTCGCTATGTTCGCGTGCTCTTCACTGTGACCGGCGGCACCGGTACCGGAGCCGTTTCCGTGGTGGCTCTCGGCTCTAAGAAGTACAGCTGAGCATGGCGTTCACTGAGGATCTGGATGTGTTCCTCGCAGACTTCGGCGTCAGCTGCACCGCTGGCGCCGTTACTGCGAAGGGAATCCTGGACATGCCAAGCCAGGTGATCAGCAATGGGATGGTGCTTAGCACTGACTACACGCTGACGGCCAGAACCTCAAACTTCGGCAGTCTCATCCGCGGTGATTCGATCACTGTGGATGGGGCTGCTTATACCGTCAGAGAGACCATGCTCATGGATGACGGCAAGTTCGTACAACTCGGATTGCAGAAGACATGAGCGCACCTCTCAAGGTCAACACCAGAAGCCAATGGGCAGCGTTGAACCCTGTGCTGATGGCAGGGGAGCCTGGCCTTGAGAGCGACACGCAGAATCTGAAGATCGGCAATGGCCTGACGCCATGGAGCAAGCTGCCGTATCACGGCGCTCCGGGTTATTGGGGATCCTTTTGGGATCTGACAAGCCAGACGGCCGCGGCCATCAATACGCCTTACGCGATCAGCTTGCGGTCTGTGGATACAGCCAGCCGCGGCGTGCGCATTGTTTCTAATAGCCGCATTACGGTTGATTATCCGGGCGTCTATAGCTTTACGTTCTCGGCTCAGCTGCAGAACACTGATGAGCAGATCCATGATGTGAACATCTGGCTGCGAAAGAATGACAGCGGCAGCAGTGGCGATGTGCCTGCTAGCGATAGCCGGTTCAGTGTTCCATCAAGCCATGGCGGAATACCTGGCCACCTGATCGGCACGGTGAACTTTGTGCTTCCCTTGGTGGCGACTGATTACATCGAGCTGATGTGGGCCACTAGCAACACGGCTGTGGCAATACACGCTGAAGCTGCGCAGACCACCCCGCTAGCGCATCCCAGCATCCCCGGCATCATCTGCACAGTGGTGCAGGTTGCCTCGGCATAACCATGACTACCAAGCGCGAACAGGTCCTGACGGCGATTCGCACGGCGCTCACCGGAACCACAGGCGTCAGCACCCGGATCTATCGCAGCAGGGTGGAACCACTGAGCCGCGGCGAAAGCCCGGCGCTTGTGATTGAGCCGATCTCAGATACAGCGCAGCAGAACACCAGTCTTCCCACGCTGGATTGGAGCCTTACCGTGCGGATCGCGGTGATCGTGCGCGGCACGGTGCCGGATCAGACTGCTGATCCGATTATCGAGAGCCTGCACGCCAAGATGATGGCCGATCTCACGCTCGGCGGATATGCCATTGATGTGCAACCGCAATCGGTGAGCTTCGAGATGGTGGAAGCTGATCAACCGGCTGGCGTGATTGGCTGCGAATATCTTGTGCGTTATCGCACCTCAGTCACCAATTTGACTATCAGCTGAGCCGGCTACGATGGGTTGAAAGATTCCATCCGGCCAAGCCATGCCGCTGCTTTCCCGCCGCCAGCTGCTGCTGGCCGAAATCGAGACTACTTATGGTGTTGACCCTACGCCAACTGTTGGCGCCAACGCCATTCTGGTGCGCAATATCGAGGTGACACCGCTCGAGGCTGACACCGTTAGCCGTGAGCTGATCCGCCCCTACCTCGGTCAATCCGAGCAGCTGCTGGCGCAAACCCGTGTGCTGGTGAACTTCGAGGTTGAACTGGCAGGTTCCGGCACTGCTGGCACTGCGCCGGCATATGGCCCGCTGCTGAAAGCATGTTCGTTCACTGAGACCGTATCGGCCAGCACGAGCGTTACCTATACGCCCAACAGCAACACTTCGCCTGGTTCGGTCACCATCTATTTCAACAACGATGGCGTGCTGCACAAGGCGACTGGCTGCCGCGGCACGTTCTCGCTGAACTGCACCGTGGGCGAAATCCCCACCATCGCATTTGAGTTCACGGGCATCTACAACGCACCGACTGCATCGGCCATCAGCACCCCGACCTACGCCAATCAGGCTGATCCGGTGGTGTTCAAGCAGGGCAACACCACGGGCTTCGAGGTGTTCAGCTATGCCGGTTGCCTTCAGAGCTTCACGATGGAACTGGCCAATGAGCTGGTCTATCGCGAGCTGGTGGGCTGCACCAAGGAAGTGATCATCACCAACCGCGCCCCTGCTGGTGAGGTGATGATTGAGGCCGTCTCGGTCAGCGCTCACAACTTCTTCAACGATGCCACCGGTAGCAGCACTGGAAACCTGACCTTCCAGCACGGCCAGACCGCTGGCAACATCGTGACCTTCACCGCTGATCAGATTGATCTGGGCAACCCGTCCTATAGCGATGAAGACGGCATCCAGATGCTGACCCTGCCATACATTGCCACCCCGACCGATTCGGGCAATGATGAGATGGAGATTGTCTTCACCTGATCCGCGTGGCATTTGTCCTTAAGCAGTCGGACTCCTACACCTGGCCGGTGAGCATTAAGCTCCCGGCCAACGGTGGGAAACGAGAGCGGCAGACATTTGACGCTGAGTTCAAGCGGTTGCCTCAGAGCCGGATCAATGAGATCCAGCGCGAGGTGCAGCTGCGCGTTAAGGCCAACGAAAAGGGCGAGGACACTGGCGAGGGCGTCAGTGATCAGAGCATTGCCGATGAGATCCTCGTGGGCTGGGACGGAATCGTGGATGGCGATGGTGAGCCAGTGCCATTCAGCAATGCCGTGAAGGCGCAACTGCTGGATGTGCCGATGATGGCCGGTGCTCTGGTGAGCGCCTACTTCGAATCGCTGGTGGAGCAGAAGAGAAAAAACTGATCGGGGCCGCTGAGCATTGGCTAGGCGGCATGGAGGTTGACGACACAGCAAAGGATGCAGCTGTGTTCGGCATCGAACCACCACCGAGCAAAGCGGCCGTTGATTTTGAAGTGGAGCCTGAAGCGTGGCCAGCCGTTCGTGTGTTCCTCAAAGTGCAGACGCAATGGCGCAGTGATTCCGGCACCATGATCGGCCTCGACTATGGCGCCGTGCGGTGGGTGTTTGATCTACTGCAGATCGCTGATCCGGCCGAGGTTCTAGGTGACCTGCAGATCATCGAGGCTACAGTGGTTGCAGCAGTCAACAAGCGCAAGAAATAGCCATGGCGCTGGACATGACAACCGCCCTGACGATCAGGGCCAAGGTTGACGGTCTGGGCCAGATTGATGGTTTGACTCGTTCGCTTGATAAGGCGAACAATCAAGCCAGCGGATTGAGTGGTGCGTTCAGCAAACTTGGCGGTATGGCCAAGAATGCCGGCGTTGCAATGGCTGGCCTTGGTGCTGCTGCTGTTGGTGGTTTGGCAGTGCTCGGCAAGCGTGCCATTGATGCCGCCGACAATCTCAACGATTTGAGCCAACGCACCGGCGTTGGTGTTGAAGCGCTCAGTAAGTTCGGCGCAGCAGCAGAAGACAGCGGCAGCAGCTTGGATGAAGTTGCCAAGGCGATGGGCAAGCTATCGAAAGGGATTGTCGATCCTGCATCCAAAGCCAATGAAGCGCTGAGATCGATTGGCGTCAGCTCGACGGATGCAAGCGGCAAGATTCGCAGCGTTGACGCAGTGATGCTCGACATTGCCGACAAGTTCAGCAAGCTGCCAGACGGTGCGCAGAAGACTGCGTTGGCGATGCAGATCTTCGGCAAGTCAGGCGCCAATCTGATTCCGATGTTGAACGGTGGCCGCGAGGCAATGAGTCAATACTCAGCGACCATCACCACCGAGATGGCGCAGGCTGCTGACAAGTTCAACGATGCGATCAACGCAATCATGCGTGAGTTGGCTGGCCCATTTAATCAGGCGATTACGGCCTCACTGCCATACATCACGCAACTGGCGCAGCAGCTTGGCGCCGCATTACCTGGCGCGATTGCTGCTTTGGTGCCGGTGTTGACCGGCTTCCTTGATGTACTGGCGCAGATCGGCCAGTGGTTTGCAACGCTGACGCCACAACAGCAGGGGTTTGTGGCAGGCGCTGCTGCGCTCACGGTTGCGTTCATCGCATTGGCACCTGCAATCACTGCGCTGATCAGTGTCTTTACTGTGCTCGGTCCGCTGATCACAGGTATCGCCGCGGCGATTGTTGGGATCCCTGCCGTGATCGCTGGCTGGGCTGGTGCCATCGGTCCACTGGTGGCCGGCCTCACTGGTCTTGGCCAAATCCTTGTGGCTGTATTCACTGGCCCAGTCGGTTGGGTTGCATTGGCGGTTGCCGCTGGCGTTGCGATCTATGCCTTCCGTGATCAGATCGGCCAAGCATTTCAAGCGATTGGCCAGGCCATTGGAGCTGCTGCCTCCGCCTTTAAGACTGTCTTCATCGATCCGATCCTGCAGCTTGGCGGGCAGGTTGTGAGTTTCTTCAGAACGACATGGCTCGGATTGTTCGAGATCGTTAAGCAGCCGTTCATGCAGGCGATTCAATGGCTCAATGCCAGCTTCCTGCAGCCAATCACACAGACAGTCACGAATGTTGTTCAGAGCATCGGCAACGCCTTCAAGTCTGTGAAGCAGGCGATTGTCTCGCCCTTTGAAGCTGCACTAAACACAGTGCGCGGCATCGTGAACAAAGTGCTGAACACGATTGGCAACGCCGTCAGGAGCGTTGTGCAGGCGATCAACAACGTGATCGCTGGTGCAAACCAAGCACTCGCGAGAGTTGGCCTGCCGGCGATCCCATTCCTGCCGGCCCCTCAGATCCCGCAATTCGCTGAGGGTGGCGTTGTGAGCGGGCCAACCTTGGCGATGGTGGGCGAAGGGGGCGAGCCGGAATACATTGTGCCGCAATCCAAGGCCAGTGGTTTTGCTGCTAATTGGATGGCCGGCAAGCGTGGCGCTAGTGCCATCCCTCGCTTTGCTGAGGGTGGTGTTGTTGTTCCTGGCAGCGCAACCGTGAGCATTCAAACTGGCCCGGTCACGCAGATGAACGGAACGAACTATGTCACCACGCAAGATCTGAGCCGTGCAGTTCAGGCCAGTGTCAATCAGACTCTGAGCCTGATCGCTGGCGATGGCGGCGTGCGGCGGCAGCTGGGGCTCGCCTGATGGCTTATTACGATCTGCTTTGCTTCCTTGAGTATTACGCTGATCGCAGCAGCGTGTACGATCCGAGCACCGGCAAGCGTTCACCAACACGCCGCTGGCAGAACTTCTATCAAGTGGCGCAAGATCTATCGGTGGTTGATGCGTCAGTGCAGGGCGTGTTTCAGTACATCCCCTTCACTGCGTCTGGCTTTGCGCTGAAATCAGCCAACAGCATTGGTGAGCTAAACGTAGAGATCGCTGCAACTGGCGACATTATTGATCTGACCGACACGGCTATCGGCGCCAATCGGCTAGTCATTGCCTCGCTCTATTTGCAGGATGCTGGTGAGGATCAGCTGGACCCTGCTAGTGCCACTCTGGTCAGTCGCTACATTGGCGGCATTGATGCAGCAGAAGTGAGCGATACATCTGTGAGCTGGTCAATCAGTCCGGTCGTCGATAAAACCAAGCCACAGATCCCAACGCGCAAGGTGGCATCTGATTTGATCGGGAGGTTTGTCGGCCAATGACGATGCAGATTTTGGCGGTTGATCTTGAGGTGCAATGCTGTGATGGCACAACGCATCGAGGCGTGAGGCTTGCTGTTGATGGTACGCGCCGCGTCTATCTTGCTGCTGATGACACCGAGATCAGCGATGTGCAGACCGTCACGGAATGCACGGCCATCGTGCCGCCAATGATCCTGACGGCCGCCCTTCAACGTTGCAAGGAGTGTGAGTGATGGCGATTGATATCAACAAGTTTTTTCAAGAGGCTGCAGACCGCGATATGGCGATCCTGCAGCGTGATGCGCCGCAGTTCAACTGGACACAGAAAAAGTTCCCCAGTGGAGCAATCGGCATTTCAAGCGGCAGGATTCAATTTGAGTCAACGCCTCATCAGGCTGCAGCCAAGCAAGATCAGGCGCCCGAGAATCGCAAGACACCAAAGGCCAATCTGGGCGCTGAGCAGCGCATCGCTACAGCTGGCGAGACCGTGCCGATTGTGTTCGGCAAACGTGTCAGTGGGAACGGGGGCGTATGGGTGCAGCCATCCTTGGCGCGGGCAGGCTCAAACTTCTTTGTAGGCAGCTTCCTGTTTCCAGTTAGCCAGGGTCAGATTGTCAGCAGCCCAGTGAAGCATCGGGCTTGGGTTGGTCTGAGCAATATGGCATTTCTTGCTGATCAGACGATCACGATCAGCGCGATCTACAACAGCGCCGCCACACTTGCCGCCAACCCTGGCACCTGCCCGATCCTCGGTTCTGGATTGTATTGCGGCAATGAAACCTATTCGTATCTCAGCACCACACTGCCAATATCTGGCGAATGGGTAGAACGCTGGGATTGGGCGACGACAAGCTACAGCGGCATAAGATATGTGGCTCGTGGGACTGGCGATACAACCAACTCAGCCATCACCACCACGGCTCAGGTTTTTGACAACCTAACTGGCGCAGATGTAACGGCTGCTTACTGGGCGTACATTGGTCTTCCGTCTTCAACAACGATCAGATTCAATGTTAGATTTAACTCGTCTGGCACAATCCTTGGCGGATATGGCGTCGGTGTTGTGGCTGATTACATCGGCGGCACTAACCTCCCCCCTGGCGTTTCATTTGGGTATTCACCAGTTGACCCGATCTGGGCCGCAATCGGCGTCACCAATGGCGCGACCCTGAAGTTTTCAGTAACTGGCGTAGATAATCAAATTAACCCCTCGCTTCCTGCTAGCACTGGCACGCTTGAAGGCGTTCAGGCTGAATGGGTGATCAGCAAATACGCTGACCCTGCCAGCACTCCAACAGCAGATAACTCAGCCTTTGCTGATATCACATTCCTGAAGGTGGTCGGCGATATCTACGATCCACCGGAATCTGGATCGTATCCCACCACCACCCGCCAAATCTCGGTTTACTACGAGCAGGGCGTGAGCGTTGATCTCTATAGCGTCGGCCTTGTCAGTGGCGTTTACACGCAAGGCGCCAGCAATCAACTGGTTGACTTGGCAATGTACCTCTTCACGATCTATAAGCGCACGAGCAACACTGATCCCGATGTGGCGGCGCCGATCTACACCGGCAACATGGAGGATCTGGCAACGTTCTGCGATGAATACAGCCTTCACTTCAATGGCGTGATCTCAGACTCCTTCAACATCATCGAGTTCCTGAGCGAGACCGCGCCCTACTTCCTGCTGTCTTTCCAGTCGAATGGCGGACAGTATCGGTTCGAGCCGCTGCTGCCATTGAATGGCAGCCAGGAGATTGATGTAACAGCACTCACGCCAGCAGCTACGTTCACTGAGGATGAGATCCTGCCAGGTTCGTTCAGCAAAAGCTATGTGGCAGCAGCAGAAAAAACCGACGTGAATGCCACGGTGCTCTATCGCCTCAATGATCCTGAGACCATCGGCACACAGCAAAGCGTGCAGGTGCGTTACAGCGGCGTGAGCCTTGACGCGCCGGTGGAGCAGTTCGATATGTCGGACTTCTGCGCCAATCGCGATCATGCCGTGCTCTACGCCAAGCACTACCTGGCCCGGCGCAAGTATTCCGTGCATTCGATCAGCTTTGCCACGCCGCTTTCTACGGCTGGCCTGAAGCCCACCGACGTGATCAAAATCGAGCGGCAGCGCATCACCAGCACTGGCGACAACCGCACCGAAATTGAGTGGTATCAGATCGCAGCCATCAATCACAAGACTGATGGCGTCACGAGCATCGAGGCGACGCAGTTCCCGGTGAATGGCAGCAACATTGCTCGGATCAGCAATGACGTGCTGAATGGCACCTTTACAGTGGTGTGATGGCCACCTTCCCTGCGCTGGCACCACGCACACGGGCGCTCTCATTGGGCGACATACCGCAGCAGCAATATGTGGGCACCAGCGGCGGTGAAGTGCGTTTCAAGCAGGGCAATGCCTATATCGCCCAAACGCTGAGCATTGGCTATGAGTATCTGACCGAGGCTGAGGCTCAGCTGTTGCTGGATCATTATGCAGGGCAAGAGGGCAGCCTGATCCCTTTCGATTTATCGGCTGAGGTATGGGGCGGATACACCACGCCGCCAGTCAGCTCGGCCAGTTATCAGTGGCGCTACACCGGGCCATTTAGCGTGGATATCGCGGCGCCTAGGCGATACAACATCAGCATCGAGCTTGAAACGGTGCCGATCTAGCCATGGCCTTTCCCGCTCTGATCCCATCGGCTCGTGTCTATACGCCTGGTGATGTGCCGCAGCGGCGTCAGGTGGCTTTGTCGGGCATCAGCAGCGGATACCGTCAAGGCAACCGCAGGGTCGCGCAGACGCTGCAGCTGAGCTTCAACAACATCAGCGAATCAGATCTGAACCTGATCAAGGCGCACTATCTGGATCGGCAAGGGACGTTTGATATCTTCTTCCTTCCTGCTGAGGTATGGAACGGCTACACCACGCCACCAATCCCACTGCTGAGTGATTACGCGTGGCGGTATGCCGGGCCGCCAGTCATCACGGATGGATCCTGCGACCTGTGGAGTGTTGAGCTGGAATTGACCACCTACGCAATCGATCTCAGCGATCTGATCATCGATGGACTGACGGCAGCTGCTAGCCCAGCCCGCGATTATATTGTTGACGGTGGTGCAGCGTCTGCCACGCCAGCACGCGACTATGTGATCAATTCTGGTGCAGCAGCATGAGTATCACTCTCACAGCCCTCCAGAAGCAGCGGCGAGATACGGCAGCAAATTGGACAGCACAAAACCCAGTATTGCTCGCTGGCGAGCTTGGGCTGGAATCGGACACTGGATATTGGAAGGTTGGCAACGGCAGCACAGCATGGAACTCACTCGCCTACATCACGGGTTTAGGCGCTGAGATCCCAGTATCAAGGCTGGCTGATGGCACTGCCAGGCAGCTGCTGCAGACCGCAGCCAATGGCACTGATGTTGAGTGGACAAGCAACGTCGATGTGCCAGGCACGTTGGACGTGACTGGTGTTGCCACATTCGACAGCAAGGTAACAATCAACGCTGACCTAGAAGTCACAGGCACCACAACGACAATCGACACTCAAAACCTGATTGTCGAAGATAAGAACGTCATCATTGGCAGCGTCACCACGCCAACCGATGTGACGGCTGATGGTGGTGGCATCACGCTCAAGGGCACTACTGACAAAACGATCAATTGGCTCGACGCCACCGATGCGTGGACGTTTAGCGAGCACGTCAACATTGCTAGCGCCAAGGAATACCGCATCGCTGGCACCAAGGTGCTTGATGCCACCAGCCTCGGCAGTGCAGTTGTAAGCAGCAGCCTCACGAGCGTGGGCACCATCGGCACCGGCGTCTGGCAGGGCACTGCTGTTGCCGCCGCCTATGGCGGCACTGGGCAGACCACCTATACCGATGGCCAGCTGCTCATCGGCAAGACCGATGGTACACTCGCCAAATCAACACTCACAGCCGGCAATGGCATCGATATCACCAATGGCGATGGTTCAGTAACACTTGATGTAGATCTCAAGGCCAATGGCGGCCTTGTTATTGAATCCACTGAGCTGGCTCTTGATCTCAGCGCCAGCAGTATCACCGGAACGCTTGGCACAGCAGACGGTGGCACAGGACAGACCACTTACAGCAACGGCCAGCTACTAATCGGCAAGACGGATGGAACGCTTGCCAAGGCAACGATTACGCAGGGTTCTGGCGTCACCATTACCAATGGCGATGGCAGCATCACGATCAGCGCTACAGGTTCTGGGGGCACCGTCACTGGAGTAACAGCCACCAGCCCACTTGCTAGCACTGGCGGCACCACGCCTGACATCAGCATCCAAGACGGCACCACAAGTCAGAAGGGCGCTGTTCAGCTAGAAGATTCCACTAGCAGCACAAGCACCACAAAGGCAGCAACACCGAACTCGGTGAAGTCTGCCTATGACTTGGCAAACGCAGCGCTCCCGAAAGCGGGCGGCACGCTGACGGGCGACGTGACCCTTAACGCTCAATCTGATCTGCGTTTTGCTGATGCAGATAGCAGCAACTGGGTGGCGCTGCAGGCACCGGCAACTGTCGCCAGCAATGTGACATGGACGCTACCCAACGCAGATGGCACCAGCGGTCAAGCACTAACAACCAATGGGAGTGGCGCACTTAGCTGGTCAAGCGCTGGTGGTGGTGCGACGCTTAATGAGTTCAGCAGCAGCGGCACTTGGACAAAACCGAGCGGTGCCAACTTCGTGATGGTCGAAGTGTGGGGTGCTGGTGGTGGTGGGGGAAGTGGAAGAAGAGGCGCTTCTAGTTCAGCGCGATATGGCGGTGCCGGCGGTGGCGGTGGCGGATATAACTACAGGCTTATGAAAGCCTCTGATCTGGCGTCAACTGTCACTGTCACAGTTGGCACTGGTGGATCTGGAGGCACTGCAATTACAGCAGATAGCACCAACGGAAACGCAGGTACGACAGGCGGTAATACTACTTTTGGTTCTCATTTAACTGGCTACGGCGGCATCGGTGGAGCTGGAGGCACAAATAGTGACGCGGGTGCTGGTGCTCAAGGCGGTGGCACATTGTTTAGTGGCTTTTTCGGCACCATTCCAAACAGTGCTGGCAACTTCAACGCCGCTAGCGGTTCTTATCCGGAATCGTATGGATTTGGCGGTGCAGGTAGTGGCTATAGCAGGACAAATGGACCCGGCTCGGATGGAGGTAACTCTGGTTATGGAGGCGCTGGCGGTGGTGGCGGCGGATGGATTAGCGCAACAAACATTCTTCAGAATGGAGGCAAAGGCGGCTCGATAAGGGGTAGTTCAACATCTGGAGCAGGTGATGGTGGTTCGGCGGGTTCAGGTGCAACTTCAGGTGGCAATGGAGGAGCTTTCCAAGGTGGCGGAGGCGGCAGTGGAGATACTGGAAAAACAGGCGGCAACGGTGGTACTGCATCTGGCGGCGGTGGCGGTGGCGCATCTTTGAATGGCACAAACTCCGGCGCTGGCGGTGCCGGCGGCGCTGGTTTCTGCCGCGTCTACACATGGTGACCTCAATGAACTTTGCCCTCGTCGATTCCAACTCCAAGGTCGCCAACATCATCGTTGCCGATCAAGACTTTGCTGATTCCATCAAACCCGACTGGCTTGCTGTTGTTGACCTTGAAGCCTTCCCTGGCACCAACATTGATGATAACTGGGACGGCACTAAGTTCACACCTCAGCCGCCTGACTATGACTTTCAATGGAAGATCGTGCGTGCCATGCGCAATCAAAAACTGCAGGAGTCGGACTGGACACAGCTAGCTGATGTGCCACTGACACCTGAACTGCGTGCCGAGTGGGTCACCTATCGACAGGATCTGCGTGATGTAACCAATCAACCTGATCCCTTCAACATTGTTTGGCCCACTGCACCTACAGGGATGAATAATGGCGGTCAAGAGTAAAACCGGCACCGCGCGGATCGACCATCAGCCAGGGCCGCCGAAAACTACACGGGCTGGATTTGGCCAGCACTCACGGCCACGCCGCCGCGGCAAGAAACCCTTACGCGGTCAGGGTCGGTAAGCTGGACAGGTAGCCCCATGGCGCCATGATCGAAGTCATCGCCGCCATCGCTGGCGCTTCAATCTCAGTTGCAGCCATGGGTGCTGCTGGTTTCAGCCGCAAATCTGATGAAGCCCGCGAGGCCGTAATCCGCCTCACCTCAGCCGTGGAGCACATCGCTTCACAGCTCGAGGTGCTTCACACTGATATCAAGGAAGATCGCAAAGAGACATTCGGCCGGCTATCGACGGTAGAGCAACGGGTCTCTAGGTTGGAAGCATCACCACCCCGCTAGTAATGGAACAGGCAACCACTCTCGCCATCGTCGCGATCATCGTGGCCGCTGGCTCTGAAATCATTGCCGTCTCACCGCTGAAATCCAACAGCTGGCTGCAACTGCTATTTCAAGCACTGCGCCTGATGTTCCCAAAGCAGCACCGCTGAATCATGGCGAACGACGCGCCAATCTCATTGCAGCAGCTCTTCAAGTATTACAAGGGCCAGCCGCATCAGACCGCCGCGATTCAGCAGCTCGAATCCGATCTCTCCGCCAACGGCTATGACGCCGCGATGCGCAGAGATCGCGCGTGGTTTCAAACGTGGAGCCAAGACGGCAAGCAAACCGATCTGGCCGCGGCCATCAAGTTGATTAAGGAGTTTGAGGGCTGCCACCTCTCTGCATACCCCGATCCACTGAGCGGTGGCGACCCGTGGACCATCGGCTATGGCACCACGCGCTACAGCAACGGCAATGCCGTGAAGCGTGGCGACCTGATCAACGTGATCGAGGCCGATATGCTGCTGCGCCTCGAAATTGACCGCATCACAGACAAGCTGCGCACCACCATCCCGCACTGGAATGTGATGGATGACAATCAGCGCTCGGCGTTGGTGAGCTTCGCCTACAACCTTGGCGCTGGCTTCTATGGCTCCGCTGGATTCGAGACCATCAGCCGGTGCCTGCGTGAGCGTGATTGGGCCGCAGTGCCAGCAGCGCTCGAGCTATATCGCAACCCTGGCACCCCTGTAGAGGCTGGCCTGTTGCGCCGCCGTCGTGCTGAGGGTGACCTATGGGGGAGGCATCAGGCCGCGGCTGCACCGGAAACCGCGAAGCTACGGCCCGGCAGCCCATTCACCGCACGGATCACGCCGCACATCCGGCTGGGAGAGTTCGCGCTGGATCAGCCAGCCCGACGGTTCACCGCGCAGCATCAGATCGACACAGCAGCGGAGCTGGCCGCGTTCCTCGAGCGCGTGCGCACGCAGTTTGGCGGCAAGCCCATCATCATTACGAGTGGTTTTCGGCCACCGGCAATCAATAAATCAGTGGGCGGCGCCAGCGGTTCGGAGCACCTTTACAACGCACCGGGCGTCGGTGCAGTTGATTTCGTGATTGACGGAGCCGACATGATGGCAGTGCAGAGATGGTGTGATCAAAATTGGCCGTTCAGTCTTGGGTATGCGGCGCCTCAGTTCATCCATCTGGGAATTCGACAAGGGCGGCCTAAAGTCCGTTGGGAATACTGAGGGCCTGTGCTCGTTCCTGATCATGAAATCCGGCGGCTGTGCAAGCAGCACGCCATGGTGATGCCGTTCGATGAAGAGCTGCTAAACCCGGCCAGCTTGGATGTGACGCTGGGCAGCCGGATCATGATCGAGGTGCCAGAGACGCCTGAGCTGCAGGTGGTCGATATCCTCGGCTACACGGCAGATGATCCGTATCTGATCCAGCCGGGCGAGTTCTTCTTGGCTGAAACCCGCGAGATCTTCAACCTACCGAACCACATCGGCGCTCAGTTCGTGCTGAAGTCCAGCCGTGCGCGTGAGGGTTGGGATCATGCTGAGGCCGGCTGGTGTGATCCGGGATGGTATGGCAGCAGGCTCACGATGGAGATCTGCAATCAACGCCGCCTGCATCCGCTCGGCATCTGGCCCGGCATGAAGATTGGCCAGATGAAGTTCATCCTCGTGAGCGGCACCGTGGAGCGCAGCTACGCCGAAACTGGAAGATATAACGCAGACCTGGGCGTTACATCATCCAAGGGCTAGCGTTCAATCGGAGAGCCAAAGGTCCCCTAAGCGCCGGCCTGAGCAACTGGCGCTTTTTTCATGGGATGTGATAGCTCACCCATCCGCAGGCGATAGATCTTGTTTGGTGCCTCGGCCGGATCATCCATTGGGATCATCGTGTAATCGTCGCAGCCGTGTGATTCAGCAAAGTGGCTGGCGGCTGTGTGGCTGGGGAATGGCCCGACGTGCCACGGCCCGATACGGAGGATGTATGTCATGCGCGAGACCGTAGCGCGAATCCTGCGCTTCAATCCCATAGCAATTCTGTAATCCCGTGAGACTCAGTGGCGACCGCTACCGTTAGCCAAGCGGCGGCCAGCCCATGCGGGCGTTCTACCTAGAGATCTCCGCCAAGCTGATCATCCGCTCTGATACGGAGCCGGATGATTTGCCTGCTGATATCTATAGCCATCTGGCTGAGTTCATCCCTTCCGATGAGGACATCATCGATATCGAGGTGAACTGCGTTCCCCTGCCGCCAGACCTTGGATCGCCATCACATTGAAGAGACGCGCCTGATCACACGGCGATCAGCACGCGATCAGATTCTCCTCGCCTGGAACTACCGCTGTGCCTACTGCGGCGATCAGCTGGGCCGGTCACCAACGCTCGATCACATCATCCCAAAGGCGCATGGCGGGCTCACAGTGCGCAGCAACATGGTGGCCTGCTGTTGGGCGTGCAACTCAAGCAAGGGGCACAAACCATGGGTCGATTGGTATCGCGCTCAGCCGTTCTGGACCACGCTTGGAGAGTGGGCAATCGCGCGATGGCTGGCCGTAGATCCCTAAGCTGTCGCCGTTGTTTGTTTCGTCTTCAGTCGTCCGTTTCGCCCGGCAGCGGTGAGGCCAGGAGCGCGTGAGCCCTGGCCACCGGGCACCACAATCAGGGCAGGATTCTGCTGCACACCCATAGCGCGATCAGGCACGTCGCCCAATACTCCACGATCAGGATCAGCACATCGCGCAGCATCAGCGGGCCAGCAGATGATCGAGATACAGCTCCGCCTGCCATAGATCGGAGCTATACCGGCAGATGCCACCAACGCAACTGCGGTAGTAGACCTCACCCCGCACTGGCATCAGCGTTTCGATGTAGCCGCCGTCTCGATCAGTGCGGCTGATGACTTCCGTGCCGAACATACAACTCGCACCTGGCCGCGTAACGGCCGCCGCTTCTCTTTGATTCTGGCAACTCAAAAGCGCAGCGCTGCTTTTGCATATCCCACTGCTGACAATCCCAGCACATCAATGGTTCAGCAGGCCGTAGCTTGCGCCTAGCAGCCTGGTAGAACTGCTGCGCCTTCAACAGTGCTGGCTGCAGCTGAATGGCACCGGTATCCATCTCGATCTGATGCTCTGGCTTGGGGCCCAGAATCACTCGAGCGTGCCAGGTGCGATCTGAGCGACTGCACAGCAGCAACAATCGGCCGCCATGCAGGCTGATCATTCCACCTCGCCTGCCGCTGGCTGGTGATAGATCCGCTCGAGCAACATGCTGGCCGGCTCGCTTGGCGTATCGGTCACATACGCAGCAACTGGATCAGTGCCATCGGATGCCACATAGATGCAGGGGTACCCGTATGGCTTCACCACCACTAGCCCGGTGTTGCGACTGCGCGTGAGAATCCGAAGCGCAAGGCGCTCGAGGATATTCAGACCCGGCAGCTGTTGCATCATCCCTCCAGTTTGGCAATCAATCGCTCGATATACCAACGGCATTTGCGGGCATCCTCGAGGGCGTTCCCTTTGCACCAGATGCGCAGCAGATATTTCAGCGCCTGGCCCTGCAGGTAAGCGGGCACCATGTGGGGTGCATCGCTCACCGCAGCCTCGATCACATCAATCGCCTCGACTGGGCCGCGGCGATAGTGGGCTGGATTGATCGGGTCGGTCATGCTGCCTCCAGTTCGTCGGCAATCCTGAGCAGCTCATAGCGAATGCCGTAGCTCTCTAGTTTCTCCGGCACCACCTGATCCGCAGCAGCACGAAGGGCGGCGGCGATGCTGGGGCAATCGCGCAAGTCAGGTACAGCACGGAAGGCGTCAAGAGTTGTTTGGGCAGCGGGTGATAGTTGTTGGGTCATCAGTTGATCGGACTACTGGGCTTGGGGTTCATTTGAGCGGACAAACCGCATTTCTTCGTAGCAAGGAGCAAACTCCATCAAATAAGTCCTGTGTTCTCCGTCAAGGCTTTGCAGCTCCCACGCATACTGTCCGTCGTGCCAACCCACTACCTCCCACTGCAAGAGTTTATCTACGGGTTTTCGCTTTCCCTTTACATTCACCTCCACCAAAAATTCCCATACATCACCAACACGCAGGCGATCAGGGCAGTCTGTCGAAGGCTCGGGCTCAGCTAGTGCAGCGCGGGCGCGTTCAACAGCACTGTCATCGAGCTGACAGCCATCAGCCAAGCCGATGAGGTTTCCCTTCCAGTCGTAATGCCAAGGAAGATCATCCCAAGCAGCAACCAAAGCTGCGCACAGTTGTTTGTAATCGGTCATGGTGGTAGTGATGTTGACTAATCGGGCAGGGATTCAAGAACAGAGCGAATGAGCTTGTAGTTCTGGATTCGCATATCTGCATGCTCTTCATCCAGAGCCTCCAGCGCCTGCCCCTTCAAGCTCAGCGGCTTGGGGCGGCGGGCGTCGTGTAGTGCAACATGCTCGTACTCATGGCCTTCGTTGACTAGCCACTCACAGCACGCCTCCAATTCCTGATCAGCTCCCCAGCGGGCGGCTTGGGTGGCAACTGCTTCAAACTCGTAAAGCGCACCGTGAGTGCCGTCCCACCACTGCTGCACCAGCTCAGGCGGTGGGGTGATCGGGTGGTTGTTGTCAGTCATGAGGAAGAGAAGTGTGTAGATCTAGTGGGCCACCTGCTGCTCTGCGTTCTTCCATTTCTTTCGGTTCACAATGTCGCAGACATGCGCGGTGCTGATGCCATAGGTGATCGCGATATCAAGCATCGTCTGCCCTTTGGCATACAGCTCGCGGATCTCGATGGCGTTCTGCGGCGTCAGGACGGCAGTGCCTGGGATGTGGCCGGCTTTGAAGCGATGAGGGTTGCCGTTCACTTCCACTTGTCTCCTAGGAGCTGCTGGCGGCACGCCTCGATGGCCTGCTGTGCGTTCTTCTGCGTCATCACAGATTCAGTGGCATCCATGGCACGCACCACGCGGTCAAGCAGATCGGGGTAGTACGTGTCGCGGAAATTGGCGGCCAGATCACGGGCAAACTCATCCCAGAGGCCGGTATAGGTGCAGCGCAATGGGTGACCGTATGGCAGGTCATCGCGGCCGCTGCGTTCATACAGCGCCTCCATCATGTCGGCGCGTTGCTGATCCAATCGAATGCGGTCGTTCATGGTTCAAGTAACTGGCAGATGTGTTGCAGCTCAGCGCAGAGCTGCTGAGTGCGGGGTATGGCACGAAGCTGCTGGATTCTGAAATCGATCAGATGCTGCAGCCGCTCACGCTCATCCTGCCGCCCCTGCTGGTACGCGCCGGAGTCTGTGATCAACTGATTGATGCGGTCGCGGATGGTGCTCACTCCACCTCCACGGCAGCGGCATCTGGAATCCAGAATTGCTCTAAGCGATGAGCACAGGCCATCAGGTGAGCCTTTTCTGCTGTTTTGTATCGTCCGGCATAATGCTGTTTGCCTGCGAGGATGTATCTGGCGACGAAGCCATTTTTGTCATATACAACCCATCTGAGCCCCCATTTTTGCGGATAGGTCTTGCGCCGAGTTTGACGGTTTTTCGCTTGCTCGGTCGGCGTTGCCCACCGCAAATTGGATAAGCGATTATCAAGTCCGTTCCTGTTGATGTGATCAACACTCATGCCAGGTTGATCAGCGCCAGAAGACAACGCAAGAATTATGCGATGGCAAGCATACCGTCTTTGCTGTACTTTGACGTACCAATACCTACCTTGCGAGTGTTTGGTGCCTGCAGGTACGCCATCAAATCTGGACAAGCCTGAGGGGCTTTGCGGGTCAACCCTAAAAAGCAAAGAGAGTTGAGCCAAATTGGGTAGCAAACCAGGCTTGCTCATGATGCCAACTCCACAACAGCTCCGGGCCAACGTGCACAAGCGTACCTGATTGCGGCGGCTTTGGATTCTGCCCGCGTGTACCACGTAACTGGCCGGGCGCCTTGGGGGTACACAATGACTTTGAAGTCACGCACACGGGCGTTATGGCGTGGCCGGCTGATGCCCTCGCCATAGCTTCCAACACTCTCAGGATCTGTGCGCCACTGGAATGCAGCAACCTCAGCCATGGCAGTTCGGATCGGTAACGGTTTCAGGGTTCAGCCATTCGATCTGGTTCCACCAAGGGAGCCACGTATCGGCGGCGATCAGCTTGGCCTCGGTGAGGCTATGCGCTGAGATGCACTCAACGACGTTGGCGTCTTTGATCGTGAAGTAGAAGCGGCGTTCAGTCATGCCTGAGCCTCCAGTTCGTCGGCCATAGCTGCGATGTATCCGTGGATCCACTGGTGTGCAGCCAAAACGCCGGCATCGGCATCAGTGTCACCTAGTGGTTGATCCATGCGAACAAACTCGGAAATGACGCGCAGGGCTGCTGCGAGGCCAACCTGCTCAGGATCTTTGGTCAGCCATGTCAGCTCGACCACCTCTTTGAAAGCATCCAGCACTGCTTGAGATGTGGGTGACAGTTCAGTCATGACGCACCACCTGCTGTGTGCCGGAGTGGGTGGGGTTGTGATGTGCGCCGGATTCAATGCCGATCATGGCGAACACGGCCGCGGCGATCAGCAGACAGATGGCGTTGTTAATGCGGTTGATCATGGATCTGTGGGATAGGTAGGGGAGCCCCGGAGGGCTCAGGCAGCGTGTGCCTCGCAGGTGCTGATCCAACGCTGCAGCTCGCCGTAGCGACGGGTCAGCTCCAAGTAACGGCCGGGATCGCTGTGGGGCAGAAAACCGCGCAACTCCTGAGCGATCTGATCAGCCTCAGCCTTGAACTGAGCAATCAGAGCAGTCAGCTGATCCAGCATCTGAAGCGCAGCCTCTGGGCTGCCGAGTGGAGGACTGATCGCCTCCGGTCCCCTAATTATGCCCCGCCGACGGTTCACCCTGTTAGGGCCTTGTGACAGTTCTTCACACCGCCTGGCTGCCGACCGCGAGATCCACCGGCACCCGCAACACCGGCACACTTTTCTTGGTATCCGGCGTGCGCTGCCAGCCGATCACGGCCACGTGTACCGGTAGCTCCACCGTGTACCAAACGTGCCTGCACTGCACACACCGTCGTTGGCGTGTCACTTTGTCCGCTTCCTTCCCGTTCGTGCTGATCGCCCTAATCTCACTGCTACCGCAACGCGGGCACTCCATAGGTAACCTGAACCTGTACCCCGTCACTATGGCACAATGAACTTCGGGGAGTGGATGAGCGTGCAGCTCACGCCAGAACAGCAATTTGAGATCGAAAAACAAGCCCGCACCCTCATTGCCAGTAAGGATGCAGGCTTCATGGCAGCAGCATTGCTCAAACAAGCCTGCTATCAGCAGCAGCTGCTGCAGCAGGCCGTAAACGAGATCGCTCGCCTGGAGTGCGAGCTGATGGGCCGGCCCTAGAACAGGTCAGGCTCGATATCAACCACCACGCCATCGGTGGCCGCGGCCAGGCTTTGCGCCGCAGCGGCCACCTGGGCGGCAGGTGGCACCCAATCACGGGGCGGCTGCGCGACAGCGCTCACATAGGCGAGACCCTTCTGGCTGGTCTTCTTCCATCCGCTGATCGGCACCTGCACCGAGCCGTACTGATCAGGCGTCTGACTCATCACGAAAGCGCAGAAGGCATCAAGCTCTTCGACTTTCACGTTCATCATTCCCGAAAAGTCCACCTTGCTATCGGGCTTGGTGCTCTTGAAGATGCTCAGGTTCAGCTTGAAGCTCATGATTGTCCTGGGGTGATGGTGTTGGCCTGTTCGTAGCGCTCCACCTCGGCCAGGGGATAGAGCACGAATCCGGGTGTTCTGAAATAAGCAGGGCCCTTGCCGGCATCACGCCAACGCTTCAACGTGTCGCGATGCAAGCCCCATCGCTTTGCCAGCTGGGGCGCTGTCAGATACTCAGAAGAGCTCATCCTGATCAGCCTCCACTGGTGCGGCAACGGGCTCAGGTGCAGGCTGAGCGATGGCAGCATTCAGATCCGCCACGCTGGTTTCCGTCACGGTGACCGGCTGCACATCGAGCACCTCTTCCTGGCTCTGCATCCCGAGCAACATATCGCTGGCATACAGACGCCCCCAGAAGGCAGCGGCCCGGTAGCGGATCATCAGCTCAGGCATCGTGAGCCACTTGCTGCCGCTCTTGGTGGCCCATCCTTCTTTCTTGGCCATCGCCATCGTGATGGTGGGGCCCTTCAGTTCCTGGCCGCTGGCGAGATCCTTAGCGACCGCATAGCAAGCGAGTGAGTCACCGCTGCCGATGAGTTCAAACCGCAATGGGCTGAACCGGCCGCAGCCATTCACCATCGCGATGATGAAGCTGCTACTCCAGCTGGGGCGGCCGTGGATCACGTGCAGATGCTGCATCGCGAGAAATGGGCTGATGCCCATTCGGTTCGCGATCTCGAGCGCCACAAGGCAATTAGCGAAACCCTGCTGCCCTTGGAACTGCGGCGGGATCAGCGTGCTGCTGGCCAGTGCCTTAGCGATCCGTTGCGCATCCTCAAACGCTTGGATGCCAGAGAACACTGAGCCCGATGGGCTGGTGGTGATGGCTGATTGTGCGTCCATTTAATAGGTCTCAATTTCAGTGGTTGCCTGCTGCTGGCTAGTGGCGCCAGTCATCCAACCCGGCAGGCTGATGGTTTCGATCTGATCGCTGTAGCTCGGCCAGTGATCAGCGGCCTTGCATACCGCCAACTTGGCTAGATCACGCATCGCCTGATCGTGGCCGCGCTCAATCATCTCCGCATCGGCGGCGTACACGGCGCACGCATAGGGCGCACTCGATTCGACGCAGATGAAGATGAACTGATCCGGGCGCTTGCCGGTGGCCTGCTCAATGCCGTGCAGATACCAGCCGGCCTGCACGTGATACCGGTAATCAGCAATGCTGCGCTTGAAGCCCTGAATGCTGGCGCTCTTGGTGGTCTTGAGATCCACCACGATGGTCCCATCATTCGTGAGCCAATCCGGCCGGCATTTGCACTCGAGCCCGGTGCTGGCATCAGTCCACATATGAGTGGTCTCAGCCTTGCCGGGCAGGCCCAGCAGCATCGCAGCAGCAGGGTGCCGCATGATCGCCCGCCCCATCGCCATCACCTGCGCGGCATCGTCGGCGCTGATCACAGTCTTGCTGGCAGCATCGGCCACAAAAGCGGCCCACTCCTCTTTGCCGGCTTTGGTCATTCGATTGATCGCAGGCGCAACGGCGATCTCTTCATCCCATCGGCTGAGTTCCAACACATGCGTGTGCAGTGCAGTGCCGAGGCGCATCTGCGGCGTTGACAGTGGCGCCTCGCAATCAGGGTCCAGATACCGCGCCCAATAGTGCAGCGGTGATCTCGCGATGAGATCAAGATGAGACTTTGAGACAGCGGGATGCGCGTGATACGCGGTGTTGTCCATAGATGCTGGCAACTGCCATGATTGTGCGGAGATGCGGCGAATCCGTCAAGATGCAACTCCGCGGCTATCAGCAGCAGGCCATCAGCGATCTGCGCAATGCCTATCGCGCTGGTAGCCGTGCGCCACTCCTATGCCTACCCACCGGCGGCGGCAAGACGGTCATCCTCGCCACCATCGCCGCACAGGCAGCAGCCAAAGGCCGTCAGGTGCTCATCCTGGTGCATCGCCGTGAGCTGATCCACCAAACCGCCAGCAAGCTGCAATGGGCCGGCCTCGATCATGGCATCATCGCCGCAGGCCATCCTGCATCGAATCACCCGGTGCAGGTGGCATCAGTGCAGACGCTGGTGCGTCGTCTCTCGCGCATGGCGTGGCAGCCATCGCTGGTGATCATCGATGAAGCCCACCACGCAGCTGCGGGCAGCTGGCGACAGATCCTTGAGCACTGGCCTGATGCCTATCGCCTTGGCGTCACAGCCACACCATGCCGGCTCGATGGCCGCGGCCTAAGCGAAGCATTTGACCGTCTGGTGATGGGGCCCAGCGTTGCTGATCTGATCGCCGCAGGATTCCTATCCGCCGCGCGTATCTATGCGCCGCCAGTGATCGCTGATCTATCTGGCATCCGGCGCCGTGCTGGCGACTACGCCAACGATCAGGCTGCAGCCGCCATGGATCGCCCCACAGTCACCGGCGATGCAATCGCCCATTACCAGCGCCTGGCCGCAGGACAGCAGGCTATCGCCTTCTGCTGCAATGTCGCCCATGCTGTCTCAGTGTGCGACGCATTTAAGACTGCCGGTATCAACGCAGCATTGCTGCTGGGCGATACGCAGGATCGTGATGCAGTAGTGGCGCAATATGCCGCTGGCGTGATCCGCGTGCTCGTGACCGTGGATGTGGTCTCCGAGGGCTTCGATGTGCCAGCAGCATCGTGCGCCATCCTGCTCAGGCCCACGCAATCGCTCAGCCTCTATCTGCAGCAGGTGGGCCGTGTGCTGCGCCCAGCGCCAGGGAAAGATGCAGCGCTGATCCTGGATCACGTTGGCAACGTGCCCCGCCATGGCTTCCCGGATGATCCCCGCGAGTGGAGCCTGGCCGAGGGTGTGGTGAAGCGGGCCGGCACTGCAGCGCCATCAGTCCGCACATGCCCTGAGTGCTATGCCGCCTTCAAGCCGGCGCCCATCTGCCCGTTATGTGGTGCTCAGTGCGCTCCCATCCGCAGCACCAAGATCCGGCAGATCATGGGTGAACTGAAAGAACTCAAGCGCGAATCAGTGCAGCAACGCATCGCACAACGCGAACGCGCCAAACGTGAACGCCAAGCAGCACGCACTCTCCCACAGCTGCTCGCCCTAGCCAAAGAACGCGGTTACAGTCCCGGCTGGGCGTATCGGATCCATCAGGCGCGTGGCCAACGCTGAGACGGACCTACAGCAACGCATCCGCCTCGCACTCGGCACATCTCCTAATTTGCGCCTTTTTAGGAATCAGGTAGGAAGTCTCCCAGATCCACGAACGGGCAGGCTTGTGACCTTTGGGCTGGCCAAGGGCTCCGCTGACCTGATCGGCTGGCGCACCATCACCATCACTCCCGACATGGTGGGCCGTCAGGTAGCCGTGTTCACCAGCATCGAGGTGAAGACGGAGCGTGGCCGCGTTCGCCCAGAGCAGCACGCATGGCTCACTGCCGTCACCGGCGCAGGTGGCATCGCAGGGATCGCTCGCTCAGTCCAAGACGCAAACGATCTCGTGAGATAACTTGCCAACCTTGCTAACTGTCGCCACACTCTGCCGGCTACTCACCGAAAGCCGTTGTGGCCGCCATCGTCGATCAACTCACAGACATTCCCGACTCATGGGCCCTAGTCGCAGTCGGTAACGACAAGCGCCCCTATCAACCCGAATGGCAGAAGCACCCGCTCACTAAGCGCGGCATTGAATCCGAACTATCCTCCGGCCGTGCCGTAGCCGTTGGCGTCCTGGCCGGTCCACCATCCGGCGGCCTCCTATTCGTTGATCACGATGGCCTCGGCGCATCCGAGGTGCTCGAATCCATCGGCACATCACTGCGCCAACTCCCAAAGTCCTGGGCCGTCACCTCCGGCCGTGATGGTCGCCTTCAGATCATCTACCGCGTCCCTGAACCCTTCTGGGATCGAATCAAGACCACCAAGCTGCGCAGCAGCATCAAAGGCGAGCAGCTCGAACTGCGTTGGACTGGCTGCCAATCCGTCGTTCTCGGTAAGCATCCCATCACCGGTTCCTACCGCTGGCTGAATGGCCGCGCCCCTGGTGATCTGCCCCTAGCCGAGGCGCCATCGATCCTGCTGCAGCAGATGCAACGGCCCATCGAAACGCCTCCACTGCTGCCCACCTCACCAACCGACGACACCGACCGCGCTCGCCAATACCTCGCCAACATCCCCAGTTCCATCGCTGATGACTACGACGAATGGGTCAAGGTCGGCATGGCGCTTCACTCCATCGGCAACGATGCCCTTCTCGCTGACTGGGCCCAGTGGTCTGCAGCATCCGGGAAGTTCAAGCCCGGCGAATGCGAAGCCAAATGGGCATCCTTTAAGTCCGACCATGGCGGCGTTGGTATCGGCACCCTCTTCCACCTCGCCGGTGGTATCTCGCCCCGTCAGCAGGCCATCAAGGCGCTCCAATCTGTCCTGCCCCCTGATGTAGCCGCAACTGCAGGCGGCGCAAAGCCCATCAAGCTCGAAACCAATGAGCTGCTCACCCTCCTCCGCCAGCAGCTATCAGGCCGTCTGCGCTTCAACATCTACAACCAATCCGTCGAGCTAGACGGCAAGGCTATTACTGATCTCGAGCACTACTACCTCGAACTCGCTCAGCTCAACATCAAGGTCGGCAAGGAACTCGCCGCCGATGCCCTGGTGTTCGTCGCCAAAGAAAACCAATACGATCCCGTCCGCGACTACCTAGATCGCGTCGCAGAGCAGGTCGCCCCTGTCTCCATCGACCACCTCAGCACCGCCTACCTCCGCCCAGCTGATCAGCCCGGCACGCTCTACGACGCCATGCTGCGCTGCACCCTCATCGCAGCCGTGCGCCGCATCTATGAACCCGGCGCCAAGCACGATGCCGCGTGCGTGCTCATGGGCCCACAAGGCTGCGGTAAGTCCACCTTCTGGCGCAACCTCGGCGGCCCGTTCTTCTCTGATGCCCTAGGCGATATCAATAACAAGGATGACCTGCTCCTAGTCGGCAAGGCATGGATCCATGAATGGGGTGAGATCGACCGCATCACCGGCAAGAACCACGCCGGCAAGATCAAAGCCTTCCTATCCCGCCAAACCGATTCCTATCGCGTGCCGTATGGCAAGGCGATGGAAGATTTCCCACGCCGCTCGATCATCGTCGGCTCCACCAACCGCGACACCGGCTTCCTGATCGACGACACCGGTAACCGCCGCTTCTGGGTTATCCCCGTGGATGTGCAGGGAATGATCGAGGTGGATGGCCTGCTGCTTGAGCGTGACGCCATATGGTCCGCAGCCGTCGCTGCATACCGCAACGGTGAGCACAATCACCTACCCCGAGAGCAGGAGCGCCAGGTCGCGGAAGCGAACCTTGCCTACCTAGTTGAATCACCTTGGCTCGCGCCGGTGCGTTCGTGGCTTGCATCGCCCAGAAACGCCGGAACCCCCATCACCACTGAGATCTTGCTCACTGACGCCATCGGCAAGCCCGTCGAGCGCCAGTCTCGCGCTGATCAGATGCAGATCGCTTCCATCCTCCGAGAGCTTGGACTGGTCAAACGACGCAAACTCTGCGATGGGGTCCAGAAGTGGGTCTATTGCCAACCTCACGGCTGAGGTAGGCAACCCCAGATCCATTGCGCTGCATGGCGTCTTCTACCCTCTCCTACCTTCTATCCTTATATAAAGAGTATATATAAATAGAGGAGAGGGGAGAGGAGAGGGGGAAAAAGGAAAAGGTATAGGGAGGTAGGCACGGGTTGGAGGGTTGGCAAGTCTCAAATCCGTCTCATTTGAGACAGGTGAGACTGACTCGCCCTCGCGATTTGCCTACCTCCGGCTGCCTACCCTTGGGGCATGGCCATCACCCTCGAGATCGATCAGCAGGGCCTCGTGCAAGCCTCGAGGTGGTCGCAGGCTGTCGCTAAGCAACTGCCCTTCGCCACGTCCGTCGCCCTCAACGACGTGGCCTTCAAGGCACGCACATCCCTCAATGGCGCAACCCGCCAATACTTCCAAGGGCCCGTCAAGTTCACCCAGACCGCCTTCCTGGTAGACAAGGCCAAGAAGTCCACACTCACCGCCTACGTCTTCGCCAACAACCAGCAGGGCCGCAACCGTGCCCGCTACCTGCGCTATGGCATCCAAGGCGGCCAACGTGTAGCCAAAGGCTTTGAGCGCTACTTCGCTGGTGCTGACAACGACGGCACCCTGCCCCCTGGCACCACCCTGGTGCCCACCTCCCTGGTCAAGACCACAGACGCGGGGAACGTCAGCCTCGCGACACTGCGCTCCATCAGCAAAGGACTGAGCACAACAAACAAGCGAGGCGGCTTCTTCGTCGGCACACCGAAGGGTGGCAACAGGCCGCCTGGTATCTATCGCCGCTCACGTGAGCAGCTGTTCCCGTACTTCATCGCGGCATCAGCAGCACCGCGATACACAGGCCGCTTCCCCATTCAAGACATCGGAGAGAAGATTGTCGCCCGCAACTTCAACGATGCACTCAGCGCTGCGCTCGACAAGGCCATCGCAACCGCTCGCTGACGCCGCCAGACCGCGCGTGGGTCCTTCCGAGCCAATACTGTGTGGGTCGTTCGTTCG
>Ga0222712_10001701_pt1 | contig 26529 bp, 15 predicted proteins | sample C33_657DmetaG_FD_165043 | JGI IMG/M metagenome (GOLD analysis project Ga0222712, IMG submission 165043) | Estuarine water microbial communities from San Francisco Bay, California, United States - C33_657D | ecosystem: Environmental > Aquatic > Marine > Unclassified | place: USA: California... | reverse complement strand
CATTAACAGTAGATTATACACAGGATCAGACTATTGGCTCTAATGCAAGTACCCAAAGCTTTAAAAGTATGGGGCAAAGTGATCTGAAATTGACTTTTTTTGTTGATGGGACTGGTGTTGTTAAACTGCCTGCTGGATTTAATGATGTTGATGATTATATTAAAAAATTCACAGACCTTGTAACCAAATATCAGGGTGAAATACACAGGCCATATTATTTACTCATTATTTGGGGAACACTCAAATTTACTGGTGTTTGTTCTAAAATAGACATTAAGTATAGCCTTTTTAATCCACAAGGTAAGGCTTTAAGAGCTACTATAGATATTACAATTACACAGAGTAAGGATTATAAAACCAAAATACAAGAAGGAGCTAATTCTTCGCCTGACTTGACACATTTAAGGACAGTTAATTCAGGTGATACACTTCCATTAATGGCCTATCGTATTTATGGGGATAGTTCTTATTATATTGAAGTAGCTCGCGTTAATGGGTTGAATAGTTTCCAGGATATTAAACCAGGAGATCAGATATATTTTCCACCTATAAAAAAATAACTATGGCAATTAGTTCACCTCAAAGTACCGTAGGTAAAACTTTATCTATCAGCATTAGTGTAAATGGAGCCACATTAGAAGATACTTATCCCTTAGTATCTATTCACACAGTTTATGAAATAAATAGGATTCCATATGCCGAAATTGTACTAATTGATGGAGCAGTTGATGTTGGAGATTTTTTATTGTCTGAAAAATCAAATCTTATACCAGGGGTGGAAATTTCAATCAGTGCCGGTTATGATTCAGTAAATTTGGTTATTTTTAAAGGAATAATTGTTAAACAAGCAATTAAAATCAGTAATGACAGTACAAGCAACCTTATTTTAACGTGTAAACATAAGGCTGTACAAATGACCTATAACAGGAATGATTCAGTTTTTTTAGATAAGAACGATTCTGATATTATTTCTTCAATAATTAAAAAGTACTCTTTATCAGCCACAGTAGATTCAACAACTTTTCAGTATGAAAATTTATATCAAAAATCTGCCACCGATTGGGACTTTATTTTGTCTAGAGCAGATTTCTGTGGTTTGGTTGTAAGTTATGAAGGTGATTCACTTCATGTAAAAAAACCCGAACTTAATTCGACTCCAGTTCTCTTAGTTACTTATGGTGACTCCATTTTTTCTTTGAATGCAGAATTTGATGGAGAAAGACAGCCTGCTAGTATTAATACTATTGGTTGGAGTCCTAAAGATCTTGCAATAACAACTGCTTCAAAGGCATCAGAACCAAGTTTAAATGAACATGGAAACTTAAAAACCAATATTTTATCTGATGAATTTGAACTGCAAGACTTAACACTTTATTCAGGAACACCCATGGATGAAGCAAATTTAAAAGTTTGGGCTGACTCAAAACTACTTAGAATGCGTTTATCTGCTTTAAAAGGATCAGTTTCTTTTCAAGGTAGTGGAGAAGTTAATGCTGGTGATATGATTCAGCTTGCAGGGCTTAGTGATCGCTATAATGGAAACGCATATATTTCTGTGGTTGAACATACTATTGAGGATGGTGCTTGGATAACTAAAGTAAATTTTGGTCTTGACTCTAAACCAATTTCCGAGCTATCAAATTTTTCATATTCACCATCTGCCGGACAATTTCCCGCTGTTCATGGGCTCCAAGTTGGAATAATTAAACAATTGGATCAAGATCCAAAGACTGAATTTAGATTATTGGTAACAATTCCGGGAATGACAGGTGTTGAGGCATTATGGGCAAGAATGGCCAATATTTATGCCACTAATATGGCTGGTTTTTATTTTCTTCCTGAGATTGGAGATGAGGTTATTCTTGGTTTTGTTGACGATGATCCATCTCATCCAGTGATACTTGGATCATTATATAGTAGTAAAAATAAAGCGGCTTTTACAATACAGAAAGAAAATAATACGAAGGCTATAACTACCAAAAGTAAGATGGAAATTAATTTTGATGAGGAGAAAAAAATCATTAAAATTTTTACTCCCGGCGGAAATAGTATTACATTAGACGACGAAGAAAAAGGCATAACAATTAAAGATCAGAATAACAATACTCTAAAATTGAATTCATCAGGTATTGAAATGGAAAGTCCTAAAAATATAGTTATTAAGGCTACTGGAAACATTACACTTGATGCAACCGGAAAATTATCGCTGAATTCAAAACAAGATGTTGCCGTAGAAGGATTAAATATAACTAATACCGCAAAGGTGGGATTTACTGCAAAAGGTAATGCTTCTGCAGAAATTTCTGCATCTGGTCAAACAGTAGTAAAAGGTGCAATGGTTATGATAAATTAAATATGCCACAGGCTGCAAGATTAAATGATATGCATACTTGTACGATGGTTGATGCAGGTATACCTCCAACACCACATGTAGGTGGACCTATTTATGGACCAGGCGTACCTACAGTTCTAATTGAAAAATTACCAGCTGCCGTTATGGGCGATACTTGTATTTGTATCGGTCCTCCTGATACAATTGTAAAAGGCTCTGCAACCGTTATGATTGGGAAAAAACCTGCTGCTCGAGTGGGAGATTCTACTGCTCATGGAGGTTCAATTGTGCTCGGTAGTCCAACAGTTATGATTGGGGGATAGAAAAATGGAAGAAGTAAAATCATTTTTAGGAACAGGATGGAGTTTTCCACCTACGTTTAATAAATCGGATTATTCTGTTTCAATGGTTTCGGATATCAATGATATTGAAGAAAGTATTAGAATAATACTTAGTACGACACCCGGTGAACGATTAATGCAGCCTGAATTTGGTTGTGACCTTAAGCGTCTAGTTTTCGAAAAAGTGGATTCAACTCTTATTGCCAGTTTGGATCACCTTATTTATCATTCACTGCTTAATTTTGAACCTAGAATTACTTTCATTAATACCGAGGTTTTAGAACAAAATGACTTGGATGGACTTTTACATATTAAAATTCATTTTAAGGTAATCATCACCAATTCTAGGCATAATATTGTATTTCCTTATTACTTAATTGAAGGAACCAATGTTTCATCTATTTAGGCACTATATAGCGAATGGCAAAGGATCAGTTACTTGATTTAATTGATGGTATGACTCAGGATGAGAGACGAATAAAAGCGCTCGATCCGAATTATGTCAAGATTGATGATCGTAAAATTTCTGATTTGTTAAAATTCATGTCTGATTTTGCCTCTCAGGTTAATTTCTATAACGAAAAGGATAAGATTGAGGGTAATTGGCAAGACTTTTTAAAAGCAGATAGAAATATTCTTATTCTACTCATAACTGAATTTGATCTTACAAGTTACTTTATCCAATTTGAAAAACTTGAAACTAGAATTCATATTTCATCTTCAGATAAAGAAGCGATAGAGGCTTTAAATAATCTATTTTTATTCCTTAATAATTTAATTAAACTGTTTAATTCAACCTTTAATAAATTTGATTATGGAAATAATTCAGATAAAATAAGCCTTGAACTTGGAACTTTAATAGAAGGGTTAAATAAAGAAATTTCAGAAATTATAGCTTATAATAAACAAGCTGAAAATCATTTTGGAGAATCATTTGCCTTTGTTTATCCTGAAAAATATACTGATCCCGATGTTTTTGTTCCACAGATATTTACTGAAGCAGCAGAATCAAAAATTATAATATTACCAGCTCTTTTCTATATTAAAGAATCTTTTTTTAACCTTAGGTCTAAGTATAACAATTTATTAGCAGTAACTGCATTCTATTTTAAGGATTATGACCTTCTTAAAAATGAATACCCTCCGCATATTTCCTTGTGCATTACTTTTATTAAGTTATTTGAACATTTAAATAACCAGCTCAATAACCTAACATCAGATCATCTTGATTACTACTACAAAAATATTCTTGAACTTCAATCAAATTCTGCTAAACCTGATTCAGTTCATATAGTATTTGATCCCTCAACAATTGATCAAGTTATTCTTAAAAGAGGAGAACAACTACAGGCTGAGGTTGATTCTAATTTACTTTTCTACGCAATTAATGATGATCTAATTGTAACCAAGGCAAAAATAAAAAAACTTAGAACCTTAATTCTAGATGAACACATACAGGTTGTTTCTCAAAATCAAGATAACCAGGATGTTAAAGAGATTGAGCTCTATAAAGCTTCACATAAAAACATTCAAGCATCAAACTTTTTTGATCAAAATTCTGTAAATCATTCTTGGCCAGTTCTTGGTGAAAGTCAATATGAGCTATCCGATGATGATCGTACAATGGAAGATACGGATATTGGAATTATACTTGCCTCACCCATACTCTATCAAATTGAGGGTCAGAGAAGTATTATGTTGACCATATATTTTGAACAATTATCTTTTGGGAATTTAATTCATTATTTTAAGAACTATTCAAGTGTAACAGGAAAGCTTTTTCAAATCGTAAGTCATGAGCTTTTATCTGATGCTTTTATAATTAGTTTTACTTCATCTAACGGTTGGGAGGAGGTAAAATGGTATACAATTAAAATTAATATAGCAGAAAGAAATTTTGAAATAAAGTTCGACTTATCTCCTGTAGATTCTGCTATTGATATTTACTCAGCCGAAAAACATGGCCATAACTATGATTCAGAATGGCCAATAATAAAATTAATTTTAAATAATTACTCAACACATAATCCATTTTCATTTTTCAGAAAATTATTAATTGAGCGTGTTACTATTTCTTCAAAAGTAATTGGCGGTAAATTAGTAAAACTGCAGAATAATGTCGGTAATGTTAGTCCTGATAACCCTTTTCATCCTTTTGGCCCTCAGCCTGTTTTAGGGTCATACCTTGATATAAAGAATACAAATATATTCAACAGGTATACCAAAGACTTTACTATAAAAATGGAATGGATAGATCTTCCTAGGGCTTCAGGAGGATGGGAAACCTATTTGAAAGAATACAATTCAAATATTAGGAATGATTCTTTCAAGGTTAAGCTAAGTGGATTATCGCAGGGAAAGTTTAAACCATCATTATCAAATAGACAGGAATTTAATTTATTTAATACTATTCGAGGTGATTTCGGTTCAGATATATTGTCAGAAATATCAGAAATAAGAGATATTGATTTAAAAAGACTTAATTTACCTAATCGACCACTTCTACAGAATGAAGGAATCATACCTGATGTCAATTTTACTGAAGGGGCTATTAGACTTGAATTTTCTTCTCCTCAAGAAGCCTTTGGTTCAAGGCTATATCCTCAGATTTTTCCAGAAACTGTATTACATAATTCAAAAAGATTTTCAAAAACACGTCCTTTACCAAATCCGCCACATATTCCTGTTATTAAGTCAATAACAGTAGACTATACACTTGAACATTCAGAAATACTTATTAAAACAGCTAAAAATGAGGATTCAGCATTAAAGATAATCCATCAATATCCTTTTGGCTATGTAAATGTTTATCCTGAAAGTGATAAACAACCCTATAACTTTATTCCTGATTTTGAATTTGAAAATAATCTTTATATAGGAATAGAAGATCTTTATCCTAAACAAGAATTAAGTCTTTTATTTCATTTTCAGCCAACAAATTTTTCTGTCAATTTAAAAGAACCGGAATCAATTATTTGGAGTTATTTGTATGATAATGCTTGGATAATTTTAGATAAAGGAGAGGTTTTATATGATAGTACAAATAATTTTATTAATACAGGAATTGTTAGAATCAAAATACCGGAAGATATACAGAATGGAAGTACGAGAATTTTACCTAACCTTTGTTGGTTAAGAGCATCATGTAGTGGTCAATGGAATGTAAAGTCTAAAATGATTGGGGTTTATCCACATGCTCTTACAGCCACCCGTATTATTGATATCAATTCAAAGATTACAGATATTAAATTACCACCTAATACGATCAAATCTTTCAGAAACAAAATAACTGGGATCAATTCTGTTCATCAGTTATTCTCTTCATATGATGGAAAGCCAGCAGAAACTATTGACCAATATTATTTAAGGGTTAGTGAACGTTTAAGGCACAAAAATAGAATGGTCACTAACAGAGATATAGAAGAATCAATTCTAGAAGAGTTTCCACAGCTATTGATGGCAAAAAGTATTTCTACTGAATCATCATTAAATAATTTTCAATCATTTGGAAATAAAAAAATCAGGATAATTATAGTACCAAAGGAAGCTGAAGAAGTTTTTTTTACCAATAATCAACCTAGAGTAAACCTAGCTGATTTATATAAAATAAAAAACTTTATAAAAGCAGGTATCTCACCATTTGTTGATATTGAGGTGGATAATCCTGTTTATGAAAAGATTAAACTTGTAGGAAAGGTTAAATTCGCTGGAAAACATTCTAACGATCATGGTTATTATATGCAAAAGCTTAATGATGATATAAAAAGATATTTATGTCCATGGCTGTATGAATCTAGCTCTTCATTTAAAATCGGATCACATATTTATGTTACAGAGTTATTAAATTACATTAAAAAAAGACCATATATTGAATATTTAACAGGTTTTTCTGTGCTACATTTCTTTAATTGGTCAAATGAGCATAATGACGAGAATCTTTCTGGCATGAATGATCTTGGGTTAAATAATATGAATTACATAAAAGGATCAGTTCCTGAAGCAGTTATCATTCCTTCAGATGAGCATATGTTTACAATAATGGAAGAAGCAGTATATTCTGATCCAGTACAGGTAGGAATTGGTAATCTTGCCATTTCTGATGAAATGATTATTTACGATAAAATTTCATCGCCATTATCTGAAGAAAGCAAAACTACATCTACAAATATGGATGAAAAGGAATATATTAACCTTTTTATCAGCCACAATATAAAATAGGGTATGGGAAAGAAAAAACAATATCAAAGTAGAGAGCAACTAAAAGAGTTTTTCAGAAACGGTAAGGTGCCATCAGAAAAACATTATTCAGACCTCATTAATTCTATGGTTCATAAGGTTGATGATGGTTTTTCCAAAGATGACATTAATGGATTACGTATTTCTTCAATTGAAGAAGCCAAAAATTTGATTTCCTTCTATAAAGATCTTAATGAGCAAGATCCCTTTTTTCTGATTTCTAAGGATGAATTGGATCCTACAAGCTTGACATTAAAACCATTTGAAGTTCCTGAAGGAGTTAAAAATGAAAATAACAATAGCTTTTTTTTTCATACTAACGGGAAATTAGGTGTTGGAACAAAATGCGATGATAGATTCAAAATGGAGGTCAATGGTTTTGTCGCTATGCAGGGCAGAATTGGTACTTATAATAGTGGTTCAAGACCAGCAGATGGAAATTGGCACACTATTCTTGAAAAATTAGATCATTGTCAATCTTTTGAAATTATGGCCAGAACTGGTAAAAAAGGTACTGGTAGATTTGCACTCATGCATGCTATAGCCTTAGGTATTTATGGGCCTAGAGGAAGTAAAATTAAAAAGCAGCAAACCTATTATGGTCGTTTCTGGAATAAATTAAATCTCAGATGGACTGGAACAACTCATAATTACAATCTAGAAATTAGATCAAATAGTAACTATGGAGAAAATGTAAATATTCATTATAGTATAACTCATTTATGGGACGATTTTTTATTTCTTGATCCAAACGAATAATTTTATTTAATTAGAAAATGATCAAGCCAGTTACCATAGAAAAAGATGCTCTGAAGAAACCTTCGTTGAATTTTGACTATTTGCGTAAAAGTGGAATTGAATTAATTCAACAATTGTCTGGTAAAAGCTGGACCGACTTAAATCTTCATGACCCTGGTTTAACGATTCTAGAACAATTATGTTTTAGCATTACGGAGCTTGCTTATAGAACTGATTTTCCTCTTCAGGATCTTTTAGCTAATGAAAATGGTACTATTGACTACCAGAAGAATGCTTTTTTTATCAAAGAGGAAATTTTAACTACTAGTCCGGTAACTATCAATGATTTCCGAAAAGTTATAATTGATGAGATTGAAGTAGTTAAAAACGTTTGGTTTTATCCATTAAAATCAAAGTACTCTTATGGTGCTTTAAGTGGTCTATATAGTGTTGTTGTTCAGGTTGATCCTAAAACAGCAGAAAAATTATTACTAGATGATAATATTTCAATAAATATAGCTGATCAAGTTCGTAAATGTTTTGTGTCAAGGAGAAATCTATGTGAGGATATACTTGATGAAATTATCATTTTAAAACCTGAAAAACTGACAGTCGAAGCTGAGATAATGATCGAACCTCATCGGCTTGCTGAAGAAATTTTAGCTTATGTATATCACCGCTTGGAGAACACTCTAAATCAACCTGTGAACTATTATACACAGGATGAACTTTTAAATAAAGGATTAAGTATTGACCAAATCTATAATGGTCCTCTTTTAAAGAATGGTTTTATTCCAGAAAATGAGCTTACTGATAGAAAAATTTTAATTGATCCAACTGAACTAATTAAGTCAATATCCCAAATTGATGGAGTGCTTTCAGTTAAAAATTTAAAGATAATTAACGGACATCAAAGTAGGTTTAACAAACCCTTTAAAATTGGCGAAGATGCATTTGCTCTATTAGATATTAAATTATCAGAGCAGCATATTAAGTTATTTAAAGATAATTTGGAATTAACTGTAAAGAGACCTGTTTTTCGTTCTATTTTGCAAAAAGTTAGAGAATCCGATAAAAGAGATTTTATTTCATCATTTTATTCCAATTCTGAAAAAGAGCAAATAGGAGGTAATTATCGCGATAATAGAATTTATCATTCAATTCAAAATCACTTTCCAAAGATCTATGGAATTGGAAAAGAAGGTCTTGCAGACAAAACACCATTGTCTCGAAAGGCACAAGCCAAACAATTGAAAGGTTACTTACTTTTTTTTGAGCAAATCATGGCTAATTATTTGACTCAGCTTTCTAATATTGGCAATGTTTTATCAGTTGATATAGACAATAAGGGTTTAAATACGTATTATCTGAATACGCTATACAACGTTCCAGATGTTAAATACTTGTTAAAGGAATTCTCCACAAACTATCCTGAAATGTCTAAGCAGGATTGGGAGTTATTTAAAAAAGATGAAAATAATGGCTATATAAAATCCCTAAAAGATTCATTAGAAACTGATAGAACTTTTGAAAAAAGGAAAAATAAACTTTTTGACCATCTTTTAGCCAGATTTAATGAGTTTTTATACCCTTATCCAGTTCATCTTTATTCTACTTTATATGAATCCTATCTAAATGATGATAGAATAAGTACCGAGCTTAAATGGAAATCATCTGTTTTAAAGAATCTTTCAAAATTCAGTTCATCTAGGTTCAGAGCTTTTAATTACCTGAAATCGAAAAAAACAATTGATCAATGGGATTTTGAATCTAAAATGAGATTACTACTTTATATTTCTGATGACAGTATAGGAAGAAAGTTAAGTTCTGTACTGGATAACGAAAATATTAGTGTTGAGCCTGTTGGGGCTAAATCAGGATTGGCATCTTTAAAAAGAACAAAACAATCAGCTGAATCTTCTTGGCAAAATGATATGCCCCATATTTTAATGGACAAAGCTGAAATTAAGGCATTATTTGATAATGGAGAGATTAATAGAAATGATAATATCCCTAATGATGCATTTCTTCTTCAGAACCAGGAATTAAGTATACTAAAATATGCGCTGGATATAAAAAATTATAGAATCGGAATAGATCCTGAAAATGAGAATATATATGTTGTAGTTTTTAAAGCCCCTGATCAAGAAAAATGGACTTTGATTAGCCGCTTTTCAAATCATGCTATTGCTATGAAGTCTTTAAAAAATCTAATAAATTTCATAAGAAAAATAAATATTAAGTCTGAAGGATTCTATTTAATGGAACATATTCTGATTCGCCCTGATTTGAATTCTAAAGTATTTGGATTTAAATTTATTGCAAAAAATGGTCAGATTTTAATAGAGCATAGTAAATGGATGACATTTCATGAGCGTGATGTGCTTGTGGAATCTTTACATGAACTCTTATCTAAAGAAGCGGAAATTAATTTAGAAGAACTTTCATCATTTTGTAAGGTTAATTTAAATACTCAACATTCAGATCTTCTTGAGACTAATTCTCAAGATAAAAACGAGCAGGATTATAATAAATTTTTTAATTATCTTAAGAATTGCGCAAGTCAAAAGGAAAAATTTTTTACTAGGTTTCAAATGGTTGTTAAGGGTGAAGATAATCTCATGATTAATGAAGATTTCTTTCATCTAAATATGAGTGTTATATTTCCATCATGGCCAGCTCGTTTTCAGGATAAAAACTTTAGAGAGATAGCAGAAAATCTTTTTCGCTTGAATTCTCCTGCACATGTTAATATAAATTTTATCTGGATGGGTTTAAGTAAAATGAAAAGATTTGAAGCTTGGTTTTTTGATTGGAAAAAATTTACCAAAGAAAAAATAGATTCTGATACAAAGGATGTTCTTAGAAGCGCATTGGTTCATTTACTTTATCAATAGAATAATATTCAATTTTGATTGAATATGGATAAGTACCCTCATATTATCGGTAAACAGATTTTTGACCTAGAATTCTCATCCAAGCAAGAGAGTCAGTTACTTCAAGATAAGATTAGTTCAATTTTTAATTCCCGGTTGATAGATGAGATGAATGTTTTATTTGAAAGGCTTATTCCTTCCAACAAAATAATCAAACTCGACACGTTAAGCATAGATATAGGGAGTATTAATTTTGAATCATTGGAAAGTGAATTACCGAACAAGTTGATTCAAAAACTCGAGCAGGAGCTGAACCTAATCCTTCTCCATGACAATTCTGCAACTACTGCTGAATCAGATGTTATTTTTCAGGATGATAAAAAAGGTAGCTACCTCCAATTACTAGAGTTTTTTCTTCTGAAAGGTACTTTTCCTTGGTGGTTGTCAACTATAGAGGGTCCATCAATATCTGAGGTATTAGAATTTTTATTACTTCATTCATCTCTGAAATTAAAAGAGTTAATCTTGCGTGTTGGGCAAAATTCTTATTCTAGAAAACGCCTTGTCTATCAATTCTCAGAACAGCAAATCAAATATATCATTGTATTACTTGAACCTGAAGAAGCGGAATTTATTTTTGAATATCATCATAACGTAGTTCAGGTTCAAAGGGAAGTTTATCTTGTTAAAAATCAAGAAAGTGACTTCAAAAGAGAAGTTTGGTTTTTAATAATCACTTTTCTGATTGTTGACAGGGGTTCGCATTTCAATAGGAAGGAATTTGTCAGAAATATGCTTAGTGGAATGGCTTCTCATTTTAATACTAATTTTAGTGAACTTATTGCCTTGTTTGCTGCAGGACTTAAAATAGGGTCGCCTGAACTAAAGAATATTGACTCTCTTCAGAGTATTATTCTTGAATTATTTGTAGAGTCAGTGTCTGTCCCTCAAAAAGAGGCTTTAGTAAATAATGAAATTATTAAGAAAGATTTGTTTAAGCTTTCTTATGATCTTGATCTCCTTAGATATTACCTGACTTTTGGAAGCTTTCCTTGGTGGAGCTCTTACCTTGATCAACAATCATTAGAAAAGATTTTAACAGAGATGCTAACTATTCAGCCCAAAACGATGGCTGTTATGCTCCATAATGTTGGAAAACAACAATACAGCAGGAAACTGTTAATAAAAACCTTTAGTGAGGAAATTTTACTTTCGATTGTTAATTTACTAGAACCAGATCAAACCGAATTTATTTCTGACTATATAGCTGAAGCTAAAGAAATTAATAAGAGGGATTCAAAACTCAAGGTTCAAAGTCAGGATCTAACTGAAGCTGTATGGGAGTTTGTTTTTGAGTATTTACTGGTAGACAGGGGATCAATGTTCAACCAGCAGATGTTTCTTGAAAGCAATATTCGGAATTTAGCAAACCGTTTCAATACAAATTATACTGACATATTGGTTTTTCTTGTTCAAAGTATTAGAGGCAGGCATCAGGCAAGTGGTAGGCATATTTCACTTATTCAAGATTTAAATAAACTTTATAATCTTCTAATAAAAGATTCAAAATCGAGTTTTTTAAATCTAGATGAAAAGACCATTGATTATAAGGTTCCAGAGCTTGCAGAAGCTAAAGGTTTGAGAGATGTTCTTTATTATTGGTTAAAAATGGGTCATTTCCCATGGTGGGCAGGAAAGTTTGCTAAGTTAGGTGCATCTAAATTATTAGAACAATTAATTAGAGAATCGCCTACTGATGCTTTACTATTCTTTAAGTTTAGTGGTAAAAGTCTGACTAGCCAAAGAAGGATGCTAAATCAAATTCCTGCTACAATACTTTTTAAGCTTTTTCGAAATTTGCCTCATGGAAATAAGGCCGTAAGGTATACTGAAAATATCATTTTACTATTTTCTGAAAGTCCTTTTTTTCAATCTTTAGAGCGAAAAAATCTGGAGCCTATTGCTTTGGCTTCTTTATGGAATATGTACATAACAAATTATTATGAAAGTTTTAAAGCTGGAGATTTTCTAAAATTCTTGATTTTATACCTTTCAATATCCTCTGATTTATCTTTAAAAAATATCGTTTCCTTTCTTAACAATTTGGTGCTTGATAATTCAGTCAGGACTCAGTTAAAAAAGATTTTTCGGAATTTAGAAAGTAATGTTTTTCAATCTAACACTTATCTTTCGAATACTCAATTACCCATTTGGACTGAACATCCCAATATTGATATGATATTGACTCAGCAGTTAAGATCTGAAAGTATAAAAGATAGTTTGATAACCCCAGATAATGTCTTTGATGAAGCAATATTTATTTTACGTTATTTTCTTCAATTCAGTAAATTACCTGAAAAATATATACAAAATTCAACTGTTTCAGTCAATTCCTTTTTAAAACATCTCCTTGTTTTTCTACAAAAAAACAGTCCTTCTAAACTTGATCTTATTTTAAATTCTGAGAAGTATGCAGCAGAAAATCTATTCCGTTTACATGATATCTTCCAGCAATCAAGTTCTATTGAAGAGAATAATCTGAAGAACTTGTTGACGACAAAAATTGAGAGGAATATTTTATTATTTATTCGTCAAAAGGGAGGGATCAGTATAAGTGAAAAAAGTCTAATTCAGTTTATTGAAAAATTAACGAAAGACATACTCGCTGCTGATAGTATAAACAGCATTTTCAGATTATTATTAAAGTATCCATCAGTAAGTGTCCATTTCGCAAATTTTTTGAAAGAATCGAATGTTTATGATTTATTAAATTATGAGCATAAAAAAAATGACACCCTTACCCAAGAGATAAAAAATCTTAACATCTGGTTAACTAGTCTACTTACAGACTGGCTTGACAGGGAAAGATTTGAGTTTTTTATTAGAAGTTTCAATCTTCTGATAGTTGGAGGAATTGTAGAAGTTGGAAACATTAATTCTTATTTTAAACAGTTTCTAGATTTTCTTGCCGATAGTAATTATCAGTTAATGCTTAAACTTATTTCTTCTGTTAGTACATCAATAAATACAATTGATGAATCAGGTCGCTCAACAATCGTACAGATTCCTGAGATTAGTAAATTAGTTTCCCACTACAAAAAAATGGAAGAAGTGATGGCTGATCTAAATACTGATCTTGAAAAATCAGAAAAATCCTTATTTGAGAAGTTGTTAAATACAGATATTAATAAACTAAAAGAAAGGGAGCAAATACAATTAAAAGAGGAATTTAAAGAGCAACAACAAATAGAAAAAAAGAAATCTACAGATGAAATTTTATCTGATAAGGATTCCATTTATATTCATAATGCAGGTCTTGTTATTTTACATCCATTTTTGAGCACCTATTTTAACCGGCTTAATATGTTTGAAAATGGAGATTTCAAAACAGATGAACTAAGGCACCGGGCTGTCCATTTGTTACAATACCTTGCATTTGGAACTCAAAGTAATGAGGAATATGAATTGGTTCTAAACAAAATTCTTTGTAATATACCTATTGATGAGCCTGTCAGTGCGGGTATAGAAATGACAGATAATGAAATAGCTGTTTCTGCAGAGCTTTTAAATGCTATACTAGTGCAATGGGACAAACTTAAGAATACCTCGCCTGAAAGCTTTCAGTCTTCGTTCCTTCAAAGAGATGGGGCTTTATCAAGAATTGAAGAAAACTGGAATCTTAAAGTGGAAAGTAGGGGTTATGATGTATTATTGAATACTTTACCATGGGGATTGGGAATGATTAAAACTTCATGGATGCCTGAATTTATATATGTAGAATGGATTTAACGCCTTTAAAATCAAATGCCGAAGTGTTAGCAAAAGAAATGCGATGGCTTGCCCTTGTAATAGACACTCGAATGAAATTATATTTTTCACAAGATTCAGAATATACGGATATCTATACTATTCCTTTACCTGAACTTGTAGCCGACGATTCTGTTTATAGTAATATTGTTGATTATTATCACATGACCTTCGATGAGAGAATAATCCTTGCTCTAGCACTTGCACCGCATATTCAGCCGCATTTATTGGATATTTTTTTTATTAAAAACTCAACTTACGACCGTGGTTTTACAGAAATAGGGGGTATAAAGGGACAAAATCATGGAGGTTTTATCCCTACCGGCGAAACAGCAGCCTTTATTATTGCTGGTCTTGACCTTGAAAAGAGATTTAATCTGATTAATATTTTTCGTGAAGATCATTTTTTCAGAAAATTTAAAATACTGGATCTGGTTCATACGCAGCCAAATGAGCCTTTTTTAAGTGGTGTTATAACTATGGCACCTGAATATTTGAGTTATTTCACAAGTGGCCTTACACATAAACCTGATTATGGTATTAATTTCCCTGCTAAATTAATAACTACAAATCTTGACTGGAGCGATCTTGTGCTTGAGGAGAATATCTTTACCGAGGTTAATGAAATAAAAGACTGGATAGATTACGGTCCTACATTAATGAATGACTGGGGGATGAATAAGAAGATTAAACCCGGTTTTCGTACCTTATTTTATGGCCCGCCTGGAACAGGTAAAACATTGACAGCTAGTCTTTTAGGAAAATCATCTGGATTAGATGTTTATCGTATAGATCTTTCAATGGTAGTTTCTAAATTTATTGGTGAAACGGAAAAGAATCTGGCCAATGTATTTGATCAGGCGGAAAACAAGAATTGGATTCTATTTTTTGATGAAGCTGATGCCTTATTTGGTAAACGTACCCAAACTAGTAGCTCCAATGATCGGCATGCAAATCAAGAAGTTTCCTATCTTTTACAACGCGTAGAAGATTTTCCGGGTGTAGTAATTCTGGCAACCAATCTTAAAGCCAATCTTGATGATGCGTTTTCGCGCCGGTTTCAGTCAATGATTTATTTTCCAATTCCGGGTCCTGAGCAACGTAAACGTCTGTGGAAACAAGTATTTTCAGAAGAAAGTACTTTAGAGAAAGATTTTGACCTTGATGAAATAGCGATAAAATATGAATTGGCAGGAGGAGCGATAATTAATGTCAGTAGGTATAGTTCTATGAAGGCTCTTAAAAGGGGTAGCAATATAATTTTAAAGAAAGATATCATTGAGGGTATTCGTAAAGAATTCGGTAAAGAAGGAAAAATTGTTTAAAATGGATTTTGTCGATAGATCAATTATATATCGTTTTCATCAGGAACGTATTCAGATGTTTGGCGAAGGTACCATTGGTGCACTAGGTTGGAAATCTGAAGAAAACCAGATCATCCGATTTGAAATTTTATCCCAAATAGGGGATATGACCGGACTCTCAGTTCTTGATTTAGGTTGTGGACATGGTGATTTATGCGGATACCTCAGAGAAAAGTATTCGGACATGCGATATGCTGGGATTGATCAGATGGAGGAGTTATTGGATATTGCAACCGCGAGATATGGTTCAATGCCCAATACCATTTTTTATCTTGGAGATTGCTGGTCGGCAGATTTACCCAATATGGACTATGTATTAGCTTCAGGGTTGCTAGCCTATAAAAATAGCAGAACTGACTTTATATTCAGTATGATTGACCGCTTATTTGCTTCATGCAGGTTGGGTACAGGCTTTAATCTGTTGAAAAATGTTCATGACCCTGAAGGAATACTCGTAAATCATAATCCACAAGAAATTCTTAATTATTGTCGCCAAATAAGTCCAAAAGTTGTTTTAAGAGAAGGATATACGGATGATGATTTTACAATATTTATCTATCACTGATAAATAAAGAAAAGTTGAACAGGGTTAATATTCCAAATTTTTGACCATTAATTTATTATTAGTCACTTATTTTTTTTAAAGCATCAGCAATGGACAGTGTTCCATTATTAGTTTCTATAATCAATTCTTTAAAACTCATCATTGAATTCAAGAATAGAGAAAAAATATCTACAAAACTACTTTTTGATGGTGTATCAACACGAGAAATTGGATAGACATATTTAAAACCAAACTCAGACAATTCATTTATAAAAAAAGAACCAATGGCGCAGCGATTATTCAATTCATTAACTAATAACAAGAGATCTTCTTTACGTTCAGTGACAATTTTGTTAATAACTAAAGAATATAATTGAAATAATCTTATGTCTTCAAATTGATTTTCTGCAATAGGAACATACATGATATTTACTGAATCTTGTTTAGTTGTAATTGCAACTAATATGTTATGTGGAATTTCCACTGATGACTCTAAGATAGTTGATGCAACGTCTATTTGTTCTAAATAACCCTTCAATTCATTCAATAATTGTTGATCTTTTAGATTCAATAATTCTTTATTCATAATAGTTTTTTTAAATATTATCGTCCAGTCTTCATTGACTCAACGATATGTTTCACCTGATCAGCAAATGATCCATTAAGAGCGTAAACAGTACCTAAATTTGCACCAGTTGATTTCAACATTTTTTCTGCCGTATCAACTTTTGTTTCACTGTTTTCTTTTGTGATCGGCTCTGAAATTGACTGTAGATACTTATATAAAGTTTTGGTATGATTTACATATTCATGATGCTTTGCTTGAGTTGACCTATCACTATCACCTCCAGAAATATATCCATCTCTAGCTAAACCCTGAATAGCTTTAGCAGCAGAGTTAGCTCCTTCAATAGCAGATGCAGTTCCAAGCAATACACTTGCTGAGATTCCACCATCAGCAGGGAACGTGGCTGTTATTGAACCTATTAAGCTAATTAAACCTGTAAAGACATTGCGTGAACTGTGAACTCGTCTTTTTTCATTAATCTCCTGCATCTTGCTAGCAAACTCATAATTTTGGATAGCCGGGATAAGTTTATCGATTTTAACTTGACTACCTATACTAAAATCATTTGCAAATTTTGCTTTTGCTGTTTCATTATTTAGTGGAATATTTAGTTGTTCAAATACTCCCGGTTTTAATCGAATGTAGTCTGTTTTCCCCCAAAATATAAAGGTTGCCTTTCCTCTCGATTCAGTTCCAAAAAGTTTAGGCATATCTTCAGGATTTTTTCCTAGTACGCTTCGAAGTTCAGACCCGAAGTTATTAGCAAGTATTGTCATTTCTGCTTCAGCTTGCTCTGCAATATAATTAGTATAACATTCTTTAATAACCTGACAGGCTGAAATAGCAATTCCTAAGCCTGGTATCATTCTGGTAATTTCTGGAGGAACAGTACTGCTGAGGTAACTCATGATACTAGACGCTGCTTGTGACCCAGCTTGCAAGGCACTCAATACAGCAATAGCAACCTCACTTGTTCCAACCAGTGCAGAACCTTCACCTGAGGCAGTATCATAGGCTTTTTTGATAGCCATAACACTTTTCACCAAACTAGTGATAGAACTACCTATACCTGCAGTTATATCTCCTGCAGCTTTAGCAATTCCGTCACTACCAATTTTTCCAGTTAATTTTCCAGCTGCTGTTGTTGCTCCGCCTGCCGCACCAGTAATGGCAGTACCTAAGCTCAAATTATCTGTTTTATTGTCTTTAATTTGTTCCCAGACATTATCACTGAGAACCGCAGTAGCGTTTTTAACCATACCTATTATGCCACCGTACTTTGTTGCAAAAGCGGCATCTTCTTCAGGTGTAAGTTGCGCAACTGATGATTGATCTTCTTTAAGTTGAAAAGTAGAATTTAATTGGTCACTTTTGCTGAGATTTGCAGCTTTTGCACCCATAACATCCGCTTCATTTTCCAAGCCTGCATCATCATTAACAGCTACGCCAGTTTTCATTTGCAAGGTTGGCTGAACACGCCCTTGTTTTTGCTGTGCCACATGCCAAGCTTCATGAGGCAGATGTTTTTCCTGACCAGGAGCAATGTGAATATCAGTTCCCTGTGCATAAGCATAGGCTTTAAGTTGTGCTGGTTTTGAAGAGTTATAATGTACCTTAACGTCATCCATTGAATAACCTGAAAGGTTCTCTACACCTGATTTTAGGTTATCTGGCAAACCTGTTTTATTCGATTTTCCTGCAACTTCTTGCCTTTGAATTGGACTAATGGTTTCAGTGCCTGAACTAATTTCTTTTAATTGAACAGTGGATTTCTGTTTAGGATCAAATTTCCCTTGGATGGGTTCTTCTTCTTCTACCTTTTGAAGAGTGTCAAATTTAGCCTGAACAACAGGTTCTTCTTCTTCTTCTACCTTTTGAAGAGTGTCAAATTTAGCCTGAACAGGTTCTTCTTCTTCTTCTACCCTTTGAAGAGTGTCAAATTTCCCCTGCAATGGTTCTTCTTCCTCCATAAGTTGAGCAGGTATCTTTTTCATTTGTAATTCCTCTTCTACTCCCTGCCTTTGCAAAGCTGGGACAGCCGGAAATGAAAAAGCATTTCTCAAAGCCACCGTTTCTGAAACGGAGCTGCTGCTGGAATTCTTTTTTTGAATATTCTTCTTTTGATAAGACATGATCTGAAATTTGAGACCTTAACTCAACTAACAATACGGTATTAATAGTTTTAAAATTATAAAAAAATTAGATAATTGCAATATAAATTCTGTTCAATAGTCTGCTAAGTACCTCTTGGGCAAAAGGCGTATAATGATGATGATCAAATCTGAAAAGGATATAAATTGATCAGATTAAAGTGTTAGGTGGATTGATTATCAACAGCAATCTTTCAGGAAGTATAGTCAGCACTAATGCAGTTTTAACAATTGCCAAAATCTCTATTTTTTCTGGAAACTTTGATCAGTAATACATGGAAATTGCTAACAAAATATTAATTATCTGCCCAAACAAAGAAGCTAAGAATACCTTCTCTAATTAAAATAATAAATGGATAAATAATTTGTCAGTTTTAGTAGTTAGTTAACTTTTTAAAAGTCTCATTGTAATCCTTGTTTTACTAGCTTATTTTGAAATAAAGGATATTGCATCTTGAACTGATAAATAATAGTGATCTGTTTTAGGTAGTCCATCACAAGATGCTTCAAGGGCAGGAATTACCCAAGCTATTTTAAGCTTTTTAACTATTTCAACAGCCCGAAGATTCCTAGTTTTAGTCTCAAGTTGAAGAGAAAGAAATATTTCTGCCCAATACCTGTCGTGACCCTTTACTACTTGGATCAAATTTAAATCAAAAGGATTTTTTAGATCAAAAAACGAATCTCTTATTTGTTTTCGAAAATTATCAGGGCCATTCTGCACATAGTATAAATTTAATTCATAAGAACTTGAGCCTTTTCTTAAAGAATTAAAAATCTGTTGTGCTTCCCAGGCTCCTTTCATCCAAAGTGGTTTTAAATCTGCCAATAACAAGATATTGATGGCGTAAAGTGGTGACTCTGGAATAGTCATACCTTCTTGGTTTTTTGTCAGGGCCTGCAGACCAAACCTTTCAATTAGTGCATCCATAGCCATTGATCTGACATACGGGTGAGGATCTTCCAACGAACTTAAAAGAGCATTTTCAACTTTTTCGCCAGGTATAGTAGACAGATCCAGCACAGACGCAAAACGTGATAGCATGGTACCTTGTGATATGCTTGAAAGCAGTCCTTTATTCGAGCCACCCAATTTAACTAGGGCGCGGTTAGCACATAAGCGAACCCATTCATTAGGATTATGTGTTTGTGACTTTATTACATCTAAAAATCGCTTATCACCAAGATCACCTAATGTCATTAACGCTCGAGGGTTACCCATTTCAGCTGCATTTATAAGGGCATTAATTACTATATTTTTTTCATTAACAGACAAATTTTCCCAAAATGAAAGATCAAATCTTTCTTCAAAAGGTGTGATTTTATCAATTCCAATTAAAAAATTGTTTAAAAAATCCATACTTAATTCAAATTAATAAAAAAAATATTTTTGAGCCTTATTATATTTCGAGCTCAATTGAACAATTAGGTGCTTTATGTGTTATTATATTTTATGGTAATGGGGGAGTAGCTGGAAGTTTATTAAATTCTTCATCTGCAATTTTATTTGACTCTTTCCAATCATGTCCTACATACCAAGCTCCCTGAACCCCATTCGGACTAACAACACCATAGTTAACTTTTCTTGTTCCTTTGCTAATACTTGCAACTGCATAGAAGGTACATACTTCTTCTAGTGATTTACCAATTCCAGCAACGCCTTTTTCAATTGCTTTAGATTCGACCATACCAAAAACATTGCTTTTATCAGTTTGGCCACCTGCGCAAATAAGAACCTCTTTTGTTTTTCCAGTTGTTGCATTTACAACTATTTGATTGGCTACTGCTTGTGCATATGCCCGAGACAATGCGCCCCAAAGCTGAACATCCCATCCATTTGCGTGTGCATCCAATGAAGGCATACCATCAAATAAAGCTCCAATTCCAGAGGTATCTAAGGTAAGGTCAGATTTTTTTTCAGCAAATTCCCTTCCTTCAGGTTTTGAATAGAACCCAAATGAATCGGCTTTTGCAAATTGTGTTTGATTAATGGACATTAACGTGTCCATAACCGTGTTAAACTGACCCATTGAATCAAGGAAATTATCTGAAGCCATATCAACCTGTTTAAGATCCTCATCTTTAACAATTTGATTTCCATCTTTATCTTTTTGTGCATAGGTAGGATTTCCGACCTTTTTTTCCATTTTAACTTTACTTGCAATAATACCATTACAGATATCTTCCCAGATTTTTTCAGGTCCTGTAACTTTATCAAATGTAGGTGGAGGGGCATATATAGTAAATAATGAAGCTATTCGAGCCTGAAAAGTTGGATACATCGGATGATTAAAAGGATTTGCCACTGCTTGATCACCTCCTGCTTTGATTATCTCATCCTTAGCAGTAGGTTTATTTACAGGATGCTGGTTTACTAAATCTAATTGCGTTCTTTCTAACTGAGCCACTACCAGCGTTGAAGCACTTTTTTTAGCTTGAATAGTATGGTCATTGGTCGAATTTAAGGTTGTTATTCGCAGGGATAACGCATTTTGCCCCATAACATCCGCTTCATTTTCCAAGTCTGCATCATCATTAACAGCTACGCCAGTTTTCATTTGTAAGGTTGGCTGAACACGCCCTTGTTTTTGCTGTGCCACATGCCAAGCTTCATGAGGCAGATGTTTTTCCTGACCAGGAGCAATGTGAATATCAGTTCCCTGTGCATAAGCATAGGCTTTAAGTTGTGCTGGTTTTGAAGAGTTATAATGTACCTTAACGTCATCCATTGAATAACCTGAAAGGTTCTCTACACCTGATTTTAGGTTATCTGGCAAACCCGTTTTATTCGATTTTACTGGAACTTCTTGCCTTTGAATTGGATTAATGGGTTCATTATCCGAACTCATATCTTTTAATTGAACAGCTGAATTATGTTTAACATCAAATTTCCCCTGCAATGGTTCTTCTTCCTCCATAAGTTGAGCAGGTATCTTTTTCATTTGTAATTCCTCTTCAGCACCCTGCATTTGTAAGGCCGAGACAGCTGGGAAAGAAATGCCATTTCTCGCAGTCTGGGCTTCAGAAACAGAGTTGTTGCCAGAATTTGTTTGTTGAATATTCTTATTTTGATAAGACATCATCTGAAAGTTGAGACCTTTATTCAGCTAATTAGCAAAGTTAATAGCTTTAAAAATATAAAAAATAAATAGTTTAATATACTTTATACGCTATTGCATGTAAATAATGTTTTTAATACCCATAATTCGTTTATTAAATTTCATCAATATAATATTTCATTAAAACCATAGGTTTTTGCATTTTTGAGTAAATTTAAAACTATGAGTTCACAATCAAACAGTAAACTAGAAAAAATTAAGTTTATACTCATTTTTTTGTCGGTTCTACTTGTATTTATTCTGGGGATTCTTGGATTTAAAGAAACAACTGGCGAAAATTTTAATTTTTTTGCTGCTGTATATTCCACAATATGCCTGTTTCTTATGGGCAATGCAGATCCGGTGCCCGGAAGTACATTTCTTTTAATAGCACAATACCTTGCTGCACTATTATTCGGACTAGGAGTATTCTCATTGGTATTTGATCAGGTTCAAAACGCATTTGTTATTATCAGAATCCGATTTGCCTATAAAGATCATATTGTTTTGTTTTCACTCAATGAAATAGGTAATAAGCTTGCTAGAGAGCTTTTAGATAAGGGGCATAAGGTTGTAATAGTTGAGTCAGACAAGGAAAATAATTTTATTTATCAGATAAAAGAGCTAGGCGGATTGATTATTATTGGTAATGGTTCAGATGGTAACGTTATTAATAATGCAGGTTTAACAATGGCTAAAACCTGTATTATTTGCGGTAACTCTGATCAAGATAATATGGAAATTGCTAACGAGGTATTGTTTTTTCGCCAGAAAAAGCAAATTCAAAATTCTTTAAAAATACTATTACATATTTCTGATAATAATAATATCAATATTTTAAAAGACTATTTAGATATACATAATCAGGATGAAGATTATGATCTTGAGACCTTTAATATTTCTCAGCTAGCAGCACGCATGATCTATGATATATACCCGCCTCACAACTATCTTAATTCAGAAAAAGACGAAGAAAATGCAATTGCAATTATTGGATATAATCAGGCTGCTGAAGATTTTCTGCTAGAAAACATTATTCTAAGCCATTACCCCGAATTAAATAATCTTAAGGTTTACCTTGTTGATAAGGATGCAGATACTTATTATAATGAGTTTAATTTTAAGAATCCATTCCAAACAGAATTTATTGATTTGGTTCCTATTAAATTGTTGAATAGTAGTTTTTATGCCAATTTTGCTTGGCATAAAAAAGACATAGAAAAATTAAGTAAAGTGAAAGTTGTTTATATGTTTGGAAATAGTGACTCTGAATTACTTACTAGTTCTGCAAATTTTCGGCAGTTTCTGTATAACCAAACCCTTAGCATAACTCAGATTCCGATTATACTTTGTTTGCCAGAAGATGCTGGGATAACCGAACTTCTTGACGCTAACAGAGATCCTAAAACCAATGCAAGTTTTGTATTCAGCAAGCGACTGAATATTCAGCTTTTTCACCGAGTAACAGATACCTGCACTAGCCGGAATCTGCTTGAGCATACGGAGCTTATTGACAAACTATCAAAAATCATAAATTATTATTATTCAATAAAGTATGAGTTCTCATCTGAATTAAAAGAACATTGGAAAGTGGATAATGCTGAAGCCTTAATCAATGAGCTTGAAGGTATAATGCATGAGATGCCTGATAATGATGATAATATAACTGATCGAACTATCCAAACTCAATTAATTAAGCATCTTTCAGAAAAAACTGGTATTCATTATAATTCACTCTATTCTCGCCTATCATTGGAAAAGAGATGGAATATTTTAACTCAGCGAAAGAAAGATTCAAACCGTTATGCTGCAAGACAACTTTCCTTAAAATTTAGCTCACTCAAACGAATTGGTTGCGATCCATTGACAATTGAGAATATAACCCGTTTTTATGCTCGCTTGGCTCCTATGGAACATAAGCGCTGGAGTGCTGAAAAGATGGTTTTTAATTATAAATATGGCCCATTGGTATCCGATAAGGCTGAACGCTATGTATTGAAAGATGTTTTGAAAATTCACGATCAGCTAATTTCATTTGAAAAATTAACTGAAGTAGAGAAAGAAAAAGATCTGAATCTCTTTCTTTTACTTCCTTTATTAAGTCAAATTTATAAGTCAAACTGAGCCGCTATCCATGCAATTCCCCACAGATATATTCATTAGTTATGCTCATATAGATGACGAGTCACTGATTCAGAATCAAAAAGGTTGGATCTCTGAATTTCATCGTGCACTTGATATACGACTTGCCCAGTTATTAGGAAGGAGGCCGGTTATTTGGCGAGACGATTCTTTACAGGGAAACCATGTTTTTGATAAACAGATCGTTGATCAGTTTTCAAAAGTTGCAATCATGATCTCTATTATTACGCCACGATATGTAAAATCAGACTGGTGTATTAAGGAGGTGGATGAATTTTATACTTCTAGCCAAACTAATATTGGATTTACTGTAAGTAATAAAGCACGGATTTTTAAAGTCATTAAAACACCTGTTCGCATTGAACAGCATCCTGAGAAGATTTCTGGCGTTTTGGGATACGAATTTTACGCAGCAGATCCTAATACCGGACGGGTGAAGGAACTTTCTCAAGCTTTTGGTAATGAAACAGAACGACTTTACTGGGAAAAACTAGATGATCTAGCACATGATATCAGCTCATTTTTGGAAAGTCTTGAAGTTCCTCAATCAAGCTCAGGTACTGTGGCTAATTTTTCTCCTGCAGCCGTAGATGTCACTAAAAAAGTATTTCTTGCAGAATCTAGCTATGATACTCAGGATTTTAGAGATAGCCTAAAACGTGAACTTCAGGGATATGGCTACCATATTCTTCCCGATAAACAATTACCTCTTATTGCAACACCTTTAAATGAAAGCCTGATTTCTAATCTAAGTGAAGCGGTTTTAAGTATTCACCTTCTTGGTGAAAACTATGGTATTGTTCCTGAAGGGGCACAGAGGTCTATAGTGGAGATTCAGAATGAAGTAGCTGCATCTTATAGTGTTGCAAATTCAATTCCACGATTTATATGGATACCTGAAGGATGTGAACCTATTGATGAAAGGCAGATCAATTTTGTTAATAGATTGAATTCAGGAAAAGAAGGAATTGCAGGAGCTGATTTGGTTCAGGGTTCATTAGAAGATTTCAAGGGTGTTGTAATCGACAAACTGAATTCAATGAAAAAAGACATTAAGAATGAAGATGAGCAGGTCGAGGTCAATGATGATTCATCCAAAACGATCTATTTGATTTGCGATTTATCGGATATTGATGAAATCAGGCCCTTAGAGGATTTTTTATTTGATAATGGCTATGAAGTAGTGATTCCTATTTTTGAAGGCGATGAATCTGGAATCAGGGAAGATCATATTGAAAACCTAAAAACCTGTTCTGCAGCTATTATATTCTTCAGTAATGCAAATGAGCTATGGTTAAGGTCAAAAACTCGTGATTTTCTTAAAATAAATGGCTATGGCAGAGCTAAACCTCTAGCTTTTAAAGCAATTTATATTGCTCCACCTGATAGTATGGCTAAACAAAGGTTCAGAACACTAGATGCAGAAGTTATAAATGCACTAAATGGACTGCCAGAAGATAAATTAAAAAGCTTATTGTCCAAAATATAATCAAACGGATCTATGTTAGATGATATAATACAAAATCCCTTCCCGGGACTTAGGGCATTCGAAGAAGAAGAAGATATCCTGTTTTTTGGACGTGAGAAACAGGTTGATGAACTTCTTAAAAAGCTGCGAACACAACGTTTTTTAACTGTAATTGGATCATCTGGTAGCGGAAAGTCTTCTCTCGTTAAATCAGGTTTGATCCCTTCATTGCATAGCGGTTTAATGTCGGGAGTAAGTTCTAACTGGAAGATTTGCTCATTAAGACCAGGTATAAATCCTATTTATAATCTTGCCTGTTCTTTATCTCAAAATGGAATTTTATATGATTATGAATCGCCAGATGATGAGCAGTTGTATTCTTCTATTAATGAAAGTATACTTAGAAGAAGCAATTTTGGACTTATAGATGCATTTACCCAGTCAGGAATAGATCCCAAAAATAATCTGCTTATTCTTGTTGACCAATTTGAAGAATTATTTCGCTTTATAAAATTCGAGAAAGAGGCTAGAGAAGGTAAGCGAGATTCGGTAGCCTTTATCAATCTACTATTAAAAGCTACCGAACAGCGTGAATTGCCAATTTATGTTGTTTTTACTATGCGCTCTGATTTTTTGGGTGACTGCACCGAATTCAGAGGATTACCTGAAGCAATAAATGAAGGGCAGTATCTAGTGCCTAGAATGACTCGTGAAGAGCGCAGGGATGCTATTGTAGGACCAGTAGGAGTAGGTGGAGCTAGTATAAGTCCGCGATTACTAAACCAACTTCTGAATGATGTTGGAGATAATCCAGATCAGCTCCCAATCCTTCAACACGCTTTAATGCGTACATGGGATGCTTATA
>Ga0222712_10001700_pt1 | contig 26537 bp, 22 predicted proteins | sample C33_657DmetaG_FD_165043 | JGI IMG/M metagenome (GOLD analysis project Ga0222712, IMG submission 165043) | Estuarine water microbial communities from San Francisco Bay, California, United States - C33_657D | ecosystem: Environmental > Aquatic > Marine > Unclassified | place: USA: California... | reverse complement strand
ACGCCGAAATAAAAATCAAAAACCGGGTTGCCGAGTTCCTGTGGGTTCTGTTTGCCTAGAACATAGGCTGCAGCTGAGTTGCCTTTTTCGATCAGCGCCTTGACGTCATCAGCCGGTGCGGCAAGCGCGCCACTGGCAAGCGACAAAAGAAAAACTGCTTTGCACGCCACTCCTGAAATCCGGATTTTCATATTTTTAGGTCCCCTTGCAAGCGCCCTATTTGCCGGATGACGAATGTTTCACATCCCGGAAACATCGTGGTGATGCTCTGTATACTACAAACTTAATGAAAACCGAGATAACAATAATGGCTTCTGCAGGTTATTGGTTGAGTGAATCTGTCGGGCAATCGCAATTTATCTGCCTTTTTCGCTGCGGATGAGTCCATGAAAAAAAAAGCAAAATTCAAGGCGAGCACCCGTTCCGGCAAAGCCCGTCGCAGTCCACTGCGTTCGCCAGCGCCCAAACCAAGCCAAAAGCCGGCAGAAGATGCGCCACAGAAAGAAAATGTTGCGGCACCGGTTACCCGTGCGGCAGCGGTTCCTGACGGGGATGCGCGCGGCGAAAAACTGCACAAGGTTCTGGCCCAGGCGGGTTTCGGTTCACGCCGCGCGATGGAAGAGCGCATCCGCAATGGTGAAGTGACCGTGAACGGCAAGGTTGCCACCATTGGTGACCGTGTTACGCCGGATGACCGGGTCAAGGTCGGCGACAAGATCCTGCGCTGGGCGCAGGAAAAACAGCTGCCCCGCGTTTTGCTTTATCACAAGCCCGAAGGCGAGATCGTCAGTAATGATGATCCGCAGGGCCGGCCGACGGTTTTTGCCAAACTGCCGCCGGCGCGCGGTGCCAAATGGCTGGCGATCGGCCGTCTTGATTTCAATACCAGCGGACTGCTGATTTTCACCACCTCGGGTGATCTGGCCAATCGCATGATGCATCCGCGTTTCGAAGTGGATCGCGAATATGCGGTACGTGTGTTGGGTACGATGCATCCAGCGGCGATGGATGCATTGCGTCAGGGCATCCGGCTGGAGGACGGTGTGGCGCAATTCGAACACATCGAGGAAGAGGGCGGCGAAGGCGCCAACCGCTGGTTTCGCGTGCTGCTGCGGGAAGGCCGCAACCGCATTGTCCGCCGGTTATTTGAGTCGCAGAATCTGACGGTCAGCCGGCTGATGCGCGTGCGTTTCGGTATCGTGGCGCTGCCGCCGCAGTTGAAGCGCGGTCAGTTTATGGAGATGTCGGCCGGCGACGTCGAACAGTTGCTGCAGTGGACGGCCGAGCCCGGGGCTCCGCTGACAGCAACGATTCCCTCTGAATTAACAGGACACAGTCGTCCCCGCCGCTCGTCTCCGCCCAGATAAAGGGCAACCGAGGAAAGGCCCGCTCGACACGGGGGCGGTAGTGTCCTACCTCCATCACCAGCCAGCCGCCGTCGTTGAGGTGTTGCGGTGCGTCCTTCAGGATGCGCCGCACCAGATCGAGTCCGTCGTTGCCGCCGTCCAATGCCAGCACGGGTTCATGGCGGAATTCGGCAGGCAGCGCGCGCATGGCACTGACCCCGACATAGGGTGGATTGGTCAGGATCAGATCGTAGTGAAGTCCTGCCAGTTTTTCGAACAGGTCGGTCTGTTTTAACTGCAGGCGAGCCATAAGATCATGTTCGCGCACATTACGGCGGGCGACGGACAGCGCTGCAGTCGAGATATCGGCGCCGTCCACCTGCGATTTCGGGAAGGTATGTGCGGCGACGATGGCCAGACAGCCGGAGCCGGTACACAGGTCAAGGATGCGTTTCGGTTTGAATCGCGGCGGCAGCCAGGGCTGTAGGCGCTCACGCAGCAGTTCAGCGATGTAGGAGCGCGGCACTATGACGCGTTCGTCGACGTAAAACCGGTGATCACCCAGCCACGCTTCACGGGTCAGATAGGCTGCAGGGATGCGTTCCTTGATGCGACGCTCAAACAGCTGCTGTGCACGCCGGAATGCTGCCGGCGGCACTTCCAGATCGAGGCGGGCAGCCAGTTCTTCGAAAGGGCAGCCCAGCGCATATACGGTCAGCCATGCGGCTTCGTCATCGGCGTTGAGGGTGCCGTGACCGTAAGCGAGGCGGGCGCTGCGAAAACGTCTAGCGGCCTCGGCAATCAGTCGCCGCGCCGTGTATTGCTGCGCAGGGGGAGGGGAAGTGCGCGGCACTTAAAATATCAATAAAAACAAATAATTGCGACTAATCGAGGGCGCCGAGATCGAGTTTGATGCTGGACAGATAGCTGTTGGCGCTGCTGATGGTCCTGCCGTTTTCGGCGGGCGGCGGGGCACTCGCCGCGCTGCCGGCATTGATGATCAGGTTGTGCAGGTTGCTCGGCGAATCGGCGTTGGCCAGAGCTTCGTCCATGGTGATGCGACCCGCGCGGTAATGTTCAAACAGCGCCTGTTCGAAGGTTTTCGATCCCGGCGACAGGCTTTGCTCCATCGCCTCCTTGATCTGGTTGATCTCGCCGGCCTTGATGAGTTCCTGGATGTGTTTGGTGTTGAGCATGACTTCGACCGCGGCCACAAGCTTGCCGTCGACCGACTTCACCAGTCGCTGCGAGATCACGCAGCGCAGCGCGATCGACAGGTCGGCCTGCAGGCTTTCGCGGGCCTCCCTCGGGAAAAAACCGATGATGCGGTTCAGCGCGTTATAGCTGTTGTTGGCGTGCAGCGTGGACATGCACAGGTGACCGGTCTGCGCGAACAGCAGCGAACTCTGCAGGGTCTCACGGTCGCGGATCTCGCCGACCATCAGCAGGTCCGGTGCTTCGCGCATCGCGCTGATCAGCGCGTTCTCGTAAGTGTGGGTGTCAACACGGACCTCACGTTGGTTGACGATGGATTTCTTGTGCTTGAAGATGAATTCAACCGGGTCTTCAATGGTCAGGATGTGGCCGGTCTTGGTGCTGTTGCGGTAATCGATCATCGACGCCATGGTCGTCGACTTGCCCGATCCGGTGGAGCCGACGATCAGGATCAGGCCGAGCTTCTCCATGATCACTTCTTTGAGGATCGGCGGCAGACCCAGCGACTCGAAAACCGGAACGTCCGGCTTGACGAAGCGGATCACCATCGCCACGGTGTTTTTCTGGCGGAAAATATTGATGCGGAAGTTGCCGAGATCACCGCCGCTCTGGGCAAAGTTCATCTCATGCTTGGTTTCGAATTCCTTGGTCTGCTCGGGCGTCATCAGCTCGTAGCAGATTTTCTTGATCTGTTCGGGGTCCAGCGCCTGGCTGTTGATCGGCATCACCGTGCCGTTGATCTTGATCTGGATGGGGGCGCCGGCGGTGAAGAACATGTCCGAGGCCTGCTTGTCGGACATCAGCTTGAACAGCGGTGTGACGAACATGATGCTTTTCCCCTGTTATACCCCTGCGGCGGCAAGGCAGGAGCCGTGCCGCCGCAGGAAGTAATCATTCTGCCCTCTATAAAGCGCCTTGCAAAGCCGGAATCAGTCGTCGCTGCGCAACAGGTCGTTGATGCTGGTCTTGGCGCGGGTTTTGGCATCCACCTGTTTGACGATGACTGCGCAATAGAGGCTGCATTTGCCGTCGGGAGAAGGTAGCGAACCTGACACCACCACCGAACCGGCGGGGACGCGGCCGTAGAGGACTTTACCGCTGGCGCGATCATAAATTTTTGTGCTTTGTCCGATGAAAACGCCCATCGAGATCACGGAGCCTTCCTCGACCACCACCCCTTCGACGATTTCGGAGCGGGCGCCGATAAAGCAGTTGTCTTCAATGATTGTTGGGTTGGCCTGCAGCGGCTCCAGAACGCCGCCGATGCCGACGCCGCCGGAGAGGTGCACGTTTTTGCCGATCTGCGCGCAGGAGCCGACGGTCGCCCAGGTGTCGACCATGGTGCCTTCATCGACATAGGCGCCGATATTGACGTAGGAGGGCATCAGGATCACGTTTTTGGCGATATAACAGCCGCGACGTGCCACGGCAGGCGGCACCACGCGGAAGCCGCCGGCCTTGAACGCTGCCTCGTCGTAGCCGGCGAATTTCGGTGCAACCTTGTCGAAATATTTGCTGACGCCGTCCTGCATAACCGCGTTGTCCTGCAGCCGGAACGACAGCAGCACAGCTTTTTTCGCCCATTCATTGGTCTGCCACTGGCCATTGCGTTTTTCAGCGACCCGAAGGGTGCCGGCATCGAGCATGGCGATGGTGTCATTGACCGCTGTGCGTACGTCTGCAGGGGCGTTTCCCGGTGACAAGGTGTTGCGGTTTTCCCAGGCCTGTTCAATGGTATTTTGCAGTTTTTGCATTGTTATTCCTCGGATATTTACAGTGATGCGGCAAATCGTTTCAGCCGCTGTGCGGCTTCGGTGCATTCATCGACCGTGGCTACCAGTGCGATGCGGATGCGTCCGGTGCCCGGGTTGATGCCACGCGCCTCGCGGGCTAGATAGCTGCCCGGCAGCACGCTCACGCCTTCGGCGTCATGCAGCTTGCGGGTAAATTCAACGTCATCGATGGGGGTCTTGAGCCAGAGATAGAACGCTGCATCCGGCCATTCGACCGGCAGCGCCGGTTTCAGAATGTCGATCACGGCGTCGAATTTCTGCTTGTAAAGCCGGCGGTTTTCTACGACATGCGCTTCATCTGCCCATGCGGCAATACTGGCGGCCTGCACCGGTGGGCTCATCGCGCCGCCGTGGTAGGTACGGTAGAGGTAGAACTTTTTCAGGATCGCGGCATCACCGGCGACGAAGCCCGAACGCATGCCCGGCACATTGGAGCGTTTGGACAGGCTGGAGAATACAACCAGATTGCGGAAATCGCTGCGACCCAGCTGAACGGCTGCGGCGAGCGCGCCCAGCGGCGGTTTGCGCTCATCGAAATAGATTTCCGAGTAACACTCGTCCGCAGCGATGACGTAGTTGTAGCGGTCAGCGTGCTCAAACAGCTGCTTCCAGTCGGCCAGGGTCAGTACTTTGCCGGTCGGATTGCCCGGAGAGCAAACGATGAGCAATTGCGTGCGCCGCCAGATGTCCTCGCCCAGTTGGCCCAGGTCAAATGAGTAATCATTTTCGGGAAGGGTATGGATGAACTGCGGTTCGGCGCCGGCCAACAGGGCCGCGCCTTCGTAGATTTGATAGAACGGGTTCGGGCAGACCACCACGGGGGCAGGCTTCGTCGGGTCGATGACCGCCTGTGCAAACGAAAACAAGGCTTCGCGGCTGCCATTAACCGGCAGAACCTGGGTGGCGGCGTCCGGTACCGGGATGCCGTAACGCCGTCCGATCCAGCCGGCAATCGACTGGCGCAGCGCATCCGTGCCCAGCGTTGCCGGATAAACCGACAGACCGTCCAGGCTGTTGATCAGGGTTTCGCGAATGAAAGTGGGCGTCGGGTGTTTAGGCTCGCCGATGTGCAGGCTGACGATCTTGCGTCCCGCAGGGGGCGTGCTGCCGGCCAGCAACGCGCTGAGCCGCTGGAAGGGGTAACTGTGCAACCGCTCAAGACGTGGATTCAACGGAATGTCGCCAAAGTGTTAAGCCGCCCGGTATGCCGGCGGCACGGCTTGCAATTATAAGGGCGGTCAGCAGGGATGACGCCCTGTGTCCGGGTCGGGCTTCAGCGGGTCGGCAAACCCGGATCCTGTTCTGGCATATCGGGGATACTGGCCAGCTTGAAGCCGCGTTTTACGTGCTGCACGGTGACTGTGGTGAAGATGCCGCCGCGGACGTAAAAACGAGCGGTCAGGCGCATGTAACGCGGCCGGGTCGCTGTGACGAGATCGTCCAGAATGCGGTTGGTCACGGCCTCGTGGAACGCGCCTTCGTTGCGAAACGACCAGACATAGAGTTTCAGGCCTTTCAGCTCCACACAAAGCCGGTCCGGCACGTAATCGAGGATCAGGGTGGCGAAATCCGGCTGCCCGGTTTTCGGGCAGAGGCACGTAAACTCCGGAATTTCCATATGAATCCGGAAGTCGCGCGACGGCGCCGGGTTGGGAAACGTCTCCAAATTGCGGGATGGCTTGGTCGGCATGGCGGTTATATCAATTCAGCGATTCAATTCAGTTAAAATGCGCGCTGAATTCTACCCGTTTAGCTTCGCTGCACAACCACTTTTCTTGGCAGAACAGCACCTTGCGCCTCAAGCAAATCAATCTCGCCGGTTTTAAATCTTTCGTCGATCCCACGCAAATCCCTGTTCCGGGGAATCTGATCGGTGTTGTCGGCCCCAACGGCTGCGGCAAATCGAACATCATTGATGCCGTGCGCTGGGTACTCGGCGAAACATCGGCGAAACATTTGCGCGGCGCAACGATGCAGGACGTGCTGTTCAACGGCTCCGGAGACCGCAAGCCGGTGAACCGTGCCAGCGTCGAACTGGTATTCGACAACAGTCTGGGCAAGGCGGCCGGGCAGTGGTCAAGTTATGCCGAGATTTCTGTCAAGCGCATTCTGGAGCGTGACGGCGATTCCAGCTACTACATCAACAACATCCATGTGCGTCGTCGCGATATCGCCGATATTTTCCTCGGCACCGGTCTTGGCGCACGCGCTTACGCGATCATCGAGCAGGGCATGATTTCGCGGGTGATCGAGGCGAAGCCGGAAGAGTTGCGGGTTTTTCTGGAAGAGGCAGCCGGTGTGTCCAAATACCGCGAGCGCCGCCGTGAAACCGAACTGCGTCTGCGTGATACGCGAGAAAACCTCGCCCGTGTTGACGATATCCGCCAGGAGCTGGACAAGCAGTTGGAGCATCTGCATAACCAGGCTGAAGTGGCGACCCGTTATCACGCGCTGCAGGAGCAGGTCACTGGTACCCAGCATTTGCTGTGGTTCGTGCGCCGTAACGAAGCTGCGGCAACCCGCGCCCGTCATGCCCGCGATATTGAGCGCATGGGCACCGAGCTGGAGGCTGAAACCGCCCGTTTGCGCGATGCCGAACGTCGACTCGAAGAATTGCGCAGTCAGCACTACCGCAGCGGCGACGAAGTGCACGCTGCACAGGGTGCGTTATACGAGACCAATGCTGAAATTGCCCGTCTTGAGCAGCAGATCGCGCATATCCGCGAGAACCGCAGCCGTGTCGAGCAGCAGATCGGCAGCCTGACCGCGCAGGCTGAGAGTGCGCGCGGTACTCTGCAACAGTCCCAGACCAGTCTTGCCGATTGGCGCGAAGAACATGCCCGCTCTGAGGCCTGTGTCGCCGCCTGTGAAGGTCGAATCGCGGAAGAACGCGAGAAACTGCCCCTGGCCGAAGGAGCCTGGCAGTCGGCAAGCAGTCGCCGGGATGAAATGCAGCAGGCGGTCAGCCGCGCGGAGCAGTCGCGTCAGGTCGAACAAACCAAGCTTGCCCATACGGCCAAGGTCCTTGAGCAGCTTTCCCTGCGTAATGCGCGGCTGTTTGAGGAGCAGAATGCTCTCGAAAAACCGGACACCGCCGCACTTGAGGAATTGCAGAGCCAGATCAACGATGCCGTTTCCCGGTTGGAAGCACAGCGAGAATCACTGGCTGAGCGCGAACGCAGTCTGCCCGGTCTGGAGCAGGCTTTGGAGCAGCGCACTGCTGAAGTCGATCAGGCAGCACAGGCGCTCGCGGCGATGGAAGCCCGTGTCGAAGCGCTTCGTCAGCTGCAGGATAATCTGGCGCATGGCGCCGATATGGAAGCCTGGATGTCCACGCGCGGTCTCGATCACGCGCCGCGCGTCTGGCAGGGCATAACGATTGAAACCGGCTACGAGGATGCGCTCGAAGCTGTGCTGCGCGAACGTCTGAATGCGGTTGCTGTTTCTGGTCTGGATGCCTGCGGCAATTGGTCCGGTAACTCCCCGCCGGGAAAAGTGTCTGTTGCCGACGTCAGTTTTTCAGGAAGCGACATGCCGGTGGCGCCCATGCCGGCCCGTGCGCGGCCGCTGGCCCAATTTTTGACCTGCCGTGATGCTCATCTCGCGCCGGCATTGGCCGATTGGCTGCACAGTGCGTTCGTTGTCGAAGATCTGGCCACAGGCCTCAGCCTTCGCAACCAACTGAGCGCGGGCGCAGTCCTGGTTTCGAAAGATGGTTATTTGTTCACCCGCAACAGCCTGACCTTCCATGCACCGGATTCGGAGTTGCATGGCGTATTGTCCCGACAGCGCGAAATTGAAAGCCTGGATCAGGAGATTACGGGTCGCAAAACGGCAATTGCCGCGTTGCGGACGACCGTTGAAGAGCAGTCTGCAAGGATTGCCAGTGAGAAAGCTGCTCTTGGTGAGTTGCGCAGCGACGTCTCCCGTCTGCAGCAGGAACATCATGCGCTTCAGGTTGAAAATGTTCGTCTGACCGAGCAGACCCAGCGTCTGAACCAGCGCGGCGAGCAGATCGCATCTGAACTGGCCGAAATTGCCGCTCAGGTCGCCATTGAAACCCAGCACCAGGAGGCGACTGCCGGTGCCCTGGAGCATCTAAGCGAAGAAGCCGGTGGATTTGCAGCTGAGCTTGAGAATGCCATGGCGCAGTTCCGCCAGGCGCAATCCGTGCTGGAGGCGCAGCGAATTACCCTTCAGCAGTCTGACCGGGAACTTCAGGAAGCGATTTTCCAGGCCAAAACCTCGATCGGCAAAATCGGTGAAGTTGAGCGCGCGATGGCGGCGGCCAACGAAACCCTGGAGCGCGTCGAACTGGCAATGGCAACCGAGCAGGAAGCTCTTGAGCGTCTCGACGAGTCGCCCTGGCAAAGCCAGTTGCAGATCGCCCTGTCGCTGCGCGGTACCAAGGAAGAGGCGCTGGCTCAGGCCCGCGACGTGCTGGAAGCCACGGAGTCGCAGCTCAAGGCCGTTGAAGAAGAGCGCATGGCCTCGGAACATAAGCTGGGTCCGTTGCGTGACCGTATCAATGAGGTCAAGCTGAAAGAGCAGGAAGCGCGCATCAACGAAGAACAGTATGCGCAGCAGCTGGTGGAGGCCGGTGCAAACGAGGAGGTTCTGGCGCAGAACGTGGAGAAGGGCCAGCGTTCCGGATCCCTGCAGTCAGAGATCAACCGCCTCAACGATGAAATCAAGAGCCTCGGCGCAGTCAACCTTGCTGCGCTGGAAGAACTGGAGGCCGGTCGCGAAAGGAAGACCTATCTGGATGCGCAATCGGCTGACCTGACTTCAGCGATGAACACGCTGGAAGACGCGATTCGCCGTATTGACCGTGAAACGCGCGAACGCCTGCAAACCACCTTTGACGAGGTCAACGCACATTTCTCGCGCATGTTCCCGGTGCTGTTCGGCGGCGGTAATGCGAAACTGACGCTGACCGGCGAAGAGATTCTGGATGCGGGCATTCAGGTCACGGCGCAACCGCCAGGCAAAAAGAACAGCTCGATTCATTTGCTGTCCGGCGGTGAAAAGGCACTGACCGCAATGTCGCTGGTATTCGCGATATTCCAGCTCAACCCCGCGCCGTTCTGCATGCTGGATGAGGTTGACGCACCGCTCGATGACCACAATACGGGCCGTCTGTGCGAACTGGTCAAGCGTATGTCGGAGCAGTCGCAGTTCGTCTTCATTACTCACAACAAGATTACGATGGAAATCGCCAATCAGTTGCTCGGCATCACCATGCAGGAGCCTGGCGTTTCCCGTGTCGTTGCTGTGGACATTGAGGCGGCCATGAAACTCACTGAAGAGGCGGCCTGACGGCCGGACCTGAATGAGCGACCTGCAGATCGCGTTGGCGGTACTCGGAGTCGTCGTCATTGGCGGGGTTTATGCTTACAACCTCTGGCAGGAGCGCAAGCTGCGCCAGCGCCTCGAGCGGGCCTTCGAGGGGCAGCGTGATGATGTGCTGCTCAGCAAGCCTGCTGCAATGCCGGCATCCTCAGTCGCGGATACGGCGCCCCGCATCGAGCCGCGACTGGGTGAGGGGGCTTTGCCTGCTGGTGCTGCCACCGCAAAACATGCCGCAGCTTCTTCGCTGCCGGTGACCGCGGACGGCGCGGACTCCCTGATTGAATTTGCAGCAGATATAGAGTCAGACGGACCGGTTGCCGAATCTGCACTGCATGAGTTGCAAAGCCAGATTGCGACATTCGGCAAGCCGGCACGGGTTCTCGGCCGGGATGAATCCTCCGGTGCGTTGTTGTCATTGGGCCGCGAGGCACACGGTGGTTTCAGGCGTCTGCAGGTTGCCATTCAGCTGGCCAATCGCAGTGGACCTGTGCATGCGCCACAACTTAACGGTTTTTGTGATGCCGTGCACAGCTGGGCTGAACGGCATGCCGCTACCGCGGAAATTCCCGATGTCGCTGCGGGTCTCAAGGCTGCGCAGGAACTTGATGCATTTTGCGGCGATATGGATGTCGCCATCGGACTCAATGTGGTGGCTCAATCCGGGGATGCGTTCAGTGGTGACCAGGTTGCTGCTGCGGCCACAGACGCCGGATTCAGTCTTGAATCAAACGGGGTATTTCACTGGCGTGATGCCGAAGGCAAAACCCTGTTCACCCTGGAAAATCACGAAACCGAAACTTTTGCGGCGGATTGTCTCGAGGCCATGCAGACTTCCGGACTCACGCTGCTGCTGGATGTGCCCAGGGTCGCCAACGCCGGCACTGCACTCGATGATATGGCCCGGGTTGGCGGACTGTTGGCGAATGCCCTCGGCGGCTTCCTGGTCGATGATAATCGCGTGGTGCTGCAGGCCGCAGGTTTGGAGCGGATCAAGGCACAGCTGCGCGAAATTCATGACGCGATGGCCGCACGCGATATTCCGGCGGGCGGCCAGCGGGCGCAGCGACTGTTTGCATGACTGCGGACGCGCTGCGGGCGCGAGCCGCGCGCCTGCGCGAGGATATCGAGCAGCACAATTACCGGTATTACGTTCTCGATGATCCGCTGATCTCCGATGCTGACTTTGATCGTCTGTTTCGCGAGCTTCAGAGTCTTGAGGTCGAACATCCCGAACTGCTGACGGCGGATTCCCCGACACAGCGGGTTGGCGGTGCCCCTGCTGCAGAATTTTCGCAGGCAACTCATCGTCAGCCGATGTTGTCATTGAACAATGCCTTCGAAGATTCAGAAGTTGAAGCTTTTGATCGCCGGATCCGCGAGGCGCTGGGGACTGATCTTGTCGAATACGCGGTCGAACCTAAGTTCGATGGTCTTGCGATCAGTCTTGTTTATGAAAAAGGCTTGCTGATACGCGGCGCCACGCGCGGCGATGGTTACACCGGTGAGGACGTCACTGCCAACTTGCGCACGGTGCGTTCCATTCCTTTGCATCTTCCCGAAGGCGCGCCGGAAGTGCTTGAAGTTCGCGGCGAAGTATTGATGCTGCGCGACGACTTCGAGCAACTGAATCGCAATCAGCAGGCCCACGATGCCAAGTTGTTTGCGAATCCGCGCAATGCAGCGGCTGGATCCCTTCGTCAGCTGGATTCGCGCATTACGGCGGGCCGCAAATTGACCTTTTATGCTTATGGCTTGGGTTATGCCGAGGGTTTTGTTGGATTAGGACTTCATAGTCAAGTAATTGATTATTTTAAGAAAAATAGATTCCTCGTTGCGCCCGAATGCGCGGTCGTCAACGGTCTGGAGGGTCTGCTGGATTACTACCGCAAGATTGGCGGCGCGCGTGAAGGCTTGCCTTACGACATCGACGGTGTGGTCTATAAGGTCAACAGTCTGACAGCGCAGCAGCAACTGGGTTTTGTCTCCCGGGCACCGCGGTTTGCCGTCGCGCACAAATTTCCTGCCGAGGAGGCCACCAGCATCGTGCTGAGTATTGATGTGCAGGTGGGACGCACCGGCGCGCTGACACCGGTGGCCCGACTGCAGCCGGTGTTTGTCGGCGGCGTCAACGTTACCAACGCAACCCTGCATAATGAGGATGAAGTGCGGCGCAAGGATGTGCATGTCGGCGATACGGTGATTGTGCGCCGCGCCGGCGATGTCATTCCGGAGGTGGTTCGGGTATCTGTGCCGGGCTCAAGACGGTCTGAAGACCGTTTTGAAATGCCGGTGCGTTGCCCCGTGTGCAAGTCCCAGGTGGTACGCAGTGAAGGTGAGGCGATCGCACGTTGCAGCGGTGGTTTGTATTGCAGTGCGCAGCGCAAACAGGCTTTACTGCATTTTGCCTCCAGACGGGCAATGGATATTGAAGGGCTGGGCGAGCGTCTGGTCGATCAGCTGGTCGACCTCGATCTGGTGCGTACGCCGGCAGATCTTTATGCGCTGGATGAACAACGCCTCGCCGCTCTCGATCGCATGGCCGAGAAATCAGCGGCCAACACCACGGCAGCCATCGGCAAAAGCAAAAACACCACACTGGCACGGCTGATTTACTCACTCGGCATCCGCAATGTCGGGGAGAGTACTGCACGTGACCTTGCGGCGCATTTCGGCAATCTCGATTCCTTGATGCAGGCGGGAATCGATGATTTGCAGCAGGTGCCGGATGTCGGTCCCGTCGTCGCGGAAAGCGTGGCGCAGTTTTTTGCCGAACCGCATAATCGCGAAGTGATCAGCGGCTTGCTGGCGGCAGGGGTGCATTACGATACGGCTGCGCCGAGGTTGGTGGCGAACGGGGCTGCAGCCGGACGGATTTTTGTGCTGACCGGCACTTTGCCCGGCCTGACCCGTGACGACGCCAAGGCGCTTATCGAGGCCGCAGGCGGACGGGTCACGGGTAGCGTGTCGAAAAAAACGGATTTTGTTGTGGCCGGCGCCGAAGCGGGCAGCAAACTGGAAAAGGCGCTGGAGCTTGGCGTCACCGTACTGGACGAACAGGGTCTGCTGACTTTGCTCGACAAAAAAGATTGAACAGGGGGAGGTCCGTGTTGAAAAAAAGTTCCATCCGCAAGGCGGTTTTCCCGGTTGCAGGGCTGGGCACGCGTTTTTTGCCGGCGACAAAAGCCAGCCCCAAGGAAATGCTGCCGATTGTCGACAAACCGCTCATCCAATACGCCGTTGAGGAAGCTGTGGCTGCCGGGGTAAAGGAGCTGATTTTCGTGACCGGACGCGGCAAGCGCGCGATTGAAGACCATTTCGATCAGGCCGTGGAGTTGGAAATGGCGCTGGCGCGCAGCGGCAAATCGAAGCTGCTGTCTGAAGTGCGAAGCATTCTGCCGCGTGGTGTCAATTGCATTTTTGTCCGGCAGGCTGAGCCTCTCGGGTTGGGGCATGCGGTGCTGTGCGCGCAACCGGCTGTCGGCAATGAGCCTTTTGCCGTGCTGCTGGCCGATGATCTGATTCATGCCCGGGTTCCGGTTCTGACGCAGATGGAGCACCTGCATCGTGAAAACGGGCAGTCCATGGTCGCTGTGGCAAAAGTTCCCAGAGCTGAAATTTCACGTTACGGCGTGGTTGCCGTGCCGGCGCGATCAAAGTCACCTCATGTGATCAGCGGAATCGTCGAAAAGCCGCCTGTGGCAAAAGCGCCGTCCCTGCTGGGTGTTGTGGGTCGTTATATCCTGACTCCGGGTATTTTCAGTGAGTTGCAGAAGTCCGGCGCCGGCAGCGGCGGGGAGATTCAACTGACCGATGCCATTGCGAGACTGCAACAGCGGGAAACGGTTCTGGCTTACGAATTCGAGGGTCGTCGCTACGATTGCGGCAGCAAGCTGGGGTATCTGGAGGCCAATGTCGAGCTCGGTATGAAGCACCCTGAAATCGGCGACGCGTTTAAGCGTTATCTTCACGGCCTGATTCGCTGAGCCGTGGCGGAACACTATATGATGCTGATCAGGGTTACATTCCGGATTTGCAGGGTTTAACGGATTACCGGCGGCAAAATGGCAAACAAACTGATGATCATCATGGTCAACACCGACCCGAACAGCAGCGCGGAGCTGGGCGCGCCGTTTTTCCAGGCGACGGTGGCGGCTGCCATGGATTATGAGGTTGAAGTCATTCTGACTGCACGCGCCGGTGAGCTGGCAAAAAAAGGCGTTGCTGAAAAACTGCACGTCAAGGAAGGTTCGCTCAAAAACGTTTATGACTTCATGAAGGATGCCCATGAGGCGGGCGTTCAGTTCAAGGTCTGCACGCCGACGCTGGAGCTTTGGGGTGATGACCTGATTCCGGAGATCACTGAAATCGTCGGCGGTGCCTATATCATCGAGCAGGCCATGGATGATGATGTGGTGACGTTCACCTATTGATGGCTGCGTTACCTGCACGCGCCGAATTGCTGTTGGCGCCTCACGCTGTTGCTGCTGCGGTCACCCGGGTGGCCAATGCGCTCAACGCGGCCCTGGCTGCTTCCCCTGAACGTCCCCTGGCTCTCGTAGTCATGCGTGGCGGTCTGATCTTTGCAGGACACCTGCTGCCCCAGTTGGCATTTCCTGTTGATGTCGATTATGTCGATGCTACCCGTTATGGCACGGCCACCCGTGGCGGCGAATTGGCATGGCGCGGCGGAATTCCGGATTCGGTCGCGGGCCGCATTGTATTGCTGATTGACGACATTCTGGATGAGGGACTGACGATCGCCGCCATCAAGAGCAAATTGCTGGAGGCCGGCGCAGTCCGGGTGCTGATTGCCGTTTTTTCCGACAAGGACCTGCAGCGCCAGAAACCGGTTGCAGCGGATTTTATCGGCGTGACGCTGCCGAACCGTTATGTCTTCGGCTTCGGTATGGATGTTCGCGGCCAGTGGCGCAACCTGCCCGCAGTATACGCATTGGCGCCTGATCAACAGGATTGAAACATCATGCTTGGCATTATTGGCGGTAGCGGACTGGATCAATTGTCCGGCCTTGAAATCACCGAAAGGCGGGCTTGTGCCACTCCTTATGGCGAACCTTCAGCGGATCTGGTCTTCTGCACGTTGCGCGGGCAGGCCCTGGTTTTCCTGCCGCGTCATGGTGCCGATCATTCGATAGCGCCGCACCACATCAATTACCGCGCGAATATGTGGGCGCTGCAGGAACAGGGTGCGCGTAACGTCGTCGCGGTTTCTACGGTTGGCGGTATCTCAGGAACTATGGTTGCCGGGGCACTGGTCGTTCCCGATCAGATCATCGACTATACCCATGGCCGTGAAAGCACCTATTTCGACGGCATCAAACAGCCCTTGCAGCATATCGATTTCACGCTGCCGTTCTGTGCCGACATGCGGCGCCGCTTGTTGGCGGCCGGCCGCACTTGCGGATTCGAACTGCTGGACGGCGCGACTTACGGTGCTACCCAGGGGCCGCGACTGGAGACCGCAGCAGAAATCAACCGGATGGAACGTGACGGTGCGGATATCGTCGGCATGACGGGCATGCCGGAGGCGGTCCTCGCCAGGGAACTGGGTCTCGGTTATGCGATGCTGGCCGTAGTCGTCAATCCCGCTGCAGGGAAGGGTAACAATGCCAAGACAGTATCCCTTGATGACATCCTGACGGTATCGGATGCGGCGATGAAAAAAGTGCGTCTGATTCTCGACGCGTTGGGATCGGATCGTGGCGATTAGAACAGTCTTGCGCATGGGCGATCCCCGTCTGCTGGAGCAGTCCAGGGCGGTGGAACGGTTTGATAAGGCAGAGTTGCGCGAACTATTGACCGACATGGAGGACACCATGCATGCCCTCAACGGTGCAGGTCTGGCGGCACCGCAGATCGGTGTCCCTCTTCGGGTGGTCATTTTCGGTATGCAATCGAATCCGCGTTATCCGGATGCGGAGCCGGTGCCGTATACCGTATTGATCAATCCGGTGCTGGAACCACTCGATAATGAACTTGAGGAGGGCTGGGAGGGTTGTCTGTCGGTGCCCGGCATGCGGGGGCTGGTGCCCCGTTACAAGCGGCTGCGTTACCGGGGATTTGATGCTTCAGGTCATGCCATTGACCGTACGGTTGTTGATTTTCATGCGCGTGTCGTGCAGCATGAATGCGATCATCTGGATGGTGTGTTGTATCCGATGCGGGTGCGCAATTTGCGCGATTTCGGGTTTACCGAGGAATTATTTCCGGGCGAAAACCTCGGCGGCGACTGATCCGTATGGCGCGATCAGATCCGTAGTTGATCCAGCAGCTCACTTTCAAAGCGGACCGTTGTTTTCGGGTTGTTCAGTGCGCTACCGCTGACGACAAAAGTATCTTCCGCACGGAAACCCAGGGTGTTGATCTTTGCCGAATGCAGATTGATGTCGAATGCCGTCAGTGTCCGGGAGATGCGAGATAGCAGCCCCGGACGGTCACCCGCGACAATCGACAGCATCCGGTAGTCACCGCGTTCATCGGTCTGGATGATGACTTCCGGTGTGATGGGAAAATGGCGCAGCTGACGGCTGATCCGGGGTTTCGATAACGGCGGCAGTGGCGCGTTATTCGTCAGGCGATCCGTCAGTTCATATTCGATATAGCTGATCAGATCGCGGTATTCGGACGCTTGCCGTTCCGAGGTGTCCTGGATCTGGAAGGTGTCGAGGGCGTAGCCGTGCTGTGTGGTGTGCACCTTGGCCTCGAAGATGTCGAAGCTGATGCTCTCGAAAAAGCCGCAGATTCTTGAAAAAAGCTCTTTCTGGTCGGCGAGGTAAACCATGACCTGCAGTCCTTCCCCGATTGGCGACAGGCGTGCCCGGACAACTGGCGTCAGTGACTTGAATCGCTGATACAGCTGGCGCGTGTGCCAGGCGATTTCCTGGGGATCGTGGCGAAGGAAGTATCCCGTATCGAGCTGCTGCCAGAATTCCTTGTAGGCATTTTCCGGAATCGCATACAGCAGCAGCGTGGCGATGGCTTCCTCCTGGCGTGCTCGCTGGCCGTCCTGCCTTTCACTGCGTTCGCCGCTCAGCAGCCGTCGCGTGCCGTGAAAAAGATTCTCTAGCAGGCGCGCTTTCCAGGCGTTCCAGACTTTGGGGCTGGTGCCGCGTACGTCGGCGACCGTCAGCAAATACAGTGAAACGAGGTGGCGTTCATCGCCGACCATTTGTGCAAATGAGTTTATGACTTCAGGGTCGGAAAGATCCCGTTTTTGCGCGGTTGCCGACATCACCAGATGCTTCTCAACCAGCCATGCAACGAGATCGCAGTCCGCCGCACTGAGCCCGTGAGCTTTGCAAAAACGGATGGCATCCGGCTTGCCGAGTTCGGAATGGTCGCCGCCACGCCCTTTGGCAATGTCATGGAACAGGCCGGCCAGGTAGAGCAGTTCGGGTCGGTCAAATTCGCTCATCAAGCGGCTGCACAGCGGGAACTCGTGAGCCAGTTCCGGCACGGCAAAGCGCCGCAGGTTCCGTACTACTTTCAGGATATGCTCGTCGACGGTGTAGACATGGTAAAGATCATGCTGCATCTGGCCGACAATGCGGCCGAAAGCCGGGATGTAACGTCCCAGAATGTCGTACTGGTGCATGCGGCGCAGTTCGCGGATCACGCTGGTCGGGCTGCGCAGGATTTCCATGAACTGCTCCCGCATCCGCGGGTCGCGTCGCGCGGCGGGATTGATACGGCGTCGGGCGCGCCATAATGCCCTCAGCGTAAATGCGCCGATGGCTTTTATTTCGCGATGCTTCTGCATCAACGCGAAGACCTCAAGAATGGAGCAGGGGTCGCGTTCAAAAATGGTTTCGTCCGGCGCGGAAAGCAGTTCACCCAGGATGACGAACCGTTCATTCAGCGGCTTTACCTGCCGGTTTCCCGGCGGGGCGATGCGCCGTTCCAGGTTCTGCAGCAATATCGTATTCAACTGCGAAACTGATTTTGCCGTCTGGTAGTAACGCTGCATCAGGCGTTCGCTGGCGCGTTTGCCGGTGCGCTCGGCAAATCCCAGTTGCTTGGCTAATGCTGTTTGATGATCAAACAACAGTCGGTCTTCACGGCGGCCGGCAAGGTAGTGCAGCCGGATGCGCAACATGCCCAGTACCCGTTCATGGCGGCTGATCGCGGCAGCTTCATCCCGGGTAATGAAGCCCCTGCGCGCCAGTTCCAGCCAGGTGCGGCCAAGACCCGCTGCACGGGATATCCACAGGATGGTGTTCAGGTCGCGCAGGCCGCCGGCGCTCTCTTTCAGATTAGGTTCGAGATTGGTTTCCTGGTGCCGCGAATGACGGTCATGCTGCTCAATCATTTTTGCGCGCAGAAACGCGACCGGGTCGATTGACTGCAATAGCCTGCGGGTGAATTTACGGTACAGATCGCGGTTCCCGGATATCAGGCGCGACTCCAGCAGGGTCGTCTGCACTGTGATATCCGTGGCAGCCACTTCGAAACATTCTTCGAGAGTTCGCACGCTGTGACCGGTTTCGAGGCCGATGTCCCAGAAGTGTCCGACCAGCGACTCCAGTTTGGATTTGAGGGCGTCGTCAGGCGACGCCGGCAACAGAATCAAAATGTCGACGTCGGAATACGGGAAAAGTTGTCCGCGGCCATACCCGCCGACTGCAATCAGTGCGGCGCCCGGCGGCATTAGCTGCGCTTTCCATGCTTGCCGCAAATGACGGTCGGTCAGGAGGGCAAGTCCATGTGGCAGATCGTTACCGAGTTGACCTGACTCAAAACGTTCGCGGATGACGCTGCGATCGGCAGATAGCGCAATACGTTGCGCGGCAACTCCGTTTGGCGGGGCGTTCCGGGGACGATGTTCGGACGCGGCTTGCATCGGATCTGGCCTCAGGCCGGCGGGGGCGGACTGCCGGCCGACAGTGTCAGTACTTCAAAGCCGTCTGCGGTGACCAGCACGGTGTGTTCCCATTGCGCCGAAAGGCTGTGGTCTTTGGTGACGATGGTCCAGCCATCAGCCATCTGGCGGATTTCCGGGCGCCCCGCATTGATCATCGGCTCGACTGTGAAAATCATGCCTTCTTCCAGTTTCATGCCCATGCCCGGGCTGCCGTAATGCAGGATCTGCGGATCTTCATGGAATTTCAGGCCGATGCCGTGTCCGCAGAATTCGCGAACGATGCTGCAGCCGTTACGTTCTGCGTGGATCTGGATGGCATGTCCGATATCGCCGAGTGTTTTCCCGGGTTTGATCACGCGGATGCCGCGCCACATGCAGTCATAAGTCAGTTCAACCAGCCGGCGTGCCTGGATCGAGGGCGGGCCGACGTAGAACATGCGACTGGTATCGCCGTGGTAGCCATCCTTGATCACGGTGATGTCCAGATTCACGATATCGCCGTTTTTCAGGCGTTTTTCTCCGGGCACGCCGTGGCAGACCACGTGATTGACCGAGGTACAGATCGATTTGGGGTAGGGCGTGTAACCCGGCGGGGTGTAGTTCAACGGCGCCGGGATTGTGCCCTGCTGGTTCACCATATAGTCGTGGCATAACCGGTCCAGGTCGCCCGTAGTTATGCCGGGCTGAACATGGGGGGTAATGAAATCCAGGACTTCGGAGGCGAGGCGGCCGGCCACTCGCATGTGTTCAATGTCTTTGGGGGTCTTGAGTTCAACGGCCATGACGGCGCTTTCGATGCGCGCCATGCGGGGCTGCGCGGGGTTGCAGTAAAAAGGCAGGTGACGATTCTAACAGGTTGTAACCATTCAAAAAATTCGCCCTGGAGCCTCGGAATTGCCGGCCGGGCAGGCGGTTACCGGTGTTAAATCCGCAGCTTGAGAAAAGATGGCTTTACGTGCTAAAATAACAAGTTAGCTCGATCGACTGAACTTTTTTTGATCGGGTATTACACACACCTGCCGACGTTAAGGGTGCCCGGATACTCCGGGTTCGTTTCGGGCAGGTGGCGGATTAACCCTAACAGGAGAAATACCATCATGTCAGTCACCATGCGTGAAATGCTGGAAGCCGGCGTCCACTTCGGCCACCAGACCCGTTACTGGAACCCGAAAATGGCACCTTATATTTTCGGTCACCGTAACAAGATTCACATCGTCAATCTGGAAAAGACGATGGCAATGTACCTGGACGCGCTGAAATTCGTGCGCCAGATCACTTCCAACAAAGGCACCATCCTTTTTGTCGGCACCAAACGCCAGGCCCGCGACATTGTCCGCGAAGAAGCCCTGCGCTGCAGCTCGCCCTACGTCGACTACCGCTGGCTCGGCGGCATGCTGACCAACTACAAGACGGTAAAGGGTTCGATCCAGCGTCTGAAAGACATGATGGCGATGCGCGAAGATGGCTCTTTCGAGAAGCTGTCGAAAAAGGAAGGCCTGCAGTACGAACGCGAGATTGCCAAGCTTGAGCGCAGCCTCGGCGGCATCAAGGACATGGCCAGCCTTCCTGACGCGATTTTTGTCATCGACGTCGGTTACCAGAAGGGCGCCATCACCGAAGCCAAGAAACTGGGCATCCCGGTCATCGGCGTGGTGGACACCAATCATTCCCCCGAAGGTGTTGATTACATAATCCCGGGCAACGATGACTCGAGCCGTGCGATCAAACTGTATGCCCGCGGAATGGCTGACGCCGTTCTGGAAGGCCGCAACAACAGCATCAAGGAAATCGTCAGCGGCGGCTCGGATGAATTTGTCGAGGTTGAGGACGGCGAAGCAGCTGCTGCCTGATCCGGCTCCACAGCTTATCAAGGGGCTGGCTAAGCCCCTTTTTTTTAAATTGGCGTAAGAGGAATTGCAGCAATGGCGGAAATTACAGCGGGCATGGTGCGGGAACTCCGCGAAAAGACCGATGCACCGATGATGGAATGCAAAAAAGCGCTGACCGAAGCGGGTGGCGACTTGGGCAAAGCCGAAGAAATCCTGCGGGTCAAACTCGGCAACAAGGCGAGCAAGGCTTCTTCGCGAGTGGCTGCTGAAGGCGTGGTTGCCGTGCATATCGCTGCGGATGGCAAAAAGGGCGCAATCATCGAACTCAATTGTGAAACTGATTTTGTCGCCAAAAACGACGATTTCCTGGCTTTCGCTGCTGCGTTGGCCAAACTGGCTGCCGAGCAGAAGCCCGCAGACGTCGCGGCCATGTCCGCATTGACGGTCGACGGCGCCGTTGTCGAGGAGCGTCGCAAAACTCTGGTTGGCAAAATCGGTGAGAACGTATCGATCCGCCGTTTTGTCTGCACCGATGCCAAAGGCAAATTTGCGTCTTACATCCACGGTGGCGCCAAGATCGGCGTTCTGGTTGATCTGGTCGGCGGTGATGAAACCCTCGGCAAGGACATCGCGATGCATATCGCTGCGAGCAAGCCCAAGGCACTGGATGCTTCCGGAGTTGCACCGGAGGCGATTGAGGCTGAGCGTCGCGTAGCGACGGAAAAAGCGGCTGAAGACGCTGCCAAGTCTGGCAAGACGATCCCGCCGGAAATCATGGCGAAACGTGTTGACGGTTCTGTGCAGAAATTTCTTAAGGAAGTGACCCTGCTCGGTCAGATATTCGTCAAAAACGACAAGCAGACGATCGAGCAGTTGCTGAAATCAGCCAATGCCAGCGTTGCGCGTTTTGACCTGTTTGTGGTCGGTGAAGGCATCGAGAAGAAAAAGGATGATTTTGCGGCTGAGGTGATGGCGCAGGTCGGCCAGGCCAAGCAGAAGGCTTAATCATTTAAAAACAAAGGGTTAAAATATGGCTCAAGCCCCTGCCTACAAGCGTATCCTGCTCAAATTGAGCGGTGAAGCGCTGATGGGCGACGACAGCTACGGCATCAACCGGGACACCATCAACCGCATCGTTGCTGAAGTGGCGGAGGTTGCAAGACTCGGTGTTGAAATCGCTGTCGTCATCGGGGGCGGCAATATTTTCCGCGGCGTGGCGCCCGGTGCTGCGCACATGGATCGCGCGACTGCTGATTACATGGGCATGCTGGCAACCGTCATGAATGCCTTGGCAATCCAGGACGCGATGCGTCAGATCGGATTGCTGAGCCGGGTGCAATCCGCACTCAATATCGAGCAGGTGGTTGAACCTTATATCCGCGGCAAGGCCATGCGGTATCTCGAAGAAGGCAAGATCGTGATTTTTGCCGCAGGCACCGGCAATCCCTTTTTCACGACGGATACTGCAGCGGCATTGCGTGGCATGGAAATGAATGTCGATCTGGTACTGAAGGCGACCAAGGTCGACGGGGTTTATACCGACGATCCCAAGACTCACCCCGACGCCATGCGCTATCGCAAGCTGACTTTTGATGAGGCCATCATCAAGAACTTGAAGGTCATGGATGCCACGGCGCTGACGCTGTGCCGTGATCAGAAGCTCCCGATCAATGTCTTCAGTATCTTCAAACCGCAGGCCTTGAAGCGGGTGGTGATGGGTGAAGATGAAGGCACGATGGTCCATGTTTGACTGGAGGCGAAAATGATTGCTGACATCAAGAAAAACGCTGAGCAGAAAATGAAGAAGACAATCGAGGCGCTCAAGACCGACCTCGGCAAGGTTCGCACTGGCCGTGCGCATACCGGTCTTCTTGATCATGTGATGGTTGATTATTACGGTAACCCGACGCCGCTGCCCCAGGTCGCCAATGTGACGCTGCTCGACGGCCGCACCATCGGTGTCAGTCCTTACGAAAAGAAAATGGCCCAGGCCATTGAGAAGGCGATCCGGGACGGTGATCTCGGTCTCAATCCGATGACGCAGGGTGATATCGTTCGTGTACCGATGCCGGCGCTGACTGAAGAGCGCCGCAGAGACCTGATCAAAGTGGTAAAGCACGAAGGGGAAATCGCTCGAGTCGCTGTCCGCAACATCCGCCGTGATGCGAATACCCATCTCAAGGATCTCCTGAAGAAAAAAGAAGTGGCGGAAGATGATGAGCGTCGCGCCCAGGATGAAGTGCAGAAGCTGACAGACCGTTCGATCGCCGAAATCGACAAGCTGCTGGAGGTCAAGGAAGCCGACCTCCTGGCGATCTAATACGTGGCCAGTTCCACCCAGGAAATCCCTGTTGTCGGTGATGTGCCGCGCCATGTGGCCATCATCATGGATGGCAACGGACGCTGGGCCAAACGGCGCTTCCTTCCCCGGGTTGCGGGACATCACAAGGGTGTAGAGGCCGTACGCAATACGGTGCGCACTTGTGCCGAGCGCGGCGTTACTGCATTGACGCTTTTTGCTTTCAGCAGCGAAAACTGGCGTCGACCGCAGGAAGAAGTTTCTCTATTGATGCAGCTGTTTGTCAGTTTATTGCAGCAGGAGGTTGAACGCCTTCACCAGAGTGGCATTCGCTTCCGGGTCATTGGCGATTTGTCCCGTTTCGACCGCAAAATGGTTGACTTGATCGAGTCCGCGCAAAAGCTGACTGCTGCCAATACCGGTCTGACTCTTACCGTGGCAGCCAACTATGGCGGCCGCTGGGACATCCTTCAGGCGGTTAACAAGTTGCGGCAAAGCGACGGCGGGGATAATTCGCCGTGGACCGAGGCGCATTTGCTACCCCATCTGTCGATGGGCGACCTTCCGGAGCCGGATCTGTTCATTCGTACTGGTGGCGAGCAGCGCATCAGCAATTTCCTGCTCTGGCAGCTGGCTTATACGGAACTGTATTTCACGGATACCCTGTGGCCGGATTTCGATGCTCAGGCACTGGATCTGGCGATCACTTCCTATCGTCAGCGTGAACGGCGTTTCGGCCGTATCAGCGAGCAGGTTTCGGTTGCGGCTGAAACAACCAACCGCGCGGACAACGCCTGAGCGCGCCGTTCCGGCGTCCCTCGCCATGCTTCTGACAAGAATTCTTACCGTAGCCTTTCTGCTGCCGTTATTCGTAGGCGGTCTTTTTTATCTTCCTGGCCACTTATGGGCCATCGCCTTGCTGCCAATGGTCATGGCCGGAGCGTGGGAGTGGGCCAATTTAACAGGCTTCAAGGCGGTGTTTCGCGGCTTTTATGTGCTGCTGCTGTTGGTTTCAGCCATAGCCATCCTGTCAGTGCATGAATTTGCCCAATCATTAATTATCGACAGGGCTGTTTTTGCCGTTTCAGCGGTTTTCTGGCTGCTGCTGGCTCCGCTTTGGCTGAAGTTCAGCTGGAAAATCCGATCACCGGTTCTGATGGCGGTGACAGGCTGGGTGCTGCTGATGCCGGCCTGGCTCGCTCTGGCACGACTTCAGGAGCGTCCTTGGCTGCTGCTGGCACTCTTGGGCGTCGTCTGGGTGGCCGACAGCGCGGCCTATTTTGCCGGGCACCAGTGGGGTCGACGCAAGCTGGCGCCTTCGGTAAGCCCAGGCAAGACCTGGGAGGGGGTTGCGGGGGCTGCAATAGCAGTCGCGGTGTATCATGCGCTGGTCTGGAATTTCGGTTTCGGGCCGCATGCGCCTGGTCTTGCATTTGCGGCTGCTGCCCTGGTTGCCATACTTTTCCCATTAAGCATCATTGGAGACTTGTTCGAGTCGTGGATAAAACGTCAGGCCGGCGTCAAGGACAGTGGACGATTGCTCCCGGGACATGGCGGCGTTCTCGACCGCATCGATGCCTTGACTTCGACTTTGCCGCTGGCTGCATTGATCGTGGCCGGCTTGCTGCAGCAGGGCTGAAGACATGCAATACCTGACCATACTGGGCTCTACCGGCAGCATCGGTCTCAGCACGCTTGATGTTGTGGAGCGAAATCCTGACCGTTTTGCAGTTGTTGCCTTGACCGCACGCTCGAGAATTGACGTCTTGTTTGGGCAGTGCTGCAAATTCCGGCCCCGATACGCTGTTGTGATCGAAGCCACCGATGCTGAGCAGCTTCAGCAGCGGCTGCGTGTTTCCGGTTCTGAAACCCTGGTGTTATGCGGTGCCGCAGCGCTTGAAACCGTTGCATCCTTGGCTGAAGTGTCGACCGTCATGGCGGCGATTGTCGGCATCGCCGGGCTGAGAGCGACGTTGGCCGCGGCCCGTGCCGGCAAGCGGATACTGCTGGCCAACAAAGAGTCGCTCGTTACCGCGGGCGGCTTGTTCATGGCTGCCGTCAATTCGAGTGGTTCCGCACTGCTGCCGATCGACAGTGAACACAATGCGGTATTCCAGGCCTTGCCTTCGAACCGACGCGGGACTCTAGCCGATAGCGGTGTCCGGCGGATTCTGCTTACGGCTTCCGGCGGACCGTTCCGGACCATGTCCCTGGATCAGATGGCTTTGGTGACACCTGATCAGGCAGTTGCGCATCCGAACTGGAGTATGGGCAGGAAGATTTCCGTAGATTCCGCAACCATGATGAACAAGGGGCTTGAGGTCATTGAAGCCCATTGGCTTTTCGCTGCCGATCCTTCATTGATCGAAGTAGTCATTCATCCGCAAAGTGTCATTCATTCCATGGTCGAGTATTGCGACGGATCTGTATTGGCGCAGCTTGGCAATCCCGACATGAGGACACCCATAGCCCACGCGCTGGGGCATCCTTCGAGAATTCCTTCTGGTGCGGATTATCTGGATCTGGCGAGCATTGGCACGCTGCAGTTCGAACGACCCGATGTGGCGCGTTTTCCTTGTTTGCGGCTGGCTTACGACGCACTCAAAACCGGACCCGCCGCCGTGATCGCGCTGAACGCAGCCAACGAGGTTGCCGTTTCCGAGTTTCTGGCGAACCGTATCGGTTTTCTTGACATCCCACGCTTGATCGAGACGACTGTAGAAAACACGCCGGAACAGGACATTGTTACGATTGAGGATGTCGAGGCGGTGGACCTGAGCGCAAGGGCGCTGACATTGTCTGACTGTGCCCGGCAACTGAAAAGCCGGGCTGGCGGGGTTCGGGCATGAGCGTTCTTTTGACATTGGCGGCATTTATTGTCGCGCTGAGCATTTTGATTGTCGTGCATGAATTCGGTCATTACTGGGTCGCACGGCGCTGTGACGTCAAGGTTCTGTGTTTCTCTGTCGGGTTCGGACGTGCTATCTGGTCGCGCCGCTTTGGCGCCGACCGCACCGAATTACGGATTGCCCTGGTTCCGCTGGGTGGGTTCGTGAAAATGCTCGATGAGCGAGAAGGCGAGGTTGCTCCTTCGGAAATGCATCGGGCATTCAATTGTAAAAGTGTCTGGAAGCGTTTTGCGATTGTCGCCGCGGGTCCTGTCGCCAATTTTCTCGCAGCGGTTGTTCTGTACTGGGCACTATTTGTTTACGGCGTCCCGGGATTGATCCCTGTTCTGGGCGAACCGGTTGCCGGCAGTGCGGCTGCTCGCGCAGGATTTGTTGTGGGTGATACGGTTATCAGTATTGAAGGTACACGTGTACCATCGTGGCAGGATTTTCGCTGGCAACTGCTGCAGCGTGCGCTGGAGCAGGAGCCGGTCAGTATCGAGGTGAAGACCGGTGAACATGTTCAAGCTGTCCGCATGCTCGGTTTTGAAACACTGGAGCCCAAGGATCTGGAAGGTGACCTGCTGACAACGCTGGGTTTTGCCCTGTTCCGGATGCATTTGCCACCGGTTGTCGGCGAGGTAGTCGGTGGCGGGGCGGCTGCCAGGGCTGGATTGCAAAGCGGTGATCTGGTGCTCAGCGTGAACGGCGAGGCAGTGGATAACTGGGATGTGCTTGTCGGCAAAGTGCGCGCCAGCGCAGGTCATGAGCTGCAGTTCCGTGTGCGACGTGGCGAAATCGACATTCCGGTGTTCACGGTGATACCGGATCGGGCAGCGGTCAACGGCGTTTCTATCGGCCGCATCGGCGCGGGTCCGCGTATGGACGAAAAAGTGCTGCAACGAATTTCAACTGTTGTGTCTTACGGTCCTTTGGA
>Ga0222712_10001699_pt1 | contig 26545 bp, 19 predicted proteins | sample C33_657DmetaG_FD_165043 | JGI IMG/M metagenome (GOLD analysis project Ga0222712, IMG submission 165043) | Estuarine water microbial communities from San Francisco Bay, California, United States - C33_657D | ecosystem: Environmental > Aquatic > Marine > Unclassified | place: USA: California... | reverse complement strand
TATCAACATGGAAGTTTTAAGTGTAAATAATTTAAAGGTCGATTTTACGAATGGTGATTCGATATTTACAGCTGTAAATGGAATCTCATTTTCTATTGAGTCAGGTAAGACATTAGGTATTGTAGGAGAGTCGGGGTCTGGAAAATCAGTTACCTCTCTCACATTGATGCAGCTGCTTCCTGCTTCAAAAGGAACTCACATAAATGGACGTGCGCTTTTTAATCCAAAAAATGGTGGACAGGTCGATTTAATCGCACTATCGGAAGAGGATATACGAAAATACAGAGGAAGTGATATGGCAATGATTTTTCAAGAGCCTATGACATCTTTGAATCCTGTATTCACTTGCGGGAATCAAGTAGCTGAAGCCATTAAGCTTCATCAAAAAGTTTCTTCCAAAGAAGCACGATTAAAAACAATCGAGCTATTTAAAAAAGTAAAGTTGCCTCGTCCTGAGCAAATGTTTGATGCTTATCCTCATCAATTATCTGGCGGACAAAAACAACGCGTGATGATTGCTATGGCGATATCCTGCAATCCGAAAGTGTTAATTGCTGATGAACCTACAACTGCATTAGATGTAACCGTACAAGCCAGCATTCTTGATTTGCTGAAAGAGCTACAACAAGAAACTGGAATGGCCATGATTTTTATTACGCATGACCTTGGCGTGATTTCTAAAATCGCCGATGAAGTAATTGTTATGTATAAAGGAAATATTGTAGAGCAAGGTCAGACAAAACTTGTTCTCGAAAATCCTTTACATCCTTATACCAAAGGCTTGTTGTCTTGTCGACCATCAAGTAATATTAATCTGAAAAAGCTTCCAACAGTAACTGACTTTATGAAAATAAATGAGGACGGAACTTTTTCAGAAACAGGTATAACGATTACGCAGTTACGAAATGAATTATTGTTAACAGAGGAAGATAGAAGTCGTCAAAAAATAAAAATTGAAAGTCAGGAAAATATTCTTTCAGTAAAAGATCTTGTAGTTTCTTTTCCAACGAGTAAAAATATTTTTGGTAAGGTGACATCTTCTTTCACTGCCGTTAATCATCTTTCTTTTAATGTTCGAAAAGGAGAAACACTTGGCGTTGTTGGAGAATCTGGTTGCGGTAAAACTACATTAGGAAGAGCTATCTTACGATTGGTTGATACTACCTCTGGAGAAGTTAATTTCGAAGGGAATAATATTCTAAAATATTCCGACAAAGAAATGCGATTACTTCGGAAGAAAATGCAACTTGTTTTTCAAGATCCCTATTCGAGTTTGAATCCGCGATTAAAAATAGTTGAAGCAATCACAGAGCCGATGATTGTTCACTCGATTGGAACAAACAAAGAAGAACGCATTCATTTAACAGAACAGTTGCTGAAAAAAGTTGGATTAACCTCTGATGCTATGAATAAGTATCCGCATCAGTTTTCAGGTGGACAACGTCAGCGAATTTGTATTGCACGCGCTTTATCAGTTCAACCATCTTTTCTAATTTGTGATGAATCTGTTTCTGCATTGGATGTTTCAGTCCAAGCCCAAGTGCTAAACTTGTTAAATGAATTGAAAGAAGAAAACAATCTTACGTATATTTTTATTTCTCATGATTTATCAGTTGTTCGTTACATGAGCGATACAATGATTGTAATGAGGAATGGAAAGATAGAAGAAATGGGAGAGGCTAAAGCAGTATATGAAGATCCTCGCTCAGCGTATACCAGAAATTTATTGTCGTCTATCCCTCATTAATTTTCATGGAAAAAAGCAAGAAATTTATTTCTGGCACTGAAGCTTATTCGAAGATTACGAAGTGGTGTGCTTATCAGGAAAGAGCACAACAAGAAGTAAGAGATAAGCTCTATGATTTTGGTTTACATAAAGAAGAAGTTGAACAATTGTTAACGAGAATTATTTCAGAAGGATTTGTAAATGAAGAGCGATTTGCTATTTCCTTTGCCAATGGGAAATTAAATCAGTTAGGCTGGGGTAGGGTGAAAATAAGATATGCGCTAAAAGCAAAAAAAGTATCAGACTATTGCATCAAAAAAGCAATAAATAGCCTCGATGAAAATAAGTATATTCAAATTTTAGAAGATACCTTTCATAAAAGAAATAAAATGGAAAAGGAAAAGCATCCATTAAAAAGAAAATACAAGCTAATGTCGTATTTAGCTAGCAGAGGATTTGAACAAGATTTAATTGCATCAATTATCAAAGAATAAAAAAAGGTCGACAGTAATGCCGACCTTATCTTTTTGCGAATGAAAATTATTGAATAGAAATTTTCTTAGTCAATAATTTATGCTCGTTGTTCAACTTAATTACATAAGTTCCTTTTGAGATTCCATCTAAATTAATTTCAGAAGAATTATGTTTAAACTCAACTTGTGTATTCATAACAACTTTACCTACTAAATCTAGCACTTGTAATTGCGTTACTTCGTTAAGGTTAGCTTGTATAGTTACGTTTTTATTATTGGTAACTGGATTAGGATATACGACTACAGCAGATGAATTCAATTCGTTGATTCCAACTGTTCCTAGTAAATTGATGGTGTAAACAGGACTATTCCCACAATCATTACTTGCCTGTACATATAAAATTCCATTTGTAAATGATGCTGGCCATGTCACACTAATGCTTGTATCTGCAGAAGTATAAGTAGCCCCTTGATTTGAATTAATTTGTGCACCACTTACATTCGTTGTCCATGTATAATTTGTTGCACCTTGCGATGCATTGATTGAATAGTTGATTGTTTGTCCGAATACATTTAGGTTATTACCATTAATCGCATTGATAGCAGTTGGATAAACAATTGCTAATCCTGTTTTCTCTACACTTGAGCCACATCCGTTATTAGCTTTAACATATAAAGTGGTGTTTGATGTTAAGTTAGATGGCCATGTAACATTTACAGTTAATACAGTATCGGTAAATGGTCCAGCAGCACCGTTGATTAATACATTCGGATTACTTGCTCTCCAGGTATAATTATCTGCATTAGAAACTGCGGGTATTGTATAGGTTAATGTCTTACCACATACATTTAAAAATTGCCCTGTTAAAGGCGATGGTGTATTTGGAGTCATGCACATGGTATCATTTAATAATCGAGTAACGATACAATCATTCGCTGTTCCTGCTGTTGATGATCGGAAGCCTGTTACACCAACCTTTCCATTTGAGAAAATACATACACCATAGGCATCGGCAAATACATTCGATCCAAAACTATGTATCACTTTTCCATTCAAACCAAATGTTGGATCAATTAATCCATTCGCATTATAGCGTGCAATCATCCATCCACGCGTGAAATTTGTTTGACCTGCGGAGCCACAAACAACAATTTTTCCGTCCCACTGACGAGTAATCCCAGCAAGATAATTAACAGCGCCACCACCGTTTACTGATACGAAATTTCCATTATTAAAAGACGATACAGCAACACCTGACGTATCTAATTTGGTCAAGAAAGTGGAAACTGAATTATTGCCAACAACATAATATTGATAACCATCACTTAAAACAGCACTTGCTCTTGAATCAGAACCACTGCTAATATTAACTATTCCTCCTAGTAGATTTCCTGAATTATCAATTCTTAAAGCAATTGCGCTATTGCCTCCCGTACTAAATGTTTTGTACCCTACTGCAACAATACTTCCATCTGCTAATTCATCTATGCTTGTAATTTGATCGGTTGATGCACCTGCATTGGTAATTATTAAAACACCATTAACTCCAAAGGTAGAATCTACAATTCCATCTTGCGTATACTTAATGATTGTTGCATGTTTAGTTGGTTGTCGTGAGTATCCGCCTACTAAAATCGCTCCGTTACTTAAAACTTTTACTGAATTTGCTGCATCTTCATTTGTTCCGAAACTGTATTCTGCAAAACCATTAATTCCAAAGGTAGAGTCAATAGTTCCATTTGTATTTACTCTACATGTTATAAAGTTAGCATCCGATGCTGTAACATATGATAATCCCGTTGCCAAAATTTTTCCATCCGATTGCAATGACATTGAGTACATATAAATCGATGTTCCATATTGCATAATGGCTCTTCCTGCATTTCCAAATGAACTATCAATGGTTCCATTTTCTTTAATATGCATTACAACAGAAGAGGTAATATTGTTGATTCTCGCAGCACTCAATACATACATTGACGAGTCTTGCAATCCTGCAATGCTATAACCTAAGTCGTTTAAAGTTCCTGGCATGTAAGTGCCAAATCCTGCATTCGCAAATGTTAAATCATAAGCACCCGCTTGTCCGAAGGAAAACTGCTGCAAGCCAATAAAGCTGAATAGAAATAGTAATTTTTTTATCATGATAACGTGATTGTTTGATGTCATCAAATATAAATATTAAATGTTAAAATAAGTTCTTAGTATTTCTCACCTTTGCAACATGTATAATTACTATTTATTTTATAAGCCATATAACATCCTTTCACAATTTACAGATGAAGGAAACAAGCAAGGATATGGTTCTTTAATTACAATTCCTAAAGACGTTTACAATGTTGGTCGCCTAGATTCTGATAGCGAAGGATTGATGATTCTTACGAATGATAAATCGTTAAATCAATTATTGTTGCATCCAAAAAATGCACATAAAAGAACATACTATGTGCAGGTAGAAGGGACCATTACCGATAAAGCTATTCAACAGCTCAAGGAGGGTGTTAATATTACTATTGATGGTAGTTCATACAATACGCGTCGCGCAGATGCCCGTATCATTGACACCCCTGATTTACCTGAACGAAATCCACCAGTGCGCTTTCGTAAAACAGTTCCTGATTCGTGGATTGAATTAAGATTAACAGAAGGTAAAAACAGACAAGTGCGAAAGATGACAGCTGCTGTTGGTTTTCCTACCTTACGACTTGTTCGTGTTGCGATAGGAGGAATTACGATGGATGATCCTGCTCCAGGAAAGTTAATAGAGCTAACACGAAATTTTATTATTCAAAATATGGATGTTTGATTTCTTTTCTACAATTTTGAGAATTATTATTAACCTATGAAAACCATTAAATTATTAGGCATTCTTGCCTTCTTGGCAACTGCTTCATTTGCTCAAGAATCACTTACTCCAGAAGCATTATGGAAAATTGGTCGTGTTTCTGATCCTCGCTTATCTCCTGATGGAAGTAAAGTAGTATTCGGTGTTCGTACATTCGATGTTGCAGCTAATAAAGGGCAAGGTGATTTATACATTGTTTCACCTAACGGTGGTGCAGTAACCACTTTGTTAAATTCTGCAATTGATGAAAGCAGTGCTCGCTGGCGTCCCGATGGAAAGAAGATTGGTTTTATGATGGCCGATTCCAATGGCGATTCTCAATTATGGGAAATAAATTCTGATGGTTCTGATAAGCAGCAAATCACATTTGTTGCTGGAGGAATTAATTGCTTTGGATATTCTCCTGCAATGAATCAGCTTTGGTATGCCGCAGATGTAAAGTTGGATAAAAAGCCAAGTGAAATTTATCCCGACCTTCCTAAAACAGATGGAGCTCGTATCATTGATGGATTAATGTTCCGACATTGGAATGCATGGCACGACTATGCATATAGCCACATTTTTGTTGCAAGCTATTCCGCTGGAAAAATAAATGGTGAAGCAAAAGATATTTTATTGAACGAAAAATGGGATGCACCTACAGGTCCTTTTGGTGGCGATGAACAAGTAGCATTTTCTTCTGATGGGAAAACATTAGCCTATACCTGCGAAAAGCTTTGGGGAAAGGATGATGCGATGAGTACAAACACAGATATTTATTTGTACGATTTACCATCAGGTAAAACAGCTAATTTAACAGAAGGAATGAATGGTTATGATAATGATCCTGTATGGTCGCCAGATGGTAAAATGTTATTATGGCATTCGATGGAAACGCCAGGGTATGAGTCAGACAGAAATCGTTTGTTTGCCTACAATGTTGCTACTAAAACAAAATCTGAGTTAAGTACTCAATTCGATTATAATATCGATGCTGTTCAGTTTACATCGGATAGTAAGAAGTTTTATTTCTTATCTCCAATCAATGCAACGCATCAGGTTTTTGTTTATGATTTTAATTCAAAATCGAAAAGTCCTATTACTCAATTAACTTTTGACCAGGCCGATTACAACGAACTAACGGTTTCGGGTATGGGTAGTTCAACAAAAATTGTAGCTGCTCGTGTCGATATGACGATGCCGTCTGAATTGTATGCTATCAATGCAACAGATAATAAGGTTACTAAGATTACAAACATCACCGACCCTGCTTGGGCGAAATTCAAAAAGGCTACCGTGAAAAAACGTATGGTTAAAACGACTGATGGTAAAGAAGAATTAGTTTGGGTTGTTTATCCTCCTGATTTTGATCCAAACAAAAAATATCCTGCATTATTATTCTGTCAGGGTGGTCCGCAAAGTGTAGTTAGTCAGTCTTTTTCTTACCGTTGGAATTTTAGTTTGATGGCAGCAAATGGTTATATCATTGTTGCTCCTAATCGTCGTGGATTACCATCATTTGGTGAATCTTGGAACGATCAGATTCAAGGTGATTGGGGTGGACAACCAATGAAGGATTTACTATCAGCTATTGATGATGTAAGTAATGAGCCTTATGTAGATAAAAACCGTTTAGGAGCAGTAGGAGCGAGTTATGGCGGTTTTTCTGTGTATTGGTTAGCTGGTAATCATAATAAGCGATTTAAAACGTTTATATCGCATTGCGGTGTGTTTAATTTAGAATCGGAATTTGCATGTACAGAAGAATTGTTCTTTGCTAATCATGATTTAGAAGGACCTTATTGGAATAAACCAATGCCTAAAAGCTATGATGCATTTTCGCCAAATCGTTTCGTGAAAAACTGGGATACTCCAATCTTAGTCATTCACAATGAAAAAGATTTTCGTGTTCCATTAAATCAAGGTATTGAAGCATTCACTGCTGCACAAATGAATGATGTTCCATCTCGCTTTTTATATTTCCCAGATGAAGGTCATTGGGTTGTAAAACCACAAAATAGCATTCTATGGCAACGTGTTTATTTTGAATGGCTCGATAAATATTTAAAGTAAAATAAAAACCCTGACTATTTGGTCAGGGTTTTTTTGTTGCTGCATCTTTGCTTAATTGTGTCAGGACATCCTTATACAATTCGCTCATTTCTTTCGGATGATTTTTATACCAATTAAAGGTGTTTTTAAAATCTTCTGAACTGACTTTATGCTTTTCTAAAACATATTTATAATGTCCGTAAGCAACGGTTTTTGTACTATCAGTATAACTGAGATTCTTTAGCTGAATAATGGCTTCTGTATATTGCATATCGGCTAAAAGTGGAATTAACTTTTCCCTTGCAATTAAATCATCAGGAATTTTATCTTCTCCTTTCCCACATGCAACCATTAGCATAACACAAGCGATGTAAACAACTATTTTTTTCATCGTCTTGCAAATGTTAAACGCTTACCCAAATTACTTTCATCGAAAGTTCCTTGATGATATACTCGATGTCCGTTTACAAATGTACTGTCAATTGCTCCTTGAAAAGTTGTTCCTTCAAATGGCGACCAACCACATTTGTATAAAATATTTTCTTTATTAACGGTAGTTTGTTTTTTCAAATCCACTAAAACTAAATCAGCATAGTATCCTTCTCGGATGTATCCTCTATCTTCCAGGTTAAAGCAAACAGCTACGGAGTGCGACATTTTCTCAACTACTTTCTCTATCGTTATCCAACCTTCACTAACCGCATTCAACATAGCTGGTAACGCATGTTGTACAAGTGGTCCGCCTGATGGTGCTGATAAATACTTATTGTTTTTTTCTTCCATCGTATGAGGCGCATGATCAGTAGCAATAACATCAATAAGATTATTGTTAACTGCGGCACGTATTGCATCTCTATCTCTCTTAGATTTGACAGCAGGATTCCATTTGATTAGCGAACCTTTTGATTTGTAATCATCATCCGTAAAATACATATGATGAATGCAAGCCTCTGCAGTAATCTTTTTATCAGCTAACGGCAACGCATTATCGAAAAGGGATAATTCTTTTTCTGTCGAAATATGCAAGATATGCAATCGAGCACCTTTTCTTTTAGCCAGATCAGCTGCAAGCGACGATGATAAGTAACATGCTTCTTCATCTCTGATAATCGGATGCATTTCAATTGGAATATCATCTCCATATTTTCCCTTCGCCAACGCTAAGTTTTTTCTTACCGTAGCTTCATCCTCACAATGAACAGCTATTAGGGTAGGAGCATTCCCAAATATTCTACACAATACATTGGTATCATCTACTAACATATCTCCCGTACTTGAACCCATGAATATTTTTATTCCACAAACATTCAAAGGATTTGTACGAACAACTTCTTCATAGTTATGATTGGTTACGCCCATGAAAAAACTATAATTCGCTAATGAACATTCCGAAGCTCGTTGATATTTTGCCTCTAACAATTCTTGAGTAATTGTTTGAGGATTCGTATTCGGCATTTCCATATAACTGGTAATGCCACCCGCAACCGCAGCTTTCGCTTCTGTGTAAATTTCCCCTTTATGTGTTAATCCTGGCTCTCTAAAGTGAACCTGATCATCAATACAGCCTGGTAATAAATGTAAATGCTCTGCATTAATTTCTAAGCAATTTTCATTGACAGATATCGATTGGTCTATTTTTTCAATGCGACCATTCTTAATCAATACATCTGCGCTGTAAATTTTATTTTCATTTACAAGGCTTGCATTTTTTATTACTGTAGTTGTATTCATAACAATCAAATATTAAGATGGTAATTCACCAACCATTGTCAAAGGGTCAACCCATTGATCAAATTCTTCTGCAGTTAAATAGCCTAATGCAATAGCCGTTTCTTTTAACGTCTTGCCATCACGATGAGCAGTTTGTGCAATTTCAGCCGCCTTGTAATAACCAATATGCGTATTCAATGATGTTACTAACATCAATGAATTGTTCAAGTTGTTTTTAATATTTGCTTCAATCGGTTGGATACCTACTGCGCACTTATCATTAAACGACATACATACATCACCAATCAATCGTGCAGAATGTAAAAAGTTATAAATCATTACTGGTTTAAATACATTTAATTCGAAATGTCCTGTAGCGCCACCAATGTTTATTGCAACATCGTTACCCATCACCTGAGCAGCAACCATTGTCATTGCCTCACATTGCGTAGGATTTACTTTGCCTGGCATGATAGAAGATCCTGGCTCATTATCAGGAATAAATAATTCTCCAATACCACAACGAGGTCCTGATGCTAATAGACGAATATCATTGCCAATTTTCATCAAACTTACAGCAACTGTTTTTAATGCACCGTGCGCTTCAACAATTGCATCATGCGCTGCTAAGGCTTCAAATTTATTTTCCGCTGTGATAAATGGAAGTCCTGAAAGTTCAGCTATATTTCTAGCAACATTTTCAGAATACCCTTTAGGCGTATTAATTCCTGTTCCTACTGCTGTTCCACCTAATGCAAGTTCAGCTAAGTGAGGTAAGGTATGTTCTATAGCACGAATGCCATGGTCTAACTGTGATACGTAGCCGCTAAGCTCTTGTCCTAATGTTAAAGGCGTTGCATCCATTAAATGCGTACGTCCAATTTTAACAATATGCATGAACTCTTTCGACTTTGCTTTTAACGTATCACGTAAAGTACGTAAGCCCGGTAATGTTACATCCATCAAAATTTTATAAGCTGCAATATGCATCGCAGTAGGGAAGGTATCGTTTGATGATTGTGATTTATTTACATCATCATTTGGATGTACTGCTTTTTTCTCATCCATTAATGATCCACCTTGCATTACGTGTGCACGATAAGCAACTACTTCGTTCACATTCATGTTGCTTTGTGTTCCTGATCCTGTTTGCCAAACAACTAACGGAAATTGATCATCTAATTTTCCTTCTATAATTTCATCACATACCTTTCCAATCAAATCACATTTTTCGCTAGGTAAAACGCCCGCTTCCATATTTGTAATGGCAGCTGCTTTCTTCAAAATAGCAAATGCACGAATAATTTCTTTCGGCATTTTATTAATGTCTTGAGCAATTTTAAAATTCTCAATAGAGCGTTGTGTTTGCGCTCCCCAATAAACATCAGCTGGAACTTGCACTGTTCCCATCGTGTCTTTTTCTATTCTGTAATTCATGTTCTAAATGATTTATTCTTTTTATTTTTTTGATTTTATTCTGCGTATTCCATTAAGTAAGCTTTGATGAATTCATCAATTTCACCATCAAGTACAGCTCCTGTATCAGAGGTTTCATAATCAGTGCGCACATCCTTCACCAATTTATACGGATGTAATACATAACTTCTAATCTGACTTCCCCATTCAATTTTCTTTTTCGAACTTTCAGTCGCAGCTTTCGCTTCGTTACGTTTTCTGATTTCTAACTCATATAACTGCGAACGCAACATTTGCATCGCTCGCTCCTTATTTCCACCTTGCGTACGTTCTACCTGACAAATTACAACAATGCCTGTTGGATGATGCGTCAACTGAACTTTGGTTTCTACTTTATTTACATTTTGTCCACCAGCACCACCCGAACGCGATGTCTGAATGGAGATATCGGCATCTTTGATTTCAATATTAATTTCATCATCAATCAAAGGATAAGCATAAACAGATGCAAATGACGTATGTCGTTTTGCATTTGCATCAAAAGGAGAAATGCGCACCAATCGATGAACGCCATTTTCACTTTTCAAATAACCATAAGCATAAGCTCCTTCAATTTCATAGGTGGCTGATTTAATCCCAGCTCCATCGCCATCGAGGTAATCAATTTCAGTTACTTTAAATTTATGTCGCTCTGCCCAACGTAAATACATACGCAGTAACATCGATGCCCAATCTTGGCTCTCTGTACCACCAGCACCTGAATTAATTGTTAATACAGCACTTAAGCGATCTTCTTCACCGCTAAGCATGTTTTTAAATTCAAGGTCTTCTAATAACTTTAATGTTTGACCATAAGAAGTATCCACTTCCTCTTCTGTTGCTTCACCTTCTTTGTGAAATTCAAAAAGAACCGTCAAATCATCAACAGCCGATTGAACTTCTTTAAAAGCGTTCGTCCAGTCTTTTTTAAAATTAATATTCTTTAAAATTTGTTCAGCACGCTTTGAGTCATTCCAAAAATCGGGAGCGTGAGTTAGTTGCTCTTCCTGAGCTATTTGTTCAAGTCGGTTATCGACGTCAAAGATGCCTCCTCAGAGCATCTGTTCTATCAGAAAGGTCTTTTAATTGCTCTATAATCATAATGTCGCAAAATTAACCATTTAACAAGCACAAACATTAGCCGATTGTTAATCTTTTGTATTATTTCAAAAAAAGAGGCCACCTTTACGATGACCTCTTTCAATTTATTTTTAACGATTTACTTTAAACTCTACTCTTCGGTTCTTCGCTTTATTTTCTTCAGTATCGTTAGTTACCAGCGGACGAGTATCTCCAAAGCCTTTTGCCGTTAATCGCTTTTCGTCAATGCCTTTTTTAATCAAATAATTTTTAATTGTATTTGAACGGCGTTGCGATAAGTCAATATTCTTAGTAGCATCACCTGTGTTGTCAGTATGTCCTTCAATTTCTAATGTGTAATTCGGATTTTTCTTCATCAAATCAGCAACCTGATCTAATGCAACACTGTAATTGTTTTGGATTACATCTTTTCCTAATTCGAAATAAACATTATCTGCCTTTTCCATAATAGCAACCTGATCTTTTTCATACGGACAACCTTTATTTTCTACTGGTCCAGCTACCTCAGGACATTGGTCAATATTATCAGCAAGTTTATCTCCGTCTTTATCAGGACAACCTTTCATACTGATATCACCTTTTTCTGTTGGACAAGCATCGTCTGCATCTGTAATTCCATCACCATCTTGATCAGGACAACCTTTCATAGAAATAACACCAAATACATCTGGACATTTATCATCGGCATCTGCAATACCATCTTTGTCTTTATCAGGGCAACCTTGTGTAGCAGCTGTTCCTTTTACATCTGGACATTTGTCAACTGCATCAAGAATCCCATCACCATCACGATCTACCGGACAACCATCAGCATCTACTGCAGTTCCCTTAGGAGTTTTCGGACATTTATCTTCTTTATCTGGCACACCATCTTTGTCGCTGTCTTTTAAAAGACCAAAGTTTTTAGAAATTCCAATGCTATGCATCAGGTAGGAATCATTATCGTTACGAACTGAAAAATCACGATTGTCATGGTCAGAATATAAAACAGTTTCTGATAAATAAACATTCCATAACTCATTAATCTGATAACGTACCCCAGCCCCAAATGGGAAACAGAAGTCGGTACCTTCAACCACTTCTTTACCACTTAATTTCTGAAATCCAATCCCTCCATGAGCAAATGGTGATAATACATTTTTATCTGTATTTAAAAGATATAGTCGTACTTCTGCGTTCCAGGCAAGTTGATTTGCTTTAAAGCCTTTTCCTAAATACTCTCTGTAGCCAACTGAACCAAATGAAAGGTTTGAAATAAAATCAACATTAGGCGTGATATAATGACTGTAATTAAAGCCAATATGCGCATGCGATGCCTGACCTTTTCCAAAGAACCCCTGTCCTAAGTCGCCATTGTATTGAGTTAATCCAATAAATCCACCAATAGCCTGAGGGCGTTTTGCTGTTTGCGAAAATCCTATAACAGTTGTTAAGGTAAATACGCAAACGATAAGTAATTTTTTCATTTTTTTATAATTAAATGCGGGGAGCAAAGTTAATCTTGCTAGGCATATAAACCCTAATAATTCGAATTTTCTTTCCAATAAGAATCTAATGGATCTTATTTTTTATTTGATATCATTTGTTATAACTTTGCAGCGCGTTCTTAGTATTAACTATTAAACAAAGCAATTATCCAGAAAGGTGGAGGGACTGAGCCCTATGATACCTTGGCAACCCTTGCAAAAGAAGGTGCCAATTCCTGATTCAATTAGTTTGAAAAAAGATAACTGCCGAAAGATTTCTAAATAAAACATAGGTAAATCTCTTCCGGCTATCCAGAAGAGATTTTTTATTTTATAACCATTGATGAAAATGAGTAAAAAGATAGAAAGTGATTTAAAACAACGTGTCCTTGTTATTGATGGAGCAATGGGCACCATGATTCAGCGATATAAGCTGGAAGAGAAGGATTATCGTGGCGAACGATTCGCAAATTGGGCAAGTGATGTAAAAGGCAATAATGAGTTGCTTAATCTAACGCGTCCCGATATTATTAAAGCTATTCACCTTGAATACCTCAACGCAGGAGCAGATATTATTGAAACGAATACCTTTTCCGCACAGGTGATTTCCATGGCTGATTATAACATGGAGTCGCTCTCTTATGAGCTAAATGTAGAAGCAGCCAAATTGGCTCGCGCAGCAGTTGATGAATATTATGCTACTAACGGCGATGATTATACGAAGTATGTTGCAGGCGCTATCGGTCCAACAAATCGTACTGCCTCTATTTCTCCAGATGTAAATGATCCTGGTTACAGAGCAGTAACTTTTGATATGTTGGTGGAAGCCTATGCTGAGCAAGTAAAAGGATTGATTGAAGGGGGCGTTGACTTATTGTTGATTGAAACAATTTTTGATACGCTAAATGCAAAGGCAGCTTTATATGCCATACAATTAGTGCTGGAGGAACAAGGAGTCGACTTGCCTGTGATGATATCCGGAACGATTACAGATGCAAGCGGAAGAACGTTAAGTGGTCAAACAGTAGAAGCATTTTTAACTTCGCTCTCTCATGTTAATTTATTAAGTATCGGATTGAATTGTGCATTAGGTGCAAAAGAAATGCGTCCTTATCTCAAAGAACTTTCTGATAAATCGCCATTCTTTATTTCGGCTTATCCGAATGCTGGTTTACCAAATCAATTTGGTGGCTATGATGAAACGCCTCATGCAATGGGTCATCAAATCATCGACTTTTTAAATAGTGGATTTTTAAATATTGTAGGTGGATGTTGTGGTACTACACCTGATCATATTGCAGAAATTGCACGCATTGCCTCGACAGTTAAACCTCGTGTGCGCCCTGAAAGAGATCATTTATTACACCTTAGCGGATTAGAAGCAGTAACGTTACGTCCTGAAAGTAATTTCATGAACGTGGGTGAGCGTACTAACGTAACGGGTAGTCGTAAGTTTGCCCGATTAATCGCAGAAGAAAATTACGAAGAAGCTTTATCAATTGCACGTGACCAGGTAGATGGAGGAGCGCAAGCGATTGATGTGAATATGGATGAAGGAATGTTGGATTCTGAAAAAGCAATGGTTAAGTTTTTAAACTTAATTGCAGCAGAGCCTGATATTTCAAAACTTCCAATCATGATTGACTCTTCTAAGTTTCATGTGATTGAAGCTGGATTGAAATGTGTTCAGGGAAAGAGCATTGTTAATTCAATTTCATTAAAAGAAGGAGAAGAAGTATTCATCAATCAGGCGAAAACAATTTTGCGTTATGGCGCAGCCGTTATAGTGATGGCTTTTGATGAAGTAGGTCAGGCAGATTCATATCAACGAAGAATTGAAATTTGTGAAAGAGCCTATCGTATTTTAGTTGATAAGGTAAAGTTCCCTCCTCAGGATATTATTTTCGATCCGAATATTTTTCCAGTTGCCACAGGAATGGAAGAACATCGTAGAAATGCACTTGACTTCTTCGAAGCTACCACATGGATAAAGAAGAATTTACCATATGCTAAGGTGAGTGGTGGAGTAAGTAATGTTTCTTTTTCCTTCCGTGGAAATGATCACGTTCGTGAAGCAATTCATGCAGCGTTTCTTTTTCATGCTATCAAGCACGGAATGGATATGGGTATTGTAAATCCAGGGCAGCTGCAAGTGTATGATGATATCGATAAAGAATTGTTACAAAGAGTAGAAGATGTTTTGTTTGACAGATCAGAAGATGCTACTGAGAACTTAATCAATTATGCAGAGCAGATAAAAGGCGCAGGGAAAAAAGTAGAGCGTGAAGTGCTTTGGAGAAATGAAAGTTTAGAGGAGCGCATTAAATATTCATTGGTAAAAGGAGTTGTTGATTTTATTGATGCCGATATGGAAGAAGCGCATCTTAAATACGATAAAGCATTACATATTATTGAAGGCCCTTTGATGGATGGGATGAATGTAGTTGGTGATTTATTTGGAGAGGGGAAAATGTTTTTGCCTCAAGTAGTGAAGAGTGCGCGTGTTATGAAAAAGGCAGTTGCTTATTTGTTACCATATCTTGAAGCCGAAAAAACAAGTGCTAGCTCTAAGGCGGGAAAAATATTGATGGCTACCGTGAAAGGAGATGTGCATGACATCGGAAAAAATATTGTCGGCGTTGTAATGGCTTGTAATAATTATGATGTGGTTGATATTGGTGTGATGGTTCCGTGTGATAAAATACTTGCAGCAGCAATTGAACATAATGTAGATGCAATAGGTTTGAGTGGATTGATTACTCCTTCGTTGGATGAGATGGTTCACGTTGCAAAAGAGATGGAACGTGCAGGAATGAAAATTCCTTTAATGATAGGAGGTGCTACAACATCTAAGGTGCATACTGCTGTTAAAATAGCTCCGCATTACAGCGGACCAGTTGTGCATGTGAATGATGCTTCGCGAAGTGTGCCTGTTTTAGGTTCATTATTATCAAATGAAAATAAGGGCCAGTTCATGAAAGGAATTATAGATGATTATGCACGTATTCGAACGCAACATGAAAATGCAAATAATCAGAATAAATTTATTTCACTTCATGATGCGCAGCAGAATAAACTAAAAATTGATTGGACAAAAGAAGTAATCGTAACGCCTGCTAAAACAGGACTAACGGTTTTAGAAAATTATCCGTTGGATAAATTAGTTCCTTATATCGATTGGACTCCTTTCTTTCATAGTTGGGAAATGAAAGGATCTTATCCGAAGATATTAGATGATAAAGAAAAAGGAGAAGAGGCGAGAAAGTTGTTTGCGGATGCGCAAGGAATGCTCGATAAAATTGTCCATGAAAAATGGTTGCAAGCAAATGCAGTCATCGGATTGTTTCCTGCGAATGCAATAGGTGATGATATTGAAGTTTATACTGATGAAAACAGAGATAAATTAATAACGAAGTTTCATACGCTACGACAACAAACATTAAAGCCGGAAGGACACCCTAATATTGCGTTAAGTGATTTTGTTGCTCCTAAATCATCAGGTGTAAAAGATTATGTAGGTGCTTTTGCATTAACTGCGGGCCAAGGAATAGATAGTAGAGTAGAAGCGTTCGAAAAAAATCATGATGACTATAGTGCGATCATGTTGAAAGCATTGGCTGATCGTTTAGCGGAAGCATTTGCTGAACATTTACATGAGCGCGTGAGAAAAGAATTTTGGGGTTATGCAAGTGATGAGAAATTTTCTAATCAGGAGTTGATTCAAGAGAAGTATCATGGTATTCGTCCTGCTCCAGGTTATCCAGCACAACCTGATCATACAGAAAAAAATCAGTTGTTCGAGTTATTAAACGCGACAGATGCAACAGGAATTACATTAACAGAAAGTTTAGCCATGTTGCCAACTGCGAGTGTATGCGGATTATATCTTGCAAGTGAGCATGCTCAATATTTCGGTTTAGGAAAAATTAATAAAGAGCAAGTGGAGGATTACGCCAAGAGAAAAGGGATGGATACGGAAGTTGTGGCGAAGTGGCTTGCACCAGTACTGAACTAAAAAAATGGAGTAAAATAAAAAAGGTCCGGAATTCCGGACCTTTTTTATGATAATTCTTTTGGAATTAGTTAGTTGCTGTAGCAGCAGTTTCAGTAGAAGCTGTAGCGTCAGTTGACTCAGTAGCTGGCATTTCAGCTGGCATTTCTTCAGTAGCAGTTACTTCTTCAGTAGCAGTAGCTTCTTCAGTTTTTGCTCCACCGCAAGATGATAATGCAACAACGAAAGTTGCAACAGCAAAGAATGTGAATAATTTTTTCATTTTGTTTGTTTTTGATTTTGGTTAAACTTACTGCTTAATACCCCAATTAAATTTATGTAACCCAATTTTTAATCAATTTTTTGAAATTATTTGCAAATAACTGAAAATCAATATAAAAAATTAAACAAAGAGATGGGTTACAATAAATTAATTGCTGACATTTGCTTTTATAAAGGGTTACCTTTTTAAATAAAACGAATTAAAGACAAACCAGCATGAATCAGGTTCAACCTGTTGCCGAAATTCAAGTATTGGAACTACTCCAGGCAGGAGATGATAAAACACTTAAAATCGTTTATCGTCAGAATTACCAGACTGTAGTAAGTTTCATCTTAAATAACGGCGGCTCCCTGCAAGAAGCAAAAGATACTTACCAAGAAACAATTATTGTTTTTTGTGAGAAACTTAAGCAGGATGGATTTGAGTTAAACTGTAGTATTAAAACGTTCTTGTATTCTATTGGTCGCCGCCTTTGGCTAAAACAGCTAAAACGTAAGTCACGTTTTACAACAGAAGAGCTCAACGATAGTGAAGATTATCTTCCCATTGAAGAAGATAAAACAGATGAGCGCGAAGAGCAATTCTACGCAATGAATCAAGCACTCGAGCAACTAGGCGAACCTTGTAGATCAATTCTAAAAGACTTTTACATTAATGGTAATAGTATGGAAGAGATCACGCAAAAATTTGGATATACGAATGCTGATAATGCAAAGAATCAGAAGTATAAATGTTTGAAACGACTCAAGAAGAGTTTTTTCGAAGTCTTTAATAACGGAATAGTAACCAATGAAGAACTCCAGAGAGATTGATGAGATTATAGAAAGATACTGTTTCGGGGAATTAACCCCCGAGGAGCTTCGCATTTTTGAGCAATGGTTAGAGAATGACCCACAATTGTCTGCATCAGTAAATGATTTTTTATCTTTAAAAGACGCTTTTGAAAATTATCGTGAACGCTTAGCGCTGAAAAAGAAAATAGAGCAAATTCACGAAGAAGTAGAATACGATTTGTTTACAACGGTAGCTCCTTTAAAAGTGGTTAAGTCGGGTAAGTCAACGAGAATGGTATTTGGAAAAGAAAGAAGTTATTTTTCAATAGCAGCAGCAGTCAGCGTTTTCTTATTGAGTGCAGTTTCTTTATCACTTTGGATATTTGGAAGCGGATCTTCAAAAAATCAAAATGCCTACCGTGAATTACGTCGTGAGGTAGAAAAGATTAAAAAGAATCAGAAGGAAATTATCAAAGGAATTAATGCCGATGATGTTAAGGGAGACCTTAAGCAATTTACAGGAACAGGTTTCGCAATCACGAAAGATGGATATGTTTTAACAAGCTATCACGTTGTTCAAGATGCAAAGCAAATTTATTTGAGTAATGAAGCTGTTGGTCAATTACAAGCTGAAGTCGTTTACTCAGATAAAGCTCTTGACTTAGCAATGCTGAAAGTAAAAGAAGATAGTTTCCCTGGCTTTAAAGAAATTCCATTTTCAATTAAAAAATCTATTTCTGATCCAGGAGAAAAAGTATTTACACTTGGTTTTCCTCGTGAAGATTTAGTATTCGGAGATGGTTCTATTAGCTCTTATACCGGATACGAAGGTGATACAACAGCTTACCAAATTAGTATCCCTGTTAACCCAGGTAATTCTGGCGGACCATTATTCGATAACCAAGGTAATTTAATTGGAATTATCAGTGGTAAAAATGAATCCGCAGAAGGAGCTTCTTTCGCTGTAAAATCTAAGTGGATTAACGACTATATTAATTCAAGAAATGATCAAAATAATATCCTTTTACCAACGAATAAGTTTTTAATTGGAGTTGATCGCGCATCTCAAATCAAACGGATTAAAGATGTGGTGTTTATGGTTAGGGTTTTTAACTAAGATCTTGAAAATAAAAAATTAAGCGGGCCTCATAAAGTCCGCTTTTTTATTGCCTTAACTTTAACATTTTATATCAAACCCTTTACTTAACTTTGCGAGCAAATAATTTATTTATGAAATTTATTTATCGGTCTGTTCAGATAATGCTGGTTGTAATACTGGCTAATCCGATAAGCGGCTTTTCTCAAAAACAATGGACCTTGCAAGAATGTGTTGACTATGCAGTGCAACATAACTTAACAGTTAAACAACAATTTATTGCAACTGTATCTCAAGAGAATGCTGTCAATCAAAGTTTTTATTCTTTTTTCCCAACGTTAAATGCATCAGGAAGTGGAAGTTTTAATTGGGGTAGATCAGTAGATCCATTTTCTTATACGTTCACGAATGCAGAAATTAAATCCATTAACCCTTCTCTTAGTTCAAGCGTTACAATTTTCAACGGATTTCAATTGCAAAATACGCTAAAGCAGAGTAAGCTGAATTTCATGGCAGGTCAAAACGATTTAAAGAAAATTCAGAATGATATTTCATTGAGTGTTGTTTCTGCTTATTTGCAGTATTTATATACGAAAGAACAACTTAAACTTACTCAAGGACGTGTTACTGAATCGCAAAAGCAACGTGATCGTGTTAAGGCCATGACAGATGCTGGTGTTATGACACAAGGAAATTTATTGGACTCCGAATCGCAATTGGCAAATGAAGAACTAAATAATATTACAGCCGAAAATCAAAATATAATTGCACGACTTTCTCTTACGCAATTACTAGAATTAGATAGTGTAGCTGATTTTGATATTGTTACTCCAACAGTTGATATTCCTACTTCATCGGTTATGAATTCAACAGCCGATCAATTATTTCAATTGGCGATATCACACTTGCCGGAAATTAAAAGTGCTACCTTCAAAGAAGAAAGTGCTTTGACATCAGTAAGCATTGCAAGAGGTAGTTATATGCCACGTTTAACCATGTTCGGATCTTTATCTACTGGATATTCAAGTACTACTCGAAATTTAGATGGCACTCCTCAGTACTTAGGATTTTTTCCTACAGGATATGTAACAGCATCTGGAGAAGATGTATTAGCCCCAGCTTTCAAAACCAATTATGTGAAAACTCCTTTATCAACGCAGTTTGATAACAACGTTACAAAAGCAGTGGGTGTAAGTTTGAGTATTCCAATCTTCAATGGATTTTCATCTCGCTACAGAGTAAGCAACGCTAAGTTGAATTTGTTATCTGCTGAAACATCACTTCAACAAACAAAAAATACAGTTTTTAAAAGTTTACAACAGGCAGTAGCTGATGCTAACGCGGCTCAGAAAAAATACCAAGCACTTTCTAAAAGTGTAACCGCACTTAGTGAAGCTTATATGTATGCTGAAAAAAGATATAATGCCGGACTTACAAGTTCGTTAGAGTTTCTAACGGCTACGAATAACCTAACTCGTGGAAAGGTTGAATTGTTGCAGGCAAAATTTGATTTGATATTTAAAATTAAAGTACTTGATTTTTATGCAGGCAACCCGCTTGCATTCTAATATATTATCATATGAAAAAGAAAATAGGAATTGCGGTCGTTATTGTAATCATTGGATTAGTCGTAGCGAAAAAAGCTGGATGGATTGGTTCTAATGATGCAGTTAAAATTAGCGTTGAATCAGCATCTAAGCGCGATATCGTAGAGACAGTTTCTGCTAGTGGGAAAGTGCAGCCTGAAAAAGAAATTAAAATTAGTGCTGATGTGTCAGGTGAGATTGTTGAGCTTTATGTGAAAGAAGGTGACGTAGTAAAAAAGGGTACTTTGCTTTGTAAAATAAATCCTGAAATTTATTTATCGAGTCTTGATCGTGCAGAAGCAGCAGTGAATGGTTCAGTAGCAAACCTTTCAAGTAGTAAATCTCGTTTAGCACAAGCCGAATCACAATTCCAAAAGGCTGAAATGACTTACAACAGAAATAAAAAATTATTTGAAGATAAAGTAATTTCATCACAAGATTTTGAATCAATTAAGTCGGCTTTTGAAGTAGCAAAAGCAGAAGTAGATGCAGCACGAATGGCAATTGCTTCTTCAGAATTTACTATTAAAAGTTCACAAGCAAGTTTGAAAGAATCAAGAGAGAATTTAAATAAGACAAATATTTATGCTCCTGTTGATGGAACTGTTTCAAAGTTAAGCAAGGAAAAAGGAGAGCGTGTAGTAGGAACAAATATGATGGAAGGAACGGAAATTATGCGTCTTGCTAATTTGAATGAAATGGAAGTGAGTGTTGATGTAAGTGAAAGCGATATCGTACGCGTTTCAAGAGGTGATACTGCTGAAATTGAAATCGACGCATACCTTGGAAGAAAATTCAAAGGTGTAGTAACCGAGGTTGCTAATTCAGCTTCTGTTTCTGGAGTACAGTCAACAGATCAGGTAACAAATTATACTGTTAAAGCAAGAATTTTACGTGAATCGTATCAGGATTTATTAGAGGGTAAGTCCGCCGACTTTAGTCCGTTTCGTCCGGGTATGTCAACGACTATTGATATTATTACTAATCGTGTTGCAAGTGTTTTATCTGTTCCAATTGCAGCAGTTACAACACGTGATACATTAAAAGCAGATAGCAAAAAAGTTACTGAAGTGACTAACGCTAAAGTGAAGGAATGTGTGTTTGTAGTAGTGGATGGTAAAGTAAAAATGAAGTTTGTGAAAACGGGTATTCAAGATAATATGAATATTCAGATTTTAGAAGGAATAACAGCCGATGATAAAGTGGTAACGTCACCATTTAGAGCAATCTCTAAAACTTTAAAAGACGGTGATATTGTTAAGGTGGTTGCAAAAGAAGAGTTGTTCGCAGTAGAAGAGTAATGATATTACATATTGAAACAGCCACCGATATTTGTTCTGTTGTTTTAGCAGATAATGGTGTTGTTATTGCCGAGAAAACTTCTGAACCTATTCGTGATCATGCTTCTTCACTTGCAGTTTTTATTGATGAAATTTTAAAAGAGAATAATATAAAGCCTGCCGCATTAAAAGCTATTGCTGTAAGTAAAGGTCCTGGAAGTTATACTGGTTTGCGTATTGGAGTTTCTACAGCAAAAGGATTATGCTATGCATTGAATATTCCACTGATTGCTATTGCAACAACTCAGTCCATGGCAAATCAATATTATCTTCAACATAAAAATTATAGCGGTTGCGTAGTACCGCTTTTAGATGCCCGTAGAATGGAAGTCTATGGCGCTGTTTATAATCAGCAATTGCAAGAAGTCCACCCAATAGCAGCAGAAATTCTACATAACGAAAGTTTTTCTTTTCAATCCGAAGTAAATTACAAGCTCATCGGAAGTGGTGCAGCTAAATCAATTTCATTTTTTGAGAGTAAACCTAATGTTACTATCGACGAGCATTTTTCAGTTTCGGCGATTGGGTTAGTAGAGCCAGCTTTTAAGGCTTATCAAGAAAATACATTTGAAGACGTTGCTTACTTCGAGCCTTTCTACCTTAAAGACTTTGTTAGTCCGCATTTTAAACCGGAAAACTAAAAAATGTTTGGTTTGTTGTAAGGATTAGTATTTTCAAACGACTAATCTGAAAACAAGCAATTATGAAACAGTATTTAATCAGTTTAGCAGGTGCAATCATATTAATGTCATGCACCAATCCTGACAAAGGAAGTCAGAGAAAATCAGATCAGTTAAACAACAATCAAAAAGGTAAAGTTATGGAAACAAAAAATTTAGATACCGCTACATTCGGTGGAGGATGTTTCTGGTGTGTGGAAGCTGTATATCAGCAGTTAAATGGTGTTGTATCTGTAGCCAGTGGCTACTCAGGAGGGCCGCGAGCAAATCCATCGTATGAGCAGGTTTGTAGTGGTGCAACAGGACATGCAGAGGTAGTGCAAATTGTTTACGATGCAACTAAAATTTCTTTTGATGAATTGTTACAAGTATTCTGGACAGTTCACGATCCTACAACTTTAAATCGTCAGGGTGCTGATGTCGGTACGCAATATCGTTCTGTGGTGTTCTATCACAACGAACATCAAAAGGAATTGACAAAATCGTACATCGAAAAATTAAATGCTGAACATGCATATGACAATCCAGTAGTAACTGAAGTAAGTCCGTTCACCGTTTTTTATAAAGCAGAAGATTATCATCAGAACTATTATAACGACAATAAAAATCAACCTTACTGTTCATTCGTAATTCAACCTAAGGTAGAGAAGTTCAAAAAGGTATTTGGAGATAAATTGAAGAAATAACTTCGAAAAATGGTTCTAATAAAAACGGGGTGCTTAACACCCCGTTTTTTATTTAGTTAATCTTGAAATGCTGCTTGGCCATTTCTGTAACTGCGCTGCCAATAGCTAAACAGGCAGTGGCTGCTGGTGATGGAGCATTTAAAACATGCAATGCGTTATCGCTATGTACAATTTTAAAGTCATCAATCATTTGCCCTGATGAGTCTAACGCCATCGCACGTACGCCCGCTCGTCCTGGAACAATATCTTCCATTTTCAACTCAGGAATTAATCGTTGAAGTCGCTGTAAAAACAATCGCTTGCTAAATGCTCTTCTATATTCATCTAGTCCAAATTGCCAGTGCTTGAAGAATAATTTCCAAGTACCACCATAGCTTAATGCATCTACAGTATCAGCTAAATTGAAATCTGTTTTGCCATATCCCTCACGCTTAAAAACAAATACTGCATTTGGTCCGCATTCAGTAGGGTGGTTAATCATTCGTGTAAAATGCACTCCTAAGAATGGGAACTGTGGATTAGGTACAGGATAAATTAAATGTTTTACTTTATGTTTTGCTTCTTCCGTTAATTCGTAATAATCACCTCTGAAACCAACAATTTTCATATCTGGATCAACGCCATCTTTTTTCGCAATGCGATCAGTTTGTAGTCCAGTGCAATTCACGATATAGTCAGACGTGAAATTCCCTTTCGGAGTCACCACTGTTGTTTTCCCATCAGCTTTTATAAATCCTGTAACTTCATGTTCTAATGCAACGCGACTACCAGGAAATTTTTGTTCTATTAAATCTGCAAGCACTTTACATACACCGACAAAATCAATAATCCCTGTACATCCTACACGAATACCTTCAATGCCTGCGCAATAAGGTTCGATTTCTTTGATTTTATCTGCTGAAATCAACTCAATATCTTCAACTCCATTTTGCAATCCATGGTTGAAGACTTTATGCATATGAGGTAATTCAGAAGGGTCAGTTGCTACAATTAATTTTCCGCATATATCGTGGGCGATGTTATGCTCCTTTGCAAATGCAACGAGCTCTCTTCTTCCATCAACACAATTTTTAGCTTTATAACTTCCCGGCTTATAGTAAATGCCCGAGTGGATAACTCCTGAGTTTCTACCTGTTTGATGATATGCCACCGCATTTTCTTTTTCAAGAACTAAAATTTTCAATTCAGGTCGGTGCAGATTTAACTTGTAGGCCGTTGAAAGTCCAACAATTCCTCCTCCGATTACAATAATGTCGAAGTGCTTATTTTCCATGCAACAAATGTAATGCGTACAGATTAACTTACGAAGTGAAAACTATTTTATTATCTCTGCGTAAAAACACATATTCGTGTTAATAACTAGCCATCGAACCAATCATTTAAAACTAAATGAGACCTAAATTTGTTCAACCTATCGTCCTTTATGCGAATACTTAATCGAATTGTTTTATTTGTGATTTTTCCTGCCCTTTCTTTCGCAGGAATTGGCGACAATCCACTTCTGGGAATTAAATCATCTTCAATGGGCGGAACAATAACAAGTATTGGCTTCGATGGAAGCTCAGCTTTTTATAATCCAGCTACAATGACGTTTTTGAAAAAGAACTATATCAATCTTGGAATTAATTATAATTCACCCAAAACAATTTTTTTAATGAATACAGGTGAAAAGTATTATACTTCTAAATCAAGTTTACTTCCTGTAAGTTTGTATGGTGTATATAAATTCACTGATAAAATTGATCTCGGATTAGCCATCAATAATCCATTTCAAAATAGTGTTTCTTGGGATAAAAACTGGGCAGGAAAATACATCTGTATTTCAAATAAGTCGTTTGTTCAGAATATCCAACCCGCTATTTCATATCGTGTGAATGATAAATTTTCTGTCGGTGGTGGTTTAATGTTTACACTCTATAGACATCAAGCATCGAAGGCGTTAAATTATGAAAATGTAAATGGAGATGTAATAATGAATTACGATTTGCGAGCATTTGCCTTAGGGTTAAATCTCGGAGTAAATTACAATCATGAAAAATGGCATTTTGGATTTGCATTGCGTAGCGGTTTAAATTATAAGAAGGCAAAGGGAGAGATTTTTCTTGAAAATGCACCCTCATCACTTTTGGCTAATGGTATTTTGCCTTCAACAGATACAGAAGTAACATCTAATATAAAATTGCCGTCGGTAGTTTCCCTAGGAGCTGCATATGAGCTCGATCAGAATTGGTTGTTGACGATGGATGTAAATATTTACAACTGGGCCAATATCGATTCATTAAAACTTCAGGTTGCGAATTACGATCAATATAGTTTTAAGATCAATCAAGATTTAGCCGGTTCCTATGCAATTCGTTTTGGAGCTCGTTATAATTATTCAAAAAAGTTGATTTTAAGAGGGGGATTTGCATTCGACTTAGCCCCTGTGTTAAATACATATGTGCATCCTGCCTATCCTGAGTATAATAAGTTCATTTATACAACGGGTGCATCTTATCAACTGAAAAAGTCATTTTCTTTAGATGCATTTGTAGGTTATTCAGATATCAAAGAACGTAAAGAATCAAAAAACATTAATAATTTTAATGGAACCTATAAGGCAAATGCATTTATTGGTGGCATCGGATTGAACTATGAATTTTAATTGGAAAATAATAGCACTCGGAGTAATCACCTCAATCGTATCCTGTAAGCCTGATCTCGATCAGCCAAGGTATACGAGTGGCGAGGCTGTTTTTACTCGATTCGTAGCAATTGGCGATGATTTTGGGTCAGGTATAGCTCATGGAGCATTATCTCGAAATGGACAATATGCTGCTGTTCCTTATTTATTAGCAGGTAAATTTCAATTGGCGGATGGAGGTGAGTTCACCCAGGCTTTAATGTTAGATGGTAATGGTGCAGGTTATGATTTTATAAGCAACTCATTGAAAGGGTCCTATTATTTATCGTCATATATCAACTGCCAAAACAAGTCTTCATTTAAAATTAATCACAATTCAGTTGATAATAGGAATTTAGATTGGTTAGGAGCAAAACACTATAATAATTACTGTGTCCCAGGCTTGAAATCATTTCAGACGTATAGCCAGTTCACTGGGAAATCTTATCCTGCTGGGAATGTTTTTTATCATCGTATGGCCTCTGATACTGGTGTGTCAGGATTGTCATCTACCGTACTTGGAGATGCTCAGTATCTGAATCCGACATTTGTTATGGTTTGGATAGGGGCTTCAGACGTTTATAATTACGCATTTTCAGGAGGGGCCGGGGAGGTTGGAGGACTAAACACATTTGACATC